>Ga0207909_1000101_pt1 | contig 32997 bp, 32 predicted proteins | sample LakMenEpi05May10_FD_150672 | JGI IMG/M metagenome (GOLD analysis project Ga0207909, IMG submission 150672) | Freshwater microbial communities from Lake Mendota, WI - 05MAY2010 deep hole epilimnion (SPAdes) | ecosystem: Environmental > Aquatic > Freshwater > Lake > Epilimnion/Euphotic zone ...
CAGTAGGTCTTCCACCGAGAGTTTTTCCAGATCAAAAATTATAGAAGGAGCTATAGGTATCAATATAACATCGACCAAGACTATTACCTTTGCGCCATGTATCGCCTTCTCAGAAATTTACTTTTTAATTTGGAAGCCGAGCAGGCGCATTATTTTTCAATGAATCTGCTAAGCACAGCCTGCAGTATCAGACCGGTCAGAAAAATCATTGCCAAATGTTTTACACCGGCTGCACCTGGTTTAGCAAGAACTGTATTTGGACTCCATTTTAAAAATCCAGTCGGACTAGGAGCTGGATTTGACAAAAATGCTTGTTATCTAAGGGAACTGGAAACCCTTGGTTTTGGCTTTGTAGAAATTGGAACGGTTACTCCCCTGCCTCAGGAAGGCAATGAAAAGCCCCGTCTGTTCAGGCTGCCCCAAGACAAGGCCCTGATCAACAGAATGGGATTCAACAATGAAGGGGTGAAGGTGGTCAGGGAGCGGTTGGCGGAGTGGAAGGGTAAACAAAGCAAAAGCCTCGAGGGAAAAATGATCATCGGCGGCAACATCGGCAAGAACAAAGTAACCCCGAATGAGGATGCCTGGAAGGACTATGAAATCTGTTTCAACGAATTGTTTGATGTGGTAGATTATTTTGTCGTCAATGTAAGTTCCCCGAATACACCTGGCCTTAGGGCTTTGCAAGACAAGGACTCCCTGCTCAAGATCCTTGGCAACTTGCAGGAGAACAACAAGAAAAGGCCCCATCCCAAACCCATCCTGCTCAAAATTGCACCGGACCTGACCGATGGCCAACTACAGGACATCGCTGACCTGGCAGCGGAGATTAAATTGGATGGAATTGTTTCCAGCAATACAACCATTTCAAGGAAAAACCTGTCTGAGTCATCCAAAGACCAGTCTGAAGCCATTGGCATGGGAGGCCTGAGTGGCCAACCCTTGAAAACGGCTTCAAATGATATACTTGAAAAAATCACCAGGCTGACAGCTGGCAAGGTTCCGGTTATCGCCAGTGGAGGAATTTTTACAGGAAAAGATGCCTCAGACAAATTCAACCGGGGCGCAATATTGGTGCAGGTTTGGACAGGTTTCATCTATGAAGGACCAGGCATTGTAAAAAAGATTTGTAAAGCATTAAAATAAACACATGACCAGTTTACTCACTGTTGATTCGCTGATTAGCCTGATTACACTTTCTCTGCTTGAAATTGTTTTGGGCATTGACAATGTGATTTTTGTTTCCATTTTGATGGGACGCCTGAAAACCGAGCAAAAGCTCGCTGCAAGAAGGTTGTGGATGATATTGGGCATCAGCGTCCGCATCTTGCTGCTGCTTGCACTGGGATGGCTGGTCACCAATGGCAACAAGGAATTGTTTGGACTGACCCTGAGTGGTAAACATTATGGATTCAACCTGCGGAACTTGATTCTTTTTGCCGGTGGACTGTTCCTGCTCTACAAAACGGTTAAAGAGATACACGGAAAGCTCGAAGGAGAGCATGAATTAAATGCTGACGGTAAAAAAGCCCAGGCCTCTTTTTTCAGCATCATCTCTCAGATTATCCTGATTGACATGATTTTTTCTTTTGACAGCATCATCACGGCAGTGGGAATGGCAAAGCACGTAGAGATCATGATTGTGGCGGTGGTCATTGCGATGATCATCATGTTCTTCTTTTCTGAGAAAATCTCAACCTTCATCCACAAACATCCTACATTGAAAATGTTGGCACTTGCCTTTTTGTTGATTGTCGGATTCAGCCTTTTCTTTGAAGGATTGCAACCCCTCCACGGAAGCCATATTGAAAAAGGATACATCTACTTTGCGATGGCATTCTCTTTTGGGGTTGAAATGTTGAACATGCGGATGAGAAAAAAGACAAAGCCTGTTAAATTGCATGAGCCTGTCATCAAATAAGAAAAATAATTTATCCCCTCAGCAGGACTGCACCAACAATCCCGGCTGTTTCAGTTCTTAAGCGGGATTCACCCAAACCAACTGGCTTACATTGATGTTGCACTGCAAGGTCAAGCTCCGCTGCGGTAAAATCTCCTTCAGGTCCGATCAATAAAATGCTGTCTAAAGATTGCCCTGTCAATTGAGGCTTGTCCCCTTCCATGCAATGTGCAATGAATTTATTGGGAGGGAGATCCATAGAAAAAACAGTTGCCAGCTTTACGGGTTCATGCAAGATGGGGAAATGAAATTGTCCAGACTGTAAACAAGCACTGACAAGGATTTGCTGAAAACGTTCCTGCCTGAAATGCTGTCGCTCGGTTCTTTCTGCCAACAAGGGAATGATTTCAGTGATGCCAATTTCTGTAACCTTTTCCAGCATCCATTCAAACCTCGCGGTATTCTTCAACAATGAAATGCCAAGGATCATTTTTTTCTGCGGTGCAGGATGCGCAATCATTTGTCCCAAAGCAACCATGAGTTGCTTTTTGTCAGCCTGCAAGATATCAGCTGTTGCAGAAAAGCCTTTGCCGTCTGTCAACATCAATTGCTCACCCACTTGCATGCGCAACACGGTAACAGCATGTTTTCTGATTTCCTCAGTGAGGTTAATGGGTCCCTGAGATGATTGCAGGGCAGGAAAATGGAAAAGGGGTAAAGCATTCATTTCAATCCATTGTTACCATGTGCTAAAATGGCGTGTCTTCCATATCATCCTGACTGTCGTTCATCCTGCTGCCTTTCTGGATGTACAACTTGGCACTGCCACCATCTTCATTCACAGGTCTCCAGCTTCCGCCGCCGCCGCCATCAGCAGGCCTTCCAAATGGATCCAGGCTTTCATGCTCTTCGAATTTTTGGATAAAGAGCTTGGCCTTGAGTTTGATGTTCTCCAAAGAACCATTACGGTGTTTGGCAATCTTCACATAAGTATCTCCCTTGGTATCTTCACCCATATCATTGGTGGTGATGTCGTAATAATCAGGGCGATACAAGAACATGACCATGTCTGCATCCTGCTCAATGGCTCCTGATTCTCGGAGATCAGAAAGTTGTGGCACTTTCTGTCCGTCTTTTCTTTTTTCAACCTCACGACTCAACTGGCTGAGTGCAATGATGGGCACCTGCAGTTCTTTCGCCAGTTGTTTGAGGTTCCTTGAAATGGTACTGATTTCCTGCTCACGGTTAGAATTCCTGTTGTCGCTGGATCCACTCATCAACTGCAAATAGTCGATGATGATCAGGCCAACATCATGCAAACTTTTTAACCTGCGGCATTTGGCCCGAAGCTCAAAAATATTGAGTGCCGCAGAGTCATCCACAAATATCCTGGCCTTGGTCAAAGGCTCAATGCCTTTTTTATAGAGCTGCTGCATTTCATGGTCTTCCATGCGGCCCCTTGATATTTTTTCCAAGTGGATCTCACTTTCAGCAGAAAGGATCCTTTGCACCAGCTGGCTGGTGCTCATCTCCAGGCTGAAGAAAGCAACTGCCGTGGGTTTGGTAGGATGCATCGCCGCGTTCCTGGCCAGGTTCAGGGCAAAAGCCGTTTTACCAACCGAAGGACGGGCTGCAAGGATGATAAGGTCAGAACGTTGCCAGCCATAGGTGGTTTTGTCCAGGGTTGGAAACCCTGTTGGAACACCGGTGAGGTCTTCATTCCTGGCCCTCATCTCATCAATCTTGTTCAGCGTATCCATCACACTCTTGCCCAGTGTATCAAATTCTTTTTTCAACTGATCATTGGCAATGGAAAAGAGTTTTTGTTCTGCACTATCCAACAGGTCAAAAACATCGGTTGAATCATCATAGGCATCTGTGATGATTTCGGTGCTGATGCGGATCAATTCCCTTTGGATGAATTTTTCCTGCACGATACGGGCATGGGCCTCAATATTGGCTGCAGATACAACCGCGTTGGTCAGTTTTGAAATAAAATAAGGGCCTCCCACAGCATCCAACATCTCCATAGACTTCAGCTCTTCAACCACGGTCAACAGGTCAATAGGCTTGTTGTCTGCATTCAAACGGACAATGGCACGGAAAACTGTCTGGTGAGACTCCACATAAAAACATTCTGGCTTCAACACATTGATGACAATATCAAATGCAGCACGTTCCAGCATGACAGCGCCCAATACGGCTTCCTCCAATTCACGGGATTGTGGCGGTACCTTGCCATAAGCCATGGCATTGAATTCTGGCGCCGTTTTCCGCTTGTTTCTCCTGTCCCGGTTGATGTTAGTTTGGTCCATTTACTTGCTTTTCAAATCGTATTCAATCACATTTCCATTACCCGAAGGGTCTGGAGAGCGAATATACCAAGGATGCCTGAAGCAATCTGCATTTTAAAAAAACATTAATTGGGAACAGGCTATCCACAGGTCAGTCCACAGCTAAAAGGGGTTTATTGACAAGGTGGATGGGGTTATTCACATTTGGGGTTGAGGGGTTGAGGGGTTTAGAGGTTTAGGGGTTGAGGCTTAGAATTTTTATTTGCTGCGCCATCAAGCTGGAATCAAAAAACTCCCCTCCTAGACAGGAGGGGTGGCACGAAGAAGGCTGCACCGAAGGTGCAGACGAATGAGCCTGCCTGCCGGCAGGCAGGTTCTGGGGTGGTGGAAGCATTTCATCAATCATGTCTTATATTTGCGGCTATGACGATTTCATACAAATGGCTGATGGACTATTTCGCAACACCCATCGCCCATGATAAGCTTTCCCTGATACTGAACTCCATCGGGCTTGAAGTGGAAGGGTACGAGGAATACCAGGAGATCAAAGGAAACCTGGCGGGACTGATCACCGGAGAAGTGCTTACCGTAGACAAGCATCCCAATGCAGACAGACTTTCTGTAACCACAGTGAACATTGGGAGTGAACAACCTTTGCAAATCGTTTGTGGTGCGCCCAATGTTGCGGCTGGCCAAAAGGTCATTGTTGCACCAATAGGCACAACCATTTATCCTACAACAGGAGACCCCATCACCATGAAAGCGGCAAAAATCCGCAGCATAGAAAGCCATGGCATGATCTGTGCAGACGATGAGATCGGGCTTGGTGCTGACCACAGCGGCATCAAGATACTGGACGCTTCAACGCCTGTAGGGATTCCGGTTGCCAGCCTATTTGAACCATACGCAGACCATATCATTGATATTGGCCTCACGCCAAACCGCAGCGATGCCATGAGCCATCTTGGTGTTGCAAGGGATGTTTGCAGCTGGTTGAACCACCACGAAGGAACCTCCATCCAGCCCATCATCACATTGAAAAATGAGATTCCTGCCACAGGTGTTGCATGTCCTATTGAAGTAATCGTAGAAAATACAGCTGATTGCCCACGGTATACAGGTATGCTCATCAATGATGTGAAGGTAGGAGCAGCACCCCAATGGATGCAGCAGCGCTTGAAGGCCATCGGGCAACGATCCATCAACAATATTGTAGACATCACGAACTATATCCTGCACGATACGGGGCAACCCCTGCACGCTTTTGATGCAGACCAGATCAAGGGCGGAAAAGTCAGGATCAAAAACCTTCCTGCAGGAACATCATTCATCGGTCTTGATGAAAAAGAAAGAAAACTGGAGGCCGGTGACCTGATGATCTGCGACAACGACAGCAACCCCATGTGCATGGGTGGTGTTTTTGGTGGCAAAGGAAGCGGGGTAACAGATTCAACCAAAAACATATTTCTTGAAAGTGCCTGGTTTCACCCGGTTTCCATCAGGAAAACTTCTTTCAAACACCAGCTCAGAACCGACGCCGCCATGCATTTTGAAAAAAGTGTAGACATCGGCCAAACCCTGGAGGTGTTGAAAAAAGCAACACTGCTGATTGCTGAATTTGCCGGAGGAAAAACAAGCGCAGATCCTGTGGATGTATATCCAACCCCCAACAGCAAGCCGGTCATCAAACTGGAACATGCCTATGTCCAGAAAATGAGTGGAAAGGCCTATGACAGACAAACCGTGAAAAACATTCTCCTGGGAATGGGATTTGGTTTGTTGGAAGAAAATGAGGCCTCCATTACTGTCGATACGCCAACACACAAAACCGATGTGAGCATCCCAGCAGACCTGATTGAAGAGATCATGCGCATCGATGGGTTTGATAATATTGAGATTCCTACCAGCATCCTCATTTCACCTTCTGTATCCAGCGGCAACAGGGATTATCCTTTGAGGGAGAAATTGTCCGGAATCCTTGCAGGCATTGGTTTTAATGAAATGCTCAACAATTCCATTACCCACAGTGCCAACTACTCGGAAGAGGAAATGGGCCGTGCGGTAAAAATGCTGAACAACCTCAGTTCTGAGTTGGATACCCTCCGGTTGACCATGCTGGAAACAGGGCTCCAGACCCTGGCCAGAAACCTGAACCACAGAAACGAGAACATCAGGCTTTTTGAATTCGGCAAAACCTATTCAAAAAGTGAAACCGCATATTTTGAAGACGACCACCTCGCCTTGTTCACCGCAGGAAAAATCAATGAGGTTTCCTGGAACAAGCAGGAAGAAGAGGCTGATCTTTTCTACCTGAAAGGAGTCATCAAGTCTTTGCAGGTTCAATCGGGGATTGAAAAAATCAAATTCGATGTTGAAACCTCCAGCAGGTTTGAATATGCACTAACAGGAACAGCCGGAAAACTCAAGGTGCTGACCATTGGAAAGCCTTCAGCAGAGATGTTGAAGAAATTTGATATCCGCGTTCCGGTTTGGTTCGCAGACATCCATTGGAACAACTGGTTGAAGGCAGGAGAGAAAAATACCATCCGTTACAAAGAGATATCAAAATTCCCTGCCGTTCAGCGAGACCTCTCCTTTGTTGCAGACAAAAATGTAACTTATGGGGATATTGAAAAATTGTTGAATGCCCTGTCTATACCACAACTCAGGAACTACAGGTTGTTCGATGTGTTCAAAAGTGAAAAACTTGGAAAGGACAAGCAGTCCCTGGCCATGAATTTCACCTTTCTTGACGACAGCAAGACCATGAAAGATGAGGAAATTGACAAGATGATGGCCAAGATCACCAGCAATATTGAAAAAAACCTGCTCGCAGAGATCAGAAAATAACCATGCCGGAACAAAAAGAAACATTCAGCAGGATAGAGGAAAAATTAGGGGTCCTCACATCAAAACTTCGTGACTACAAGCGTGAGAATGAAAAAATGCGCAAGGAGTTGGAGGACAAGAAATTGCAATGGGATGAGCTGAAAACCAAAAATGAACAAATGGAATTGCAGATGACCCTGCTGAGAAATGGGGCGTCTGGTGATGCTAAAACCTCAAATTTGGTTTTGGAGAAAAAGATCAATGAGTACATCAAAGAGATAGACCGCTGTATTGCGTTATTGGGAGACCAGGACTAAACCCTTTTTACCATCCTAACCTCTATCACTTCCTCTCCTTGGCTGCACTGTAAAGTGTAAATGCCGTAGGGCAAATCATTCAGGCCTTCCCATCGTACTGAACTTTTCCCAGCATGGATGTTTTTTTCTGTTTTACAGCAAATTTTGCCATCTTCACTCTTAAGGGCAACATGAAATGGATAGTGATTGGCTTCCTCTACCTCAATGGTGAGGTTGTCGATGAAAATCGGAGTTTTTGGCTTTGCTAACATGGCAAATTTTTCGTTTTTTTAATCGCAATGGGATAAAAAACACGGCGGCAATCTCCTCTTGGTTAATAAATTGTGAATAAAAATATATAAATATTACGAAAATGCAAAATTTGATTTCAATAAACCTTCCGGTAGGTGACCGCTCATACAGGTTGAAAATAAATGCCGAAGATGAAGAGACCGTGAGAAAGATGGCCAAAAAAATGAACGACCAGCTCAATCAATTCAAAAGTCAATACCCAGGCAAGGACATGCAAGACTACCTGGCCATGTCACTGTTGTCATTTGTTACAGAGGAACAACCCTCTCATGCTCAGGTAGCCGCAGACCACGATACTGAAGCATTTTTATCCCGTATAGAGGCGTCGATTGAGAAAGGATTGATGGATTGATGCCCCTTTTTAACGCAGTTTTATCCCCTTTTTTTGCTAACTTCGCCAGTATTGCCCCCGTATGAAATATTTTCGAAGGGATTGATTATGAAACAGAAAAAAACAATTATTCATGGAATCGTCACTCATCATACCCATCATCACAGGGATTGTAGCCGCATTGGCTGGTCTCGGACTGGGTAAATTAATTTTCGCAAAAAATACCCAGGCCAGGGTCGAAGAAGCCAAAAAACAAGCAGCACAGATCCTTTCAGACGCAGAATTCAAGTCTGAAAACCTCAAAAAGGAAAAACTCCTAGAAGCAAAAGAGCGTTTTGTCCAACTCAAGGCCGACCACGAAAGGGACTCCCTGGAGAAAAACAAGAAAATCAATGACACGGAAAACAGGATCAAGCAGAAGGAGCAAACCATCAACCAAAAGGTTGAAGCGGTAGAGAAGCAGGTTAAGGAAAACGACACCATCAAGGAACACCTCAACAGGCAGATTGAGATCGTCAACCAGAAAAGAACTGAACTCGAAAAGCACCAGGAAGAGCATATCCGCAAGCTGGAAAAAATTGCCGGTCTTAGCGCAGAGGATGCCAAGGCCCAATTGATTGAAAGCCTCAAACAAGAGGCCCATACCAGAGCCCTTTCCCTGCAACAGGAGATCATTGAGGATGCACGCCAGAAGGCCAACAAGGAAGCCAGGAAGATCATTATCCAGAGCATCCAACGTACTGCAGCAGAGCAAACCATTGAAAATACCGTTACCGTTTTCCAACTGGAAAGTGACGAAATCAAAGGACAAATCATCGGACGCGAAGGCCGCAACATCCGTGCCATTGAAGCCGCTACCGGGGTTGACCTGGTGGTGGACGATACGCCAGAAGCAATTGTATTGTCTTCTTTCGATCCATTGAGAAGGGAAATTGCCAGGCTTGCATTGCAACGCCTTGTCAGTGATGGAAGGATTCACCCTGCCAGGATTGAAGAGGTGGTTGAAAAAACCCGCAGGCAATTGGAAGAGCAGGTGATGGAAATTGGTGAAAGAACCATCATCGAATTGGGAATCCATGGCCTTCACAAGGAATTGGTGCGCGTGGTTGGTAAAATGAGGTTCAGGTCTTCTTATGGCCAGAACCTGTTGATGCACAGCCGTGAAGTGGCCAACCTTTGTGGTATCATGGCGGCAGAATTGGGAATGAACTCCAAACTGGCCAAGAGAGCCGGTCTGTTGCACGATATCGGAAAAGTTCCTGATGAGGAAACCGAATTGAGCCATGCATTGCTGGGAGGTAAACTGGCTGAAAAGTACGGCGAAAATCCTGCCGTTGTCAATGCCATTGCTGCCCACCACGATGAAACTGAAATGCAGTATGTCATCTCCCCCATCATCCAGGCCTGTGACGCCATCAGCGGAGCAAGACCTGGCGCCAGAAGGGAGATCATGCAACAATACATCCAGCGGATCAAGGACCTCGAAAACCTGGCCATGACGTACCAGGGGGTTGAGAAAGCCTATGCTATCCAAGCAGGACGAGAACTGAGGGTTATTGTTGAAGCCGACAAGGTTACAGATGGCGACAGCGATAAGCTCAGTTTTGACATGGCACAGAAGATCCAAACAGAAATGACCTATCCGGGTCAGATCAAAGTAACGGTGATTCGTGAAAAGAGGGCTGTCAACGTTGCCAGATAATAAATAGATTTTGTAATAAATAGGAATAATTATACTTTTGCACTCCAAATTTTTAGGTTATGAATCAAGCTATCGCATTTGTACATGAGCAGTTGACCCCAGTCAACAATTTCCCTAAGTTCAAGGCCGGTGACAATGTTACCGTTAACTATAAGATCATTGAAGGAAACAAGGAAAGGATCCAGAGCTTCAAAGGTGATGTGATCAAGCGTCAGGGAACCACTGGAACCGCTACATTTACCGTAAGGAAAATCTCTGATGGTATTGGTGTTGAGAGAACTTTTCCTGTTGCTTCACCCAATATTGAATCAGTTACCCTGAACAAAACTGGTAAGGTTCGCCGTGCCAAGCTTTACTTCCTCAGGGAAAGAAGTGGTAAGAGAGCAAGGATCAAGGAAAAAAGAGTCAGATAACTCCTTCGTACAATTTTTTGTTAATCCCGCCTGGTGCGGGATTTTTTTTATGCCCATGCTTCCTAAAGCCATGAAAAAAATAGTAGATTTGTCTTCTATCAAAATTTAATACTATGTTATCCAATAGCGCATTTTTGTTGGCAATGCCCGGTGGTTCTGAGTGGATCTTCATCATACTTGCTGTTTTGATCCTTTTCGGTGGCCGCAAAATCCCTGAATTCATGCGTGGTCTTGGAAAGGGCATCCGTGAATTCAACGATGCAAAATCCAACGTAAAGAAAGAGATCGAAGACGGCATGCAGGAAAAAGACAAGCAAGCCAACTAACTCTTAGCTACCAAGGTTGTACGTTCACCATTCTATATCGGAACTCCGAAGAAAATTGTCATGCGGCGAACTCAGCTGCAAAGACATCACTTCATCCTATCTTGACCAAATTGCAAGCAAGCATCACCTGAATGCCTTCATTGAGGTGTTTAAGGAAGAAGCGCTGGAAAGGGCCAAAACCCTTGACCAAAAAAACAACGACCCCAACTCCTGGGGCAAACTCTACGGCGTCGTTATCGGCATCAAAGATGTGCTCTGCTACAACAACCATCATGTAGGTGCAGCTTCGGGCATTTTGAAAGGCTATACGGCCATCTACAATGCCACAGCCATTCAACGCTTGTTGGATGAGGATGCCATCATCATCGGCAACCTAAACTGCGATGAATTTGCGATGGGTTCTTCCAATGAGAATTCCGTTCATGGCAGGGTATTGAATGCCCAAGACGAGAGCAGGGTTCCTGGGGGCTCCTCTGGCGGGTCAGCCGTAGCCGTACAGGCCAACATGTGCATGGTAAGCCTTGGGTCGGATACGGGTGGCTCAGTAAGACAGCCAGCAGATTTTTGTGGCATAGTTGGCATGAAACCAGGCTATGGAAGAATTTCCCGTTACGGACTGCTGGCCTATGCCTCTTCCTTTGATCAGATTGGTATTTTCTCTAAAAACATAGAAGACCTCTCCGTCGTACTTTCCGTAATTGCTGGTCAGGATGAATTTGACAGTACCTGCAGCGATGCACCAGTGCCGGACTATGCAGCACAGCTCAATACCGAACGCAAGTACCGCATGGCCTATTTCCCTCAAAGCCTTGAACATCCGTCCCTGGATCCTGAGATCAGGAAAAATATCCTCGATTGGATGGAAGTCCTCAAAAAAGCAGGCCATACCGTTGAACCCGTTGATTTTAATTATCTTGATCATATCGTTCCAGCATACTACGTGCTGACCACGGCAGAAGCATCGTCCAATCTTTCGCGCTACGACGGAATCAAATTTGGTTACAGAACAAGCAACCAGACCAATAACCTGAATGAACTCTATAAAAAAACCAGGTCAGAAGGCTTCGGAAAAGAAGTAAAACGAAGGATCATGCTGGGCACCTTTGTACTCAGCACAGGATATTATGATGCCTATTATGCAAAGGCACAACAGGTAAGGCGCCTGATTGCAGACAAGACCAACGCAGTATTTGCCGAATATGATCTTATCCTCATGCCAACAACCCCTTCAACCGCTTTTCGTTTTGGCGAAAAAAGCAACGATGCCGTTGAGATGTTTCTTGGAGATCTATACACTGTCTATGCCAATCTAGCAGGAATTGCGGGCATATCCCTCCCCCTTTTCAATCACTCCAATGGCATGCCCTTTGGCGTCCAGGTGATGTCTGACAGGCTGCAGGAACATAAACTCCTGGATTTTTCCTCCAGGGCTTTGAAAAATTAACCATGGCCATGGGCAAATCTATCGCAGCATGCCTACTGGCCATCTTCATTTTCATTTCCAGTCATGGCGCACCAACACAACAGGATACCAGCAAGCTCCCCAGAATCCAGTGGGATGAATTGAACCCGCGAGCAGTAGGATTTGTAAAGGATTACCTTGAATTGCATGAAGCCCGTTTGACCAACATGAAAGTTTGGGGACAGCCCTATTTCATCATGATTGAATCTGTCCTCAACAGATACCACCTGCCCCCATCACTCAAATACCTCGCCGTCATCGAGTCAGACCTCAAAAGCACGGCCTTGTCTTCAGCAGGAGCCGTTGGCCCTTGGCAATTCATGCCTGGCACTGCAAAAGACCTTGGGCTGATTGTAACTGCTACAAGAGATGACAGAATGGATCTGTATAAAAGCACCCATGCAGCAGCAAAGTTTTTGAGCCTGCTCTATGAACAGCTGGGGGATTGGTTGCTTGTGGTGGCCGCCTACAACGGAGGCCCGGCAAGGGTAGAAAAAATCATTGCGGCAAAGAAGTCAAGGGATTTCTGGATGATACAAAATCAACTGCCTGCAGAGTCCAGGAACCACGTAAAGAAATTCATTGCCACCCATTATATTTTTGAACGCAATGGGAGTGAAACAACGGGAATAAAAAAACCGGATCAAAAGTTGCCAGTATTTACCGCAGAAGAGCTTTCCTCAACAGATACCATCAGCATTACTGGCAGGTATGCAAGCCAGGTCATCACCAAGAATCTTGCCATTGACCTTATCCAGTTCAATAAGTGGAACCCGGATTTTGATAAAAAAGTATCAACTGAGCCCTATCCAATGCGGTTGCCCAGGGAAAAGATCAACGTATTCAATCAAAGGCGGAACCAGATTGCACAAGAGTCCATCTTGTTGATCATGCAACAAAATTTGGGTGCTGGAGATGGTTTCCCTGAACCTGTCAATCTACCTGCTCCAACAAAAAACTTGAAGGCTGTAAAAAAGAGGGGATGATCTAAAAATCATCATCATCGTCGAATCCGCCACCGCCACCTGCACCATCATCAAAATAGCCCAGATCCTTGAACTCATCATCGATTGAAAAGTCCTCATCGTCTGAAGCTTTTTTACCGCCGCTTGATTTGGAAGACTTGGACTTGGGGATATCAAACTCCTGGAAGTCTGGATCCCAGCTTTCATCATCCTCAGCTTTTTCCCAATCATCGTCAACATCAACATCTGCGTCGTCGTCGTCATCAGAAGATCTTCCTGATTTTTTTGCAGGCAATTCATCGTCCTGATCAAAATCATCATCATCTTCCTCTTTCTTCTTCGACTTGGGTGCTGACTTTGCAGCTTTTGAAGAAGTTTCACTTCCTGAAGGTGTAGCGGTAACCTTTTTTTCTTTTATTGACTTTGCCATAGCAACATGCGATTTACGCTGTAAAATTTCTGAGACTTTTTTACTTGACCAAATATTTTGAAAATATTTTTTCTATTAATGCTGATTACTATGCTTTGATAATTTGATCACGTTCTGGTCCATTGGAAATATAGCTCACATCAACACCCAAATAACCATTGATATACTCAATATAATTCTTCATGGCTTGGGGCAGGCTTGCGTTGTCCCTGATCTTCGTTATATCTGTTTGCCACCCTGCAAACTGCTCATAATGAGGCGCTATGGGCATTTTCGACATCTGGTATGGAACTGCTTTTTCTTGCTTACCATCGATACCATAACTGGTACAAACAGAAAGTTCCTCAAAGGCATCAAGCACATCTGCTTTGGTCATGACAATCTGTGTTACACCATTGACCATGCAAGCAAAATTCAATGCAACAAGGTCAATCCAGCCGCACCTGCGGGGCCTTCCTGTTGTTGCACCAAATTCACTGCCTATTTTTCTCAGGCGCTCGCCGGTTTCATCATGCAACTCTGTGGGAAATGGTCCGCTTCCGACCCTGGTGCAATAGGCCTTGGTGACGCCAATGACTTCCTTGATTTTCTGTGGCGCAATGCCCAATCCTGTACAAACACCAGCAGAGATGGTATTGGAGGAAGTAACAAATGGGAATGTTCCAAAATCAACATCCAGCATGCTGCCCTGGGCGCCTTCAGCGAGTACTTTTTTCCCTTCCCTGATTTTTTCGTTGATGAAATATTCACCATTGACAATCTTCAGGCTGCGCATGAATTCAATGGCCTCGAAAAATTCTTCTTCCCACTCACTGATATCCTCATTGAACCCAAAAGAATCCAACAGTCGCTGGTGCTTCATCCTGAGTTTGATATACTGTGTTGTAAAATTCTTGTCGAGCAAATCTCCTACCCTCAAACCGTTCCTGCCTGTTTTGTCCATGTATGCAGGACCTATTCCTTTCAGGGTGGAACCAATCTTCTCATTGCCTTTTGAAAGCTCAGAAGCCTTGTCCAGGGCCCTGTGAGAAGGGAGGATCAAATGCGTTCTTTCTGCAACATAAAGATGCTTGCGTCCGTCTATCCCAAAGGCGGCCACCTTATCGTACTCCTTTTTCAGGGTAACGGCATCCAACACAACACCATTGCCGATGAGGTTGGTGGTGTTTTCATGAAAAATTCCGGAAGGAATCTGGTGCAATACCACTTTCTGACCGTTGACATACAAGGTATGACCAGCGTTAGGACCGCCCTGAAACCTGGCAATGATGTCATACTTTGGTGCAAAATAATCTACAATCTTCCCTTTTCCTTCGTCGCCCCATTGCAGGCCTAGTAGTACATCAACCATAAAATTGTTTAGCTGTTAAGTGGCAAATTTAGTAGAATGATGCAAAAGGCGGAAAAATAAATATCCTCATTTAAACATCAACGTCGTAACGCAGTACAGACTGTATTCCTGGCAGTTCCCTTAGCTTGACAAAAAGCATGTCCAACTCATCCTTGTCGTGGACATAGAGCTTAATATTGCCCTCAAAGATGCCTTCCTTGGCTTCTACAGTGATGGCACTGATGTTGATGCGCAGCTCACCCGAAATCAGGTTGGTGATTTTGTGGATGACACCCACATCGTCCAGCCCGGTAATCTTCAGGCCCGTCAGGAATGAAATTTCTTTATTCTTCGCCCATTTGGTCTTCACGATCCTGTGCCCAAGGCTGGATAAAAGCCTGGTGGCATTGGGGCAATTGATCCGGTGAATGATCAGGCCTTTTCCGGTGGAAACAAAGCCAAAAACATCGTCTCCGGGGATAGGCTTGCAGCAATTGGCAAGCGTATACACAATCCTGTCACTGCTTTCTCCAAAAATAATCAGTTCAGTATCTTTTTTAACCTCATGCTTAGCCGGAACTTGCTCAGCTTTTTCTGGCTCAGGCTTTTTGATGCGAATCAATTCGAGCTTGTCTCCTCTTACCATGAACTCACTGAGTTCTTTGAGGTTTATTTTCTTGATGGCAATCTGGTAAAAAAGATCAAGCGTGGAAGGCAGTTTATAAAAAGCAGCCAGTTCCTCAAGATTGTGAGGGGTCATGGCAGCCCCGATGGCCAACAATTTTTTTTCTGTAAAATATTTTCCGTCTTCAGCAACCTTTCTTTTTTCTTCTTTCAGCGCATCCTTGATCCTGTTCCTGGCTTTGGCCGTAACAACCATGGAAAGCCAGTCTTCAGTGGGCTTTTGCTTGTTGGAAGTAATCACTTCAAGCTGGTCGCCACTGCGCAATTTATGGCTGATGGGAACCAGCTTGTGGTTCACTTTGGCGCCAATGCATTTGGAACCAATCGCGGAGTGAATAGAAAAAGCAAAATCAAGTGCCGTAGAGCCAACAGGAAGCATCTTGACATCTCCCTTGGGGGTGTACACATAAATTTCCTCAGAAAGAAAAGAGGTTTTGAAATCATGGAGAAAATCAATGGAACTGATGTCTTCACTGCCCAGCACTTCCTTGATCTGTGAAAACCAGATGTCAAAACGGTCTTCTTCACCGCCTCCCTCTTTGTATTTCCAATGGGCAGCCAATCCTTTTTCTGCAATCTCATTCATCCGCTTGGAGCGGATCTGCACTTCCACCCATTTCCCCTGCGGACCCATCACGGTGGTATGCAAGGCTTCATACCCATTCGATTTGGGATTGCTCAACCAGTCGCGAAGCCGCTCTGGCGCTGGGTTGTACATATCAGTAACAAACGAGTAGACCTTCCAGCAAGCCTCTTTTTCCATCTCAGAAGAGGTGTCAACAATAACGCGAATCGCAAAAAGATCATATACTTCCTCAAACTCCACATTCTTCTTCTTCATCTTGCTCCAGATGGAGTTGATGGATTTGGGACGACCATAGATTTCATAGTCAAAGCCTGCCTTGTCCAGGCGTTCCCTCACAGGCTTGATGAATTCATTGATATACCTGGACCTTTCCCTTTTCGTATCGGCCAGCTTACGGGCAATGGTCCGGTAAATATCTGGCTCAAGGTATTTCATGGCCAGGTCTTCCATCTCGGTCTTGATGATGTAAAGGCCCATCCTGTGTGCCAGTGGCGAATAAACATAGACTGTTTCCGAAGAGACCTTGAGCTGCTTCTCGCGCTTCATGCTGTCCAGCGTCCGCATGTTGTGCAGCCTGTCTGCAAGCTTGATCAGGATCACCCGCGGATCATCCGTTAGGGTAAGGAGTATTTTTCTGAAATTCTCTGCCTGTTGGCTGGTGTTTTTATCCACCACGTTGGCAATCTTGGTAAGCCCATCAATGATTTTGGTGATTTCACTGCCGAACTCACGCTGGATGTCTTCAAGGGTGATGTCGGTGTCCTCTACAGTATCATGCAGTAGGGCACAAATGGTGGAACGAACCCCCAAACCAATTTCCTCCACACAGATCATGGCCACAGCCAACGGGTGAAAGATATAGGGTTCGCCGCTTTTTCGCCGCATGGTCTTGTGTGCCTCTACCGCCATTTCAAAGGCAGAACGGACCAATTCCTTGTCTCCCGTCTTCAATTTAGGCTTCAATGCCCGCAGCAACGCCCTGTAACGGCGCACAATTTCCTTCTTCTCCTGCTCCTCAGTAAGGTCATATTCGGGCTGAATAATATCTTTTTCCAAAGCATCCATTGAATCAAATTTACTAAAATCGTTTTGAATCATTTTTTTTCATCTGAAACTGCTACCTTTGCCACCCAATTTGAAAAGAGACAACTGTCTGTAACGCAGACAGCCCAAAATGCGGGTGTGGTGAAATTGGTAGACACGCCAGACTTAGGATCTGGTGCTGCGAGGCTTGGGGGTTCGAGTCCCTCCACCCGCACTTCTCTTTTCTCAATACAAAAAAGTATGGCAACAATCAACCGGGAGCCAATTGCTCCCCTTCACGAAAAGATCACGGTAACTGTTTCTACCTCAGATTACAACTCAAGCTACGAATCATCCCTTAAGAAATACGCCAAGTCTGCCAACATACCTGGTTTCAGAAAAGGCATGGTACCAACTGGTGTGGTGAAAAAAATGTATGGTGCCTCCGTTTTTGCGGAAGAGGTATTGAAATCAATTGAAAATGAATTGATGAATTACCTTCAGCAGGAGAACATCTCTTACCTCGGGCAGCCGATTCCTGAAGATGCCAATGATCCTGCCATGTTCAACCACAACGAACCAAAGGATTATAGCTTCTCTTTTGAAATTGGCCTAAAGCCTGAATTTACCATCCCCAATCTTGCCACCACCCCCACTACCCTGCATGTGGTAGAGGCTACCGATGAAATGATTGAAGAGGAAATTGACAGGATCAGCCGCCGCCTGGGCAAAATGACAGAGCCTGAAACAGTGACGAACGAAGAAGACGTATTGAATGTTTCCTTCCAAAAATCTGATGCCGCTGGTGTTGTCGAAGAAGGTGCTGAAAAGAAAGAAAACTCTCTCTTGTTGAAATATTTCAGTGCAGCCACCAGGGCGGCATTGATGGGAAAGAAAAAAGACGAATCCATCGTGATTCAACTTGCTACTGCATTTGAAGAAAAAGAACGTGAGTGGCTTGCTGGTGATCTTGGCCTGGACAAAGACAAAGCCGAAGACATGGCTCAGTCTTTCCTCCTGCACATCAGCAAAATTGCTTTTGTAGAAAAAAGACCCATGGATGAGGCTTTCTTCAAGGATGCCATGCCTGGAAAAGATATCGCAACAGAAGATGCTTTCAGGACTGAGATCCGCAACCAGATTGCAGCGTATTGGAAGCAACAGGCCCAACACTTGTTGGAGCATGAAATCTTCCATATTCTGTCTGAAGAAACAAAAATGGACTTCCCTGAGACTTTCCTCAAAACCTGGTTGCTAAAAAGCAGCGAAAAGGAACAAACAGAGGAATCCGTTGAAAAAGAATTCCCTGCATTTCTCAATCAATTGAGGTGGACCCTGGTCAGCAATGAGATTGGCAGCCAAAACGCCATCCAGGTAGCAAGGGAAGAAATCATGGACAGCATTCGCCAACAACTCATGGGATATTTCGGATCCATGAACATGGGTGGCAACTACGAGTGGCTGGACAGCTACGTTGAAAAAATGATGAGTGATAAGCAACAGGTTGAAGGCGCTTACCAGCGTGTATTCAGCTCAAAGGTGCTTGAATGGGCCGCTTCACAAGCCCAACCCACTGAGAAAATAGTCAGCCCTGCTGAATTCCAGGAATTGCAGGGTAAGCATAACCATTGATTGGTTCTGCCACAGGTAAGAGGTTTAGGGGTTAATGAAATTGGGATTAAGCACTTATTCCCAAACTTCTAATCCCTAAACCTCTCAGCATTCATGGCATTTTGTCCGCTTTTGGCCCGGGCACGTTATTTGGTCACTATTTGTATTAATTTGCTTAAACAAAATCCTGATCATCATGAACCTTGGTAAGGAATTCGAAAAATTTGCGATAAAGGACAGGGGAATCTCCAGCAATACCCTTCATGGATATACCAACCACATGGTTACCAACCTGACCCCCAATATCATAGAGGAACGCCCGATGAATGTTGCGGTAATGGATGTGTACAGCAGGTTGATGATGGACCGCATCATTTTCCTGGGATACCCTATCACCGATGAGGTGGCCAATATCATCACAGCACAGTTGTTGTTCCTGGACAGCACAGACCGTACCCGTGACATCCAAATGTACATCAACAGCCCGGGTGGCTCTGTCTATTCTGGAATGGGCGTATACGATACCATGCAATACGTTACCCCGGATGTTTCAACCATTTGCATTGGTGTTGCAGCCAGTATGGCAGCAGTATTGATGTGTGCTGGAACTGAAGGCAAAAGAACTGCGCTGAAACATTCCAGGATCATGATGCACCAGCCCAGTGCAGGTGCAGGTGGGCAGGCGAGTGATATTGAAATCACGGTTTCCCAGGTAAGAAAATTGAAGCACGAGTTGTATGAAGTGGTCTCTGAACACAGTGGCCAGCCCATCGAAAGGATCGAAAAAGATTTCGACAGGGATTTCTGGATGACTGCGCTGGAGGCAAAAGAATACGGCCTGGTAGACGAAGTGCTCTTGCTTAACCCTAAAAAGAAGAAAGCCTAAACTGATCAATATGAAACTCAATCATATCAATCCTACTCGCATGGACGAAGAACAGGAGCCGCAGCCGCAAGACAACATGATGGAAAACATGGTATCTGGGGCCCGTTTCGATAAAAAATTCATAGAACAACGTAAAATATTTCTCTGGGGTGTGGTAGATGACAAGTCTGCTAAAGACATCACGGCAAGGTTGATGTTCCTGGATGCCATTGATCCCGGAAAAGAAATCAAATTTTACATCAACAGCCCAGGTGGTGTTGTTACCAGCGGCATGGTCATTTACGACACCATGAGAATGATCAAGTCTCCGGTTTCTACCATCTGCATGGGTATGGCAGCCTCTATGGGTTCCATCCTGCTCAGTGGTGGTGAAAAAGGAAAGCGATTTATTTTCCCTCATGGGGAAGTAATGATTCACCAACCCTCCGGTGGTGGACAGGGCACATCAGCAGACCTGGAAATCATGGCAGACCAGATCAGAAAAATAAAAGAATTGGGAGCCCAAATCCTGGCAGACAATTGTGGTCAGCCTTTTGAAAAAATAATGAAAGATTTCAACCGCGACTATTGGATGGGCGCTGAAGAATCAGTAAAATACGGCATTGTGGACGGCATCCTTGATTCCATCTAATCCACTCCAAAAGTCCTAAAACTTAATCATGGCCAAATCAACCTTACATTGTTCATTTTGCGGAAGAAAACGCGATGAGGTTAAAATCCTTATTGCCGGCCAGGAAGGTCATATTTGTGAAGGGTGTGTGGAACATGCAAGAGAAATTGTTCATACTGAAGTTGAATCCAAGCAAGAAGGTAAATCAGGATATAAACTGATCGTCAGAAAGCCCATCGACCTCAAGCTCCATCTTGATGAATACATCATTGGGCAGGATGAGGCAAAAAAGATCATCTCTGTGGCGGTATACAACCACTACAAGCGCCTGAATCAGGCAGCAAAAGGGACCAAAAAATCAGGTACAGAAGATCAGGATGATGGCATTGAAATAGAAAAAAGCAATGTGATCATGGTAGGGGAAACCGGAACCGGAAAAACCCTTCTTGCAAAGACGATAGCAAAGTTGCTGAATGTGCCTTTTGCTATTGTGGATGCCACTGTGTTCACTGAAGCAGGGTATGTGGGAGAAGATGTGGAAAGCATCCTGACAAGGTTGCTCCAGGTCTGCAATTATGATGTGGATGCTGCAGAGAAAGGAATTGTGTACATCGATGAAATTGACAAGATTGCCAGAAAGAGTGACAATCCTTCCATTACCAGGGATGTCAGTGGAGAGGGTGTGCAGCAGGGCCTGTTGAAACTATTGGAGGGAACTGATGTATTGGTTCCACCACAGGGCGGCAGGAAACATCCTGACCAAAAACTGATCAAGGTCAATACACAGAATATTCTCTTCATTTGTGGTGGCGCTTTTGATGGTGTAGACAAAATCATTTCACGCCGTGTCAACACGAATTCCATCGGATTCAATGTAAACAAGGACCTCCAGGATGCCATGAAAAGCAACCTGCTGAAATTTGTCAATGCACAGGACCTCAAATCATTTGGATTGATTCCTGAGCTGCTGGGAAGATTGCCCATCGTTACCTACCTCGACCCCCTCGACAAAGAAACGCTAAGGGCCATCCTGAGCAAACCCAAGAATGCACTGATCAAACAATATACCAAACTGTTTCAATTGGAAGGGATAGTATTGAAAATTGAAGATGAAGTGCTGGATTTTATGGTAGAAAAAGCCATGGAATACAAACTGGGAGCAAGGGGTCTTCGTTCTATCTGTGAGAGCATCCTGACCGATGCCATGTTTGAATTGCCTTCTTCTGATGTAAAAGAGTTTACGCTTACCGCAGCCTATGCGAGGAATAAATTTGACCATACTAAAATGGGCATCCTCAAGGTTGCCTGATGCACAATGAAGGAACTCATAGAACAGCTTAAAAAAGAGGCCGATATCACTGAAACGCAGGCCCTTGAAGCCATTCGCATCATCAAGGAATTCGCTAAGAGAAAATTTCCCGTCTTTGGTGGTGCCATAGATAAGTTGTTTGACAAATATGCTCCCAAACAAGAAGATGATTTCATGGATTAGGATGCTGATCATCCGCAAATGAGAAATAAGGCTTCATGCGCTCAATCTCTTCTTTTTTTACAGCAACCAGTTGGTACAACTCATCCACTGTTTTGATCTCACCATGGGTTTGCCTGAAAGCAACCAACGATTTCGCAAATGCATGACCCATATAGGGATGACGCCGAAAATCAGCATAGCTGCAGTTGTTCACATCCAGTTTTTTTATCAAGCCCCCGGGAGAAACAAATAACCTCGTTGCCAGTAACACCAAGACCGAGTCTTGCAAACCATATACTTCTTTCAACTGCGCAACATCATGGAAACCGCCCAATCGGTCTCGGTATTTGATGATCCTCGCAGATAAGCGCTCACCGATGCCTGGCAAGGATTCTAACTGTGCACTGTCTGCTTCGTTCAGGTTGATCGTTACAATTTTTCGCTCTTGCCTGGTGACTACTGTCTTTTCGGCTTGATAACCATACTCACTGGGGAAGCGCTGTCGATCTTGTTTTACCACAGTTGGATAATAAGACCGATATTGTCTTTGATAAACAAATGAGTCCCGCTTTTTGGAGAGCAGCTTTTTTGCTTCACTGAGCTGAAGTGGTGTTATCTCCAAGATTTCTTCTGGCAGGGTTTCTTCTGCAAAAAACACGGGCAGTATCCACAACAACATGGCAATCACCGACAGCAAGTAAATGCCCCTTCTTTCTTTTTTGGAAAACGTAAGAAAAACCTTGACTTGTTCCTTGATATCCATCCCGCAAAACTATCCTTCAGAAGGCTTGCCATCAAGTGAAAAAAACAGGATCAGGGCGTTTTATTCACAGCAATGATAAGCCCATCGTGGGCCAATTGCATTCCTTTGGGCAGGGACTGGTTGACTTCATGGTGCAATCCCATCTGATGACTGATATGCGTGAAATAAGTCTGGGGGATATTCAATTCAGTAGCCAGTGCTATGGCCTCCTGCAAATTGAAATGGGAAATATGTTTTTCCTGCCGAAGGGCATTGACCACAAGCACTTCGGAACCCCTTATTTTTTCTTTTTCGGTCTCCGCAATAAAATTGGCGTCTGTGATATAAGTAAAATTCCCAATCCGGTAACCTGTTACCCCCATGTGCAAATGCCTCACCTGAATGGGAATTAAATGTAAGTCCCCAACAGAAAAGGGCTGATCGTCAATCACATGAAGATCCAACTCAGGAACTCCCGGATATTTTTTTTCTCTAAAAGCATAATAAAAATCGCGCTTCACAGCATCGGCAGTTTCTTCGTTGGCAAAAAGCTCCATAGGGCTTTGGCTGAAAAAGTTATACGCCCTGATATCATCAAGGCCGGCGATATGGTCTTTGTGTGAATGGGTAAATACAACGGCATCCAAATGATCAACAGATGACCTGAGCATCTGGTACCGAAAATCAGGGGTTGTGTCTATCACAAGGGTTGTGGAGGCCGATCTGAGCAAGACGCTGCTGCGCAGGCGCTTGTCTTTCTTTTCTGGTGAATGGCAGACACCACACTTGCAGGCAATCATCGGTACACCACCACTGGTTCCTGTTCCAAGAAATTCTACGCTGAGCAACAATGCGGATGTATTAGTGGAGTAAAGAAAAACTGCTTAGGCTTCTACTGCGCTCAATTCAGGCTTGAGGGTAATATCCTCAAACAGCTTCCTGCTGTCTACACTCAAATGATCAGCTATTATGGGAAGATTGGACACCAGGTCAATCAGGGTATTGATCCTTCCCTCGGTTTGCAGAAATTTGTTCAGCACCACTACCTTTTTGGATTCAAGCACGCAGTAGCCACTCTGGAATGTGCCTCTTTCATACCTGATGATGTAGCCAGCCTCAGAAACGATCTTCTCAATTTTTTCAAGTGTTGAAGGAGTGAACCTTAACTTCATGGAAAGGTATTTTTACAAATTTAACGAATGGGCTATTGGTAAGCGGCTAAGCATGCGAATAGTTGTGAACATTTTAACCCATAGCTGTGAATAATCATTTTATGATTATTCAAAACCCAGTTCAGAAAAAAACGGAATACCAACGTCAATTAATCAGCATAATCCCTTTTACCGTTCATACCTTTGCCGCGGCGGCCCAATTCACTTAAACGAGCATCATCATGTCATACAGGAAGATCATCAACGATCCTGTCCACGGATTCATCACCATCAACGACCCGTTGGTTTATGCAATCATCTCACATCCCTGGTTCCAGCGATTGAGAAGAATCAACCAAATGGCCATGTCTTATCTGGTCTATCCTGGAGCAGTCCACTCAAGGCTTCACCATGCACTGGGCGCTTACCACCTGATGCACAATGCCTTGTATGAACTCAAGCAAAAAGGAATTGAATTTTCTGAGGAAGAGGAACAGGCTGCCAAGATTGCCATCCTCTTGCACGATGTTGGCCATGGTCCATTTTCACATGCCCTGGAATCCATGGTGGTAAAAGACCTCGAACATGAGACCCTTTCCCTGATGATCATGGAAGAATTGAACAGTTCAATGGGCGGAAGGCTTGGCATGGCCATCGATATTTTTAAAAATGTCTATCCCAAAAGATTCTTGCACCAATTGATCAGCGGACAATTGGATGTAGACCGGATGGACTACCTGACAAGGGACAGCTTTTTTTCTGGAGTGATTGAGGGTATGATTGGTTGCGACCGCATCATCAAAATGCTCACGGTGCATGATGGCCAACTCATGGTGGAAGAAAAAGGGATCTATTCAATAGAAGAATTTCTGGTGTCCAGACGATTGATGTACTGGCAGGTATACCAGCATAAAACAGTACTGAGTGCAGAGATGACCCTGGTGAAGGTGCTGGAAAGGGCCATTTGGCTCCATCAGCGCGGAGACGCAGCAGTTGCGCAGGACAACGAATTGAGCCAACTCTTGTTTGGCAAGATGGAAAAACTGCAAAGGAAAGACCTAGAACTGTTTTGCAGGCTGGACGATAGTGATGTGATCAGTGCTATCAAAAAATGGAGAAGTCATCCAGACAAGGTCTTGTCCATCCTTTGCACTGCCTTGTTAGACAGGAAACTGTTCAAACTCCGGATGCAAAACGACCCGATTACCCCGGAGGAACTCCATGAAAAAAGGGCAGCCATCGCCCATTCATCCTCACTGAGTCTGGAAGATGCTTCCTTCTTGGTTTTCACTGGAGAAGCAGAAAACAGCCTTTACAACCCCAACAACGAAAGAATCAACATTCTTTTTAAGGATGGCAGGGTTCGAGACATCTCTCAGGTAGACGCACCGCTCATCCATCAAAACCTCTCTCGTCCTGTAAAAAAATTTTACATTTGTTTTTACCAATCCTGGTTTGGATAGTCTAAAAGAAAAACAAGCACTTCAGTAGACCCCTTAAGGCCATCTGTCGAAAGCAATTAACAAATATGCAATTTTCAGCACAGCAAATTTCAGCCCTGATCAATGGCCACATCGAGGGAAATGCTTCTGCAACGGTAACTGGTTTTGCCAAGATAGAAGAAGCCCAAACCACTGACCTGGCCTTCCTGGCCAATCCCAAGTACGAAGAATTCCTCTATACCACCTCAGCCGGAATCATCATCATTGGTGAAGCCCTTCAGCTGAAAAAAGCTGTCAATGCAACCCTGATCAGGGTCAAAGACGCCTACTCATCATTTGCACAACTGATGCAGTATTACCAGCAAATGAAGGAAAAAAGCATGATGGGTATCCAGGAACCCGTTTTTATTCATCCTTCCGCTTCCATTGGAAAAGATGTATTCATTGGCGCATTTGCCTACATAGGAGAAAATGCAGTCATTGGTGATGGAGCCAAGATTTATCCTCATGTTTTTATTGGCAACAATGCCACGGTTGGACAGCATTCAACCTTGCATCCTGGGGTTAAAATATACCATGATTGCCTGATTGGCATGCATGTTACCGTACATGCAGGAACGGTTGTTGGCAGCGATGGCTTTGGCTTTGCGCCACAGAAAAATGGCACTTACAACAAGGTTCCTCAGCTGGGCAATGTTGTGGTGGAGGATCATGTTGAAATTGGATCCAATACCTGCATCGACAGGGCAACCATGGGCTCAACCATCATCAGGAAGGGCACAAAATTGGACAACCTGTTGCAGATTGCCCACAATGTGGAAGTAGGTGAAAACAGTGTGATTGCAGCCCAGACGGGTGTCAGCGGCAGCACCAAAATTGGAAAGAATGTCATGATTGCCGGACAGGTGGGGGTAGCGGGCCATATCAGTGTAGCGGATGGTACCAAAGTTGGCGGCCAGAGCGGCATCACCAAATCTATTCTGCCAGAAAATACAGCCGTTGACGGCACGCCAGCATTCGATTACAAGGAATCCCTCCGGTCTAAGGCTGTGTTCAAGCGGCTGCCCGAACTGGAGAAAAAAATCAAGGAACTGGAGCAGTCCATTGCCGATTTGCAGAAGGAAAGAGAAGCATTTCTTCCTAAAAATTGATTATCAATATATTATAACCAGATTTCACCTGTGAAAAATGGTTTATCTTTGCAGCCAATTTCAAGCGAATGAGTTCAAAATTCAACCCAGACAAGCAACATACGCTCAAGACCCCTATCAGCATTTCTGGCACCGGTTTACACACGGGCATTTTGGTAGACATGGTACTTAATCCCGCCAACCCGGGATTTGGTTTTCAATTCAAAAGGGTTGACCTACCGGGAGAGCCCGTCATCAAAGCAGACTGTGATCTTGTCACGGACACCTCCAGGGGGACCACCCTTGAAGACAAAGGTGCAAAAGTGAGCACGGTAGAGCATATCCTTGCCGCATTGGTAGGGATGGGTGTTGATAACTGCCTTATTGAAATCAATGGGCCAGAAATTCCGATCATGGATGGAAGCTCCCAGCCATTTATAGAAGCGATCGATAAAGCTGGTGTTGAAGAGCAGGAAGCAGCCAAACAGTGGTATACCATCGATACCAATATCTCGTTTTACGATGAGGGAAAAAGGGTTGAAATGATGGCCATGCCAGCAGTTGAATACAAGGTTACCACCCTGATTGATTTCAACAGCCCTGTGCTGGGAACACAGCATGCCGGACTGAAAAACATCTATGACTTCAAGACTGAAATCGCTCCCTGCAGAACCTTTTGCTTTTTGCATGAGCTGGAGGCCCTTTTGGCCAACAACCTCATCAAGGGAGGAGACATCAACAATGCCATTGTAGTGGTTGATAAGCCTGTTACTGATGAGGAGATGAGCAGGCTGGCAGGTATATTTAAAAGAGACAATATTGAAGTCAAAAGTGAGGGCTACCTCAACAACCTTGAACTCAGGTTCCCCAACGAGCCCGCACGCCACAAGCTGCTGGATGTGATTGGAGACCTTGCCCTGATTGGGTATCCTATCAAGGCGCACATCATTGCCAACAGGCCAGGACATTTCTCAAATGTTGAGTTTGCCAAATTGATCAAGCAATACATCAAGAAAAACAAGCATGTCAAGAATGTGCCGGTTTACGACCCTAACCAAGAGCCCGTTTACAACATTGCACAAATTGAAAAGGTCTTGCCCCACCGCTACCCCTTTCTGTTGGTAGATAAAATCATTGAGCTCAGCGACACCCATATTGTCGGCATCAAGAATGTTACGTTCAATGAGCCTTTCTTTTCAGGACATTTCCCTGGAAATCCTGTAATGCCGGGTGTTCTTCAGGTAGAAGCACTGGCACAAACAGGCGGAATCCTGGCCATCAATTGCCTTCCGCCAGGAGAATACGATACCTATTTTGTTAAAATTGACAACTGTAAATTCAAGCAAAAAGTTGTTCCAGGGGATACCCTGATCATGAAGCTGGAACTGACCGGTCCTATCCGCAGGGGAATGTGTGAAATGATCGGCACGGTATATGTTGGCAATAAAATTACCACAGAAACCATGTTGATGGCGCAATTGGTGAAGAGAGAAGGTGTCTAATACTAAATGAACGAAATCATGATCCATCCACATACATATATTCACCATAACGCCAAAGTGGCCACCAATGTCAAAATAGATCCCTTTTCGGTGATCCACCAGAACGTTGAGATTGGTGAAGGTACCTGGATTGGCAGCAATGTTACCATCATGGATGGGGCCCGCATCGGCAAAAATTGCAGGATTTTTCCAGGTGCGGTCATTTCTGCTGCTCCACAAGACCTGAAATTTGAAGGAGAAGTGACCAGTGTGGAAATCGGCGACAATACCACCATCCGCGAATTTGTGACCATCCACCGGGGAACAAAAGACAAATGGAAGACTGTTGTGGGTAGCAATTGCCTGATCATGGCCTACAGCCATATTGCCCACGATTGTGAAATTGGCAACCATTGCATCATGAGCAACAATACCCAAATCGCCGGACATGTGGTGATGGGTGATTATGCTATCCTTGCAGGGATGTGCGCGGTGCACCAATTTGTGAAGATTGGTCAGCATTCTTTCATTGCCGGAGGTTCTTTGGTACAAAAAGATGTTCCTCCGTATATCAAGGCCGGAAGGACTCCCCTATCCTATGCTGGCGTCAACTCGGTTGGCCTGAAGCGCAAGGGGTTTACGGTTGAGAAAATAAATGAGATCCTGGACATTTACCGCTATATATACAACAAGGGGATGAATACCACCCAGGCCATGGATTATATCGAAGAGGAATTCCCCGTTACCGATGAAAGGGATGAGATTGTAACCTTTATCCGCGAAAGTGGCCGCGGCATCATCAAGCGATTCAGTAAAACTTCCATAGATGAGGATCTCGGTAGTTGATGCCGGAAAGCGATTCAACCGTGAATGGATCTTCAGGAACCTGAGCCTGGAACTGCATTCCAACCAGCACTATGCCATCACCGGACACAATGGGTCTGGCAAATCAACCTTTCTGCAGTGCATTGCGGGAGCTTTGTACACCACAGAGGGGAAAATAAACTTCACCCTGAATGGAAAAACATTGGAACCTGAAGTGGTTTACAAGCAACTTTCCATTTCTGCACCTTATCTGGAGCTTATTGAAGAAATGACCCCTACCGAATTCCTCAGTTACCATGCCTCATTCAAGCCTTTTATCAAGGGCTGGAATGCAACAGGGATCATAGAAGAAATAGGGCTGGCCAAGGCCAAACAAAAACAAATCAGGTACTTCAGCTCCGGCATGAAGCAAAGGGTGAAGCTGGCGCAGGCATTCTTCTCTGACACACCAGTGCTCTTGCTGGATGAGCCTTGCACCAACCTCGACCAACAAGGCATAGATTTGTATAAACACCTTATTGCATCGCTTTGCAACAACAGATTGGTATTGATCAGCAGCAATGATGCCACAGAATATGGCAGTTGCACTGAATTCATCAGAATGGGTGTGTAAAACTGGTGATAGACTAGATTTTTTCTTTCTGTGAATAGGTTTAATTTTGTGCAAACTTTACTCCATGGCACATGACAATCTCGTTTTTGACCTGCTGAACAAAGAACTCAAAAGACAAAGGGAAGGCATTGAACTGATCGCCTCTGAAAACTTTACTTCCCTACAGGTGATGCAGGCAACGGGATCTGTTGCCACCAACAAATATGCCGAAGGTTATCCCGGCAAAAGATACTACGGTGGATGCGAGGTTGTGGATGAAATTGAAACCATCGCCATCAACAGGCTGAAACAAATTTTCAATGCCTCTTGGGCCAACGTCCAGCCCCACAGTGGCGCGCAGGCCAACACGGCAGTATTCCTTGCCTGCCTGAAACCGGGTGACAAGATCCTTGGTCTGGACCTTAGCATGGGCGGACACCTGACCCATGGCAGCCCCGCCAACTTCAGCGGAAAGACCTACCAGTCTTTCTTTTATGGTGTTGACAGGGAAACCGGGCTGGTCAACTATGAGCAACTCGAAGCAACTGCCCGCGCAGAAAAACCCAAAATGATCATTTGCGGTGCCTCAGCCTATAGCCGCGACTGGGACTATGCCCGCATCCGTGCCGTTGCTGATGAGATTGGAGCCCTTGTCTTGGCTGATATCGCCCATCCTGCAGGATTGGTTGCCGCAGGATTGTTGAACGACCCATTTGACCATTGCCATATCGTCACCTCTACCACCCACAAAACCTTGCGTGGACCACGTGGTGGTGTGATCATGATGAGAAACGATTTCGAAAATCCTTTCGGACTAAAAGACCCCAAAGGTAATATCCGTTCCATGAGCGCATTGCTTGACCTGGCTGTATTTCCTGGCATGCAGGGCGGCCCATTGGAACATGTGATTGCAGCAAAAGCCATAGCTTTCGGAGAAATACTGGATCCTTCCTTCAAGGTATACCAACAGCAGGTGCAGGAAAATGCCCAGACCATGGCTGCTGCCTTTGTAAAAAAAGGATATCACCTGATCAGTGGCGGTACAGAAAACCACCTCATGCTCATCGATCTGAGGAATAAAAATATCACCGGTAAAAAAGCACAGGAAACCCTTGACAGGGCGCATATTACCCTGAATAAAAACTCAGTGCCTTACGATGACAAGAGTCCATTTGTTACTTCTGGCATCAGGGTTGGGGTACCCGCCATCACCACCCGAGGCCTCAATGCTGCCCATATGCAAACTGTTGTAGACATGATCGACAAGGTGTTGATGAATGCTGATGACGAGCATACCATCGCATCTGTCAAAGAAGATGTAAAGGCATTTATGCAACAGTTCCCGCTTTATCCCGAACTCGGATAAAATATTTTTATGATACAAAGAATTCAATCACTCTGGTTACTGCTATCTGCACTCTGTGCTGCCCTGATCCTGTTTGTTCCTGTTTTTTCGGGAGCCACTGCAGATGGGTTGGTAAAAGTTTTTTCCATTCGGGAAAACCTGATTTTATTGCTGATCGTAGTGCTGTCCATTGTTATCCCCTTCATCAATGTTTTTCTTTTCAAGAACCGGGGGCTGCAGAAAAAATTGATCATCATCAACATGGTTCTTTCTGTAATGACAGTTGCCACTGAGTATTTTTCTGTAGACAAATTCAAGCAACAGTTTGGCATTGCCCAGGGAACCTGGGAACTAAGCGCCATTCTTCCCTTCTTTATCATCCTCTTTCTGGTATTCGCTTTCAGGGGCATCAGGAAGGATGAGAAGTTGTTGAGTGAAGCGGATCGGTTGAGGTGAGGTGTAGAGGTTTAGGGGTGTAGAGGTTTAGAGGTTTAGGGGTTTAGATTAAACCATTAAACCCCTAAACCTCTAAACCCTTAAACCTTATTCATAAAACCCAAACCCATCTCCATCAAACAATCCCTTGTCACTCAGTTTTACATGGGGAATGACCAGGAGTGCCATGAAAGACAAAGACATGAATGGTGCAGAAAGGGTTGATCCCAATGATTTTGCTGCCTTGTCGATCGCTGTATAGGCTGCTGCAACTGCATATCCGTCGTCTGCACTCATCAGTCCGCCAATAGGCAATGGCAGACATTGCTCAACGTCTGGTCCTACACAACTCACGCCACCTTTGGTTTCAATGACAAGGTTGATGGCCCTGGCCAGGCTCTCGTCATCAACACCAACAGCAACAATATTGTGTGAATCGTGGGCAACGGATGAGGCGATGGCACCTGCAGTCAAACCAAACCGGTGAATAAACGCCTTGGCAATGGGTGCAGGGTGATACCGGTTGACCACCACAATCTTGAGCACATCATTGGCTGTATTGCTGCACCAGGCGCCATGGCTGAGCAATGGCTGAAGCCAACACTTGTTGGTCATCAACTGTCCGTCAATGCATTCAATGACCGGATACCTATATTCGCCCTCACCCAAAAGTTTCAGTTCATCAACATTGATTTTCCCGATACCAAACCTGTTGATGGGTGCTGACACAGGATTGCTTTCTTTTGTTTCAACAGCATCCAGGCTGGTAGCAGGAATCAACGATAGGCCATTTTCTGCCACCTTCACCCCATCGATATAGGTTGCCAAAACCTTAAAGTCTGACAGGTTTTCCAGGAGTATAAAATCGGCAGGATCCCCCTCCCGAAGCAAGCCCACATCTAGTTTATAATGAGCAGCAGGATTGATGCATGCAGCTTGCAAAACATCGAAAAGATCGTATCCAGCCTTCACCGCCCTTGCACAGAGCTGGTTGATGTGCCCGTCCACAAGGCTGTCTGGATGTTTGTCATCAGAACAGAACATGATCATTTCGGGATGGGTTTCCATCAAAGGAATCAGGGCATCAAAATTTTTTGCGGCACTTCCCTCCCTGATGATGATTTTCATCCCAAGGGCTAGTTTTTCTTTTGCCTCTTCTATGGTAAAACATTCATGGTCGGTTGAAATACCTCTTGAAACATAGGTCCTCAGCCCTTCACCACTCAGGCCTGGTGCGTGCCCATCAACCGGCTTACCCAAGGCCTTTGCAGCAGCAATTTTCTCAAGGACTTCAGGGTATCCGGCTATGGCGCCAGGAAAGTTCATCATTTCTGTGAGGTACTTTATATCGTTGAGCGCCAACAATTCCTTTACGCTGGAGGCATCCAAAATATCCCCAGCGGTTTCAAAAACCGTGGCAGGTACACAACTGGGTGCGCCAAAATTGAATTTGAACGGCACGGTCTTTCCATTGTCAATCATGAACCTTACGCCTTCCAATCCGCAAACATTGGCAATCTCATGGGGGTCACTGACCGTTGCTACGGTGCCATGAACCACTGCCAGCCGTGCAAAAGCCGCCGGGATAAGCATGGAACTTTCAATGTGTACATGGGCATCTACAAAACCAGGGCTGATAAAAGGCAATGAAGGGTCGGGGGAAATGCCGCTGATCATTTCAATGGAATGAATGCTCCCCTCTCGAACTTCAATTGAGGCAGGTGTCAAACTCCTGCTCAGGCAGTCTACCAGATTCCCTTTGATGGTGAAATGATTCATGGACCGGAATTTACGAAGGATTTGGTTGTTTGAATGCATGGATTTACCGCTGGTGTAGAAAAATCAACATTTAACAGAGAAGTTATTTGCTGAAAGGCAAAGCACAGTATCTTGCAGACAAATACAACATCATGAAACTGATCAAACACCTTTCATTCGCAGTCGTTGGCTTACTCTTGTCTGCGATGTCCTTCGCACAAACTGCAGAAGAGATTGTTGCAAAACACATTACAGCCATCGGCGGAGCAGACAACTGGAAAAAAATAAACAACATGAGGCAGGAAGCCACCCTTAGTGTTCAGGGAATGGATATTCCAGTTGTTATTACCGCACTCCACAACAAAGCCACAAAGCAAGAATACACTGTTATGGGGATGACAGGATATTCCATCATCACTTCAGAGGGTGGATGGAATTTCAATCCAATGCAGGGCCAAACCAAGCCTGAACCCATTACACAGGATGAATTGAAATATGGCAAAGATAATCTCGACCTTCAGGGAGATTTTGTTGACTACAAAGCCAAAGGCCATGCCATCCAACTGATGGACAAAGAAGATATTGAAGGCGTTGAATGCTTAAAGGTTAAACTGACCAGAAAAAGTGGCAACGAG
>Ga0207909_1000103_pt1 | contig 32609 bp, 29 predicted proteins | sample LakMenEpi05May10_FD_150672 | JGI IMG/M metagenome (GOLD analysis project Ga0207909, IMG submission 150672) | Freshwater microbial communities from Lake Mendota, WI - 05MAY2010 deep hole epilimnion (SPAdes) | ecosystem: Environmental > Aquatic > Freshwater > Lake > Epilimnion/Euphotic zone ...
GAGCGCGATGGCCATGGGCGACTGGCTGAGACCGGCGGCCAGGACGGCGATACGGCCGACCTCCCGCGGGTAGTCCGCGCACCACAGCAAAGCCTGCATCCCGCCCATGGAACCGCCGACGACCGCGTGGAGCTTGGCGATACCGAGGTGGCGGACGACCAGGCGCTGGGCGCGGACGAGGTCCCCCAGCGTGAGCTCAGGGAAGAACCCCCCGAAGCGGCGGCCGGTCCGCGGGTCGACGGACAGGGGACCGGTGGAACCCTTGCAACCGCCGATGCAGTTCACGCCGATGACGAAGAATCGATCCGTGTCGATGGCCTTACCGGGCCCGACGAACACGTCCCACCAGCCCGGCTTGACGTCGTCCGGCCGGTAGCGGCCCGCCACGTGGTGGTCGCCGCTGAGCGCGTGGGGCACGAGGATCGCGTTGGACTTGTCCGGCAGCAAGGTGCCGTACGTCTCGTAGCGCAGGGTTAGCTCAGGCAGCACCCCGCCCAGTTCCAAAGGGAAGGGCTCGGGCGAGTGGAAATCCTGGAACGCGACCGGGCAGAGCTCGGTCGGGGCGGCGGCGGGCTGGACCGGGACGGCGGACATGGACCCGACCATCGAAAGGAGAGCCGAGACGGTGGCAAGTGGCCATTCGGTGTTGCCACGTCATAAAGGCGGCCAAACCTAGGTCCATGCCTCATGGACACCGCCACGACGAGGGCTGCTGCGGACAAGGGGCCCCCGGCCGCGTGGACGTCGCCCTGCGCCGCATGAAGGATAAGGCCCTGCGCGTCACCGCCCCCCGCCAGGCCCTGCTGCGCGTGCTGGACGAAGCCCGCCGCCCCCTGAGCGCCGAGGAGATCCACACCCTCGCCGGCGATGGCACGCTCGACCTCGTGACCGTCTACCGCAGCCTCGGGGCCCTCGAGGAGGCGGGCATCGTCCAGCGCCACCCCCTCGAACGCGGTCGTTCCCTCTACGCCCTGCCCGCCGCCGGGCATCACCACCACCACGTGATCTGCCGCCGCTGCGCCCGGATCGACCGTCTCCCCGGCTGCGACACCGGCGCGGTCGAGGCCGCGGCCCGCGCCAAAGGCTACGGCGACCTCACGCACGTCCTCGAAATCTACGGGGTCTGCCCCGCCTGCGCCTCCCCTTCCCATGACTGACTTTCCCCGCACCGCCTTCATCCTCGGAGCCGGCCTCGGCACCCGCCTGCGCCCGCTCACCGAGCACTGCCCGAAGCCGCTGCTGCGCCTGGGCAACGAGCCGCTCGTTTTCCGCGCGATGCGCGCCCTGCACCAGGCCGGCACCCGCCGGTTCCTGATCAACACGCACCATTGCCCCGAGGTCTGGACCCAGGCCTTCCCCGCGGGCAAGTTCCTCGACGCCGAGGTGCGCCTCGTGCACGAGCCCGTCCTCCTGGACACCGGCGGCGGTCTGGCGAACGTGGCCGAGCTGCTCACCGACGAGGACCGCGACCTCATCGTCTGGAACGGCGACATCCTCTCCGGCGTCGACCTCGCCGCCGCGGTCGAACATCACCGGTCGAACGGCGCCGAGGCCACCTTGGTCGTCCGCGAGCAAGGCCCGGTGAAGAACGTCCGCATCACCGACGAGGGCGACGTCACCGACCTGCGCGACCGCCGGGGTGCGACCGACCCGGCCTACCAGTACACCGGCATCTGCGTCGTCACGCGGGCCTTCGCGGGAGGGGTCCCGAAGGAGATCGAATCCTTGGTCGAGCATTTCCTGCGCCGGGTCGGCGAACGCAAAGGCAGCGTCCAAGGTTACCTGGATAGCTCCAAGCTCTGGCATGACCTCGGCACGCTCGAGGAATTCGAGAAGCTGCGCGCCGAGCTCGAACGGCCGATCCGCGGCCGGCTCTCTGTCGAGGAGGCCGCCGGGCTCGTCGGGTACCTGCCCGTCGCGGACGAGGCGGTGCTCAAGGGCGGCTCGGGCCGGCGCTTCCAGCGCGTGGCCAACCTCTCCGGACACACGGCCGTGCTCTGCGTCTACGACGACAGCCGCCCCGAGAACCGCCTGTACGGCCCGCTGGCCCGCGCCCTGCGCGACAAGGCCGAACTGAACGTACCGCTCGTCCTCGGCGAGGACGACCCGCATGGCGTCCTGCTACTCGAGGACCTCGGCTCCACCGACCTCTGGTCGCTGGCCGAGCAGCCCGCCTTCCCCTGGCCCGCCTTCGCCTCCGCCCTCGAGCAGGTCGCGCGCCTGCACCGCGAAGGCCCGGCCGCGACGGAAGGCCTGCCGCTGATGGAGGCCTTCGGCCCCAAGCTGTACCAGTGGGAACGCGACTACTTCCGCGAGAACGTGGTCGAAGGACGCCGCTTCGACCGCGGTGCGATCAACGAGATGGAGACGCTCGCCAAGGAGCTGGCCGGCCGCCCGGTCGTGACCATCCACCGCGATTTCCAGAGCCAGAACATCCTCGTGCGCGACGACGAGGCCTGGCTGATCGACTTCCAGGGCCTGCGCCAAGGCTGCGCCTTCTACGACTTCGCCTCGCTGGCGTTCGACCCCTATCTGAAACGTCCCGACATGGACCTGTGGCGCATCGAGATCGAGGACCACGCGCGCGAGGTCTCCGAATGGAAGGGCTCGGCCGACGAGTTCACGCACCTCTTCCACGTCGCCGCGACGCAGCGGCTGCTGCAGGCCTGCGGCGCCTACGGCTTCCTCGGCCGCAAGCAGGGTCGCCCGGACTTCCTCGCGCACCTGCCGCAAGGCCTGGCCAACCTCGCCATCGCCGCCTCCCTCACGGGCCGGCGGAAGCTGGCGGCGCTGGCCAAGGAGCTCGCGGCGGCGCCGGTCAGCGTCCGTTGACCTGCTCGTCGAGGAAGCGGACCACCTCGTCCTCGGTCATGCGGACCTGCTCGAGGGTATCACGGTTGCGCACCGTGACGCCGGCGTCCTTCTCGACCGTATCGAAGTCGATGGTGATGCCGAACGGCGTGCCGATTTCGTCCTGGCGGCGGTAGCGGCGGCCGATGTTGCCGGACTCGTCGTAGAAGACATTGAAGCGCTTCTTCAGGCGGCGGTAGAGGGCCTCGGCGCGCTCGACGAGGGCCGGCTTGTTCTTCAGCAGCGGGAAGACCGCGGCCTTGAAGGGGGCGACGCGGGCCGGCAGCCGGAGGACGACGCGCTTCTCGCCCTCGACCTCGTCCTCATGGTACGCGGTCGTGAGCAGGGCGAGGAACACGCGGTCGACGCCGACGGACGGCTCGATGACGTGCGGGATGAAGCGGGCCTTGGCGGCCTCGTCGAACCAGTCGAGCTTCGTGCCGGAGACCTCGCTGTGCTGGGTGAGATCGAAGTCGCCGCGGGCGGCGACCCCCTGCAGTTCCTGCACGCCGAAGGGGAACTCGAACATGATGTCCGTCGTGCCCTTCGAGTAGTGGGCCAGCTTCTCGGTCGGGTGCGGGTAGAGGGAGAGTTTGGCGCGCGGGATGCCGATCGACTCAAACCAGGCGAGGCAGCCTTCGATCCAGTCCTGGTGGGCGACGGCCCAGTCGGCCGACGGGGCGATGAAATACTCGATCTCCATCTGCTCGAACTCGCGGGAGCGGAAGATGAAGTTGCGCGGATTGATCTCGTTGCGGAAGGCCTTGCCGACCTGGGCGATGCCGAAGGGCAGCTTCACGCGGCCGGTGTCCACGACGTTCTTGAAGTTGATGAAGATGCCCTGCGCGGTCTCGGGGCGGAGGTAGGCGGTCGCCGAGGCGTCCTGCATGGCCCCGACGTACGTCTGGAACATCATGTTGAACGAGCGGGGCGGCGTGAGCGAGCCGGGCTTGCCGGTGGCGGGCGACGGGATGAGGGCGTGCTCCTCGGGCTTGGCCTCGGTGTAGTCCTTGAGCGCGAGCGGCTCGAGGGCGCCCTGCTTGGCGAGCTTGCGCTTGAGCTCGTTGGCGAGTTCCTCGGCCTTGGCCTGCATGGTCTCGTCCTCGAGCACGGACACGTAGCCAATCGTCTCGCCGGCCACGCGGACGGGGGCGAAGAAGAGCTGGTCGGCGCGGTAGCGCATCTTGGACTCCTTGCAGTCGACGAGGGGATCCGTGAAATTATCGATGTGACCCGAGGCCTTCCAGGTGGTCGGGTGGTGGATGATGGAGGAATCCAGGCCGACGATGTCGTCGCGGCGGTGGACGAAGTCCTGCCACCAGGCCTGCTTGATGTTGTTCTTCAGCTCGACGCCGAGGGGGCCGTAGTCGAAGAAGCCGTTGAAACCGCCGTAGATGTCGGAGGACGGGAAGACGAACCCGCGCCGTTTGCACAGGTTGATGATGGATTCCATCTTGTCGGTCGGGTCGGCCATGGCGGGTAAAGGACCTCACCTATCCCCGTTCGCAGGGACCCCCGCAAGCCTCTTTACCGCGCCGGCGGCAGGGGCTCGGTCGTCAGGCCCCGGGCCTTGCGCGTCCAGGTGCGGGCCCCCTCGGAAAGATCCCGCAGCACGGTCGCGGCCTCCGCCTGCGCCGATTCCAGGGAACGACCCGAGCCCTCCAAGGAAGCGCCGAAAGCGCGCACCGCCTCGCGGGCGTCGGCCAGCCGCACCTGCAGTCGGGCCAGCGTCTCCGCGTCGACAGCGGTCTCCGCCTGCGCCGCGCCTTCGCGGAGCCGCGCGACCGCGGCGATCAACCGGGCAGCCTGCGCGCCGAGGTGGGCGTCGTCGGTCGCCTCCGCGAAGGCCGCGCTACCAGCGACCCAATCGGCAGAGAGCCGGGCCGCCCGGGCCGGGTCAGACTTCGGCAGGTAAGCGTCGAGGTCGGCCTCGAGTTCGGCCGCCACCTGGGCGAGGTCGCGTCCGGCGAGCACGCCCAGTTCGCGGGCGACGCGTTCCAGCGCACGCTGCTTGGAGCCGCCGGCGGCCGGGATCTCGTCGGACGCGAGGCCGGCGGGCGGCGGACTCGGCTCCTCCCAAAGTAACTCGACCTGCAGGAGGCCGGAGGCCGGGCTGACGGTGATGAGGCGCGCGCGCAAACCGCGCGCGACCTCCTCGCTGAGCCGGTCGCGACGTAACCGGTCGGCGAAGCCGCGGTCCTCGAGATCGGATGGGTCGATGGTCAGACGCACCTCGGGACGCAGCCGGCCTTCGGCGTCGGGACGCAGGCCGAGGGACTCGACCTGACCGACGACCACGCCGTTGACGCGCACCGGCGTGCCGGTCGAGATGCCTTCGACGGAATAAGTCGGGCGGAGGACGACGGCCACCCGTGGCGCGGACCAAGCCCGCCACCAAGCCCACGCACCGCCGGCCGTCGCGACGACCAACGTCGCGAGCAACAGGGCGCCGAGGGCGCGGCGGCTCATCCGACGGTCTGCGGGTAGCTGCCCAGCCATTTGACGACCTCGCAGCGTTGCTTCAGTTCGGCCACGGCCGCCTGGACCTCCGGCGTCTCCCAATGGCCCGGGAAGTCGATGAAGAACTGGTATTCCCAGGCGCGGCGGCGGCTCGGGCGGGACTCGATCCGGATCAGGTTGATGCCGCGGGCGGAAAACGCGCTCAGCGCGCCCTGCAGCGCGCCAGGCTCGTGCTTGAGGGCGAGCACCACGCTAGTGACCTCCTCCTTGGCGCCCGGCGCGTTCGCGCCGGCGCCGATGACGAAGAAACGCGTGGCGTTGTCGCGGCGGTCCTGGATGCCGCGGGCGAGGATCGCGACCCCGCGGGACTCGGCGGCGGCCGCGGAAGCGATGGCGGCCTGACCCGCCGGCTCCTTGGCGACGATCTCGACGGCGGCTGCGGTGCTATCGGTCTCGACGAGCGCGGCTTGCGGGAGGTGGCGAGAGAGCCAGCCGCGGCATTGCGCCAGGGCGATGTCTTTGGACAGGACCTTGCACACCTGGTCGAGCGGGCCGGCGCCGACGAGGCACTGCTCGACGGAGAGGGTCACCTGGGCGACGACCTTGAGGTCGGACTCGGCGAGGAGGTCCAGCGAATGGCTGACGACGCCTTCGGTGGAGTTCTCGACCGGCACGACGCCGTAGGACGCCTCCCCGGACTCGACGGCGGCGAACACGTCGCCGATGGAGCGCAGCGGCAAGGCGGGGACGCTGAGGCCGAAGGCGCGGAGCTGCGCCTGCTGCGTGAAGGAACCCTCGGGCCCGAGGTAGGCGACCGGCTTGGCCATCTGCGCGCCGATCGACAGGGAGATGACCTCGCGGAAGATCGCGCGCACGCCGGAGGCGGGCAGACCGGGCGCGGCGTCGGTCAAGGCGCGCAGCACCTGCTCCTCGCGTTGCGGAGCGTAGACCGGGGCGCCGGCCTTCAGTTTGGCCTCCCCGATGGCGCGGGCGACCTGCAGGCGCTCGGCGAGCAGCCCCAGGATCTCGCGGTCGATGCGGTCGACCTCCCGGCGATGCTGATCGAGGCTCATTCGGCGGCGGGCTGGTCGGGGGCGGGCGGCGGCTCCTCGGTGGCGACCGCGGCGGCGGACTGGTCCTCGAGCGGCAGGCCGACCTCGGCGTCGCCGACGCTGACCGGGGTCGTGGCGCGGGCGATCCACTCGGAGATCTGGGCGGGCGAAAGGACGTCGGAAGCGGGGAGCTCGCCCAGCGAACGCAGGCCCGTGAAGTCGAGGAACTTGTCGGTGGTACCGTATTGGATCGGGCGACCAGGCAGGTCGGCGCGGCCGGTGACGGCGACGAGCTCGAGCTCGAGCAGACGGGTCAGGGCGCTGTCGACCGAGACGCCGCGGATGGCCTCCATCTCGGAACGCGTGACGGGCTGGCGATAGGCGATGATCGAAAGGGTCTCGAGCGCCGCCGGACTGAGGCGCTGCGGACGAGGCTCGCCGCGGAGCAGGCGCACCCAATCGGCGTAGGCCGGCGAGATGACGAGCCGGAAACCTTCCGGACCCTGCAGGATACGGCAGGCATCGTTGGCCTCGCGCATCTCGCCTTCGAGCGCGTCGACGGCCTCGCGGATCTGCGTGGCAGTGAGCAAAGTGGGGACCTGGTCGATGATATCCTGGATTACCTCCTGCACCGGGGCGGCGAGGGCCGCGGCGACGTCGGCGGGGGCGCCTTCGGGTCGCGCCTCCTGCTGCGCGGTGGCGGCTTGGGCATGGTAGCGCTGGACCACCTTCTGGATGTCCTTGATGGACACCGCTTCGGAGGTCGAGAAGAGGAGCGCCTTGATGATTTTCTTAAGGTTGAATTCCACGGGAGGAAGGGACTTAAAAGGGGATTGTCGGCCGGAGGGGGGCGGCTCAGTGTCCGCACCCTGCCCTCTTATTAGGGGGGGCTTCCTCCCTGACAACCGCAGACTTTTCACACCCGCATGAGCACCCCCGACCACACCCGCCAACATTCGTCCACCGTCGTCGACGGACCCGACCGCGCCCCCAGCCGGGCCATGCTCCGCGCGGTCGGCTTCTCCGATGCCGACTTCCGGAAACCCGTGGTGGGCGTGGCCTCGACCTGGTCGATGGTCACCCCGTGCAACATGCACATCGACCGCCTGGCCAACGAAGCCGCCAAGGGCGCCGACGCCGCCGGCGGTAAAGCGGTCATTTTCGGCACCATCACGGTTTCCGACGGTATCTCGATGGGCACCCCGGGGATGCGCTACTCGCTGGTCTCGCGCGAGATCATCGCCGATTCCATCGAAGCGGTGACCGGGGCGGAAGGTTTCGACGGCCTAGTCACGATCGGGGGCTGCGACAAGAACATGCCCGGCTGCGTGATGGCGATGGCCCGCCTCAACCGTCCCTCCGTCTTCGTCTACGGCGGCACCATCCTGCCCGGCCTGCACAAAGGCAAGGCCGCCGATATCGTCACCGTCTTCGAGGCCGTCGGTCAGCATGCCGCCAAGCAGATCGACGACGCCGAACTGCAGGAGATCGAAAAGTGCTCCATCCCGGGCGAAGGCTCGTGCGGAGGGATGTACACGGCCAACACCATGGCCTCGGCCATCGAGGCGATGGGCCTGAGCCTGCCCGACAGCTCCGCGCAGCTGGCGAACTCCAAGGACAAGCTGGTGGACTGCGAACGCGCCGGCCAGGCCGTGCTCGCACTGCTCAAGAAGAACATCCGGCCGTCGGACATCATCACCAAGAAGGCGATCGAGAACGCGATCGTCACGGTGATCGCCCTCGGCGGTTCGACGAATGCCGTCCTGCACCTCATCGCGATCGGCCATTCCGCGGGAATCAAGATCACCCTCGAGGACTTCGAGCGCGTCGGCCGGAAAGTCCCCGTGCTGGCGGACCTGAAGCCGAGCGGCAAGTACAACATGGCCCACTTCGTGCGCATCGGCGGCCTCCAGCCGCTGCTCAAGATGCTGCTGGACGCGGGCCTGCTGCATGGGGACTGCCTCACCGTCACCGGCCAGACCGTCGCGGAGAACCTCGCGAACGTCGGCCCCTACTCGGCCGACCAAGACGTGGTGCGCCCGCTGAGCAATCCTATCAAGGCCGACAGCCATCTCCGCGTCCTCCGCGGCAACCTCGCCCCGCACGGCGCGCTCGCCAAGATCACGGGCAAGGAAGGTAGCGCCTTCACGGGTCAGGCCATCGTCTACGAGTCCGAGGAGGCCTCGCTCCGCGGCATCCTCGACGGCGAGGTCAAGGACGGCCATGTGATCGTCATCCGCAACGAAGGCCCCAAGGGCGGCCCGGGCATGCGCGAGATGCTCGGACCGACCAGCGCCGTCATGGGCAAAGGCATGGGCAAGACCGTCGCGCTCATCACCGATGGTCGCTTCTCCGGCGGTAGCCATGGCTTTGTCGTCGGCCACGTCTCACCCGAAGCCGCGGTCGGCGGTCCGCTCGCCATCGTGCAAAACGGCGACCGGATCAGGATCGACGCGGTGAAGAACGAGCTGGTCCTCGACCTGCCGGACGCGGAGATCGCCCGCCGGCTCCAAGGCTGGCAGGCGACGCCTTGCAAGGAGAAGCGGGGCGTGCTGGCCAAGTACGCCAAGCAGGTGAAGTCCGCCTCCGAAGGCGCGATCACGGACGGCGACTGAGCCAGCCGGCCAAGACCTCGCGCCGGCGAGGCTTCGGCCTCGCCGGCTTTGTTTTTGCCTGCGGCGACGAACCGCGCCAAGGTCGGCCCATGCCCCGCCCCACCCCGCTCGCCTTGGCGTGCCTCGGCGCCCTCGCCCTCGCGGCCGCCCCGGAGCCACGTTTCGAACGGCGGACGATCACGACCGATTTCTTCAGCGAGGGCTGCGCCGTCGGCGACCTCAACGGGGACGGTCGCCCCGACATCGTCGCTGGACCGCACTGGTACGCCGGCCCGGAGTTCCGCCTCCGGCATACCTTCGCCGCCAATCCCGGCCGGCCGTACGATCCTCTCGGCTACTCGGAATCATTCGTGCAACTCGTCGCCGACCTCAACGGCGACGGCAAGCCGGACGTAATCACGGTGGGCTTCCCGGGCAAAGAAACCTACTGGTACGAGAACCCCGGTGCGCCGGGGACGGCGCCGTGGAAACGGCACCTCTTCCTCGCGAGCACCGACAACGAATCGCCGCACCTGGTCGACCTCGACGGGGACGGGCGACCGTACTTGGTCTGCATGTCTGGCGGGGCCGTCGGGTATGCGAAACTCAACCCGCTCGACCCGACCCAACCAGCAAAATTCGTCCCCGTCTCGCCAGCCGAACCCAAGAAGTATCAACGCTTCACGCACGGCCTCGGCGTCGGCGACCTCAACGGCGACGGCATCCCCGACATCCTCGAGCGCTCCGGCTGGTGGGAACACCCCGCCGCCACCGCGCCACTCGACACGCAGTGGAAATTCCACCCGATGGCGTTCTCCGCCGGCCGCAATGGCGGTGCGCAGATGATTGTCACGGACGTCGATGGTGACGGCTTACCGGATGTCCTGACCTCGCTCGACGCCCACCGCTTCGGCCTGTCATGGTTCCAGCAGAAACGCACTCCGGAAGGAATCACCTTCGTGGAGCACCGCATCTTGGACGACAAACCTGAGAATTCCGCCGGCGGTTTCGCCTTGGGGCAGATGCACGCGCTCGTGCTCAGCCGCCAGATCGTCGCGGGGCAACCGGCGCTGGTGACCGGCAAGCGCTTCTGGGCCCATGGCCCGAAAGGCGACGTCAACCCGCAGGCGACGCCGCTCGTGCTCTGGCTCACGTGGGCCAAGGATGCCGAGGGCAAGGTCGTCTTCAACCCGCGGATCGCGGACGCGGAGGCCGGCATCGGCACGCAGTTCGAGGTAGCGGACCTCGACGGCGACGGACGGGCGGAGATCGTCGTCGCCAACAAAAAGGGCCTCCACGTGCTTTCGCCGGCCCGTTGAACGGGGAACGGGATTGCCTCCCGGGCTGGGCGGGGGCATAACCCAGACGATGGCCTCCACCTTCGAAGCTTACCGTCGCAACCTCCTGGCTTTCCCGGCCCTGGGCTTCGCCCTGGACCTCAGCCGGGCGGAGGTTCCCGCGGCCACCGCGGCGCGGCTGGCTCCGGCCATGGCCCGGGCTTTCGCCGACATGGCGGCCCTGGAACAGGGCGCGGTGGCCAACCCCGACGAAAAGAGGATGGTCGGCCACTACTGGCTGCGCACGCCTGAGCTGGCGCCCGACCCGGCCCTCGGCGCCGCCGTCCGTGCGTCCGTCGATACCATCGAAGCTTTCGCAGCCCGCGTCCACGCCGGCCAGGTGCGCGGGACGACGGGCGCCTTCACCGACCTACTCTGCATCGGCATCGGCGGCTCGGCCCTCGGCCCGCAGTTCGTGACCGACGCCCTCGGCGGCAAAGCCGACAAGCTCCGCGTCCATTTCATCGACAACACCGACCCCGACGGCATCGACCGCGTCTTCGATACGCTCTCCGGGCGCCTCGGCACGACGCTGGCGATCGTCACCTCGAAGTCGGGCAGCACCCCCGAGCCGCGCAACGGTCAGATCGAAGCGGCCCACCGCTGGCAGGCCGCCGGACTGAGTTTCGCCGCGCATGCCGTGGCGGTGACCGGCGAAGCTAGCCAGCTTGACCAAGTCGCGGTCAAGGAACGCTGGCTGGCTCGCTTCCCCATGTGGGATTGGGTCGGCGGCCGCACCAGCGAATTGGGCCCGGTCGGTCTCCTGCCCGCCGCCCTCCAGGGCCTCGATATCCGGGGCTTGCTGGCCGGGGCGAAGGCCATGGACGCCCTAACCCGCGTGCCTGACGCCACCCGTAACCCCGCGGCCGCGCTGGCGGCCGCCTGGCACCACCTGACGGACGGCATGGGCACCAAGGCCATGGTGGTCCTACCCTACAAGGATCGCCTGCTGCTCTTCTCCCGCTACCTGCAGCAGCTCGTGATGGAATCGCTCGGCAAGGAGCTCGATCTCCAAGGCCGGAAGGTCAACCAAGGCCTCACGGTCTACGGCAACAAAGGTTCGACCGACCAGCACGCCTACGTCCAGCAGCTGCGGGACGGCCTGAACAACTTCTTCGCGGTCTTCATTGAGGTGCTCACCGACCGCCAGGGCCCCTCGCCCGAGGTCGAGCCCGGCGTCACCTCCGGGGCCTACCTCCAAGCGTTCTTCCTCGGGACCCGGGAGGCCCTCGCCGGCAACGGGCGGGCCAGCATCACCTTGACCATCAAGCAGGTCGATGCCGCGGCCGTGGGCATGCTCATCGCCCTGTTCGAACGGGCGGTCGGCCTCTACGCCAGCCTCCTCGGCATCAACGCCTACCACCAGCCCGGGGTCGAAGCCGGCAAGAAGGCCGCCGCGGAGACCCTCCGACTGCGGGCACGAACGATCGCCGCGCTGGCCAAGACCCCCGGCAAATGGCTGTCTGTTGGGCAGATTTGTGAGGAAAATGGGCTTGTCGGGTCGGAGGAACTGGTGTTCAAAGTTCTCCTCCACGTCTCGTCCAACCCCGGACCCGTCGAAAGGCAGGACCATCCGGACCCGGGACACACTTTTTTCCGTCATAACTAACCCCCCTTCCCCATCCCATGAATAAGAAGCTGAACATCGTCATCCGCACCCTCGGCGTGCTGGCCGCCATCGCCGCCGGCGTCTTCGCCTACCTGCTGAAGGGCAAGATCGAGACCGCGATGACTGCGACCAACTTCGCCGTGGTCGACGCCGAGGTCGGCGCCGCCAAGGAGTTCGCCCCGCGCATGGCCGAGATTTCCGTCAAGACCACCGCCCTCCTGACCAAGAAGCGCGAGCGCATCATCGAGCTCGAAGGCAACAAGAAGGACCTCGAAGCCGATGTTGCCGACAAGAAGACCAAGATCGAAGGCCTCACCGCCAACGTGGCCACCCTCGAAGGCGAACGCGCTGACCTCACCCGCAAGCGCGACGAACTGACCGGCCAGCTGGCCGAGGCGAACGGCAAGAAAGACGCCCTCGCCGCCGAGCTCAAGTCCTCCCAGGAAGACCTCGTGAAGGAGAAGGAGAAGGTCGCCGTCCTCTTCACCAAGGAGCAGCTCGAGGCCGAGGTCGCCAAGGCCAACAAGGCCCAGGAAAACATGGACAAGGTGAAGAACAAGTACGCCGCCCTCCGCAACGAGTACCGCGGCACCATCGGCGCCCAGCCCGACCCCTTCAAGTTCCCCGAAGACCCGACCGTCGAGGCGACCACGGAAGGCATCGCCAGCTCCTTCGGTGCCGACACCATCAAGACCCGCATCCTCGTCATCGATCCGTCCAAGGGCATCGTGTGCTTCACCGCCGGCGAAAACGACGGCCTGAAGAAGGGCGAGAAGTTCGAAGTCCTGCAGAACGGCGTCAAGATCGGCGCGGTCTCCATCGCCGCCACGAAGGCCAGCTCCTCCGTCGCCGAAATCCATCCGGTCTCCGAGAAGGAAGAGAAGGAAGGCAAGTCCGCCACCGCCGGCTTCACCCGCGGCGGCGAGGTCACCCTCTCCCCCTTCAGCGGCAAGCTCGCCACCCGCTAAGCCTGCCATGCGTCTCCTGACCGTGCTCGTGCTGCTCGGCGCCCTCCTCGGGCTGTCCGGCTGCGAAACGGTGGAGAAGCCGTCCGACTCCTTGCTGCCGCAGGCCCAGCCCGCGAGCTGGCAGGGAGGTCTCCCCGGCATGCAGACGCCGCCTTCCGGCTTCCGCTGATGCCCGCCGGGACGGCAGGTGCGCCCCGCGGGACAGCCGGAAGGCTCCTCGTGGTGGCGACCCCTTTGGGCAATCTCGGTGACCTCACGGCGCGCGCGCGCGAGGCGATCGCCGGTTGCGATGCGGTCGCCTGCGAGGACACCCGCGTCACCGGCGGGCTACTGCGCCACCTGGACGTCTCCAAACCGATGCTCGCGTACCACGAGCACAACGAGAAAGAGGTCGCCGTGACCATCGCTGACCGCGTGGCAGCGGGCGCGGTCATCGCGCTCATCACCGACGCGGGGACGCCGGGCATCAGCGACCCGGGCTTCCGCGTGACGCGCGAGTGCCGGAAGCGCGGGCTGACGGTGTCGCCGCTCCCCGGCCCGTGCGCGATCGTGGCCCTACTCTCCGCCTCGGGCCTGCCGACGAACGCCTTCCGGTTCGTCGGTTTCCTGCCGCCCAAGTCCGCCGCCCGCCGTCGCTTCCTGGAGGAGATGAGGACCGCGACCGAGACCGTGGTCCTGCACGAGTCCTGCCACCGCATCGGGGACTTCCTGGACGAGATGCTGGAGCTCCTCGGCCCGGAGCGCGTCGTCTGCGTCGGCCGCGAGCTGACCAAGCTGCACGAGACGATCCGGACCGCGGCGCTCAAGGACCTGGTGCCCGCGCTCAAGGCAGGCTCGCTCAAGGGCGAGTTCACGGTGGCGCTCGCGCCCGCCGACTTCGTGCTCTGACGCATCGCGGTTGACCGTCGGGGGGCGCTGCCCGCATCCTTGCGGCATGGCCGGCTTCGACGACAGCCTCGTCCGCGAGTATTTCGAGCTTAACGGCTTCTTCACCCGGACGCCGCCGAAGCCCGGCGCGACGGCGCGCCCGAAGCGGACGGAAGAACCGGGGCTGCTCGAGGTGCTGAACCCCTCCCCCCGAGCCGGGGCGGAGAGCGGCTTCCAACTGTTCGGCTCGGACCTACCGTGCCTGGCCGGCGCGGTCGTCGCGGTCAAGGGACTGCCCGCCAAAGGACTGACGCCGACGATGCTACGCCGCGGGGACTTCCTAGACTTCATCCGCAAGGAAGCCGCGCCCGCCGCGAAGGAGGCTTTCGGCGAGATGCCGCCCGCCGCCGCCCGACCAGCCCGGGTGCTGGTGCTACCGGGGCTACCCGCGCAGGAACCGCCACGCTCCGAGAGCATCGCCCTGCTGCGGGCCCAAGGGGTCGACCATGTCCTGACCTTCCGGACGATCCTGGAGAACCTCATCCAGACCGCCGAGACGGCCGGCGCCGCCGGACGCTCCGACACCTTGCAGTTGCTTCGCCTGCTTCGCGCCTACGATATGGTCAACGCCGCCCAGCTCGAGCTCTTCGGCCAGCCTCCCCCCAAGTGATCCACCCTTCCGCCCTCGTCCACCCCACCGCGCAGGTCGACCCCTCCGCCGAGATTGGCGCGTTCGCGATCGTGGAAGCGGGCGCGGTCATCGGCACCGGTTGCCGCCTCGCGGCGCACGCAATCCTGAAAGCCCGCTCAGTCCTCGGCGCGGGCGTGGTGGTCGACCACTTCGCGGTGATCGGCGGAGACCCGCAGGACCTGTCGTTCGACCCCGCGACCGCTTCGCGCGTGACGGTCGGCGCGCGCACGGTGATCCGAGAGCACGTGACGTTGCACCGCGCGACGAAACCGGACACCGCGACGGTCATCGGGGCGGATTGCCTACTCATGGCGGGCAGCCACGTCGCGCACGATTGCGTCCTCGGCGACGGCGTGATTCTCGCGAACGGCTGCATGCTCGGCGGGCACGTGCACGCGGGCGACCGGGCCTTCATCAGCGGGGGCGTGGCCGTGCACCAGTTCTGCCGCATCGGCGGGGGCTCCCTGACATCGGGCAACGCCGTCATCACCGAGGACTTACCGCCCAATGGGCTGGCCCACGGACGCAATGAACTGGCTGGACTGAATCTCGTCGGCCTGCGGCGCCGCGGCGTGCCCTCCGAGGCCATCGCCGAGCTGAAGCGCGCCTACCATGCGGTCTACGCGCCCGGCCAAGGGTGCGCCGCGCGCGCGCAGGCGGAGCTCGCCACCGACTCCTACCACACGGCCGAAGGTCGGGCCTTCCTGGAGTTCTTCCTCGGCGGCAAACGCGGGCGCTTCGTCCAACCTTCATGAGCCCTCTCCCGCTCGCCATCCCCTGCGGCGACCCCGCTGGCGTCGGCCCAGACCTGATCGCCTCTTGGCTACAGGCGCACCCGGCGCTGGCCGACTCCGTTGTGCCGATCGGACCCGCCGATTGGATCGCGCGACTCGGCCGCGGCCTCGCCGTCGGGCCCGCCGATTGGATCACGCATCCCGGTCAGCCCGATGAGGCCGGCCAGCTGATCGCCCTCGAAGCGATGGAGCTCGCCGCCCGCGGCACCACCGGCGGACGTTTCGCCGGCGTGGTGACCGGACCGGTGAACAAGAAGCGCCTCGCCGAGGTCGGCTACCCGTTCCCGGGGCAGACGGAATTTTTCGCCGCGCGCTGGGGCGGCGAGCCCGTGATGGCGTTCGCTGGCGGCCGGATGACGGTTGGGCTGGCGACCTGGCATCTGCCGCTCGCGGACGTTCCGCGCACGCTCGACGCCGCCGCGGTCCGTCGCACCGTGCGAGCGCTGATCGCGTTGCGCACGAAGCTCGGCGACGCCCGCCCGCGCATCGCCGTCTGCGGGCTCAACCCTCATGCCGGCGAAGGCGGCCTGCTCGGCAAGGAGGATGACGCCGTCCTTCGCCCGGCAATCGAGGCCTTGCGCGCCGAGGGCCACGACGTGAGCGGCCCGCTGCCGGGCGACACGGTCTTCCACCGCCACCTGCAGGGCGAGTTCGACGCGGTCGCCGCGAGCTACCACGACCAAGGCCTCGCGCCCTTGAAGACGGTGGACTTCGCGACCTCGGCCAACCTCAGCCTCGGCCTGAAACATGTGCGGACCAGCCCTGACCACGGCACGGCCTACGAGCTCGCCGGCACCGGGCGGGCGGACCGTGGCAGCTTCGACTCGGCGGTGCGCCTCGCCCGCCTGCTCTCGGCCTGATGCGTCGCTGGTTGGCCACGCTCACGCTGCTCGGAACGGCCTGGCTCGCGACCGCCGCGCCGGAGCGCATCGCTAGCTACAGCCCCGGCGCGACCCGCACCTTGGTCGACTTCGGCGCCGCAGATAAGATCGTCGCCGCCACGCGCTGGTGTCCGCTGCCGGCGGCGCACCCGGCCGTGCGCGACTGCGATGTCTTCAACCCAGACCTCGAGCGGCTGCTGCGCGCCAAACCCGATCTGGTAATCCTGCCGCGTACCTCGAATCCGCTCTGGGCGGAGCGCTGCCGCGGGGCCGGCTTGAAGGTCATGGTCCTGGGTCCGGAAAGCGCGTCGTGCGTGCTCGGTGACATCCGTCTCATCGGTGAGGCCGTCGGCCGATCGCCGGTGGAAATCCAACGGTGGACCCAGCCCCTCGAACGCATCCCCGACCGCCTTCCACGCAAGCTGCTCATCATCTGGGACGGCATGATGGCCGGGCCGGACAGTTACCTCGCACTCCCGATGCATGGCGCAGGCTTCCATTCCGCCTTGGCAAAAGGCAGCTGGGTCAAGCTTGACTGGGAGACCCTGGCCCACGCCGATCCTGATGTCATCCTGTGGGTGGAATCGACCCCGCTCGACGGACCCATTGTCTTTTCCGCCAAGAGGAAGGCCGAAATGTCTCAAGTGTTTATCGTTAAAGGACTTAAATGCTTTAATGCCGCCCTAATCTTTGAAACCACCAGCGGAAGCCAGTGGCTGCCTGGGTCCGGCTTAACCCAACTCGGTCCGAAACTCGGAGAGTTAAGGGAGAAAGTGCGGTAAACGCCCGAAGCGAGAAACCTCCAAGCCCGTTGACAGTCGACCGACTTCAGTCATTTTAAAGGTCCCTCCTCCTATGACCAAGCTCATCAAGCTCCTCTCACTCACCTGCGCCCTCGCCGTCTCCACGGCCGTCGCTTCCGCTCACTGCGGCAAGTGCGAAAAGAAGGACCACCCGGCCACCCCGACTGCCCCCGCCACCGCCCCGGTCGTTGACCCGGCCAAGAAGGCTGAGCCTGCCAAGCAGGAAGAAGCCCCGGCCAAGAAGGACGGCGAAAAGTGCCCCTGCCCTTCCGAGAAGCCCAAGGCTCTGGTCGACCTGACCTCGGATGATTGCCCCAAGAAGTGCGACAAGGACAAGAAGGACGCCCCGGCCGCTCCGGCTGCCCCGGCCACCGCGGAGGAAGCTCCGGCCGCTCCCGCCAAGAAGGACGGCGAAAAGAAGTGCCCCAGCTGCCCCGACGAAAAGCCGAAGGCCTAATCAGCTCACGCTGATCTGCACAAAGGGACGAACCTCCGGGTTCGTCCCTTTTTATTGGCTAAAGTCCCAGTTCGACGCGCACGAAGGTCGGGAAATCCCGATGGAAGCGCACGCCGCGGGCCGCGGCCTGAGCCTCGGCTTCGGGGGTGAACGGAGCCCCGCTACGCACCGCGCAGGAGCGAATGCCCGCGTTGAGTCCGGCGTCCCAATCGGTGACTCGGTCTCCGATCATCCAACAACGCGCCCGGTCGAGGTCATGTCGCGCGACCATCTCGAGGATGAACTTCGGGCTGGGTTTGCGGTACTCGCTGGGCTCATCCGGGCGCTCCGGCGCGGCCTTGATCTCGAGGATGCCCGGAGCCGGCAAAGCCAGTAGCTCGAGCATCCGGGCGTTACAGGCGCGGTACTGGTCCCAGGTGAAGAACCCCCGACCGATGCCGCTCTGGTTGGTCAGGATGAAAAGGCGGTAACCCGCAGCCAGGCAGGCGGCCAAAGCCTCCCTCACCCCGGCGATCGGCTGGATCTGCTCCGGACGGCATGTATGATGGTGGTCCTCGATCAGGTTGCCGTCGCGGTCGAGGAAAAGGGCGGGGAAGCCGGGCATCCGGGCACCCAATCAGCCCTTGGCATGGGGCGCAAGCCGCCGGAAAGGGGGCTTGACCGAGGACTCCGAGGGGGTAGAACCAACCCTCAACCTAGCGCAGAACCATGGCCAATCCGAAACGTAAACAGTCCAAGCGTCGCAGCCGTCTCCGTCGCGGCGCCAACCAGTTCCGCGCCCCGAAGCTCGTCAAGGACGCCGAATCTGGCGCCCTCCGCCGCTCCCACCGCGTCGACCCCACCACGGGGAAGTACCGCGGTCGTCAAGTCCTGGACACCGGAGCCTAAGCTCCGCCCCGGGCACCGCCCGAACTCATGAGCGAAGCCACGGCCACGAAGGGCTACCGGATAGCCCTCGATTGTATGGGCGGTGACCTCGGTCCCTCCGAAGCCGTCGCCGCCGCCGCCCTCGCCTTCAAGGAGGGTGTCATCGGTCCCGCGGACACCTTGATCCTCGTGGGCCACGAGGACAACCTCCGCCTCCTGGCCCGGGAGCATCGTATCCTGAATAAGCCGGAGCGTGTCTTGTACCGCCACGCCCCCACCGCCGTCGCGATGGACGACGCGGCGATGACCGTGCTCAAGTCCAAGCGCGACTCCTCGATGGTCAAGGCCCTCGAGATGCTCAAGGCCGGCGAGGCCGACGTGGTGGTCTCAACCGGCAACACCAAGGCCCTCGTGGCCGCGGGCACGATCAAGGTGCGCCCGATGGAAGGCGCCGAACGCCCCGCCCTCGCCGCCATCATGCCGCGGCGCGAAGGCCACTTCATCATGCTCGACGTCGGGGCCAATCCCGAGGCCAAGCCCGAGCACCTGCTGCACAACGCCGTCCTCGGCTCCATCTACGCGCAATGCTCGCTGGGCATCGCCAACCCGCGCGTCGGCCTGCTCACGGTCGGCACCGAGGAGGGCAAGGGCGGCGCCCGGATCAACCGCACCCACCAGCTGCTCAAAGCCATGGGCGACCGGATCAACTACGTCGGCCCCGTCGAAGGTTACGACGTCTTCGGCGACGCCTGCGACGTGGTCGTGACCGACGGCTTCACGGGCAATGTGCTCGTGAAGACCATCGAAGGCCTGGTCTACATGGTCCGCGACCTCGTCGGCAGCAAGGTGAAGCGTAACCCCGTCTACATCGCGAGCGGGGTGGCGATGTTCCCGCTGCTGCGCGATCTCAAAGGCAAACTGAAGCCGGAACGTTACGGCGGAGCCCCTTTGCTCGGCCTCACGGGCCTCGTCATGAAGGCCCACGGCTCCAGCAATCGGCAGGGCATCTGCAGTGCCATCCGACTCGGTCTCGAGGCCCTCGGGCACGATGCGGGCCGGCGGATGCAGGCGGCCTTGGCCGAGGCCAATCAGGTGGTGGCGGCGACCCCCGAGGAAGCCTGAGGTTTTAGTGTTCCCTTTCCGCCCGGCGGGTCTTACCTGAAAGGCATCGATGAGCCGTGCCGAGCTTTCAGTCTTCATCCGGGCCCTCGGCGTGCATGCGCCGGACCGCAAGCTCACCAACACGGAGCTCTCCGCGATGGTCGAGACCTCGGATGAGTGGATCAAGACCCGCTCCGGCATCTCCGAACGCCGGATCGCCGGGGCCGGCGAGAACCCCTCCGACATGGGCGCCAAGGCCGCGGCCAAGGCGCTCGCCCGCGCCGGCCTGACCCCCGCGGATATCGACCTCCTCATCGTCGCCACGATGACGCCCGACGTCCCCTTCCCCTCCACGGCCTGCCTGCTCCAGGCCAAGCTGGGCCTCCGCCGGGACATCCCCTGTTTCGACATCTCGGCGGCCTGCTCCGGCTTCGTCTACGCGCTCCAGGTCGGCACCGACATGCTCCGCTCCGGCAACTACCGTCGCGCGCTCGTCATCGGGGCGGAGAAGCTCTCCAGCGTCGTCGACTGGCAGGACCGGGCCACCTGCGTGCTCTTCGGCGACGGCGCCGGGGCCGCCATCCTCGAGACGACCGCCACGCCCGATGTCGGCGTGCTCGGCAACCTGCTCGGGGCCGACGGCGTCAACGCCGAGCTCCTGCACTGCGTGGCGGGAGGTTCGGCCCAGCCCGCGAGCGAGCAAACTATCCGCGACCGCCAGCACTTCCTCCGGATGAACGGCAAGGAGGTCTTCAAACTCGCCGTGCGCGTCATGGCGGACTCGTGCGAACGCGTCCTGAAGGGCTGCGGCAAGCGTTCGGACGATGTGGCCTGGTTCATCCCGCACCAGGCGAACATCCGCATCGTCGAGGCCGTCGCCGACCAGCTCCAGGTCGGGCTCGACCGCTTCCCCATCAACCTCGACCGCTACGGCAACACCTCGGCGGCCTCCATCCCGCTGGCGCTCGAGGAGGCCTGGTCCGCGGGCCGCATCAAGCATGGCGACCTCGTCCTGCTTGTCGCGTTCGGCGCCGGCCTCACCTGGGGCGCAACCCTCCTTCGCTGGCATGAACCTTCGCCCTGAACTCCTCCTGCTCTCCGGTCTGCTGGTCGCCTGCGCCTCGCAGGATGACGCGCATCGCCCCGCCGCCCGCTACGAGACGGACCCAAGCCGCCGCCCGGTGGTGGAGGCCGTGCTCCGGCAGGCCGACCGGCAGGTGGCGGCCGGCGAACAGCGGGCCGCGTTGGCGTCCTTGGAACTCCTGATCACCGGGGAGGCCGGCACCGAAGGCGAGGCCCAGGCCCTGCTGCGCAAGGCCCGCTTGCTCGCTGATCGCCAGCAATACGACCCCGCGGCCGAGATCCTGGACGATCTTTACGCCCGCCACTCGGCCTTCGGCTCCTTCCAAGAGGTCGTCGCGCTGCAGTTCCGCATCGCCAATGAGCTCGCCGACGGCAAGCGGCGGCTGCTCGGCGGTTGGTTCCCTTGGTTCCAAGACCGAGCCCACGCCATCGGACTCTATGAGAAAGCCGTGAAGCTAGCCCCGAACGGGCCCCTCGCGGACGAGAGCCTGATCAGGGCCGGCCGCGTGGCCTTGGCGATGGACATGGAGTCTCGCGCCGCTGCGATACTGGAACGCCTTCTCAGCGATTACCCCGCCAGCAAGCATCTGCCCGAGGCGCTCGAAGGACTGGCGGAACTCCGCGCCAAGGAGTCGCTCGGTCCCGATTGGGACCAAGCCGCGGCCCTCGAGGCCGCCGACCACTGGCGCACCTTGGCGGACCAGTTCCCGCGCGATCCCCGGGCCGCTCGCGCCGCCCGGGAGGTCGCCGCCTTACGCGACCGCGCCGCCCGCGCCCGCCTCCACCTCGCTGTCTTCTACTGGGAACACCGCAATAACCCGGAGGCCGCGAAGCTGATGGCCAACGCCTGCCGCACCATCGCGCCCGAATCGGCCGCCGCCAAGGAAGCGGAGGCGCTACTGGCCTTGATTCAGAAGAACCCCACCCCGCCGACCACCCTGGCGGACCGGCTCCTCGGTCGCTACCCGCGCCCCCGTGTCGACGGCGGCGGCAAGCCCACGACCGTCGGCGAGGACCTCGATGCCCTTGGCTTCCGCAAGGACATCCCGAAGCCCGCCACGGAGACCGAACGGCGATGACCAAAGCCCTGTCAGTGCTGGCCCTCTGCCTGCTGACAGGCTGCTCCGCCTATCGGCTCGGCGGCCCCAAGCCGGCCTTCACGACGCTGGACATCGCCCCGGTCCGGAACACCACGAACCGGCCCGTCGCCAACGGCCTGCTACAGCAGAAACTGGCCGAAAGCTTCGGCGGGGACCCGCGCGTCAGGCTCGGAACCGGCGGGGCCAAACTCGACGCCGAAATCAGCTCGTTCCGGCGCGACGGCCTCACGACCAAGCCGACCGACGCTTTCTTCTACACCTCGTTCCAGCTCACTTACATCGTGCGCTGCACGCTGACCAGCGGGGACGGCAAGGTGCTCTTCCGTAACCGCGAGTTCACGGCCAACGCGACCCTGCGACCGCTCGGCAACGCCGCCGGCGAGGAACGCAGCCTCGATGGACCGATCTTCGCCGACATCGCCGCGCAGGTCCGCGAGGCCGCGACGACCGCCTGGTAACGCCATGCCCGCTCCCGTCGTCGCCCCTTCCCTGCTTGCCGCCGACCACGGCGACTTCGCCGGCGGCATCCGGGCGGTCGAGGAAGCCGGCCTCGGCTGGGTCCACCTGGACATCATGGACGGGCACTTCGTGCCCAACATCAGTTTCGGGCCGCAGCTCGTGGCGGCCTTGCGCCCACGCACGCGGCTGCACTTCGACGTGCACCTGATGCTCGCGCACCCGGATCGCTTCGTCGCCGCCTTCGCACAGGCCGGCGCGGAACGCCTGACCGTGCACATCGAGGCCGACCATGACATGACGAAGACGCTCGCCGCGATCAAGGCGGCCGGGCTCAAGGCCGGCATCGCGATGAACCCCGACGCCGATCCCCGCCGGCTCCTGCCTTACTTGGAGAGCGTCGACCTGGCCCTTTGCATGACGGTATTCCCGGGCTTCGGCGGCCAGGCCTTCATCCCCTCCGTGCTCGAGAGTATCCGCTTCCTCGATACCGAACGAAGGCGCCGCGGGCTGGACTTTCGCCTGGAGGTCGACGGCGGGATCAACGCTGAGACGGGTCGGCTCTGCCGGGCCGCCGGCGCCGACACGCTGGTGGCCGGGACGGCCTTCTACAGGGCCCCGGACCGCCGGGCCTTCGTGGCCGGGCTGACGGCCTAGGCCGCCGCGGGCGGCGGGTCGGAGCGAAGCTCCTTCTCCTTCTGGAGGCGCAACTGGCCGCAGGCCGCGTCGATGTCATGTCCCTTCTCGCGCCGAAGAGTCGCGGTCACGCCCAGCGCGCGCAGCTCCTTGACGAACCGGTCCTGGCGCGTGAGCGAGGGCCGCACCCAGGGGAGGCCCTCGACCTTGTTGTACGGGATCAGGTTGACGTGCGCGTGCAGTTCCCGGGCGATGACCGCGAGCTTCCTCGCCTGCTCCAGGGAATCATTGATGTCCTCGATGAGGATGAACTCGAGGGTGAGCATGCGCCCGTGCTTGCGGGCGAAGGCCTTGGCCGCGGGCACGAGTTCCTCCAGGGGGAACTTGCGGTTGACGGGCATGATCTGGTTGCGGACCTCGTTGGTGGCCCCGTGCAGGCTGATGGCTAGGCGGAAGCCGAGCTCCTCGTCGGCGAGCTTGAGGATTTTGGGGACGACCCCAGAGGTGGAGATGGTGATGCGGCGGGCTCCGAAGCCGAAACCCCAGGCGGCATTCACGATGCGCAGGGCGGCCAGGAGGTTGTCGTAGTTGGCCAAAGGCTCCCCCATGCCCATGACCACGATATTATCGAAGGAGGCCAGCCCCTGGGCTGCCCGGATGGGGTCGGCCTGGTCCTCGATCCGGCAGACCTGAACGAGCTGGGAGACGATTTCCCCCACCGAAAGGTCCCTTTTCCAGCCTTCGAGGCCGGAAGCGCAGAATTTGCAGCCGTAGGCACAACCCACCTGGGTCGAGATACAGATGGTCCGGCGGGACTGCTCCTGCCCCACGCCCTCCATGGGGGCCCGGATGATGACCGTCTCGATCAGGGAGCCGTCCCGGAGGCGCTGGAGGACCTTCTGGGTGACGTCGGAGGCGGTTTTCTTGCCCGTGACGTCGGTGGCTGCGAAGTCGTACTGCTCCGCCAGCCAGGCCCGGAGGTTCGCCGGCAGGTTGGTCATCGCGTCCGGACCGCCCGCCCGGCGGGGGTAGAGCCACTCGAAAATTTGGGCGACCCGGTAACGGGGGTGACCGGCCTCGACCAAGCGAGCGCCGAGGGAGTCCGGCGTTTCGCCGTGGATGGAGGGTTTTTCGGGCTTAAAGGCCATCGGGTTGGTTCGAAGCAAGGCAATCGGGACCGAAGACCGCAAAGCCCCCGCCTTCCTGCTTGCAAGTGCGTTTTGTTATGCCCAAAACCCCTTTTTGCAATGAGCAACAAGGCCCCCAACCCACAAGGCGTTAAAAACAACTCTCTGCAGGACGCCATCAACCGGGTCGGCTCGGGTCAGCCCGCCTTCTGCCTCCACCAAGCCTGGGGGATCGGCGTCATCCGGGGCTACGCCGAGGCCGCCAAGCGCTTCACCGTCGACTTCCCCGAACAGGGCAAGAAGGGCCACGTCATGGACGCCGCTTTCTTCCTCGGTAAGATCGAGATCCTGAACCCGAACAGCCTCGTCGCCTCGGCCTACGCCGACGAAGCCAAGGAGAAGGTGGCCCACCAGGTCGCCAACGACCCCGCCGCCATCGTCAAGGCCCTGCTGGCCGAGTACCCCGAGGGCGAGTGCACCTCCTACGCCCTCGAGGCCAACCTCGACCGCATCCACTTCGCCTCCCTCGGCGCCGGCAAGGACCGCGCCGCCACCTTCAAGTCCTGGTGGACCAAGGCCCGCGCCGCGATCCGGAAGGACCGCGCGATTCAGGTCCCCGAGAAGAAGGGCGGCCTCTACATCCTGCTCGAGGCCCCGGTCGACCTAGGCGAAGACCTCTTCGCCCAGTACGAGTCGGCCCCGAACTTCGAGCGCAAGCTGGCCCTCCTGGAGGCGCTGGCCGACAGCTCCACCGCGGAGACCCGCTCCGCCGCCACGGAAGCCAACCTCGCCAAGGTCTCCGCCGACCTTGCCAAGGCGCTCGCCGCCGTCAGCCCGAACCGCCGCCGCGACCTCATCCCGGTCATGCTCGGCGCCATCTGGAACCGCGATAAGTTCTTCCGCTCCGCCGTCGAGACCGTCGACACCGTCAGCCCCACCGCCTCCGAGGTGATCGCGCTCTGCAACGAGGGCGACCTGGCCTTCGTCGCCCTGAACATCCCGCACACGACGGAGAAAATCCGCACCCTCCTCGACCTCGTGCGCGCGCACCACGGCGAAAAGTGGGCGGACCGCGCCTTCGACCTGCTGCGCAACCGCGATATCGGCGCGACCAAGAGTGGCTCCGCCAAGCTCGTCGCCGAGTCCATCTCCTACCTCTGCGACCAAGAACTCGCGGCCGAGGTCGGTCAGCGCTTCGCCCAGTGGCTCGAGAGCCGCGAACTGCGCGCCCCGGTCATCATCTGGATCATCAAGAACCGCGAATCCAAGAAGTACGCCGATATTGTCGGTCGCCTCATCAACCCGACGCTGCTGGCCGCCATCCTCGGCTCCGTCGACACGGAGGCCCTCGAGTCCAACTCCACCGCCCGCATCCCCCTCGCCAACGAGCTGGTCAAGGACAAGGAGCTGATCGCCGACATCCTCGCGCCGGCCAACGGCCCGAAGGTCGACAGCGAGACGATTTACGACCTCACCCGCACGATGCTCAGCAGCCAGGGCTTCGACCAGATGACCAAGAAGTCCCTGATCGCCCGCCTCGCCAAGATCGATCCAAACGTCCAGCGCCTCGCCCAGTCCAAGCCGACGGACAACGAGGCCGAGGAGAAGGAACTCTTCGTCTCCAAGCACAGCAAGGAAGAGAAGGACCGCGAGCTCCTCGAGATTATCCAGAACAAGCTGCCCGCCGTGAAGGAAGCCATTCAAGTGGCCAAGGAACACGGTGACTTGCGCGAGAACTCCGAGTACAAGATGGCCCGCCAGGACCACGACACGCTCTCGGCCCGACGCGCCGAGCTCGAAGGCCTCCTCAAGAAGGCCCGCGTGACCGACTTCACCGAGGCCCGCGCCGACGCGATCAGCATCGGCTCGACCGTGACCCTGCTCCGCGGGGCCGACCAGGTCGAGATCACCTACGACATCCTGGGCGTCTGGGACGGCAAGCCGGAGGAGAACGTCCTCTCCTACATCTCGCCCCTCGCGAAGCAGTTCCTCAACCAGAAGCTGGGCGAGACCTTCACGACCAACATCAACGGCAAGACCGAGACCTGGAAGGTCAAGTCGCTCAGCCGCTGGGTCGATAAGCGGAAGTAAGCCGCCCGCCCGGCCCCTGACGAAGCCCCGCCCCGCGGGGCTTCCTCTTTTGACAGCGGCCCGAACGACCCCATCCTGACCACCATGCCCGACCCTTGGGAATCCCTCCGCCTCCTGTCCGATCCGACCCGGGCCCGCCTGCTGTTCCTACTGGCCAAGGGCGAGCTGGCGGTCGGCGAGCTGCAGGAGATTCTCGGCATGGGCCAATCGCGCATCTCGACCCACCTGGCCCTGCTCCGCAAGGCGGGGCTGGCCGAAGACCGCCGCGACGGAAAGCACTCCTATTACTCCCTGGCCCGGGGCCTCGGGGCCGGCGTGCAGAGCATCCTGGAGGCGGCCATCCGGGCCACGGAGGCCGAGCCGGCCGCGCGGGCCGACCAACGGGCCCTGCAACGGATCGTCGAGCGCCGCCGCCGCAAGGCCGAGCAGCACTTCAACCTGGTCGCCGACCGGCTCGGCAAGAACTACTGCCCCGGGCGCTCCTGGGAATCCATCGGCCAGATGCTCCTGCTGCTGGCCCCGAAAGTGCGTATCGCCGACCTCGGGGCGGGCGACGGCACCTTGTCCCGCCTGCTGGCCCGGCAGGCCGAGTTCGTGCACTGCGTCGACAACTCCCCACGGATGGTCAAGCTGGGACGGGCCTTGGCCAAAAAGGAACAGTTGAACAACTTGGACTACGTCCTGGGCGACATCGAGGACGCCCCCCTGCCCGACCGTTCGGTCGACCTCGTCCTGCTCAGCCAGGCCCTCCACCACGCTGAAAACCCTCGAAAAGCCTTGGCCGAGGCCCACCGCATCCTCAAGGCAGGCGGGAGGGTGCTTATCCTCGACCTCCGGGCCCACCGCTTTGAGAAGGCGCGCGAACTTTACGCCGATCGCTGGCTCGGCTTCAAGGAGAACGACCTCCACGATTGGCTCGAGGAAGCCGGCTTTCGCGAGTCCGAGGTCCGGGTCGTCGCCAAGGAGGACCGCGAGCCCGGCTTCGAGACCCTGCTGGCTTCCGGGCGGAAGGCGGCGCGCTGACTCGGGGTGGGGGTAATTCCCCTTGGGGTGCCATCCTCCCCCGCGGGCAGGGCGAGTGTGAAGGGTTATTGCTTGGCAGGGAGGCCTCCGGAGGGCTAATTTCATCTCTCACCCCAAGAGGCGTCACCGCGCTCACCCTACCCGATGGCCACCCACGAGTCCCGCACCTACCAACTGGCCAAAGCCGCCATCCTCGCCGTCCTCCTGGCGGTGACCCCGGTCGCCACTCCCGCCCGCGCCCAGACCAAGCCCGCGGCCACCGCGCCCGCGCCCGAGAACAAACTGGAAGCCCTCTTCAAGCGGGCCGGCAAGGAGATGGAGTCCAAGAAGTACAAGGCCGCCTACGACACCTTGAGCGAGATGGAGAAGCAGCTGCCGACCGAGGCGGGCGACATGCTCAAGGCGGTCCTGGCGTTCAACAAGGCCGTCGCCGTCTACAGCCTCAAGGACTGGGCCAAGACCGAGGAGGAACTGACCGCCTTCCTCACTAAGTACCCCAAGGGTACCGAGGACTTCTACGGCTTGGACAACAAACGCGGCATCGCCCAGCTCAGCCTCGTCGAAGCCTTAGCCAGCCAGTCCAAGTGGGACCCCGCCCTGGCCCTCCTCGAGAAACTCCGCGCCCCCAATATCGCCATCCGCGCCGAGGACCGCATCAGCGCTTACACCCTCTCCGCCCGCATCCTCGAGGAAAAGGCCAAGTCCGCCGGCGAGGTCGAAAAGAAGAAGGCCCTAGGTCAGGCCATGCTGCTCCTGAAGTCGGCGATCGCCGAGGGCCTCGCCACGCCCGAGCGCCGCGAAGCCGCCGCCAAGCTCGTCGAGGTCTACACCAAGCTCGGCCTGACCAAGGAAGCCGAGCAGCTCAAGGCCGAGGTCGACGCCCGCGGGACCGGCTCGCCCGCCGAAATCGTGCGCTCCAATTTCCAGCGCATCGAGATCGGCGACTCCCGCTTCGAGGCCGCCGAGAACGCCGCCGACGAGAAGGAGAAGGTCGAGCTCTACCGCCAAGCGCTCGCGAGCTACCAGGGCACCCTCCGCCGTGCGACCGTGGCCCGCTCCGTCTCGCGTGCGGTCGAGGCCAAGCAGGCCGAGGTCGATAACCTCAAGAAACTCTACCCCAAGCCCGACGACAACGCGAAGATCAAGATCGAGGAGGCCATCGCGGGCGTCGAGCAGTTCAAGAAGATCGAGGGCGAGTTCGCCGCCAACAAGGACTACGACGCCTTCATCTCCTACCGCATCGGCCTGTGCCTGCTGGAGTTGAACAAGCACTGGGAGGCCTTCGTGGCGTTCCGCGACATCTTCGACAACAACCCCGGCTTCTCGAAGGTTTCGGGCGCCTACTACTACTACATCGTCGCCCTGCGCCAGATCGGCCGCAACACCGAGGCCCAGGCGAAGTGCAAGGAGTTCCTGCAGAAATATCCCGACAGCGAGGAAGTCCCGGCGGTCGCGGTCATCCTCGGCGAGATCTCGCAGGACCGCGAGGACTTCAAAGAGGCCATCGAGCATTACAACTGGGCCAAGACCAACGTGAAGAAGATCGACGCGGCCACCGTCGAGGAGATCGACTTCCGCATCATCACCTGCCTCTTCGCCAACGTCGACTGGGAGCAGGCCGGCGCCGCCCTCGACGCGTTCAACCAGAAGTACCCACGCTCCCTCGCCCGCGAGCAGGCCGTCTACATGCGCGCCCTCTGCTGGTTCTACCAGGGCAAGTTCAAGGACACGAAGACCGGCTTCGACCAGTACCAGGCCGACTACGCGGGCCGAGGCAAGTTCCTGCCCGACGTCCGCTACCGCCAGGCGATCGTGAAGTTCGGCCTCACCCCGCCGGAGACCGCCGAGACCCTGCGCCTCTGCAACGAGTGGCTTAAGGACTACGCCGTCAGCAAGGACGAGGCCGTCGTCAACCAGGTCCCCGAGGTCCACACGCTGATCGGCGACGCCGAGATGCGCCTGGCCACCGAGCTCGACAAGCCTATCCGCAAGGCCGACGAGTCCGCCCGCACCAACGGCGCCCCGGAGGCCAAGAAGAAGTTCCTCGCCGAGAAGGCCCGCCTCGAGAAGGAGAAGGACGGCCACACCGCCAAGGCCATCGACGCCTACGTCGCCGCCGCCCGCAGCGGCCGCACCAACACCAACGCTCTGGAGTTCGTCCTGCGCGAGCTGGGCAAGCTGCTGCCCGGCCGCGGCGAGCACGCCCGCATGCGCGACCTCTACAAGGAGGTCTACGACTGGGACCACAACGACCCCAAGGCCCTGACCTACCTCTATGAGGTGATCAAGGCCACCGAGCGCCTCGGCGACAAGCCGGAGTTCGCTCAGCGCAGCGAGGAGGTCCAGAAGCGCTTCAGCGGCCAGCTCGCCGCCGAACGCAAGAAGGTCGACGCCCTCGAGCGCCAGGACGGCACCACCAAGGAGGCCATCGCCGCCGCCAAGGCCGAGGTCGCCAAGCTGTCCGCCAAGCTCGCCGACGAGCTCGCGGTGGTCGAGAAGGACCGCCAGGCCAGCATCATCGTCGCCAAGACCGAGGCCCTTGGCATCCTCTCCGCCTCGGTCGCCGAAACCATCAACGACCGCAAGCAGGAGGGTAACGAGAAACTCGTCATCTTCCTCTGCGAGAAGCTCGCCCGCAAGGTGAAGCGCGTGAAGCCCGGCACTCCGGTCGACCCCGCCGCCTATTCCCCCGCCAACGCCGAGGCCGAGCTGACCCAGCTCCTCCGCCTCGAGCAGAACAAGGGTTCCCTCATCGCCCAGGCCCGCGGCTTCTTCGCCATGGGCCAGCTGAACGTCTTCCTCCGCAACCCCGACCGGGCCGACACCTTCTTCAAGAAGGTCTCCGCCAACTACAAGGCGGAGGAACTCAGCCCGACGATCCTCGCCGTGGTCGGCGACCACCTGCTCGCGAAGGGCGAGACCGCCAAGGCCGCCGCCTACTTCGAGTACATCAAGGAGCATAACCGGTCGTCCGAGTACGCGGACTTCGGCTTCGCGGGCCAGGCCGAGATCCTGCTCCAGCAGAAGAAATTCAAGGAGGCGCTCGAGCTCTGCAATGAGGCCGTCGACAACCAGATCACCATGTCGAAGGAGAAGGAGATCAAGTTCGCCCGCGCCCGCGCCCTCGCCGAACTCTCCCGGCTGGACGAGGCCATCAAGGAATTCGAGGAGATCATGCGCACCAAGGAATGGCGCGGCGAGATGACGGCCGCCGCCCTCTTCTGGCTTGGACAGATTCATGAACGCAACGCCAACCAGATGGCCCAAGGGAAACCCAGCCTGATCAAGAAACCCAAGGATGAAGTTGGCCCGACGGGCGTGCCGGCGGCGATGGCGGGCACCTCTCCCACCTCCGGCGCGGCCCCTTTGACCGTCAAGTTCATGGCCCCGGGACCGGCAGAGAAGCCGCAGGGCAAAGTGACTTACCACTGGGACTTTGGGGATAAACTACCGACCTCGAGCGAGGCCAAGCCGACCCACACTTATGCCACGGCCGGAGAGTTTACGGCCACCCTCACCGTCAAGGTCGACAACACGGAAGCGAGCAAGACGACCCTGACCATCAATGCCCTCGTCAACCATGAGCCGGCCGACGCCACGGATGGTTTCAAGAAGTCCGTCGCTTACTACCGCCGCTGCTACCAAACCTGGAAAAAGTACGAGGCCTGGTCGGCCAAGGCCTACCTCGGCACCGCCCGCATGCTCTCCGATAAACTCGGCCAGAAGCCCGAGGCCAAGCTGGTCCTCGCCGAGATGCTGTCCAAGGACCGCATCAAGGACACCCCGGAGGCCGCCGAAGCCAAGTCGCTCAACACCCGCCTCTAAGCCATGCGCCCGTTCCCCCGCCTCCTCCTCGCCGCCGCCGCGCTCGGCGCCGCCCTGCCCGCCTTCGGCCAGACCCTGATCTTCAAGGGCGGCGAACGCTGGGAGGTCAACGACCCCTTCAAGGTCGACAACACCGTCATTCCCCCGAAGCCCATCATCGACAAGAAGAAGGGGCAAATCAGCAGCCTCAAGGGCACCGTCGAGCGCACGACTATCCAGGACGGCACCGAGATGATCATGACCCGCAAGCTCGCCGAGGTCGAAACCATCATCTGGCCTCTCCCGGAGCGCCTGACCGAGGCCCAGAACAACGTCGCGCGCGGCGAGCCGGGCAAGGCCCTCGACAACATCGAGCCCGTCATCAAGTTCTTCGATCCGATCAAGAAGGTGAAGGGGAGCTGGTGGCTCAAGGCCTCCATCGTGAAGCTGGACGCCCTCGACCGCCTCGAGAACGACGCCGCCCTTTCCTCCTTCCTGGATACCCTGGAGCGCGCCGACGACGGCTCCATCGCCGAACTGGCCACCAAGATCAAGCTGGCCCGCCTGATGCAGCGCGCCCGCCGCGGCGAGCACGAGGCCGTGATCACCGAATCCACCAGCCTCATGCCGCAGCTGGATGACCCGGACCTCCAGGCCCGCCTGCACCTGGTCAAGGGCTCCTCCCTGCTCGCCACCAAGAAATACGAAGCCGCGATGAACACCTACCTCCGCGTCCCCGTCTTCTTCGGCTCCCAGCAGGAACACGTGCCGAAGGCCCTCCTCGGCGCCGCCCGCTCCTTCCGCGGCATGGACACCCCGGCGACCCGCGAGCAGAAGCTCGAGGAGGTCTCCAACCGCTACCTGCGCGACATCGTCGCCACCTACCCGACCTCCAAGGAGGCCGAGCAAGCCAAAAAGCTCCTCCCCAAGGAGGACCGCCTGCAGGCCGAGGAGGCCCAGCGCAAGATCCAGGACGCGGCCGTCATCCCCGAAGGGACCGCCAAGCCCGCCGCCAACAACACGCCTTCCGACGAAGGCAACAAGTGAGTCCTTGCCCCGCCCCGCTTTCCTAACTAACAACCAACCTACCCTATCATCCCTATGAAGATGAATTCCCGCACCTCCCTCCTGGCCACCCTGTTCCTCGGGCTGTCCACCTTGGCCGCCGTCGCCCAGGAAGCCGCCCCCGGCGTCAAGGAAAAGACCATGATGGACCTCTTCCACGAAGGTGGCTGGGTCATGTACCCGATCACCATCTGCTCCGTGGCGATGATCTGGTTCATCGTCGACGGCTTCCTCCGCACCGGCGCCAAGAAGCTCTACCCGACCGCCCACGTCGTGCAGCTCCGCGACCTCTTCCGCGCCGGTGACTACGTCGCCGCCCATGAGTTCGCCAAGAACGCCGGCTCTCCCCTCTGCGACGTCGTCCGCGCGGGCGTCGCGCTCAGCCCCGACGGTAAGACCATGACCGAGGAGGCCATCATCTCCGAGATCTCCCGCATCCAGGCCGACCTCATGGGCCGTGCCTCCTACCTCTCCGTGATCGGGGTGTGCACGCCGATGATCGGCCTCACCGGCACCGTGACTGGCATGATGAAGGCGTTCGAGAAGCTCGGTTCCTCCGGCGTGGGCGACCCCTCCAAGCTCGCCGAAGCGATCGGCGAGGTGCTCGTGGCGACCGCCTCCGGCCTCTTCATCGCGATCCCGGCCTTCATCTCCTACTACCTCCTCCGCAACCGCATCCAGAAGGGCATCCACGACGTCACCGAGATCATCGGCGGCCTCTTCCGCGGCTTCCCCTACGCAGAGATCGAAGGCAAGAACGTCGGCGGCGACGAGCTCTACGCGGCCAAGCCCGTGTGGAACACCGAGCCGGTCTCCTCCGAGGTCAAGGCCTGAGCCACCCCTAACCCCACCCCAGCACAACCATGGCAGGCGGAGGCGGAGGCGGAGATGGC
>Ga0207909_1000104_pt1 | contig 32151 bp, 27 predicted proteins | sample LakMenEpi05May10_FD_150672 | JGI IMG/M metagenome (GOLD analysis project Ga0207909, IMG submission 150672) | Freshwater microbial communities from Lake Mendota, WI - 05MAY2010 deep hole epilimnion (SPAdes) | ecosystem: Environmental > Aquatic > Freshwater > Lake > Epilimnion/Euphotic zone ...
CCTAGAGTAACATCAGTGATAAAAAGCATTTTTGGCTGCCGGGTACAGATTTTTCATAAGTGCCACTGTATCGGTGGAAGGTACGGTTGTGGTCCTTTTCAAAACGGGATACAGTAAAACGATCAGCTTCAGCTGAAACCACAAAACGGTTGAGCACATGGTGCGGCTTGGAGAAACCCCAAACCAGACCGATTTGACCATAGCCCTTGTAATCGAGGATTTCGATTTCAGTATTGATCACAAAATTTTTAGGAAAACCCTTCTGGAGTTCCTTATGGTAGAACATCCAGCGGCTTTCGGTTTTGTTTTCCATGAAATAATGCTTTTTTTCAATGCAGGCTTTTTCATCCTCATCCTCAATGGTTTCCCAGCCAGCCACATTGTTGGAAAAATCATCTTCAAAAATGGTGTCTTTGTGCTGGACGTCTGCGATGGGAAGGTTGAAGATCATGAGAAAAGGGGATTAAATTGTTGCATTGATGTTTACGGCTCGGGTGGTGTTTGGGTTAACAACGGCTTGGCCAGCATTGCTATCTGATTACAAAACTATTTGTGTAGACCTCAGTGTATTGGAGGAGTGAATATCTGATGATAAGGCAAATTAAATGTATATTAGACTTACTTCATTCAAAATGGGTAGATTCATCCATCAACTTAATATATAAGCGTATGCATAAATTTACATGTATTATTCTTTCGGTTTTATTGTTGGCATCATTTGCTGCGCCAAACGCCGCGTATGCATCTTCTGCGAAAGGGGGAATTTGTAAGCTCAACTACAAAGGGGCCACAATAGCTTTTGAAACCAAGGCTACTATGAATTATTCACCTAAAATTGAAGGGAATGGATGGGTGTCACCAGGGAATACTACTTATTTTATTAATCCTGTAAAGGGTAACGATGATAATACAGGTTTAACAGAAGATCAAGCATGGCGAACATTCAGCCATATTAATCAATTGCAGTTTTCCCCCGGCGACAACATAATGATCACCGCTGCTGGTCAGTTCAATCAAACGCTTATTTTAAGGGGTAAAGGGACTGTAAATAATCCTGTCAAAGTTCATTTCGCTTCTGGTAAATATGATTTTTTTCCTGATAGTCTTAATAGGAAAAAATATAATATCACCAATACCAATGACAGTCCAGATAGCCTAAAAGCCATTGGAATTCTTTTGGAGCATGCAAAAAACTTTCAAATTTCAGGCGCCGGGGCCGAAGTTATTTGTCGCGGCAAAATGATCGAAGTTTGTATAGACAGCTGCGAAAATATATCAATAGATGATCTTCATTTTGATTACCACAGGCCAACGGTTTCAGAATTTACTGTGGTTGCTGCAGGCGATGACTATGCAGATATCCAAATTCACAAAGATTCGGAATATACAATCGAAAATGGTGCTATAAGATGGATTGGCGAAGGCTGGAATTATGATACAGGGTTGGCACAAGAGCTTGATTTGCTAACCAATGATCTTCGGCGCATGAAAGATCCGCTGAAAGGATTGAAATTGAAAGAAATAAAACCATTTTTAATTCGTGTCAGCGGAAAACATACAATGAAAACAGGTTGTATTTACCAGCTGCGTGATGTTTTCAGGGATTATGCTGCTGTGTTTACCCGGGGGAGTAAAAATATTTCCTGGAAAAATATACAATTCCATTTTATGCATGGCATGGGTTTAGTATGTCAATTTTCAGAAAACCTTTCCTTCGATTCAGTTACAATAGCTCCCGACAAAGCAAGTGGCAGAACTTCTGCTGCATGGGCCGACTGTATGCATTTTTCAGGCTGTAAAGGAAAGTTATTGATAAAGAACTGCGTGCTTTCAGGAGCACACGATGATGCCATCAATGTTCACGGAACTTATCTAAGCATTGTTGAAAAAATTGCTGACAACCAATTAAAGGTTCGGTTTATGCACAAACAAACCTACGGTTTTATGGCTTTTAACAGGGGGGATGAAATTGAATTTGTCAACCAGGAATCATACGCATCATATGGTGTGAACAGGATAAAAGAGGCGGTATTGCTCAATCCTAAGGAAATGTTGTTAACCTTTGAAAAGCCTTCTCCTCAAGGGCTTACTATCGGGGATGCTATCGAAAATGTTACCTGGACACCTGAAGTGGAAATTAGGAATTGCAGGGTATCTTGGGTTCCTACCCACGGTTTTCTTTTATCTACACGGCGAAAGGTACTCGTGGAAGGGAATGAATTTTTAGCAACCCACATGAGCGCCCTTAATATGGCAATTGATGCCAATAGCTGGTATGAATCAGGTTATGTAAAGGATATGACGATTCGCAACAACAAATTTATCCGATGTGCTGAGCCTGTAATCGCTATTGCTCCTTGGAATAAAATTGCCAACAACTCCGTGTATCAGCATATAAGGATTGAAAACAATGTGTTTATTCTTCGCAATGAATTGATTGTAAAGGCAAATAGCACAGATAACCTTGTTGTTGGTGGAAATACAATTTATGCAGAAAAGAAACTCAATGATAAGTTATCAATAAATACAGGAGATTGTAAGGATCCAAAGGTTGGTCAAAACAAATACATCATTCAACCCCCAAAGTTGTAAGAAAATACACACATTCGCCTTATTTCATGTTGCTTGTTGACCCCCTGATGCGCTCAGCGATGAAGTTGTCGGGGCAATACTCGAGGTTGAATAAATATCCCTGTTCCCCGGCTGCGTCAATGAGTTTACGCAGTTCATTGAAAAAGTCGATATGGATGTTTTTACCATCGAAACCAGCCATGGAGGAAGAAATAAATTGTTTCATGCGGCGATTATATCCTCTATTCGCCGTAAAATATGCAGAGAAAAGATAGAATGCGGAGAAAAATAACTATATTCACCGCATAAATTGCGGTAAATGTCAAGATACGTCTATCAACTTGCAGGGTGGCCTGTGTTCAAATGGGACGAAAAGCTGATTTCCCCACTTCTCACAGAGACCCGCCACAGACAGGGGCGGCTATTGGGTAGAATGGAGGCATTGGGTTTTGGTCTTCAGGAGGAGGCCAATCTCTCCACTCTGGCTTTGGAGGTAGTAAAGTCGAGTGAAATTGAGGGCGAGCTGTTGAATGCGGAAGAAGTGAGGTCATCCATCGCCAGAAGACTGGGTATTGAAACTGGTGACAATATCAAGGCAGGTCGCGATGTGGAAGGTGTTGTAGAGATGGTTATGGATGCAGTGGACAGTTTTCGCCAACCGCTTACTACTGATAGACTTTTTGGGTGGCATAGTGCTTTGTTTCCTTCGGGAAGAAGTGGGATGTATACAATAGTGACAGGAAACTGGAGAGACAATGAACCCTCTGACCCTATGCAAGTGGTATCTGGTCCGATGGGAAAAGAAAAAGTTCATTTTGAAGCACCAGCTTCAGCTCGTGTTCCTGAAATGATGGATCAGCTTTTGCATTGGATTAACCAACCCCTATCAATTGATCCGGTATTAAAATCTGCCATTGCGCATTTGTGGTTTGTAACTGTACATCCGTTTGATGATGGTAATGGAAGAATTGGAAGGGCTATCATGGACAGGCAACTGGCTGTTGCTGATGGCAGTTCAAAAAGATTTTACAGCATGAGTAGTCAGATATTGAAAGAGCGAAAGGAGTATTATTTTCAGTTAGAAGAAGCACAAAAAGGAACACTTGATATCACAGCATACCTGAATTGGTTTTTATCATGTCTTGACAGGGCCATCCTCAATACAGACGAAGTGCTGAGTAGGATATTGACGAAGTCGCATTTCTGGAAACAACATACTGCTGTATCGCTCAATCCCAGACAAATAAAAGTCATCAACCGGTTGTTGGATGGTTTTGATGGTAAGCTGACCAGCACAAAATGGGCAAAGATCTGCAAATGCTCTCAGGACACGGCACTTCGTGACATCAACATGCTGATTGAATTGCAAATTTTACAGAAGACGGATGAAGGCGGAAGGAGTAGTGGGTATAGCCTAGTGTTATAACCATCAATAATTCCCATACCTCAACTTCGCAATGCGTAATTGATTCTACCAAGTCTTGAGCTGTGTAGAATTAAAGCGATATTCTGGAGTATTTATGTCTCCCTCTTTGGCAAAGTACCAAGGACCATCTTGACCTTTAAGTATATGTATATCTTGTGCAGGCATGTATGACTGTGCAAGCATAAAAGCTTTTTCGCCTTTATTGTTAATAGCAACATCTACTACTATAACTACATGCCCTGGGAATCCACCCTTTATTAAAACATCTCCTATTTGAACATCTTGGATCTTTCTTGGCTTCATGTCTCTTTCCAAACTCCAGCTATTGCAGGCGCCAAAAACAACATCCATATGCTTCAGCAAGTGCTCATAAGTATACGGTTGTTTAAACTTAATTAATTGACCTTCTACAGACTTAAATACTATCTTGTCAAACTGTTTGGTTTTAAATAACCACTCTGCACGCAGACGCATAACAGCATCTGCACACTGTTGTAGATCCCGATCACCAACAGATATATCAAGCACTGCATATTGGGCTTCTTGGTTTCTTTTTTTCTGCCCATTATAGAGGTAAACTGTTTTGTCAGTCTTTAAAGTAATATTCCTCAGGTATTTTCCAAATTCAGATGTTGGGGTTCGTTTGTATCCACTAGGAATTTCAATATTAATAATGGCAGGAAGCAATAAAATCAAAGCAAATAATTTCATGTGTAATAATTTAATCTGCGTTTATACATCAGAAAACCAATCATTAGATTTCTCTAAATGGTATAAGATACTCGAGTATTATTCCAAGGAAAAAACCTTTCAACAGTGCCTTCATGTTCATACTCAATCGTATAAATGAAATCTTCATTATGAGATTTCGCTATAAAAGGAAGATTGTCCTTCATGTCCAAAATCCTTTTTAAGTCACCATAATATGAATTGTAATACCGTTCATAACCAGGATAAGAACAACAGGAAAGTTTACCGATCATATTATTTTGTTCATCCCTCACTGGAATCAACCATTGGGTTTTTTCAATGGACTTCAAATCTTCAATACTGTATGTTGTATCAAGTATTTCTTTAGGGATGTCGTCTGCGGATATACATTTTCTCTTTGGCGTGTTAAAGGCCAAGTTGGGATCAGGAATTACAGATTTGTAGTATTCGATGACAAGTTCATTTTTCTTGCTGTTAAAGCCTGTAGAACTGAATGTAAAAATCAATATCCAATCATCTCCTTTTAAAAAAGGCCAGACGCCATTGCTACCACCGCCCATATAGGATATCATTGCTGAGTAGTTTCCTATGACTTCATTATCGTAAGTAACATTGAGATTTAGCCGCTCACCAAGGGGTCCGTGGCTTAGTTTACAGATGGCGTCAACTGTAAGAAGCTTTCCATTAAAAATAAATGAACCGCTATAATCCAGGTGCATTGCCACTCCCTTCTCCATTGGCACTCGAGAAAATGGCTTATTGAGAATAATTTCCTGACGCTGGTAGATACCCTGTTTAGAAACCAAGTAAACATTGTTACTGATTTCAATACGTAGGCATTCAGATGATCTAACGGTGCTGATAGTTAACGAAGAAGCTGATTCCATTTTTTTGACAATTTAAGTCCTCATCGAAAGACCACCGTTGCTTGGTTGCTCGGTTGGTATGCAGACATTCCGTGAATGCATTCTTGATGATGGGGCAAATTTATAGAGAATTTAATTGCACTTAAAGTAGATCGATCGCTTTAACAAAATTTTATTGGAGGAGTTTACAATGGTTGAGATGTTAGGAATTGTTTGAATTTAGGAAGCAGGATGCAATAAGAGCATCTGCGGTCCTCTTTCTAAATATTGCTATATTTATATACACCATTCTATCGCTACAACCATGCCAAACACCTCTCTCCAGCAACACCTCCGCGAAGCAGGCTATGATCTTATTGATGGCCCGATCCGAAACCACAAGCCCCTGCAGCTTTGGCTGAAAGAGGGTTTCAACCAGCCGGAACTCTATTACGCCAATATCCTGCATGCATTCAACAGCAGCAAAAAACTACGCATCACCAAAGATCCTGGTCTAGACATCAAGGATACAGACAAGAACGAATATGCCTTTCAGATTGGGATCACCATGGTGCAGGAATGGATGCAATCCATCGGCATGCCTCCCATCGATTTTAGCGGCGCCATAAATGGTGGTAAAAAAGTCACCATCTCTTACAGGAACGCCATCACCGAACTGATACCCACTGGCGACCTGACTGACTTTCTCAGTAATGCCGATTTCCTTCATCCCAACCCGGTGCTCCTGCGCAATGCCAACCGTAACAACCTGCTTGTGATCACGGGCGTGGTAACAGCTGAACAATTTGTCGCCGAAATGGAAACGGACAGTAAAATCAACAGCAAGATCATCAATGGCCTAAAGAAGTCTGCCAATAACAAGATTGATTTTTCTTCCACCAAAAATAATACACTCAAGATGGTTGCCAGCACCGGTAGGTTTCCTGTAGCTGTCAAAGCCAACCGCATTGACTTTGACAAAGGCAGGTTCAATGGCCTGCAGTTGGTTACTGATGGAAGGGATTTGTTTTAACCAGCTGTTGTGAGCCTTTTGTCTGTCAGAAAAAGATTATTTCTTGTACGTTGTTTTAGTGTAACTTCAAAAGAGTAAATTCCTTTAATGACAAAAGCCACTGGTTTTGAATTGATTTATCAAAAGCTTCTTTCAGCTAAAACCAAGCATAGGGGAGAGCAAGTTATTTTGGTAATTGCCATTGCCAGTTTCCTGATTCATTTGGCTATCATTTATCTCGTTGATTTTGGTATTATTCCAATTGCAGTTACATCTGACCTGCTCAAAAATCCTATTGCCGCGATATACACCCCATTTTCCTTTATCCTTGTTTATGAAGTTTATTTGCTGATTCATTATCTACCCAAATCGATTACGACGTATATCAGCAAACAATATGAAATCATCACATTGATCATCATCAGGAGATTGTTCAAAGATCTTTCCTCTTTAACGCTTACTTCAGATTGGTTTACAATTAAATATGATTTACAATTCACTTACGATCTGATAGCCTCTGTTTTACTTTTCTTTTTTATTTATCTCTTTTACAAACAGAGTAAAAAACGGTACAGGGTTATCGATAACACAGCGAATGAAAGGGAAGGAATAGCAAGGTTCATAAAAATCAAAAAATATATTGCTACCGCTCTGGTGCCTGTACTCATAATAGTTGCTATCTATTCTTTTTTTAATTGGAGCATGAGCACCATTTATCCGCAAACGAATACAAAGGTGTCCTTTAGTAATATCAACAATATTTTCTTTGAGCAGTTTTTTACGATTTTAATCATTGCTGATGTTGTGCTGTTGTTGTTTTCTTTTTTCCATACGGATGAATTTCATAAGGTTATCAGAAATTCGGGCTTCATCATCTCCACTATTTTGATCAGGCTATCATTCTCTGTAAGCGGCCTTCTCAACACACTGCTCATTGTATCTGCTACCATTTTCGGTCTTTTGATACTCATCATTCATAATAAGTTTGAAAAAGAAAAAGCTGCTGAGATGGTTGATTCCATTTCTCACAAAGCGTCGTGAAACAGGTTCAAAGGCTGTTATTGATGAATTTGTATCAAGTGTTGGTGTTGGGAAGTCTTGTTTATCTATTAATATTGAATACCCGATTTTAAACCCTAACTTCATAGAATAGAATAAATGATTTAACATGTTCAAAAAATTTACTACAACAGACAAGCTATTGTTTATTTCCGCATTGGCCTCATTGGTATTTTCTGAGGTGCTTTTCTTTCAGGGCGAAAAACAAGAAGCTATTTTCCTTGGATTGTGGGTTCCTTCCATCTTGGCGTTTGGAATTTATCTAAAACTTATAAACAATACCAAAAATGATTGAGTTCATCCCCTATTTCGCTGGCCTGATTACACTTCTGTTTAGCGTAGGTTTTTATTTTGCCATAAAAGAGCCAAATAAAGAAAAATAATCTATCGCTGGTTAAAATTTTCGTTAGTTTCCGGCATCATATTGCGATCTGTTGCATAGACTAGCACCATAGTTTCATACGCGAATCCTTTCGTCAGATTTTTTATTGGTGGACAATTGTTCCTTTTCAGATTACATCTTTATTCTTCTTCTCAGTTTATAGCAGCAGACATATCCTCTACTAATGGTGGTTATTTCTGATGCAAAAAGATTTTCAAAGACTACAAATTTCTATGCTGAATTATTTTGCACAAAATCATGGTGTGGTTGTTTTGTATCCAAATTGATGCTTATTTTCAGCTCATGAAACAAAAACTATTGTTTATTTCGTTTCTGGTTTTGCTGATTGTATTGGAGGTTTTACGTGTTTACTTTATCATGCCTTTCCCGGGAAGTCAACAATCCAATACTTTGGAGATTGCATATTGGATCGGCAATAATATTGTTTGGTTGAGAGCGTTACTTGTTATTTGTGCATTATATTTTCTCTTCAAATCATTTTCCAGCACAAAGCTTTTTCAGAAAATCATTTATGCTATACTCATCATTTTTTATGTTGTGGTTTTCTACTTGTTTAATTTTCGTTTTTTAGCAGATAAAATGTTTTATCAGCCGAAGGTTGTTCAATTTTCAAACGCAAATGAAAACAAAATATCCAAAGAAAAACTTGTGCTTGGCGTAGTCATCAATGGAGAAGCCAAAGCCTATCCGATTCAAATCATCGGTTATCATCACCAGGTTCAGGATGAAATTGGCGGCACTTCCGTTCTCGTTACCTATTGTACAGTTTGCAGAACAGGCAGGGTATACGAGCCAACTGTAAATGGAAAGCCTGAAACATTCCGATTGGTGGGAATGGACCATTTCAATGCCATGTTTGAGGATGCCTCAACCAAAAGTTGGTGGAGGCAGGTTTCAGGTGAAGCGGTAGCTGGGCCTTTGAAAGGGACCAAGTTAGTGGAGATACCATCAAGGCAAATGTCATTGGCGTCTTGGCTGCAACTTTATCCATCTACAAAAATTCTTCAGCCAGACAGCAATTTCAATAAGCAATATGCCGAGTTGGATGGGTATGACAATGGATCTTTGAGTAGTTTTCTTGAAAAACGGGACACGATTTCCTGGATGCCAAAATCATTTGTTGTAGGTATTGTTCATAAAAATGCGTCCAAGGCATATGACTGGAATAATCTCCAGAAAGAAGGGATTGTTCAAGATTCATTGCCCGGGCTTTCTCTGCTTTTAACCGTAGAGAAAAACAATACCTCATTCCACAGCTTCAACAGGGAATTGAGTGGGGTTGTTTACAATTTTCAGCTGGATGCTGACAAGCGTAATATGGTCGATACAAATACTGGCTCTACATGGACTGTGCAGGGAGCTTGTATTTCAGGCAGCCTAAAGGGTTCATACTTAAACCCTATTCAATCTTACCAGGAGTTCTGGCATTCGTGGCAGACTTTTCATCCAGGTACAATGCGATAAGCAGTTTTGTAAGGCGTTATTGAAAAATATAAGTAAATTGAAAAAGACAAAATTTTAATTTCAATTACTCATGGGAAAGATTTCGCATCATAAACTGCATGCATTTAGAAATGCATATTTGGTTTCGCTCATCATCATACAGCTATGTTTTTCAATGGCATTGCAAGCACAAAATCGACCCAATGTCATTTTCATTCTTACTGACCAATGGAGGTCTACTGCTTTTGGTTTTGCAGGCGATACCCAAGTAAAAACGCCCTACATTGACCAATTTTCAAAAGAGTCTGTTGTCTTCAAGAATTGTGTATCTGTTATGCCCATTTGCACTCCCTACAGGGCTGCGTTGATGACCGGAAGATTTCCGACTTCAACAGGAATGTTCATGAATGATCTTTATATGCCGGAAAAGGAGTTGTGCATGGCTGAAATATTTAAAAAGCAAGGCTATGCTACTGCTTTTTATGGGAAGTGGCATCTTGACGGACACGGGCGGCTGAACAATGTGCAACCCTTCAGAAGGCAGGGATTTGACTACTGGAAAGGCATCGAATGTACACATGACTATAACAAAATGCCCTATTTTGAAAACAATGATCTGACGGTTAAATACTGGGACAAATACTCAGCTTTCGCTATTGTGGATGATGCGGCAAACTACCTTGAACAGGCATCAAAAAGTGATAATCCATTTTTGCTCTTTCTTTCGATTGAATCACCTCACTTTTCCCAGCACACAGCACCCCAGCAATACCAGGACATGTATCCCAAAGAAAAACTGGTGTTGAGCCCCAATGTGATCGACAATAAATTTCCCAATATCAGGGAAAATCTTAAACAGTATTATGCACATTGCACCGCAACGGATAAGGCTATTGGCGATTTAATAAACAAAATCAAGTCCTTGGGTTTATATGATAACTCTATCATTATTTTAACCGCTGATCATGGAGAAATGATGGGATCACATGGTGTCAGACCCCACGAAAAGCAGATATCCTGGGATGAGTCGGTCAAAACACCTTTTTTGATTCGCTACCCTGGAATCGGAAACAATGCCGGTAAGCTGACCCATACCCCTATCACCACACCAGATGTATTGCCTACCATGTTGTCATTGGCAGGTCTTTCAATACCCCAGACCATTGAAGGCAGAAACATTTCTTCAGTGATCAAAAATCCTACGGGAGTAAATAACAGAGCAGCCTTGTACATGAATGTATATCCCACTGCTCCAACTCCCTTTTCAGAATACAGGGCCATCAAGACCAATCGTTACACGTATGTAAAAACCCCTGATAAACCATTGATGTTGTTTGATCATGTTACCGATTCTTTGGAACTCAACAATCTCATAGACAACAACAATTACGCCCGGATAAAGAAAAAAATGGATCGCTTGATGCAAAAGGAACTGAGGGCAATAGGCGACGAGAATTTCAAACCATCAGAGTATTATCTCAATAAATTCGGTTTAACGGAAATGGGTATCAAACGTGGAGACATTATCAATACCTCAGGCAATCTCGGAAAGGTTTACACCCCCAAATCTGACTAAATGAAAGGACCCTGCAACGTATCTTTTATTGTATTGTCCCTGCTCACTTTGTTTTCATTTAAAGGGTTTTCTTCCTATCCTCCTTTGACTGGCATCAATCCGGGGAAAGCAAGACCCAATATCCTGATCATTACAGTTGATGACTTGACCTACAATTCAGTAGGGGCATTTGGATGTAAAATACCGGGAATTACTCCTAACATTGATGCACTTGCCAGGAGAGGAATGCGGTTTAATCGTGGCTTCATCAACACTGCTGTTTGCCAACCTTCCCGCCAAGCAATGCTTACAGGACTTTATCCCCATAACAATGGCTCCGAAGGGTTAGAACCCATGAGTATCGATGTAGTTACCCTTCCTGAAAAATTAAAAAAAGCAGGATATACCAACGGAGTACTTGGAAAGGAAATTCACTATCAACCCATGGAAAAATTTCATTGGGATTATATTCCTTTTGTCACCGAAAAAGATTCAACATGGAGAAAGGGAAACGGGAGAATTCCTTCTCTTTTTTACGATTATGCCATGACATTCTTTAAGATGTCACAAAAAAACGATGAACCTTTTTTTCTGGTTGCCAACTCCCAGGATCCACACAGGCCATTTGCAGATACGGAAGAAGACCTGCAGTCTTTCGAGTATAATCCGCTTGGCAAAACCCGCCAATTTCAACCTGATGAAATTGAGGTCCCTGCATTCTTGCCTGATATACCTGACGTCAGAAAGGAAATGGCACAGTATTACAGTTCCGTTTACCGGGCGGATCTTTCTATTGGCGCAATATTAAAGGCCTTATCCGAAAGCGGCATGGCTGATAATACACTAATCGTATTCATGAGTGACAATGGGTCAGCTTTTCCATACGGGAAATCTCAGTGCTATTATAACAGCAACAGAACGCCACTTATTGTTGCATGGCCGGGTGTTGTCAAGCCAGGTACAGTTGATTCCACCCATGCAGTATCAGGCATAGATCTGATGCCTACCATTCTTGATGCTTTGCAGCTTCCTCAGGAAGCAAATGCAGATGGGGAAAGTTATCTTCCTTTGTTATTGGGCAAAAAGCAAAAAAACAAAAACCATGTCTACACGACCTACTATCAAATTTTTGCCAAAATAAGGTATCCGATGAGAAGTGTTTTAAATGATCGCTTTAGCTATATATACAACTTCTGGGCTGATGGCAAAACCAGTATGACGGGAGATGCAACGGGAGGGCTGACCTGGAAAGCCATGCTTGCTGCGGCCAAAACTGATGCTGCTATTGCCGAGCGTGTGAACTTCTACAAGTATAGAACACCTGAAGAACTTTACGATTATAAAAAAGACCCCGATGCACTTCATAACCTGATCGATGATCCAGCGTATCAACAGGAAATAAAAAAGTTGCGAAAGCAAATGCTTAAGCTAATGATCAAGTACAAGGATCCAGCCTATGAAACATACCGGGACAGAAACAAAAAAGATGTGATCAGTGACTTTATGAAATTGCAAAAAGAAAAAGCCAAAAACACAGGAAAGAACATTTTATTTTAGCATGTGACTTGATCTTTTTCTTTACAATCCGGGAGGAACAAAAGCAATCTTGGATGCAGTCAAATGTGAAACCAATTTATTTTTTAAACCATTGATCGCATCTTTGTACTTTTTTTCTTTGATCAGATTGTATTTTTCTCCGGGATCTGATTTTAGATCAGAAAAAACCTCCCTTGGAAATTCACCATGCTTGTCATCAAGCTGGTATTTATAGCGGCCACTATGGATCAGGTATCCAAGCTGACTTTCAATGAAAATTTCGGTTCGCCAGTTGTTTACTTTTTTTTCATTCAGCAATGGCACCAAAGACTTTCCCTGAAGCCCTTTGGGCGGCTGTATCTGTGCAAGTTCACAAAGTGTAGGAAAAATATCCAGTCCGTTGCTGACCAGGTGTTGGTTATCGACTTTCCCTTTGTTTTTCAACCCAGGATAAGAAATGATAAACGGCACCCTTGCTGATTCCTCATAAAATACAGTTTTGTGTTCCAGCTTATGGGCACCATCCATTTCTCCATGATCTGCTGTAAATAAAATGATGGTATTTTCCCTCAGTCCTGATCGATCAAGCGCACCCAATATCTGCCCAATAAGTACATCCACTTTTTCTGTAAGCCGCGCATATGCCCACCGGTGTAGCTTCCAGTCTTCCTCCGTCCAGTTATCCCGAACCATTTTTCTAAAGTTTCGAAGCCTGATCAGGCTGTCTACAGAATAGCTTTCTCCGATCATGGGTTGATGGTTATCCGGTAGTGGCGGGCAATATTTTTTGAAAAACTCATTTTTTGAAATGCCTTCCGGAATTTTTTTGGCCTCAAAAAGATCTGGCGGTGTAGCCTTTGCTTCATTGCCTTCAGGGTCTCCAAAACTGATGGCATCGAAACAAATATCATGAGGATTAATCAATGATGCAAAAAGAAGGAAGGGTTTGCTTTCGGGTTTTCTGTTGATGAGAAAATCAGATACATTCAATGCCAGATTTTCCCTGTCATTTCTTGTGATGACGTTGTAGCCCCAATTTGTTGCATTGGGCCCTTCAATGGGAACATGAAATTTACCTCCATAATAAGTATCGTATCCGGCATTCCGGAATGTATGGCCCAATGAACGGGAATACAAACCTTCAATGAGTGATTTTCTTTCAGGAGTGATATTGTATGCATTTTCCCTGATGCCGGCAGATGAAGCCAAAAGACCAGTTTGTATCGAGAAACGGGATGGCATGCAAACGGGATTTGTTACATATGCTTTTTCAAAACGAATTCCGGCTGATGAAAGCGCGTCGAGTGATGGTGTCTTCAGCCATTTATTTCCTGTACAGGATAACATCGTAGCACTGTGCTGGTCCGTCATGATGACCAGTATGTTCGGTCTTTTGTGTTGATTGTTTACAGTTCCCGTTGATACTGTATGCTGAGCTTTGATTGGACTTATGGCCAATAACAGAGCAGCGGCGAAAGCATGGATTACAGCTCGCATGTTTTTTAACAAAAGTAGGTATAGTTTAAATCAAATTGTGTGCTCGGGACCTGCCTTTGGCAGGCAAGCTGGATTACCTACGGTGATCCAATACGTCCTACGAGGGGACTACAATGCCCTTTGCTGGACTGAGTTAGAACGAATTGTTTGAGAGTATACGTTCATTGTATATATTTGATAGTATCAAATGATACTATCATGAAACCACCATATTCTATAAATTCTTCCATTTTATCTCTCCTCACTTCAATCTCAGAGAAATTGGGTGAAATTAAGGCCAGCCATTTGCAAGCGCCTCGTGCAGAGTTGAGAAAAGCAAATAGGATTAAAACAATTCAATCAACTTTAGAGATCGAGGGTAACACACTTAGTATTGAACAAGTTACTTCAGTCATCAATAACAAGCGAGTGCTGGCACCTCAAAAAGATATTCTTGAAGTTAAAAATGCTATTGCAGTATATGATCAGTTACAATCTTTCAATGCTTCAAGTATTGATTCTTTTCTAAAAGCACATGCTTTGTTATTGAAAGGATTGGTCCAACATCCAGGTAAATTCAGATCAGCCGGAGTAGGCATAGTTAAGGGTTCCAAGTTAACTCACTTGGCACCCCAAGCCAGCATGGTAAAATCTTTGATGAAAGACCTATTCTCTTACCTTAAAAATGATAAGGACCCATTATTGATCAAGAGTTGTGTCTTTCATTATGAACTTGAATTTATTCATCCCTTTCAGGATGGGAATGGCAGGATGGGACGACTTTGGCAATCAGTAATCTTAAAAGATCTCAGCCCAGTATTTGCTTATTTACCAGTTGAAACCATCATTAAAGAAGAACAATTAGCCTATTATAAAATCCTTGAAAAGTCTGACAAATCAGGGAACTCAACGGCATTTGTTGAATTTATGCTTGAAGCCATAGAAAAGGCGTTGGCTGACCAATTGAATGAGCGCAGGTCTCCAATTTCTGCATTAGACCGAATAAATATTTTTAAAGCGCAAGTTGGAATGGATGCGTTTTCGAGAAAAGACTATTTGGAATATTTTAAAGACATTTCTGCTCCAACTGCAAGCAGAGACCTGAAAGCAGCTGTTGATCAAAAATTATTGAAGAGAAATGGGGAAAAAAGGACAATGCTATACTATTTTTTAAAATAAGTACTCTGCAACTGCCGAAGGCAGGACTGGATTACTTTCAGTGATCCAATACGTCCTACGAGGGGGCTACAATTAAAAAGCCCTGGTTCGCTTCGCTCACCTAGGATTTTTCATTTGTCCGCTTAGCAAAGCTTGCTTTGCACGCCGCCAAATAAAAAATCCCGCACTTCGTGCAGGACTTTTTTATCGTGCCCAGGACTGGATTCGAACGAAATATTTTTAGAAATTAATGTAATTTCAAATATGATATTGGATAAAGAAGTTTAAAGTTGTTAAACTAAATTGTCTTTAATCAATGGCAATATTTCTATTGATTTTTTTAACTGGTAGAAAGGTAGTGTAGTCATCAATTTACTTACTTCTTGCTCATCCATATCTTTAAAAATAAGTACTGCTCCATTTTTCGTTGGCCTTAAAAAAAGCTGCTCCAAAAATCCTTCTTTTTTCCATTGGGCAACCACCTCGCGCTCGTGTTGTAGTATTTGGGGAAAGTTGCTTGGCAAATTATCAGTATCTATTGTTAGAATAACGAGAACTCTGTTCATGCGTTTGAATTTAATAATTTAGTTCTCAGCTCTGGAAAACGATAAAAAGCAACGATGAGCATTAATGATTGAATGATACAAGGTGCAACAATCGATACGCCATGCTCCAGATGTGTTGCAATAGCACCACCCATGTATGCAGAGAGAAGCAATGTTCCAATAATTCCGGTTCTTGGAATTACAAAAAGGAGGAGTGATGCCACCTCAACAATGCCAATCAAAGTATTGGTTTTTGCATCCAGTCCGAAGTTAGCCGCCATCTTCAGGGCTTCCTCATTTGCTGTGAATTTGCTTGCTGCACTTCCAAGAAAAATAAATGCTACCAAACCTGTCAGCACCCAATAAATGATTTGTTTTGATTTTGTGTTCATGTTATTATTTATTTAAAAATGGATAATCGATGTAACCTTGGTCCTGGCCTCCATACATGGTAGCCCTGTCTGCCTGATTCAATTCTGCATTGATTTCAAATCGTTTTGGCAAATCTGGATTTGCTAAAAACAGCGTGCCGTATGCAATGATTTTGGCAATTCCTTTTTGCAGTTCCGCTTCGCCTGTTTCACGCGTATATCCGCAATTGGCAATGACAGGGTGCTTTGATATTTTCCCGAAGGTTTCAACTGCATCAATAGGATAATGGGGAAACTGATCAACCGGAAAAGGCACTTTCATGATGTGGATATAAGCCAGTGGCAATTGATTCAGGTGTTCTATCAACGAAGTAAACTGCTCAACCGGCTGCTGATGAGAGATGTTGTTGTACGTACTTGTAGGCGACAGGCGAATGGCAACTTTGTTATCGCCTATGGCAGCTACCATTTCTTGCATGACTTCCAACACAAAACGATTTCGATTTTCTATGCCTCCTCCATATTGATCAGTACGCTGATTTGCGCTCTCTGCTAAAAACTGATTGGGCAAGTAACCAAAGGCAGCATGAAGCTCAACACCATCAAATCCAGCTTCCACAGCATTTTTGGCAGCTTGTTTATATTCCTGTATTATTTGCAGTATTTCTTCAATGGACAGTGCTTTTGGTGTTTCATACTCTTTCATGCCCTCCATGGTAAAATGTTGCTGTCCTTGAATGGCAATTGCTGAAGGCGCAACGGGTAACTCGCCATTTTTCACCAGCGAATGACCCATACGACCTGTATGCCAAAGCTGCGCATAGATGGTGCCGCCATTTTCATGTACCGCTTGTGTTACTTTTTTCCAGGCATCAATCTGTTCCTGGGTATAAATTCCTGGTGTAAATGGGCTTCCCGTTTCCTGTTTGCTGATATTGATGGCTTCACTGATGATCAGTCCGGCACTGGCCCTTTGCGTATAATACAAGACTGTTGATTCTCCGACAGCACCCTCTATACTGGCACGGGAACGTGTCATAGGTGCCATGGCCATGCTATTTTTGAGTGATGCATTGCCGATTTTTATTGGTTCTAATAGTTTCATGTTCTTTGTTTTTTGAATTGATTTGTAAACTTATATCTATTACTTTACTTTTGAAAGTAGTTACACTAATGTACAGTAGTACCCAATAGTAAAGCAATGATTAAAATCAGCCATCTATGGTAAATAATAAAACAATTATATCTCAAAAAACATGCAGCCTTAAGGATGTTTTGGACATAATAGGTGGCAAATGGGCCATGCCCATCATCTACAATTTATCCAAAGGCAAACTGCGTTTCAAAGAAATTGAAAGAACCATAGAAGGAATCAACACCAGAATGTTGGTGAAAGAATTGAAAAATTTAGAGGCCAATGGCATCATTACACGTACCGTTTTTGCAACAGTACCACCGACTGTTGAATATGCCCTGACGAAAAAGGGTGAAAAACTCTTGCCAAGCATTCAATCCTTACACAAGTGGGGGCAAGAGTATGCGAGATGATTGTCAGGGACTGGATTACTTTCAGTGATCCAAATGTCCTACGAGGGGGCTACAATTAAAAAAGTCCTGGATTGTCTTCGCTTCGCTCAGACTTCCTTTTTGGAGGGCCTACAATGCCCTATCCCGCCTTCGGCGGATTCGGTCATTTTTATTTTTCGCTTAGGCAAGCTCGCTTGCCCGCTCAAAAATAAAAATGCCCTCTCAGCTTTGCTGAAAGGGCATTGTGCCCAGGACTGGATTCGAACCAGCACATCCTTGCGAACGCTGCGACCTGAACACAGTGCGTCTACCAATTTCGCCACCTGGGCAGTGGAGGGCAAATATACGCCAGAAAGGCAAATAAAATGCTATTTCAACATGAATTTGACGTTCACATTCATACTGATCCTGATTTTTTCAAAGTCTATTTGAGGCAGCTCTTCTTTGACTTCATTGAGTGTAGACATTCCCCTGACGCGGATCTGGGAGGCCGGTTGTGTTGCGCCATCCCCATCATTGCTGAAGTCTGCAATGTGCAAGGGAGCCCCAACTGCAGCACCGATGGGGCTGGTCAAAGCCAAGGCCTTGGCGTGGGCATTTTTTACGGCATTGGTTCTGCAGGTATTTTTGAGCTTGAGCATTTCAGAGTGTCCGACCCGTTCCAGGTTGGTATTGGCAATACCCAATTCCTCCAGTTTCATGAAAACGCGGGTGGCCAAAACGGCGTCTCCCACCTTCAGGGTATAGGATTTGGTCTTCATTACGTCTTTTTGCTTCAGCACATAGTACCTGAAATTGCTCTGCATGTCTGAAGTGCTCAGCTCCTTTTCGGTATTGATTCCCAGGGATTTGAGTCCAGCCACCATTTTACGCTCCTGCTCCTCCAGCGAAATCCTGTTTTTGACATCGGCCTCGGCAATCACGATGCTGATATAGATCTCATTGGGGGTAACGAGGGTGTCGGCACTGCCGAAAACCTCTACATAAGGAACATCCAAAAAGCTCTTCATTTGGGCAGAGGTGCCATGGACAAGAAGGCCCAGCAAACTGACTAAAATCAATTTTTTCATGTGTATGTTTTTACGGTTTATCATGTTTAAGGACGCTGAAATCCTTGCTTTCCATAAAGGTATCCTATGCGCCTTCTTTTTTCAAATATTAACCATAATTTAGTATTGGGTTAATGGGGGGCTAATACCTGAAATTAACCTTTGCTATCCTAATTATTTTCAAGTTAAAATTTTAAAAATGAGAAATTGCATTTCGCTTCGTGCATGTTTTCGACTGCTATCATGCATTGCATTGATGGGGGCCGTTTTTCTCCTGGCCAAACCTCACTCGGTGATGGCTTCGGAGAAACTAAGCCACTCAAACGCGTTTGACCGCATCATCAAAGGACAGGTGAATGATGCTGGAACCGGCTTGCCGCTTTCCGGGGCAAGCCTGGCTGTAAAAGGAACCAAAAACAGCGCACTGACCGATGCGCAGGGAGGTTTCTCCATTTCAGTCCCTGGAGACAATGCTGTTCTGGTTGTGTCTTTTGTAGGATATGTTTCACAGGAAATCGTTGTGGGCAACAGATCAGCCATTAATTTTTCTTTACAATCAGTATCTGCAGACCTTGCTCAGGTAGTGGTGGTTGGATATGGCACACAGCGCAAGCGCGATGTAACCGGTGCTGTAAAGAGTGTAGGTGCTGAAGAGTTCAATAAGGGCATCATCAATGCGCCGCAACAATTGTTGCAGGGCAAGGTAGCTGGTGTCAATGTAACTTCTGCAAGTGGTGAACCGGGTGCTGCTCAGGGTATCAGCATCAGGGGGCCTGGCGGTGTGCGTACAGGAAGTACGCCGCTTTTTGTGGTTGACGGACTTCCGCTCGACAATTCAAGTACAGGTGGTGGTGATCCATTGAACTTTATCAACCCCGCAGACATTGAAACGATGGATGTATTGAAAGATGCATCTGCCACTGCCATCTATGGAGCACGTGGTGCAAATGGCGTAATCCTCATCACCACAAAAAAAGGAAAATCCGGCACTTCAGTAATGAACTATAACAGCAGCGTAGGCGTATCGGAACTGACAAGGGCACTTCCCGTTTACAGTGCAGCTGAGTTCAGGAAAAAGGTTGTTGAAGTGGGAGGCCTCCTTGATGACAAGGGTGGTAATACAGACTGGCAAAAAGAAATCACCAGAACTGCACTTACACAGAACCACAACCTTACCATGAGCGGCGGTGCTGAAAAGCTTACCTATTTTGCCTCTTTTGGTTTGCAAAACCAGGAGGGTATCATCAAAACCAATGACCTGAAAAGGTATTCTGGAAGGTTTAATGCAACCCAGAAATTCCTGAACGACAGGCTGATTGTAGATGTAAACCTGAGCGCAAACAATACCAAGCAACAGCGCCCCAATATTGGCGGTGTTATTGGAGATGCCCTCAGCAACAACCCTACATATTCTGCATACGATGCACAGGGTAATATTGCAGCATACCAGCTGTTCAACAACCCTTTGCTGACCTTTAAGCTGGACAAGGATGTTACCACTATCAACAGGGTAATTGGAAGCATTTCGCCATCCATTAAACTATTTGATGGTCTTACGTACAAACTCAACCTTGGTGTAGACAATTCTACCGCTACCAGAGATGTACAGTCTCTTGCCAACGTACTGCCCCAGCGGGATGGAAGGTTTGAAACATACAATACCATCAACAGGAATACCCTGATTGAAAACTACCTGACCTATAATTTTAAGGTGAAGGAGCATAATTTCTCTGCATTGGGAGGACATTCTTACCAGGAGATTTATGTTCAAGGCAGGGGATGGAGCATCAACCGTCCTCCAGTTGGTCCGGTTGAACCGCTGTACAATCCGGGCATTGGACAAGAGCTTACATTGGCCAACAACAGGCCCAATGGTTTCGCCGTATTGAATGAGTTGCAGTCTTTCTTTTCTCGTGTCAACTATTCGTACAAGGACAAGTATCTTGCTACAGCCAATTTCAGGATGGATGGATCCTCTAAGTTTGGTGAAAACAACAAATACGGTTATTTCCCATCATTCTCTCTTGGATGGAGAATCAGTGAGGAAGAATTTATGCAGAATAGTCCGTTCAGCAATCTTAAGCTAAGGGCTGGATGGGGACAAACGGGTAACCAGGAAATTCCTTCCAAAATCACCCAACCCCTTTTCACATCGGCTGTTTCAGGTACAACGAGCTATCCCCTTGCTCCTTCAGGCCCTTATCCTGCAGGGATTACCTATTCAAGGTTGGCCAACCCCGATATCCAGTGGGAAGTGTCTACCCAAACCAACGTGGGATTGGATTTTGGCTTGCTGAAAGGGGCCCTTACAGGATCAATCGATTATTTCAAGAAGCTGTCCAACAACATCCTGCTTGAAGTGATTCCAGCAGATCCTGTTCAGCCTGCAGGAACATTCTGGACCAATGTGGAAGACATGACCATTACCAATGCAGGTCTGGAAATTGATCTTGCTTACAAGAACAAGACCAAATCCGGAATAAAATATGCGATTGGCGGTAATGTTGCTTTCCTCAGCAATCTTGTTGAAAATTCTCCTTACTCTGTCATTCAATCCGGCTCTGCTTCAGGGCCTGGTTTGACTTCGGCTACTGTAAACGGCTATATCAATGGACAGCCCATTGGTACTTTCTTTCTCAGGGAGTGGACTGGTTTCGACGCCAATGGCATCAGCACCTTCCGTGACATTGATGGCGATGGCATCAGCGGAGACAAGGACAGGCTTGCATTGGGTACTGCACTTCCCAAAGTGATTTATGCTTTCTTTGCCAACCTTTCTTACAAAGGATTCGATTTTGTTGCCAATTTTAATGGTGTTTCAGGGAACAAGATTTATGACAATACCGCGAATGCCTATTTCTATAAATTGCGTTTATCAAAAAGTGTGAATACTACCCCTGAGGCTGTTGGCTCTCCAAAGGAGTCTATCAACAACTCGGCGCCCATCAGTTCAAGGTACCTGAAGGACGGAGCATATTTGCGTTTGAACAACATGGCCCTGGGGTATAATTTTGATACCCGCGGTGGAGCAATGGGCAAGTGGATTTCCGGACTTCGTCTTTCTGTAACTGGTCAAAATCTTTTTGTGATCACAAAGTACAACGGGTACGATCCTGAGGTAAACACCGATAGGACGATCAATGGTGTCTCTTCATATGGCATTGATGGGCTTAGCTATCCCAAGGCCAGATCAATCATTTTCGGACTAAACTTAACTTTCTAAAATATACAATATGAAAAATAGAATATTAACCCTGCTCTTTGTTTTGGGCTTGTTGTCCTTGACAGAAAGTTGTACCAAGCTAAAGGAGACTGTTCTTGATGAGTCATCCGTAACTGGTCTTACAGAAAAACAGATTGCAGACGGAACCATTGCTCCGGTCTATGCACAATTGCCCAACATTTTCATCCATACCGGCCTTTTTGCCCTTCAGGAAATCACCACAGACGAGGCCATTCTTCCTTACCGTGGTGGAACAGATTGGGGTGATAATGGAATCTACCTTGATTTGCACAGGCACCAGACCACCAGCAACAATGCTCCGGTGAGAAATACCTGGAACCCATTGACGCAAAGCCTTTCCCGTGCTGTTTCTGCCATCAGCTCTCTCCAAGGCAGCAAAGATCCCAATGCCGCAAAATATATTGCAGAGGCGAAGGGGATGTATGCATTTTATAACATGCTGGTACTCGATCTCTGGGGTGTGATCTTTGTTAAGGAAGACCCAGGTGCTACATCTAAAATTGTTCGTGGAGAAGAAGCGGTTGAATACCTGAAAAAGGTATTGCTTGAAGTGGAGCCTTTGCTGGACAATACCACCGGACCAGGCCGTCTCACCAAGGCCGGCGTTTGGGGCCTGCTTGCCAAGCTGCACCTGAATGCTGCTGTTTACCGCGACAGATATGCTGCCACCTTTACTTTCAAGAATGAGGACATGGACAAGGTGATAGAGTATACCTCTAAAATCATCTCATCTGGTCAGTATGCATTGTCTCCTGACTATTGGGCAATATTCAATGACGAAAACAATACCAACAAGGAATTGGTTTTTGCCGTTGACCAGCGTGCAGACCTGAATGGTCATAACAGGCTTGCCTATTTCTCTCTTTCAGGAGATCAGTTTCCGCTTCCAGCTTTTACTGGCGCCAACGGAACCGATGGGCCTGGTATTACATCTGATTTTTACAAAACATGGGTAGATGCATATGCTCCTACAGATCCTGCTGTTGCAGACCCGAGGTTTTATAAAAAGAACATTACCGTAGACCCTGTAACACAACAGGCTTGCTATGATGCTGCTTCTTACAGGGTAGACAGGGGAATCTTGCGTGGGCAACAGTATGGTTTGATCAGGACTGCAGGTGTTTTTGAAAAATGCCCTGATGGCAAATTCAAGGTAGGCAGGTTGTTTAACAACACCAGGAACAGGCCTACAACGCCAGTACTGCATACTGAAAGAATTGATTTCACTACAGTTGGAAGTGATTATGCAACCGGTTTCCGTGTATTGAAATTTGAGTTTGGAAAAAAATCAGTCAGTGGAAGAAATTTTGGCGAAGCAGATATTCCCATTGTTCGTTTGGGTGATGTTTACCTGATGCGTGCTGAAGCCAGGCTGCGCAAAGGTGATGCTGCCGCCGCGCTTACTGATGTTAATGCAGTAAGAACTTCACGTACTGCAACCGGAGTGGGCAGGGCCCTTACCGCAGTAAACCTAGATCAACTTTTCAGAGAGCGTGGATTTGAATTGTACTGGGAGCTTCAGAGAAGAACAGACATGGTTCGTTTTGGAAAGTTTGAATCAGCCTGGACAGAAAAAGCCAGCACAGACAAGAACAAGCGCGTATTCCCGATTCCTCAAACTGCCATCGATGGCGCCTCCAACCTTCCTGGTTATTTGAAGCAGAATCCTGGCTATTGATTTTTATCTTCAATACATTCAAAGGCAGATGGTCGTTCCATCTGCCTTTTTTATTTTAGGACTGTTCAGTAGCTTAAAGGCTAAAGTGTAGTCCCTTTCTGTCCTCTTTAAATGCTTGCTTTTCATAATAAGTCAACTTTTGTTCCAACTTATTTTATGACGAGACAGGTCTCAAAATGAAAAAGCCACTGATAAACATCAGTGGCTTTTAAAAAAACCAATTTGATTGGTAGTAATAATTATTTTGGCAATACTACTGTATCAATTACATGGATGATACCATTGCTGGCGCCAAGATCAGTAGCAACAACTGTTGCAACTCCACCCTTTTCGTCAGTCAAAATTACTTTTCCAGCTTTAACAGATGCAACCAAGCTTCCGCCGCTTACTGTTTTCACTGTTACTGATCCGCCGCCATCTTTGATAGCCTTGAGTACTGCAGCAGCATTCAAGCTTCCTGCAACAACATGGTAGGTGAGGATTTTAGCCAGTGTAGCCTTGTTTTCAGCTTTCAACAGTGTTTCAACTGTTCCAGCTGGAAGCTTTGCAAAAGCTGCATTTGTAGGTGCGAAAACTGTGAATGGTCCAGCGCTTTGCAGTGTTGCTACAAGGTCAGCAGCTTTAACAGCAGCTACCAAAGTAGTATGATCTGCTGATCCAACAGCAACATCAACGATTGTTTTTTGAGCACTTGCTCCAAGTGTCATGGTAATGAGTGCAAGAACAGATAATGCGAGTGATTTGATTTTCATTTGTGTTATTTGAGTATAGAACATCAAATAGAGGAAATAGTTGTGGGGTACTCATTATATAATTTAAAAAGCGCTCACTGTAAAATGTACATTAACATAAACCGGGACATATTTGATACCATGTACTATAAGGGTAAACATTTACAAAAGAGTGATACAGTCCTTCCATCTGCCTTTTTTATTTTATCTTGGCATGGAAATACAAACAGGTCATGAAAAAAATATACTCCGTTTTTGTTCTTCTGCTTCTCTCCATAGTCACCCTTGCACAAAAAGCCCTCAATGTTATCAGCATAAAGGAAACGGAGCGTATTGAGCGTACCCTTTCTGCGGATGATATGCAAGGCAGAAGAACTTTCACACCTGGTATTGAAAAAGCCGCCAACTTCATTGCTTCCGAATTTGAAAAAACCGGTTTGCAAAAATGGAACAACGGAAATACTTATCTACAATCGTTTTCAATGGTCCGCACCAAAACCATTTCCCAAAAAGTATTGGTCAATGGCATGGAGCTTGATGCAAAAAAAGCCATTGTGGTATCGCCTGCAAAATCGCTGATGGCTGACAACAATGCAGGGTATGAGCTGGTATCCATTACCGCCAAAATGAATTTCCCGACCGAGGCAAGAAAGGCCCTCGGTGCCAAGAAAAATACAGTGGTATTGGTTGATACTGCCCATGCCAACATGTTTGGAAGGTTTGCACAGATGCGCTCTCAATTGTATTCTGGACAGCCCAATGTGATCATGCTGCTCGTGGACAAAGCGCCCAGCTCTTTTCGTGTTGAATTGAGCCAGGAGCTAACCGAGATGCCATTGTCCAATGTAGTGGGCATCATTCCCGGCAAATCAAAGGCCAATGAGTACGTGATTTTTTCTGGCCACTATGATCACCTGGGCATCAACAGCAAAAAAATGGAGAACAATGATTCCATCTACAACGGCGCCAATGATGATGCAGCAGGCACCACGGCCATGATCATGCTGGCAAAATATTTCAAGAAGCTCAACGACAACGAGCGCACACTTGTTTTTGCTGCCTTCACTGCTGAAGAGATTGGTGGTTTTGGCGCAACCTATTTTTCAAAGCAATTTGATCCTGTACAGGTGATGGCCATGTTCAACATTGAAATGATTGGTACAGAAAGCAAGTGGGGGAAGAACAGCGCCTACATCACAGGTTTTGAAAAGACCAACATGGGAGAGATTTTGCAAAACAACCTCAAAGGCACAGATTTTACTTTCCATCCAGATCCTTATCCAACGCAACAGTTGTTCTACCGCTCAGACAATGCAACCCTTGCCAGGCTTGGGGTTCCGGCACATACCATCTCCACGTCCAAGATGGACAGCGAGCCGAACTACCACAAGGCTTCTGATGAGATTGGCACCCTTGACATGCAGAATATGGCGGCCATCATCCGTGCCATCGCCCTGAGTTCAAAAGGAATTGTTTCCGGAAAAGAAACCCCCAGCAGGGTAGATGTTTCTGCATTAAGGTAACATTTGTAATACTATAGTTGACCATTGGCTATCCTTATTCAATCGGGGCCTGCCCCGTCATTTGCCATCAGGAATCTATTGATTACCTTCATGGCGGTTTAAACAAAGTTCACATGAAGACATTGTTCCGCACTGTACACCTCTACCTCAGTCTGGCTTCTGGTATATTTATCATGATGGCCTGCTTCACAGGGTCTATCCTTGTTTTTGAAGAGGAATTGCAGCATTCCATCTACCATGACAGGTATTTTGTACAGCAGCAGGCGGACCTGCAATTGCCAGTTGGAACCGTGTTGGCCAACCTGAAAAAAGAATATCCCGCCGCCAAGGTCAGTGGTGTCAAGATCCATTCAGATCCTGCCCGCAACCTTGAAATAGCCCTTTCTCTCCCTGGCAAAGATGGCAAACCCGATCCCAAAAAAATCACTGCTTTTGCAGATCCTTATACAGGCAGGATTGTTGAATTGTATAGCTATGCGGATTCTTTTTTCAGCACTGTGGAAGACATGCACCGCAGGTTATTGGGAACAGATATTGGGAAGTTGGTCATGGGAACCAGTACGCTTTTGTTTTTGTTCATCATGATCACCGGGGTGATCCTTTGGTGGCCCAAGACCAAGGCGATGCTCAAACAGCGCAGTTCCATCAAGTGGAAGGCCAACTGGAAAAGGCTGGCTTATGATTTTCACCATGCACTGGGAATCTACACCGTAATCTTTCTCTTCATTTTTGCCTTTACTGCCCTGGCATGGAGTTTTCAGTGGTTCAATGATGGCATTTACAAGGTCACGAATTCTTCCAAAGAGCCCATCAAGCCTCCAACATCAACCATCGTTGATTCCTTGGAAAAAGCAGGCATTGATGATGTACTTGCAGATGCCTATACCAGGATTCCCAATGCTGTTTTTTACAACATCAGCCTGCCAAAAGATTCCAGTGCTGTATTTGGTGTCAACGTGCTGAGCAGAACGGCCATCCATGAAACAGCCACAGACAACCATTATTATGATCAATATTCTGGAGCCTACCTGAAGACGGTATCATTTGGAGACAGGCCCATCGGGCAACAGATCCGTGCCAGTTTCAAGCCTATTCATATCAGTTCTATTTTTGGCCTTCCATCCAAGATCCTTGGATTTTTGGTCTGTCTGATAGGCACGACCTTCCCGATTACTGGGGTGATCATGTGGCTGAGCAGGATCAAGAAGATTTAGGTAGATGGCTTCGCGTTAGTGGGATGTTGCTAATACGAACAACAGGATGATATAACCATAAGCCTTTGGGTTCCTAACACCGGAACGCATGGGCCAAGCCCTCTAACCCCTAAACCTCTAAACCCTTAAACCCTTAAACCCCTTACAGGTTCCCCTTCTTCAACTCTCCCACCGCATGGTCAACCGCGCGGGCAGTGAGGGCCATGTAAGTAACAGATGGGTTTTGGCAGGCGGAGGAAGCCATGGCTGATCCGTCTGTGATAAAGACGTTCTGGACGTCGTGCATCTGGTTCCATTTGTTGAGGACCGATGTTTTTGGATCATTGCCCATGCGTGCAGTTCCCATTTCATGGATACAGAAGCCAGGCGCAGGCATGTTGTCATATGCTTTGACATTCTTGATGCCAGCGGCTTCCAGCATTTCTACTGCGCTGTTTTTCATGTCTACCCTCATTTTCATTTCGTTCTCCTTGAACTCACAGTCAATATCGAAGGTGGGCAGCCCGTATTTGTCTTTTTTATCCTTGTTGAGTGTTGCCTTGTTCTCGTAGTAAGGAAGGTGTTCGCCCCAAGAGCCCATTCCCATCGTCCAGTTGCCGGGTTCGGTAACAGTTTCCTTGAGTTCAATGCCGATCTCACCAGAACTTGCACGCCCCCTTGAGCCACCGCCCTGGTAGCCAAATCCACGCACATAGCCGGCAGAGGAGCCGCCATCGAGGTTGCGGAATCGAGGAATATAAATGCCATTGGGCCTCTTGCCATAGAAGTACTGGTCCTGGAATCCGTCAAAATCTCCAGAAGCGCCCACACCATAATGGTGATCCATCAGGTTGTGGCCAACCTGTTGGCTGCTGTTGCCAAAGCCATTGGGGAAGGCATCAGAAACGGAGTTCAGGAGGATATGGGTGGTACCAAGGGTGGATGCGTTGAGGAAGACAATCTTGGCGAAGTATTCTTCGGTTTTCATTGTTTCGGTATCCAATACCACAACCCCTTTTGCGCGCTTGGTTTCCTTGTCATAAATCACTTCAATGGTGATGGCATTGGTGCGCATGGTCAGGTTGCCTGTGGCAGCAGCTGCAGGAAGGGTGGCTGAATTGGAGCTGAAATAGCCTCCAAAAGGACAGCCCTGCTGGCATTTGTTGCGGAACTGGCAAGGTCCGCGGGTGCCAATCTTGGCAGTATGGTTGGCTGCGCGGCCAATGATCATTGGCCTTCCCATTTTGGTTTTGAGGTTTTCCTTCACCATTCTTTCAATGCAGTTCATCTCCATGGGAGGAAGGAATTCGCCATCTGGTACCATGGACAAACCATCGCGTGATCCGCTGATGCCTGCAAATTTTTCAACATAGCTGTACCAGGGAGCCAGGTCCTTGTAACGGATGGGCCAATCCACACCGTGGCCATCTTTGGCGTTGGCTTCAAAGTCGAGGTCGCTCAGCCTGTAGCACTGACGGCCCCACATCAGGGACCTTCCGCCTACATGGTTGCCGCGGATCCACTCAAATGGCTTCACCTGGGTGTATGGATTTTCAAGATCGTTCACAAAAAACTTCTTCGACACCTCATCAAAAGCATAACATTTGCTTTGGATGGGTGAGTTGGTGCGGTCTTCCTGGGTCTTGCCTCCACGGTGTTCCAATTCCCATGGGTCTTTTTCGGTTCCCACGTAATCCTTCACATGTTCCACATTGCGCCCTCTTTCGATGAGGATGGTCTTGAGGCCACGTTCAGTCAGTTCTTTTGCTGCCCAGCCTCCGGAGATGCCTGAGCCTACTACAATTGCGTCAAATGTGTTGGACATTGATAAGGGGTTGTCAGTTGAATGTTACGGGTCACCAAAATTCTTTGGTATCAATAGCATTACAATTTAAAAATCTTTTGACTAAAACTGGAATATTTTCTTTCTGATCAGTTCTCGGCCTCATTAACAATATGGACATATTTGAATAACAAAGGCTTAATGCAGCAGAAACCTTAATGCAAGATTGAATGGAGAATTTCGCGGAGGCAAAATAAACATACATGAGAAAATTACTCCTTGCGCTTTCAGCAACAGCCTTTTTTGCATGCAAAAAAGAAACCGTGGTCCTTCCCCTTGAGCAAACAGTGAATGAAGACCTGGCTTCATACCAGGAAATCGCTTCCATCAACCTGGGTGGGTTGGGTGCAGCAGAAATCACCAGTTTTGATCCTCTCACCAACAGGCTTTTTGCGGTAAACAATGGTACCACCAACAAAATTGATGTAATTGATATTGCCAATCCTGCCAGCATCAGTGTTGTAAAATCGATCAACATGTTGCCTTATGGAGGATATGTAAACAGTGTAGATGTGAAGAACGGCATGTTGGCTGCAGCAATTGAATCTACCAACAAGCAAGCGCCTGGAAAAGTAATCGTTTTCAATACCAGCACATTAAAGGAAATCGCAACCATCAATGTTGGCTCTCTTCCAGACAATGTGGTTTTCAGCCCCGATGGAAAATTCATCCTCACTGCCAATGAGGGCGAGCCCAATGATGCATACACCAACGACCCAGCCGGCACCATTTCCATCATCAATGTCGAAAACAAGTTTACCGTAACGACCTTTGATTTTGCTGGATTTACAAGCCAGCTGTCAGCATTGTCTGCTGGCGGTTTCAGGGTGTTTGGTCCTGGCAAAAATTTCGTCAATGACATTGAGCCGGAATACATTACCGTTTCCAATGATTCCAAAACTGCCTGGGTTACGTTGCAGGAAAACAATGCCATTGCAGAAATTGATATGCTTTCTGCCACCATCAAAAAAATCATGCCACTCGGGTTTAAGGATTATTCTGCTCCCGGCAATGCATTTGATTTGAGCGATAGGGATGGTGCGGTTGCTTTCAAAAATGCACCTGTTTTTGGAACCTATATGCCAGATGCGATTGCCAACTACACTTATAATGGGGTTACCTATTTGTTTACGGCCAATGAGGGCGATGCCAGGGAATACGCCGGTTTTACTGAAATAAAAAGACTGGGAACTGTTATGCTGGATCCTGTTGCTTTCCCCACAGGTGCCATATTAAAGACTGACGCCCAACTGGGAAGGTTGAACATCACCACTACTTTGGGAGATAAGGACAATGATGGCGACCTTGATGCAATTTATAGTTTTGGTGCCAGGTCTTTTTCCGTGTGGAACGCTTCTACAGGTGCCTTGGTTTGGGACAGCAAAAATGAACTGGATGTCAAATCCAACGAGTTGGGTGTTTATGATGATGGAAGAAGCGATGACAAAGGTGCAGAACCCGAGGCAATCACCATTGGAAGGGTTGGTAGCAAAACAGTTGCCTATGTAGGATTGGAAAGGACTGATGCCGTGGCGGTATATGACATCACGGACCCCACCAAGCCTGTATTTGTCAAGATGTTTAAAACAGGCGATGCGCCCGAGGGACTTCTGTTTATTCCTGCATCAAAAAGCCCCATCGGACAAAGTCTTGTGGTTGTCAGCAGTGAAAACGATGGTGTTGTAAAAATTTACAAAGCCAAGAAGCTCTAGTTGAATCATTTACAATTACATGTCTTAAGAAACAGGTACTGATAATATTTTTGGTACATCGACAAAACAAACAAACATGAGAAAAATCATTTCATTGCTTGCCCTGGTGCTGGTGGTTGTTTCAACCTCCTTTGCACAGGTGACCAGCAGTAGCATTACCGGTTCGGTTAAGGGTGATGACAACAAGTTCCTCGAAGGAGCTACTGTTGTTGCCATTCACCAGCCATCAGGAACAAAGTACTCCACTACAACGAACAAGTCTGGTGCTTTCACCATCTTGAATGTGCGTGTGGGTGGACCTTACGTGGTTAAAATCACTTTCAGCGGGTTCAAATCTTACGAAGAGCAGGGCGTATTTGCTCCGCTGGGTAATACAGCAAACGTAGACGTATCCCTTAAAAACGATGCGGTCAGCATGCAGAACATTGTTGTAAAGGCTGCGCCAAACCCTATCATCAACTCCAAGGCCAACGGTACAAGCGTTACCATTGGAAGGCAGGCGCTTAACCTGACACCAACAATTGGTCGTAACCTCAATGACGTAACCAAATACAACGCCTACAGCAATGGCCGTTCATTTGCAGGACAGGATAGCCGTTTCAACAACTTCACCATTGACGGTGCAGTTTTCAACAACGGTTTCGGTCTTGGTTCTGATGCTCAAGCGGGTGGTCGTACCAACTCTACTGCCATTTCTTTGGATGCCTTGGAAGAGGTTCAGATCAACATCACTCCTTATGATATCCGCCAGTCTGGTTTTGCCGGTGCTGCCATCAACGCAGTAACGCGCAGTGGTACCAACGAATTTGCAGGTTCTGTTTTCCGTTTCTGGAACAGCAGGGATCTTGCAGGAACCAAGGTTGCCAGCAAAACAGACAACATCCCCAAAACACCTTTTAATGTTGAAACCCAGGGTTTCCGTGTGGGTGGACCCATCATCAAGGACAAACTTTTCTTCTTTGTAAACGGTGAATTCACCAATGGAACCAACCCCGCCTTGAGCTGGGTGGCCAATCGCCCCGGTGCAACTGGTAACGTTTCAAGGACAACGGCTACCGATCTTGATGACCTGAAAACCTTCATGAAGTCTAACTTTGACTACGACCTCGGTGCTATCGACAATTTCAACAACGAGTCTTTCAGCAAAAAAGTGCTTGCCCGTATTGATTACAACATCAATGATATCCACAAGCTTTCTTTGCGGTATGCGCATCACAATTCTGAAAGTGACGTGCCCATCAGCAACAGTAACTCAGGAAATACAGCAGGTAATGGCAACAGGCAGAACTCTGCTTTGGCCATTTCTGGTCAGAACACCGGATACATCATCCAGGACAATACCCGTTCTGCAGTATTGGAATTGAGTTCCAACTTCAAGAACAGGGTTTCCAACCAGTTCATTGCCACTTACAACAAGCAAATTGAAGACCGTGCTTACCGCACAGCCATGTTCCCTACAGTAGATATCCTCAGCGGCGTTGGCGGAAGCACCTATACCTCTTTGGGATTTGATCCATTCACACCCAACAACAAGTTGAAC
>Ga0207909_1000105_pt1 | contig 32003 bp, 36 predicted proteins | sample LakMenEpi05May10_FD_150672 | JGI IMG/M metagenome (GOLD analysis project Ga0207909, IMG submission 150672) | Freshwater microbial communities from Lake Mendota, WI - 05MAY2010 deep hole epilimnion (SPAdes) | ecosystem: Environmental > Aquatic > Freshwater > Lake > Epilimnion/Euphotic zone ...
GAAGATGCAGGAGGAGATGCGCGCTTACGAGCGCGCGGAGGTTGCTCACAACTTCAACACATATCCTACTAAATCTCTAATTGAGGACTGTGATCACTACATCGGGGATCTAAACTACAACGAACGGCGGAATCGCACTCTTACCGGTAAGAAAATTCGCAACCCGAACATGCCGTCCCATATCATCGAGATTCTAGTCAGGGTGGTTCTTTCATCGATTCTCGGAGTTCAGATTAACGCGGAGACAGATAGCGGAGATCTCAATTTCAAAGCGCCTTGTGGACTTGTAGTATTCGAGTCAAAGGCATATTCCTCTGGCGGACCCACTTCGTTTGGTCCGACGGAGAAGTGGAGCTGGATAGTATTTGTAGACGCTACTCGGGTTAGAGAAAAGCACTTCAAGGTGTATCTAATCCCGCTCTCGAACACGTCTCAAGAGTGGAGGAGTATTAATCTCAGAAAAGAGCAGGTTGAGTTTGACAGTGACGGAGCACCGGATCTTCCAGAAGATCTGAATGCCAAGACCGGTAAGGAACTGAGGGAGCTGTGCCGTTCGAGAGGGGTTATACAGGGAACCAACAAGCAAGACTGCATTGATAAACTTGTGAACAACGCAGTTGGTTCAAAGTACCCGGAGAGAAAAACCAAGACCTACGGTGACGTTGCGGATGCAAAACGTCGAGGAGAGCTTCGGGCTGGATTTGAAGATATCATCCGGCCACAGCTAAGCTCTGAACAGTGTATACTGTTGTTTGACGGAGGCCTTTCCGAAATTGATACCTTCGTTCCTGTTCCAGAACTCAAGTCAACCGTGCTTGAACTCTTCTCACGAATCCAGCCTATCTAAGCAACGGCGTAATCCTGTTCGCAATCAGCTGAATAACTGGAACAGAAACGGCATTCCCAGCAAGCTTATATAGGTTTGTGTCGGATAGACCCGGTAGAACATAGGATGCCGGAAATCCTTGAAAGTTGAAACACTCGCGCGGAGTCAGTTTCCGAATACCTTTTTCGTCTAGAATGATCGGCACATTGTGTCCACCTCCTCCCATGTTCGCGGTAAGAGTTGGACATTCACTGCTTTTGTTCTCTCGGACATACACCCTCCTATACTGATAGATGGTGTCCCTTTTGGTAACAGATGCGCTCAGAAGTGGCCATGTACTAGAAGCCGGCGTATAATAGTACTTTGCAGGAATGTTCGTCTCAAGGAAGTCTGAGATAGGACGCTTTTCAACTTCTGGGAAATCGAGAGTAAACTTGTCAAATACATCTTTCGACTTTAAGCAGACGATATAGATCCTCTCTCGGTGCTGAGGAATACCGGTGATCTTTGAGGTATCCAGAACCTTATGACAAATATGATACCCTCTATCCTCCAGATTGGTCTTGATTGTCTGAAACGTTCGCTTCTCGTCGTGAGAAAGAAGGTTCTTGACATTTTCCAGAATCACACATTCTGGAGAGTGCGTATCGAGAATTTCTAGAATCTTCCAGAAGACGTTCGAGCGCTCATCTGCAAATCCCTCTCGATTCCCGGCGATACTAAAGGGTTGGCATGGAAATCCTCCTGTGAGAATATTGTGTTCCGGAATTGTTTCGACGTCAACCGTATTAAGATCTTGTAGAGTTAGAGTGTGTTCGAAATTAGCATCGTACATAGTTTTCGAGTGACCAACCATATCGTTTGCGAACACCGTATTTACCCCATTCTGCTTGAATGCATGACTAAAGGCCCCGGTTCCTGCAAAGAGGTCTACCATGGTTAATTCCGACATGTGTATTGAAAATCTTGGATACGTGGGGATTCGTTTTAGCTACGCTCCAGTCGAGTGAACTGCATACTATCTCCTACGAGAGTCTTCTCGCGCTCCTCCACAATAAATGAGTAGCACTCTGACACCGGACGACCAGTTGCTGTAAATTCTGTGAGAAGTGTTTGAAGCTTCTCCTTGGAGAGAGTCCATGCCTTCTTCCACTCTCCGGGACGCTGAATTCGAATATACGAATCATCTGAGAGATCCATCTTGTGAAAGTTTGAATACTCTGGCTTCTCAAAGAATGTCTTGAGTTCCTTCTCTAGCTCTCCCCGAGTGTCTCTCATATCTGTGAGATTCTTGTTGATCTTCTTGATGGACGAATCCAACTCGCGGTACTTGCGGATAACGTTCAGAAGTTCGGGGCTCGCCATGGTGTGCCGTAATCTGTCTCAATAAGACAATATCCGTTTTTAATAATGTCATTTGACCCGTCTGAGATTGAACGGCTTCGTGAAGTATACAATAGGGAGAAAGGAGGAGCACAAATACCCGCGGGAAACCCTCAGAAGGTATGGAAGGCTCTTCAGGAACGATTTCATGACGAGTGTAGGACAGGGGCATCCTCGTGTATCATAACGAATATGATGCAGAAACCTAAGGCTCCAGAGTCTTGGAGCGTGAATCGTTATGAGTGGCTTTCGTCCGACGATATCTCTGCTATCGAAAAGCAGTATACCAAGCTATTCGACGGGTATACGTTCCTGGGATGCATTCCAATTGATTTCGATTTGAAAGACGAGGTTGGAAAGTGTATTGTTAGTACACTGTGTTCCACTCAACTGCAGAAGTTGTTTGAACAGGGAAAGGATCGAATCGGCATTGTCTTCAATACTGACCCCCACGATGGTCCGGGCGAACACTGGATTGCCTTGTTTGCCGATATTCGTCCGGAACTAGAGTACGCTCGTATAACCTACTTTGACTCCTACGCACAGAAACCAGAGAAGGAGATTCAAGTATTAATGCATCGCTGGAAGGAGCAATGGGATTCCACCGGCATCCACTCCAAACCAACGGAACTAACATACAATCAGACTCGTCATCAGTTCAAGGACACCGAATGCGGAATGTATAGTCTCTATTTCCACTACTGCTGTTTGACTGGAACCCCTATGAATGCTCGTATTCCCGACGAAGTAGTTAATAGTCTCCGAGACCTGTTGTTTCGTACGAAATGAAAGCTATGATACTCCATAATGGAGTTCCCTGCGTGGCTAATCTATCTCCTTGGAGGTATTGTCCTTCTGATTACAGCCTACAGTGTATATGTGATGTTACGTCCAGCTCCCCAGGCGGCACTCGATAAAGCAATAGGCAGATTCTCAGCATACACTGATGTTGTAAAACCGGCTCCTCTTGGGTGCCCTGCACCTGGAGATCTTCGTATCTGCGACTACTATGTTGCTTCATCAGCGTATTCAGTGTTTCCAGCAGATACTGTTTCGGACTATGTTTCGGATTCAGTCCTCGCACTGGTTATCAAATCGGGAGCGCGTATGGTTGAACTTGATATCTATTCGGACGAACAGGATCAGCCAGTGGTAGGACTCAAGAACCAGAATCTGGGCTACGACTATTCCTACAACAATATCCCATTTCAAGCATGCTGTGTGGCAATTGGAAATACAGCGTTCACTGCAAGTGAGACACCCCTTGCTACAGACCCCTTCATTCTATCGCTGGTTTTCCACACAGAGAAGACTGTAACTCTGGATGCAACTGCAGACGTCCTAAAGAATACCCTCCGTCGCTACATGCTGACACCCGAGTATTCCTATCAGAGACGCGATATGGCCGCCGAACCGATGTGTACAATTAAAGGTAAGCTCTTGATCGTATCCGGAGGTAACCTAACTGGAACAAAGATGGAGGAGTTGGTTAACCTCTCGTGGAGTAGTTCAAACCTTCGACGCCTTACGTATATGCAGGCATCCCAACCGTATGATCATGATGAACTAATAGACTACAATCGTCAAAAGATTACCATGGTTGTGCCCGATGCAACATCCTCTCTGAAAAATTCCAATCCCGAAATTCTATTTGCGTACGGGTGCCAGTGGAACATGGTATCCTATGGATCAGTCGATCGTATGATGGAGTTTTACATAGCACGTTTTCAGGAGCGTAGTTTTGTAGAGAAGCCAGAAGCACTGCGTTTCAAGAAGAAGGTATATACGAAACCCACTCCTCCTGATCCGGGCCTCTCGTTCCAACCTAAGAATCTGAAGACACCGGTATTCAATCTGACACTGTAATTTCTGTTCGTCTAACAATGAAGACCTGGGTCTGGCTCGTTGTTCTTTTTGCAGTCTTATCAGTCGCACTCTATGCGATGCGTTCGCGTGAAATGTTCTCGGGACCATGCCAGTATTCGCCAGCTATGCCGAACACGTATATTTCCGGATGCAGTTTGGCATGTAAGGCGTTTCCTAGTCTAGAAGAGGCCCAGAAAGCGTGTTCCGCGGAGCCAACATGTGGTGGAGTGACACAGCGCGGTGGAAAAACCGAGTTCGAACTCCGAGCTGGTCCCAAGACCGATTCTTCGCCTTCCGGAGAGACGTCCTGGGTATGCACGACTCCTGCTCCGGGAGCTCCTGTAGCCGATGTTTCATCTACTAGCCCTCTGTCGAATACACCTGCTCCTGTGACAACGATGTCGGGTACCCCGGCACCAGTTCCATCCCCCCAGGCACCTGCTACGATAGTTCTGCCATTCAATACAATGCCTGGAACCTACCTACTTCGACCTGTGACATAATTTCAAGTATCCTATACCAATAATGAAGGCAGTGCTGTATGGTGTTATTCTACTTGCAATTGTCATATTTATTGGAAACAGCAGAGAGGGGTTTGGATGGTATGTTCCTAGGTTTCAGCCAATTGTTGTACCGTCTGCACCTCCCGCACCACCTGCACCTATCCCCCCGGGATGCGTTTCGGGCTCCGAAGGACAGACTGTTATCACATCGTGTCCTAACAACGAAACTATTACAGGAGGGACTATACGGTACGGACGATGGGATAATACGGCTGAGCCCAAGGAAAAAACAGTTAGTATTCCTCGAACCTGCATTGGACAAAGCTCGTGTGCAGTTCAGGTAAACAATGACTCTATGGGAGGTGACCCGTATCCTAATATTTTTAAACAGTTCGTTATATGTCCAACATGTACAAGTCCCCCGCCACCTCCGTCGGCACCTTCTCCGTCGATGGCAAGTGGGTCAAACTATGCCGCCTCTTGCACAAAGTGTACACTTGTCAACAACCAACTCTCATGTTCATGCGACGTGACCCCCCGTTAAAATTTTAGTGCGTTCATTCAAACATGTCAAGGTGGATGAGCCTCGTAATGAAGACAAAGCGTGCGCACCGTGGGATGTCCCTCTCCCAGGCCATGAAGATGGCGAAGAAGCACTATAAGAAGGGTGGTGGCCCCGTTGAGGATGCGATGGCAACGGTCAAGGGAGCCGTGGGTGCTAGTCGCAAGACTCGCCGTGGTGGTGGTGCTCTCTCCCCCGCTTCTGTTGGGGGTCGTCGTCGCAAGACCCGCAAGTTCCGCCTCTTCTAAGCGTGTAACGTAGAATTTCTACACAACATGAAATACAGACCTGTTTTTCGTGTTGGACTGGAAAATCCTTTTTGTTGTCCTGAAATAAACCATGGCCGGAGGTCTGCTACAGCTTGTCGCCTACGGTGCTCAAGATGTGTATATCTCGGGAAACCCCCATATCACGTTCTGGAAGATCCTTTACAAGCGTCACACCAACTTCGCTATGGAGGCATTCCGTGTGAATTTTACAGGTGCTCCCGCCTTCGGACAGCGCGTCGTAGCGGTAGTGAACCGCAACGCTGATCTGATTGGTCGCACGTATTTGGAGATCAAGCTTCCTGTGAGGGATACTAATGGGACCAAGATAACTACCAATTTCTGGAACGATTCCCGGGGCCGCTTAGGATACAATCTGATAAAGCAGGTCGAGGTCGAGATCGGTGGGCAGATTATTGATCGTCATTATGGAGAGTGGTTGTATTTATGGGAGGCTCTTACTGCTACATCAGACGAGAAGCAAAAACTGTATGCCATGCTTTCTGAGGAAGTTGTTGACGACGAATATACTTCCCGTGGGATACTATACGTCCCTCTCCAGTTCTGGTTCTGTCGCAACCCCGGCCTTGCATTGCCTCTCATTGCACTCCAGTATCATGAGGTTCGCTTTAACGTAACATTCAATGATGTTGTGAATGTGATTAATAACGAGAATGAGAACAACTTTGCAGAGACCGGTATTGGCGCTGGAAGGGTTAACTTGTGCCCTACCCAATTTGACGCGTCTCTGTACATCGACTATGTCTATCTTGACACAGAAGAGCGTCGTCGGTTTGCACAGCAGAGCCACGAGTATCTCATCGAGCAACTCCAGATTAATCAGGAGTCAATAACCCACCCGAGCTCTCGCATTGACCTCACGTTGAACCACCCCGTCAAGGAGCTTGTGTGGGTGTTCCAGGATGCTCGTCTGATTGACTGTTCGAATAACCAGACGGTCGGGGTATTCCAGTATTCTGATATTGTAGACCGATGCCGTCTTCAGCTGAACGGGCAGGACCGCTTTGAGGAGCGCTACGGGGACTACTTCTGGAAGGTACAGCCCTACCAACACCATTCTGGCTATCCGGGTTATACTTCGACTACTCGAGTCAATGTATATTCCTTTGCACTCAAGCCCGAAGAGCACCAGCCGTCGGGCACGTGTAACTTTTCTCGCATTGATAATGCCACCCTAGTATTCGACAGTCGTACAACCGATCTCTGGGGAGAACGTCTCAACAATGACGTTTTTAATAACTGCTACCCCACTAAGGAGACGCCCCACAACTTCACTCTCTACGCTGTGAACTACAATATCCTCCGCATCATGAGCGGTATGGGCGGTCTTGCCTACAGCAATTAAATAGCCATTCTAGACAATGGAATACCTGGAGTGGACACCAGTTGTACAAGGAAGCGTTGCAGATTGGAAGGCAGCAAATCCCGATGCAACCGAGTGCAATCTTTCGTACAGAGACGATATCACAGCAGATGACATCAAATTACTGGCGGGTATTAAGAAACTAGCTATTAGGGGTTGTGGACAACTAGGAGATGATGCTATCCAGCATCTAGCGGGCATTAAGATTTTGGACATTGGGGGTCTTGAAAAAGTAACTGATGCAGCATTTCCAAGCCTAGCCGGTATAAAGTCTCTACGCGGAACCGGACTTCTAATAACTGATCAAGCGATTACACACCTGGCTGGTATTGAGGTTCTTGTAATACCGTACTGTGGGCAAATAACGGGCTCAACATTCAGTGCTATAAAAGGCGTTCGTGAGCTTAATTGTAGTAGATGTAGAGTAACTGATGAGGCAATTCAGGCAATAAAAGGTGTAAAACATCTAACAACTCTTGGATGTAGAAAGCTTTCAGATGAAGCATTTAGTGGTCATGAAGACCTTATTACGCTTAATATAACCGGGTGTAGGCAAGAGAAAATAACAAATAGGGCATTCTCAAGTTTAGTCAACCTTCGTACCATTATGATCTCAGAGTGTACCCAAGATACCATAACGGATGAAGCATTTGAAAATTTGGTCAACCTAAAGGAATTATTTATGAGTGAGTGCATTCAGCTTACGGATGATGCCTTAGCACCACTGGTTAATCTTACATTTATAGATATCACCGGGTGCTCTCAATATATGTGTGGTCCAAACTTGAAGAGAATACGAGATTCTGGCGCAACTATTGAAGACGATATGTGCCCAGAATCCCAACGAGTCCTACCTCCTGGAAGAACCGCTCTCAGCGGTAAGCCCGAGGTTCGGGGTATTCCAACTGTGCGTATGAACTCCTTTGATACTGAAACCTCCGACGGGTTTACAAGGGTTCCCATCCCAGACACTATAAGCGATACGGTTCACGGAGACGTTGACCTCGTAAAATTTATGATTCTGAACACCGGAGCCGGGATTGTTCTCAAAATCAAAGACAAATTTGTCGGTATCTCCCGGACGTATTTGTCAGATGAGATGGAGTCTGGAGCTTCAACGTATTACGAATGTGTTGAAGAGTTTACTAGTACCTTTGAGTATCGTGACATATACAATATTCCATATTTTGCACTAAAAACTCCCCTTGGGTCACTGTATGTAAAGTACATGCGGATATTTGATATTATGAGACAAACACACTCCTTCTGGGAGATCAACGAAACCGATGAGGTTCTTGCATTTACTGCATCTCGAAGTGGAGTTCTTGAAGGAGGTCCTATAGTTAGTGCTGACCACTGTCAAGCTGGAACTTCCAAAAAAGTATACGATGTCATACCATTCATGTTTGAGGTGGAAGAAGACGAAGAAGAGGTTCCCACTACACTGGGTCTAAAGTTTGGAGAGACTCGCGTAGAAGTGGATTACAGTCCTACGCAAACTCTTGGAGAGCTTCGGGCTACTATTCAAACTAAGTTTGATATTGAACCAGCTGGTCAACGATTGATTTACAACGGTAGGGAACTTACAGATGACGCAAAGACTCTCAACGAGCTAAACGTTCAGGCGGGGTTCACGGTTGCTGTCATGAAGCGGGGTGGACGGAGAACGTTCCGTAATGTAAGGAAGTCTAGGAAGAGAAAGCCTTCCAACTAACTGGAAACGCTTGTTCCATATGGAGAGATACCATCGCTGCAACATCGCGAATCTCCTTTTGAGCATCAGGAGACATACGGAGTTTGCAGAGCCGAGCATAGGCTGCCAAAGATCCTGTCTCAATGAACTCGGTCATCATATTCTGAGGAAGGACCAAACGGGCCTGCTCAGGACATACACCCCTCTCAAGAAGCTCCTGGTAGACATCAAGTGACTGCTTGGTTGACTGCAGGATCATTGCGCGTGCAAATTCATTCCCCGGGGCAGTCTCATCGCTTCCCTGTTTTACATTCGCAGCCCTAGGGCGCACTGTATCAGGAATAAAGAAAGTCGGAGGACTGTCTACATAGCGTCGGGATACCTCGTTACGAGAGAACCCAACGGTGTGCCGAAACCATTCCCTTGCAAGAAAGATGGGAATCCGAATACGAAAGCGGACCTGTGGATGAAAAAAGGGAGAACTGTGATCGTGCTTAATCAGGTACGCAATCAATTTCTCATCCGCTGTACTGAGTTGAGTGCTTTCCTTTGCCATAGACACTCGTGCGGCGTTTACAACCGTAAGGTCATTCCCAAACGTTTCCAACAGCTCAACACTACAGTCCTCGAACATTACCATACTACTCGAGGTACCTGTAAATTTACCCGCTCTGGAATAATGCGACTCTCGGTATTCCTGTTGCTACTCTCGGTTGTATTGTCGTTGATCGGTGGATGGTGCGATATAACGGGGAAACGATTTCTTGGTATGTCGAGAGAACACTATTGGACAGATGCTACGTATATAGCAGTTCTGGCCAGTTCTGTGCACTTCATTCTGAAGATGTAATTTACACAAAAGACTGTATCTAAGAGTGTAGGAAACGCCTACCTTGTCTCCGTAGCTCAGAGGTAGAAGCACCAGCTTTGTAAGCTGTAGGTCGTGGGTTCAATTCCCACCGGAGACAAGGACCCGTAGCTCAGTGGTAGAGCAGCGGTCTTATCAACCGTTAGTCGGGGGTTCAATCCCCCCCGGGTCCATATTGAGTGCGGAAACCCGCTTTCAATATGTTACCAATCCATCAGAATGTCTTCCATACGACACTCCCCAACAGGCTGGAGTGCAGCGATCTTCTCGTTGACCCGACGTACCTCTTCGCTAGGATTCTCTGCAGTGTAGTCGTCTCCCTCGGGCAGACGTGACTCATCCACGAGTAGGTCTACGAATCCTGTACCACAGGGAGGCTTCTGTCCGAACATGATGTTCGCAGACACACCCCGCATATCATCGAACTCTGCCTTGATAGCGGCATTAAACAGGATCTTGGAGGTCTCCTCAAAGGATGACTTAGCAAGAACACCTGTCTCATTCTTCGCCATACCGAACCGATTGACTGGGACGATACGCCCAGAGACCGTCATGGCATCCACAAGGAGGGCCAGGTGATGATAGTTCACCTTCTCGCGAGAGAAGACCTCGTTGAACTCCTCAAACATCGCAAGACGCGCAGCCTCAATTCCGAACACTGCATTGATTTCATGAATGTCATTCGATGTACAGCGGGTAGCATCGATTCCAGGGAAGCTCATCAGATTCATCAGATTTGCTCCCTCTACATCAAGCACGAAGAACGGCTTACTAACGTATCCCCCAACCTCGGGGCTGAGGGTCGGTTCATCCTTGATTGTCCGCATGTATACCCGACCGATGTCCGGGTTCCCCGAGACTACCGTATCCAACAGCGCCTCTTCACACTGGCGCAGGAACTCCATGCTCAGCTCAAGCGTCTTTGTTCCTGCCGCCTCGAATTCAAACCGAATTGCCATCTGACCAGCATCGGTAATCATGGTACACGCCATGCGCATTACGTCTCCCAGCTTAGCTACGGCAGGAACCGGGTTGTTCTCAATGCGAGTCTGAATCTGTGTCATGTCAAGCAGGTTACGCTCCACGAGCTTTGCAGGATCCAACTGCATACGCACAACCCACGGGCTACGCGCACAGTTCTGGTTCAGCGAGAACTGCTGGTAGAGATCGAGCGCCGCCTGATCCTCGGGCAGAATGGTCTTGCCACTGGTAGGATACGGGTCGTAATAGATTCGAATGAACTGTGTGATGTCGCGCAGAGTCGTCTTTTGAATCTCCTTCAGCTTCTTCTGAGACTCCTTCTCAGAGTGCTGAATCTCCGGAAGCATGTAGAGCGTGTTACCTGGACGCTTTGGGTTCTTGGAGGCACCCATCAGCTCCTCCATACGTGGCACTCCTGCCGTTGCATTTGCGTTGGTGGTCCCTGCGGAGTGGAAGGTGTTCAGAGTCAGCTGAGTCGTCGGCTCTCCGATAGACTGGGCACCAACTGCTCCAACCATCTCTCCTGGGTGAACCAGAGCCTGAATGTACTTGAAGCGAACCTCCCGCATGAGCTCGTCAAAGAGCATCTTCGTCAGACGCAGTGTGATGATGCTCTTCTTAGGAGCCAGGTTGTACCGCATGAGGGCATGAAATACCTTGCTCTGGGGAAACTCTGCTTGGAGCTTTCCAATCTCAGACACCACGTATGCAGGAGTCAGATCAGACTTCACAGAGTATGGGTTGGTATACTTTCCTAGAAGACGCCCAAAGTGAACCGGGGCCTGAATGATATCCTGAGACTTCCCGTGGAATGCACACCGAAGAACCATCTCGCGATCCTTGAGAATCTCATCTAGGAGATCAGGTGCCTCACCGAGGGTCTCCATTACGAAGGGTTGCATGTCGGCGGCAGTATACGCAAACTCCGCATAGATCTGCTCTAGGGTCATTACCAGAACTGGATAGGGTTGAGTCTCGACACCAATGGGATCAATGCCGTCCTCGCCATACTGGATCTGAATGATGGTTCCCTGAACGTTCCGCACCGTGCCATCATACTCTACGTGCAGATCCTCCATCGTCTTCATGAGACGGCGCTGGATATACCCAGAGTCGCTAGTCTTTACAGCGGTATCGATAAGACCCTCACGCCCAGCCTGAGCGTGGAAGAAGGCCTCTGCTGGCATCAGACCCCTCACGAAGCAGTTCTGAACGAACCCGCGACTCTCCATACCGTCATCGAACTTCGAGAAGTGGGGCAGAGTGCGGTCCTGCAGGGTATACTGAACACGGCGACCCTCGATGAGTTGCTGTCCGAGCAACCCAGACATCTGCGAGATGTTCAGTGCACCGCCCTTGGACCCAGAGTCAACCATCTGGACGATACGGTTTGACTTGGGAAGCACGTCTACGATCTTCTTCGCAATCTCGTTAGACATCGTATTCACAGCATCAGTGATCTGCTTCTCCAGCTCCTCTCCATCGGGACGGCTTGAGATGTTCTGGAAGGTCCCCGCGTGAACCGACTCCATAATGGACTGAATCTTTGACCGTGCCTTTGCAATGGCCTCGTCAATGAACTCGTTCGTAGCCGAATCGGCCATGAGATCTCCAGTTCCCACTGAGAACCCAGAGTACATGTTGAACTTGGTAACGATTGTCTGCATGTCGTTGATGTACTTTCCTGCCGCCACAGGACCCATGTCGTTGTAGATCGCATGAATGGTAGCTGATGTAGCACTCTTCTTCAGAATTCCTGCTACGAACTTGCCATTCTCGATAGTTGCACCACCGGCCTTCAAATTCATCACGGGGAACGCCCCACTGACCAGCTCGGGTCCTGTTAGTGCTCCTGTCGGCATCTTACGAGTGATACGGGCTAGGATGTTCTGTGCGACATGCCGAGGAATCGCCTTCATCCACTGAGAGAGACGGTAGGTTCCCGTCATAGTATCCTGAAACAGCTGAATGATGGGAGATGATGTGCGAGGACTGATAATCTGTCGGAGGACAGAGGTCAGCTGACGAAGCTCAGTTGCAGCCGCCACGCTCTGAGGAACGTGCATGTTCATCTCGTCACCATCGAAGTCAGCGTTGTAGGGCCGTGTGGCACTGACGTTCAGACGGAACGTTGAGTAGGGAAGGACACGGACACGGTGTCCCTCCATGGATGCCTTGTGAAGCGAAGGCTGACGGTTGAAGAGGACGATGTCTCCGTCAATTAGATGGCGGTGAACCACGTCTCCATCACGTAGCTCAATCTGTTCGGCATTCACATACTTGAGAGACACCGTCTTGTCCTCGCGCGACAGGTGCACCGACTTTGCACCGGGATGCTTGTCGGGACCATTACGGATATTCTCCATCAAACGCTCACGGTTGTACGCCGTGACACGCTCGGGGAATGTCAGGTTCTTGGCGATCTCTTCTGGAACACCGAGTTCGTCGACGTCGATGTTAGCATCGGGCGTGATAACCGAACGGGCAGAGAAGTCCACACGCTTTCCCATCAGGTTTCCACGAACACGCCCAGTCTTTGCACCCAAGCGGGACTTCAGAGTACGCAGAGGACGACCGGAGCGCTGAACAGCGGGGTTCAGTCCCTTGATGTCGTTGTCTACATAGGTAGCTACGTTGTACTGCAGGAGGGTAGTGGACTTCGTGATGGTATCGGCAGTCTCTCCCTTATCAATCTTGTCCCGCAGGGCGTTGTTGGAGCGAATGATCATCAACAGCTGGTGTGTCAGGTCGTCTTCCATACGCTGGTTATCGTCCATGATTACGGAAGGACGAACAGACAGAGGAGGAACTGCAAGGACCGTACAGATCATCCAATCGGGCCGAGCGAACTTCGGGTCGTATCCCAGAAACTCGACTTGTGCATCGGTCAGGCGCTGGAATGCCCGTAGGATGACCTCGGTTTCTAGAGGGACTGGCGGAATGGCCGCCTCATCCTTCGCTACGTACGCCTCTCCCTGCAGAGCAGCCGCTGTTCCCTGGACCTTTGAGACCGACTTGAAGTACGGGGTTCCGCAGACTGCACACTCGCGGGTCTTTGCGCTCACCTTGGGATCCTGTGGGCGAGGCTCACTGCAGTTCAGGCAGATCTGGTTTGCGAGTTTGTGCGTGGGATCAAAGTACTGAATCAGATACACAGGCCGTGCAAGACGAATGTGTCCAAAGTGACCGGGGCACTTCTGGTTCGTCTGACGACACGTAGGGCACACCTTTCCGTTCTCGATGACTCCGAAACGGGGATCAAAGACTCCGCCGGGAACCGGCTGGTTACCCTGGTAGTGCTTGTCGGTCACAACATTGACTACGCTTTGCTTAAGGATCTCCTCCGGACTCCAGATCCCGAACTTGACTCCGATGATCTTGTCACCCATGCTTGTGACTTATTGTCATTAGTTTCCAGACGATTCATTTTCCGAGAACGACGAACCTCCAAACATAGATCGAAGAACTCAGAGTCCTCGAGGATTGGCATCGTATTTGGTATTCCATGTGCTTCCAAAAGTTCAGCTGTAAAGATCTCATAGTCCTCTCCACGACGGTGGACAAACAGTTCGGGACGCTTGAATTTCATGCGCTCCATACGGGTTAGCATATCACGGCAGATTTCTTCAGTTATGAAACGATCGGGTGTATCATCCTTCAAGCGACGTACGCATTCTGCCCAGTCTTCGAGTAGCAAAAGGAGGTCCATTATCTCCTGTCTAGAACGAAATCCTCCAAATTGCGCATGTACATCGGCGGGTGTTTACTGTTCTGTAGTTTCTCTAGCTCGCGTTGAAGGGATGGACTCGGAAGAGGTTTCTTAGGAAGATGAGGAACGAAGCCATAGATGATGTGAAGGACATCAGATGGTATGATTTGCTCGATCTCGTAAGGCAACCTCGGTTTCATCCCTTACATTCTCTGTCATACTAATAAGATGTTGGCGCGTCTTTTTGAGATGTGTCGTAGAGGGGAACCGTGTCCCAAAACGAAGGAAGAAGATCAGGCGAGAATACGCAAAAATCTTGAAACAACGCAGTACGACATATCCAACTATGCAGAGTCGCACCCCTTGTTCGATCTGTATAGCGCGTATGTTATGAAAAATGCGAAGGGCTTTGCAGATAAGCTTTGCAGGGGGTCTCTTGGAGAGGAGTACATCATGGGAGTTCAAGAAGATCACGTTAAGATTCTTACCCTTGCTAGGGCTCTCAATGAAGCTGGTCAGCTAGTATACCGTGGGTTTGCTCAGTCCGAAGTACGGTACACCGATTTGGACCAAAGTGGCGTAGAGCTACACATACACACACTATGTTCGATGAAGGATACCAAACTTGGTGGCCCGATCCTCAAGAGTTTGGAGGTATTTGCAGGAAAGGGTAGCAAGATTGATATAGAATCATTGGATAGTGTTCCAAATGCTGTTGGATTCTATGAAAAGATGGGGTTTACCCGAGCAATACCTGCAGACCCAGCAGTAGAAGAGACATCAAATGGTCTCATGACAGAGACCGATTTTGACCTTGTTCCGATGTTGAAGAAATACGGCGGTGGTGGTCGTATGCGTCTCAAGACCCTTCGCAGGTCACATAAGAAGGAGAAGAAGTGGGATGCGGTGTTTGTGAAGGATGGCCGCACAAAAATCGTCCCATTTGGGCAGAAGGGGTATTCTGATTACACGAAGCACCGTGATAAGACACGGCGTGAGAGATATATTGATCGTCATTCAAATATGGGCGAGAACTGGAGGGATCCTGCTACCCCAGGTGCGCTTTCAAGGTATATCCTTTGGAACAAAAAGACTGTCCGCGCATCTCTTGCTGACTTCAAGAAACGGTTTCACGTATAAATCTTCGGGATATCCATCCAGGTATCAACAGGATTCTTCATCATTCGGTTGAATACAGTGACATATCCATAGAGGACAAATGCTACCATAACTGGCATCCAGGGCTCCATTGCATCTAGCTGTGAAACAGGATACCAATTTGAAACGAAAACTCTTTTTATTTGTTTAACCGTTTTTGTGGCGGATCTCGTCGTCCACCTGCGACTCTCCAACGACGCGACCAATCTCCATATTGTGCGCCTTCCATGTGCTAATCGACTTCGCAGCACGCCGTGCGATTAGTGCCTTAGCGCGCTTGTTCTCCTCAAGCAATGCTGCGGTCGTAACCGCAGCCTTCTCGGCCTTCGCCTTCGCCGTCTCCATGGCAACCTTTGCCAGCTCCTTTGCAGCCTTTTGGGCAGCGAACACTTCCTTTTGCGATGGCATTGTATTCTCTATTCGGGGGCACAACTGTATTCCTGGGCGGAAACAGATCCATTTTTATGAGAGCACGATCTTCTGACTGCGAGGAACCCGTCGAGACAGAAGCTCCTTTTGAACCCCCGAAACTGACATATCATCTCCCTCTGCAATCCCTTCGATCGCACGAAGAACTGCTGCTGCACGGTCGGGCTGATCGGCAAACTGTAGGAGGAGTTGGGTGCGCACAACATCACGACGGAGGGCCGGGCGAACGTTCCGTACCTGCCGTGACAGAGTTCCTCCACTTCCTCCTTCAAGCTGAAAGTTGTCTAGATTATGACCCTTCATGAATTCTAGAACGCTTCCCGAGAGCTTCTGCTTCTCCTGACGGATGGTCTTAAGTTGCCCTTGAAGTTCCCGTGCTTGATCATCGAGTGCAATCCACTGGCGAAGGGTGTCCTGAATCTCCATTATGGTATTACATCGGGTTTCTTGTAAGCGGAGTTTCTTGCAAATCAGGAATGTACTCTGTAACAGTTGCTCCGGTTGCCGGACCAAATACAGACATAACAGATTTTACAAGCTTTTCACGTCTATCTGACATCTTTCCAGCAACCCGCTCAACTGACTTTGCTGCGTTCATGATAGAAGATCCTACAACTGGAAGCAGGGCCATCGATGTAACAAATGCAGAACCAAACTTTCGCCGAGAGAGATTCACCAGAATCCCAAAGAACAATAGAAATGCAGACATTATCCAGCCAATAACAATTCCAGCAACGGCTGCCGATGGTATAGGCAGGGCTCCGACTATCTGCGGAGCCATCGTTTGGATAGTTGTTGCAAGAGTGGGAATCCCCTGTGCTACAACATCAAGCATGGTGCTTATCAAAGGACCTTGATCGGGGTTCTGTTCCAACCCCTTCAGAAAGTAGACATACCCCTTTGCATACTCTGGGATCCAGTCTCCGGTATACCCTGCAAGACGACGAGCCATACTGTCAAAGAATTCAACCGATTCTCCACCGCCTCGCATCTTTAGTTGATCGAATACTTGCTTGGCTTCTTCAGCAGTAAACAGAGGAACTCCATCTTTGATAACAGATGCCTGTAGTTGTTGGGGACTTGAAAAGGTCCTTGAGCGCAAAAAGTTGTAGAGATCCAGCATTCGAGACGCATTCATTCCAGCTGTTGTACTCTGAAGATTCTCAGTTAGATAGTTCTCTACACTCTGAATCTTAGTATTCTGGGTCGGGGTATCAAAATCCCAGGTAGCCATTAGTATCCACTTAGAATTTCCATCTCTTGTCACACTCGAGACAGGTTACGAAAGTAGTCATGGGCTCATCTGCGGAACGAGTCTGCAACTGATAGTAGTCGCAGGATGTCTGACGCTTACAACGCTGACAGTATAGGGTGATACTGGCAGACTTCTGAGTCGCCATCGTATTCATCTCCCTTGCAAACGCCTTCTCGAGCGCCTCTTGCCATTGCCCGGGATTCAGATCTACCTCGGTCATCAGTGCATACTGTTCGACCGGCATGTCTCCGTCAAGAATACGATCCTTCCATGCGGGAAGATGTCTGTACAGATGGGCGCACCGACTCTGATACATTCGAACGAAGGGCGTATTATCCCATGTAGCATCTACCTCCCAAAGACGGGCCTCTCGATCACACCTACGTAGAATGTGGTTCTCCAGCTTTCGAGCGATGGCATCCTCTGGAAGAACGGTCTTGAATACGTCAATTACAAGGTCTCGAGCAACGTGGTCGATAAATAGGTTCTCGTATCGGTGCTCAACAGGCTCACGTGCTACTGGAACATCTTCCTCTTCTTCCTCTTCTTCTTCCTCTTCAAGAAGTACATCTTCATCTTCACTTTCACTATCGCTCTCTTTGTCATCGAATGTGAACCCCTGGTAGATGTCATCATACTCTGCTGGTTTCAGATCAGTATAACTTGCAGTTGTCTTGTCGTATGTGTCGTGATCTGTAGTAGACCGAATCGCAACCATGGCTCCAACAAAGGTATCGTCGTGCAGAGGTGGAGGAAGCATGTGCTGATTTGTATCCTCGTCTTCGTCGTCGGAAGGCGTTGCAAATATAGCGATCTGACCATTATCAACCTTCAACTTTGTCTGCAATTGCAAGCCCGGTCTCTTCAGTTTCTTGCGAAGCCACTCAAGAACATCTGGAGTCTTCGTTGGAATCACAACCTCGGAGAGGACTCCTTGGACAGAAATAAGAGTAGCAACAACCATTGTGGGATTGTTCGATAGTGCGCGTAAAGTTCCGTTTCTAGCTTACGAAAATGGATCTGTATCAACACAAGTATACTATACCGCCCCCAAGATGTCGTATATTGCCCCTCATCTTCGCAAGCCAGTCGTCAAGCCGGTCGATATGACCGCAAATGCATTTCCTGAACTTGGTAACACACGTGTTACCGCGGTGCCTACGGGCCCCAGTCTCGCCTCTCGCGCAAAGGCATGGAATGAAAAGGTTGAGGTCGTCGTAGACACCGACCGTGTAGCAAAACTCCGTGAGAAGGCTACTCGAGATGCCAAGGTTGCACTGCGGGTCTTCTACCGCCAGCCACTGTTTGCTAAGCCCGAATACATTCGGCAGGATGATCTCTTTCAGAATCGCTTGGACGAACTGGAGGACCAAGAGGCGTACGAGTATGCAGAACGCGATGCAGAGTTTGAAGAGGAAGCCATCGATGGCTGGACAGATGTAAAGTACAAGGTGCTTCGTGAGCGCACTCGGGCGTCATCTCCTCCTAGGCAGGAGATGTCAGAGTCGGATATCCGCACGCGCATCGATGCCCTTCAGAAGCGGGTACGTAAGAATGGTACCCTTCGCGAGGACATTGTAGTCTTCGAGAAGGAACTGTCAGAACTCTACAAGCAGTTAAAATCAGTTGAGAGTGCCGGAGTACCTGAATACACCAAACACTGGGACTAACAACGAAAGCCTGTCAACAATAGAATTCCAGAAACGTAGTAAATATTTTGCATTCGATTGCGCCGAACTAGCAAGTGATAGACCTCTGGGGCCACTTGAAATGGTATATGCCGCATAGGCTCCAGCCATAATTGCAACACCGAATACTATGGCCTCCATAATATTCCCAGCTCCGGCCTCAAGAATGTACCCAATAGTAACCTTCTTAATCCAGGTCCAAGTTGAGTTCTCGGCATCTACAGCATCAGCTTTTTTAGTAGCAGAGCTCTCTAGTCCAGACGCAGGAGTCACACGGTTTGCAGTTTCATCTCCCTTCTTTTTGATACGTTTGCATCGCATGTATGCCTTTCCATCGGGGACACCTGCAATGTGAGCGGTCTCGTTGAAGAATATCTCCTGATTTATCGGTACAAATTTAGGAGGAATATTGGGAACGAGCTTGGTAAGAAGGGCATAGTCGTTGGGTTCTATGTTTCCCATTGTGCGAAATACAACCCACTGAACTTTTGCATCAGACGACCAGGGAAGAGATCCCTTATATGTGAAATATGCAGGATCCGGAGGTATCATCTTGGTCAATGACCAACTGTCTCCCATGTTTACCGGAATAGAATTCCCTGCTACTGCATACGGAAGCCAACCGTGGATAGATGTGTTAATCGGAGAAGAAGCAGTATTCGTACGCAACAACACTGACATACATACGATTCCGCCTTTTGGGTTTGTTGCTATCACAACGCACTCTGCATCTGCCCGAATATCTTCAATAGTATGCCATGACGGAGCGCTTATAACCATGCCCGTACATGTGTATCCCTGTCCGTTGTATTTTAGACTGGGCTGTTGTCCCGTAAAATTCAGCGATACCCCGCTACTGGAAACAGTAACAGTTGCCTGACTTATTGCAACATCGTCAATTGTGAGGTCGCATAGTATATCACATGGCCGAGTAACTGACCTCGACAAGTTGATTGCCATTACTGCTTGAGCAAGACAATTCCTATGATAATCAGTGTAGTACCACAAACAAAGTATTCCCTATTTCATAATGGATCCCTACATGATAAGCACCGCGGTGCTGTCTGTTATCATCATATCAGTTTCAATAGGGTTTCTGATGAAATCTAGAATGAGCTCTCTTCCTTCGGTCGAAACCGGTGGACTTCAAGAGTTCGCATATACGGGAGTTCTGTTCCTACCTCACATTCTAATGATGTTCGGGTTTATTGCAGATGCTATTTCCCAGGACTTTCGCTATAGTATTCCGTCTATTGCCGGATTTTTGAGCATTTTCCTAAACTGGGGACTTGGTGTAGCTGTTGGAAACCTGATGTCTGCCATGTCTAGTCCTCCTCCAATTGTTGGAGGTGCGGCCGGGTGCTTTATTCCTGGATTTGACAGCTTTGTTTCAAATTATACTTCGACTCCGCTTGTGGTAACGTTTACGGTGATGTTCTACTATCTGATCGATAGTATCCAGAACCGAGGAATCGTAAAATCGGGTGCCACGATAGTAGCCATGGTATCGTTTATAGCGTCGCAATTCTGGATTCTCAAGAACGGGGGCTGTTTTGCAGGGTTCTCAAGCATTGGTATGCCTCTGGCAACTTCATCTCTTGCCGGACTTCTGTTTGGAGGATCTGCGTATGGAATTCTACTGACTGTAGCACCGGATCGCCTTCCGTCACGAGTGTATACGACTAGCTCTCCTACGCTGACCGGACAAAGCGCAGGTACAAAGCCCGGATGCCCTGGAGGAAAGTGTGGGGCCCCTGCAGATGACGATCAGTTTGTCTGCGATAGCTACATCAATGGGATGCCTGTAACCAAGTAAAATGGATATGATCGCATCCGAGAGATTGCTCTCAACAGGATGGTTAATTATATCGCACTCGCAAAGCTTAGAAAGTGGGAGTCTGAAATCCAATTCATGAATCTCATTCGTGAGGTTCATGAACGTGGAGAGTTGTACAGGACGTTATACGGGGACAAATTGTTTCACGAAATGATTGACAAGGTTCCCGCCGAATCAACAGATGAAATGGTAATCGTACTGTTAATGGCAGTAGTTGTTGCAGCGTCGATGATGCTTGGTCTAATAGTTGGAGCAGTCTTGGTATACTAACGAGTTGCCTGACGCAAAATACGATAATACTCGGCCATGCCGGTTCCAGTAACTTTTCCAATCAGGTTACCATCGCGAACCACAACCATAGAAGGAACATGTGTGATTCCATATCTACCTGCGATATTTTGAGGATCGGCCTTTGTGTTTACATCAACCCAATGTAGGCTGTCAAAATCCTGTTTTAGCTCCTGTAGGGCTGGTTTCATAACCCGACAAGGTTCACATGTGGGAGACGAGAATAAATAACCAGTAATGCTAGTCATCCTTATCTACTTTAGCGCTCTCTATCTGTAAACCGGCTGTTAACGTAACCATTCCCTTGCGTATCTCCATCTTGCTACCCTGGTTGGAGAAGGTCTCTGCTAGAGCCTTCAAGAGTGCCTTTTCGAGTGCATCGGAATCAAGAATTTTCATGTTCTCTTTGACCCACGATGCTAGTACCGTTTTTGATACCGGGGGTCCAAGAAGTCTCAGTGGGCATCCAGAGGTATCCTGCGTTTCCAGAGTTGGAAGGGTTACAGACTCGTCTAGAACACGTCGAGCCATGCGATCCACTCTGTCGTTATGGATTGAATGCTCATCAGTGCCACCCGTGTGGGCTCGAACGTAATAATACGTAGTGGACTTGAACTGTGGCTGTAGATCCAGCACCTGCTGAATTAGATCACGGTTCATAACCGGTGTGCCCCCCGCAGTAATCCAACCCTTTCGAATCCATCCAGCGGTCCAGATTGTAAGACAGTTTTTTGAGTATTCAGAATCTGTGTAGACTGCGATTTCCATTGCTTCGCAGCCAGATCCCAGTTCCTGCTTGATTCTGCGATACGCCTCAAGAATTGCGCAGAGCTCTCCTCGATTGTTTGTTTGAACATCTCCTGGCACCCTCTCAGCAGAACTCCAATCAGGATGAGAAGGAAACCATGTCGCCCAGGAAGCCTGTGCATGTTTTGCTCCATTCTTTGAACACGCTCCATCAGTATACACTATGATACGTGGCATTGGTCTATTCTATTTTACTATGGGTAATTCCATTTCGGCCGGATTGTTCCAAACAGACTTCCAGATGTCGGGTATGGTTCCCGAACGTTTGAACTCTCGTGCTGTAGCAGAAGCGAGTTTCCGCACAATACATCTGGAGAGTATGGCTGGTTGTAGGGATGCTGGTTCCTCAATATGAAACCAGACTCTGCATTTGAACGATCGTTTCTCCATAGATCTGCGGAGCATCTGTTGGCATGATGCAGAAAGACAGTGGGCATGCCAAACTAGCAGGATACGAACTCTCGCCGTGGAAAGACGAGTGGTCCACTGGTCAAACCAAACTGAAAATTCGTCAATTGAATTTGTTTGGGCTGCCGATATTTCCGTGTATTCTGCTTCAGGATGCATTCGTTGCGTTTCTATCCAGACTGCTTCCATCGATTTGTCGTTAAGAGCTTCATACCACACCATATGAGGTGGTGGGAAGTCCATTATATGCTATCGACGTCTGTGTTAAGATACGATCTTCTTGATGGGAATCTCTGAAGAGACGATGTAGAGCGAGTTCTCGGTTAGAACAATGAATACCGGCTCGTCCTTGACACGGAAAATCTTAGTGATCTCAGAGGTGTACTCGCTGTCACTCTTGATAAGACACTTTGAGTTCTCATCCTGAATTCCGATAACAATTGTCTTTGCAAGGCTACCCGCCCAGTAGTCCAGATAGATAGGGCGATCTTGCTCAAGAGCAATCTTGGCAGCCTGAACCAAAACACTTGCAGACGGATTCATTTGTCAGCTATACCGACGGGCTTTTAAGGATTTTCAACGCATCCTCCAACTTGAATCGAGACTTCATCGTCAGCGACGGGACGTGTGGCCGTGGGATCTCCATAATATTCTTGATGGGATCAATCATCTGTCCCTTGACATTCGGTGCTACGGCAAACAGAAACCGAACCAGGTGGTCTACATGCTCCTCCGTTGCTGGAGTCTTAGGCTCACGGCTGGTTGAATCCAGGTCGTTTATGACCTCCTGGAGCATACTGCGCATCGTCTCAAAGTGAACCATGCCATTTGCGTTGAGTTCACCGACCATAACAGCGAACCCCCGCTTCTTCTCCTTCTGCTTCGTCCATGCAATGATTGCGTCGTCGTAGGTAGGGTCGTTCGACGATGGCACCAGAGTGATGTTGTCGGCATCATACAGCCGGTGGAACATAGAGATCTGCACCGCAATATCGTCGCGCATCTCTGGGAACTTCAAGGAGAGCACCTTGATGAACTTTGCGATTAGGGGGGCAAAGAAGTTCTGCAGGATCCCCCGGTCAAACACGAGAGTAGACACGCGGAGACGGAACGCATCATCGCGCTTCTCGAGAACCTCTAGTGTATCGCGCACCATCACATCGAAGTGCTCGTTTGACAGCTTGTTCACCGATGTCACGACCACGTCATAGTCGGGGTCCTCGCGCTCCTTCAGGCGACGATGAGTCTCCAGGATAGCCTTTTCACGCCAGTTCTCGGGTAACCCTCTAGGAGTTGTCTTACGCTGGTAGCGACGCCCATGCACGTGTGCAGCGGGTTTGTAGGAGACTGGGGTACGACGCATCTTTGCAATCGCTGCAATGGTAGCCTCACACAGAGGCACTGTCTCTGAGCGCAACGAATAAAGAGTTGCAACATCCATCATACCCGCGCCTTACCTTTCCTCCACAGAAACAGATTCGTTTTTCTGCCACAGCATATAGGCCTGGAAACATGCCGATGTCGTTGAATATCCTACGCAATACATACAGACCTTGATAATACTATGTGATATGTCAAAATATAGCATTCCACCTATTGCCGGAACAAGGGCAAGAAGGATTCCAAACAGTCGCAAATAAAACTTTCGTTTGCTGACCTCTTCTGTCACAAACATAGGCTCCAGAAACATACCAACTATCCAAATACTCGAACAAACGATATCCGATACTGTTAACCAGTGTGCGGTTGAAGCACTGATAAGTAAGAACAGGGGAGCCAAGCATAACAATGATGTCTCGTATGGATGATTCCACTCTCCCCAGTTGTTTAACGCATTTCCTGCATTTGCAATCAGATTAATCGTAGCAAAGTTGAAGTCGTTGTGAGACAGCAACGTCAGAAGTATCCATTGTGTTCCCTTGAGTATCTCTTGTACACGGGGACCTATCATCTGGTTGTCGTTCAAATCATCATACAACTTGCATGATATTCCTCCCAGAACCGCATATAAAAAGTCCATTGTATCTGTCGTTCAAAAATGGATACGTATATAGCCGAGAATCTATCTCGCCCCCAATAAGAATGGAGTTCTCACCTTGGACGCTCTGGTATCATGATCCCGATTGCCAAGATTACTCGTTGGCGTCATATTCGCAGGTTGGAGAGGTCGGTACGCCGGCCCAGTTCTGGACGATTGTAAATTCGATTCCCAAGGATGCGTGGGAGAATGGTATGTTCTTCTTCATGAAGAAGGGGGTTCGTCCCACGTGGGATTCCCCCGAGAACGAGAAGGGGGGTGCATGGTCAAAGAAGATTGAAGCGTCGGACACTCATGAAGTGTTTGTCGACCTGATGGTTCATTGTGTGACCGGGAAGTTGCTTCAGTCACACAAGGAGATTCTGCAGGGGATTACGGTGTCTCCGAAGGGAGCGTTTCACATTGTGAAGATCTGGAACTCCAATGCGTCACAGAATGATCGCAAGTTCATTACGCCGACGTCTCGGTTTCGAGTTGGAGATGATGTCACGTATACGCCTCACAAGCTCAGACCACGATAGGGCCGAAAGTCCAATCACAGGTTACTGCGCTAGTCTTGGGTACTGCACTAGAATCTGCAAACGGTGCTTCGGCGTTTGCAAGTAGGAGGAGTTCGGTATCTGCTATCGCTGTTAGAGGAACGCTTGGTATAGTAGTTACCCCCACTTGAGTGTATAATGCACGTTTTGTGTACCGGAAGTTAGAAATGGAACCAATAAAGGGGTTGTCATCCGGGGCACTATCTCCAACGGTTAGGGACCCATCAAAGGGTTGAGACAGTGTTCCAAGCAACGACGTAAGGCCGTTAAACGTTGCATACCAATTGTTTCCAGAACGAGTTACTGCAAAATAATACCACGTGTCTGCGTTGAGAGTATAGATATCATCGCCGATATCTGATGAACCAATCTGTATAGAAAGTTTGTTCTCATTTATGTAGGTTCCGACATAGGACGTACCCGTAAAGTACCAAATATTGTCCCCGTCTCCCGAATACTTGAAAAACAGCTCAACCGTAAAATCACCATTCCCCGGATTTAAATTGGGATACGTAAGATATTTTGTAGTAGAGAATCCTGTAAGTATTCCTTGAAATTGTACGGGGAGAGGGGAAATTGGGCCAAAAGCGAAGGTACAGCTTCCCGTGGCAGTCTTGGGGACTGAACTGGAATCGGCAAGAGGAGCATCGGGTTTTGCAAGTAGAAGGAGTTCCGTATTTGCTACAGCTGTCAGGGGGAGGCTTGGTATAGTATCAGATTCCACTACATCATATAGCGCACGTTTTGTATACCGGAAGTTAGAGATGGAACCGGTGAAGGGCGCATCGTTTAACTCATAATCCCCAACGGTTAGAGCGAAACCTGCCAACGTTCCAGACACTGTTCCAAGCAAGGAGGTAACGCCGTTAACAGTTGCATACCAGTCATCCTCTGAACGAGTTAGCGCAACATGATACCATGTGTTTTCAGCTGGAACAAGAATAACTTGGTTAAACAAAGTATCTAGATTAACCCGTGCGTAAAGTTCGCTACCACCTATATGCATTTGAACATTTCGTCCTGGCCCTTCAAAGTTCCACAGATAGTCTCCAGATCCCGAATACTTGAAAAACAGCTCAACCGTAAAATCATCGTCCCCCGGATTCAAAGTATCGGGATATGTAAGACTCCTTGTATCAGAAAACCCCGTAAGGATTCCGTAGTCATCAAAGAGTACGGGAAACGGAGAAATTGGCCCTATCGTAAAACGACAGCTTCCAACGGCTTCATTGTCATTCCCGCTAGAATCGGCATCGGGGGCATCGGGTTTTGCAAGTAGGAGGAGTTGGGTATCTTCGTCTGCTGTGAGGGGGAGACTGGGTATAGGATAGACTGTCTCTTCGTCATATAGTGCCCCGGTTGTATACCGGAAGTTAGAGATGAAACCATAATAGAATAGATCTCCGTTTCTACCTCCGATAATTATGGAACCATCTGTGAAGTCACCATTCTCTGTTCGAATAAGAGAAGTAACTCCGTTAACTGTTGCATACCATTCATCCGCTGAACGAGTTAGTGCAATATGATACCATGTGTTTCTAGTAATTGTAAGAATATCTGAAGTGAATGAAGTGCCGTTTAAGAGACCACGTACCTGAAGTTTATCAGTGTCTATGTACATTCCAATGGTGTCTCCTGGACCGCCAAAGTACCAAATATCAGAGTCGTCGTCGTCGTACCGGAATCTTACAAACATCTCAACTGTAAAACTAGAAGTTCCCGGATCCAAATCATATACAAGTACATTCTCATTTTGATTAAATTCAGTAAGGATTCCATAGTCGGTAAAAAGTACGGGAAACGGAGTAATTGTGCCTGGTACTACAGTGCAGGTTCCGTAATCAGGTTCATAGTTATTTCCACTGGAATCTGCGAACTCTGCACCCGGCTTTGCAAGTAGGAGGAGTTCGGTATCTGCCACAGCTGTTAGAGGAACACTTGGTATAGTAGTTACTCCCACTTGAGTGTATAGTGCACGTTTTGTGTACCGAAAGTTAGAGATGGAACCGGTAGTAAAATAATCACCATCTTCGTTTCCACCGATGCTTAAATCATAACCGACTGGTCCCGTTGCTGTTCCAATAAGAGAAGTAGCTCCGTTAACTGTTGAATACCATTCATTTCCGAAACGAGTTACTGCAACATGATACCAGGTATTTACAGCGGGTATAGGAGCGCGTAGCTCGCAGTAATCATTTGTACTAATTATTATTACAAAATAGCCAACATCATCGATATACATGTAAACATCATTTACATAAAAAGCCCAGATGATTTCGTCATATCCACTTCCTCCCGAATACTTGAAAAACAGCTCAACCGTGAAATCAGAGGTTCCGGGACTCAAATCATATATAAGTTCGTTACCATCAAATCCCGTAAGGATTCCGTAGTCTCCCGCGGGAACCGGAGGAACCGGAGGGAACTCCTGCTTTCCAGGCCCTGATGTAAATACTGCAGACTTGAAGAGACTACTTGCAAAATTTACAGTTCCATTCTTTACAATATCGGCCTTCTGACGAATATACGTGGTATAGTCGCTGGCCGCCGGGGTTGGATCTATCGGCATTTATTTCAGAGCCTGAAATACTTTCATTCGCACATGCTTTGTGCTATAGATAGAACGGTCTGCCTTTTCCTTTGCCTTATCCTTCTTCTTCCGCCTCTTTTCCGGAGGATCCATTGATGTCTCTGATAGCATATATCTCCATTCCATTTTAAGAGCAGTGCATCAGACAGAGCTTAATCTCCCCAAGGTTGGCTACGACATATCGAATCATCAGAAACCAGTCGTTCTTCATATGGATCTCAATGTTATTACACAGGTTCGTGCACTTCGTAAAGAGAACCAAATGAGGAAGGCTGTATGCCCCACTGACAATCTCATCCCCACGGTTCTTGGAGATACTAAAGTCGGTCTCTGAGTCGCCCATCACGGTAACACGAGATGCAAACTGGCCCTTGCAGGAAAAGGTCAGAGTGTTCTTGACGTTCTTGATTTCTACAGTCTTTGCAGAGAGTAATGTCATATCACGACAGATCTTCTGGAAATCAAGGGACGGCATTGTAATACGTGTCGAGAACTCGGTCTCCGGCATCTGGATGTCGGCATCATCGCGGTCGAGAAGGTTTAACTTATAGGAGGTCACGCACTTCTTCTCCCCATTCTCCAGGATAACGCTCAGATGATTGGCATCCTCTTGGGATACCGCGAATGTCAGAGTATCGTCATTGGTAGCTGTCTTGACAATACGATAAAGATGGTCTGTGTTCAGCCCCACGATGATCCTGTCGGTGTTTGCGTTGTAGGAATACTTCTCAAACTTGTCGGCATTCAACCGAAGGTGAACCAACACAGTCCGAGTGTTATCCATGGCAATCATACGGAGTCCATCCTTGTCAAACACGAGACTCATCTCAACAAGAATGCACTTCAGCGCCTCAATAAGTGTGCGAACAGCGCCCGTTTGGACAGTCTTCGCCTCTACAACCCACTCCGACATTATACATCTTTAAGACTGCGTTTCATGAAAGTTCTACGCGTCGTTCACTTCGCTCTCTCCATGTCGCTCACCGTCGCTCACCCTACTTACGGTGGCGACGAGTCTTCTTATCACCGATCTTGACGGCACCAAATGCACCCTTACGAGCCGTGTACCCAGCCTTGTGAAGACGCTTCTCCTTCCGGGCACTCGCCGACTTACGGCGACTGACGATGCGACCCCACTTGTTATACTTCAGGTCGCCAGAGGTTAGACCACCGCTTGTGTGGTCGGCAGTTCCATGCATAACTTCAGCACGAGATCCAACGGCAGGCATTTATAATACTCCCGGAAAATACGCGGTTTACGGACCACCCGGTATAGCATTACAATGCTTCGAGTTACGCACAACGCAGGTTTCTTCTCGTGTTGTCAGGTTCGATTGGAGGCTATTGTAGGCTATTATAATGAAAAGGGCCGTCTTCCAATTTATATAGATAGTTCCGAGCAGTACGCACTGTATAGCAATGGTAAGAAAAACATCATTGAACAATTCTTTCAGAATAAGGATATCACAATACCAAGTGGACCTCTGACATGGGGTCCGTGGTTAGGAGAGCCACAGTTTGCAAATTTACACACAATACGGTATGATCAGATTTCCCCTCTTGTAAACAGATACTTCTCTCCCACCCCAGAAATTATCAGACGTGTAAACTTCCTGAAGATAAAGTACAATATTCACCCTGCTGAAACCTGCGTATTATTCTATCGAGGAACCGACAAAGTTCGTGAAGTAGGAGTTCCATCATATACAGACGTCTACCAACGTGCAAACTCAAAGCGAATCTGGCTTCAATCAGATGAATCAGAGTTTCTTCGGCTAGGTAAGATCAACTTTCCGAATGCATGTATTATGGAGGATGAAATTCGTCATACACGCGAAGCTAAGACAGTTGATATTCTGAATACATCAACCAACCAAGAGTATGCAAAATGGTTTCTTGCAATAGTTTTGTTGATGTCCGAATGCGAAACAGTTGTATGCGGGACTGGCAATATCAACCTTTGGATTGCATTATTCCGTGGCCACAGTCGTGGGATACAACAGTATAGATGTCTTCTTCCAAAAGTGTATGGAATTACTCAACGACCTGCAGAAACCAATACAATTTGGTGCGAACATGCTTAGATAGTATGGCTACTAGATAGGATATATGCTTATTTCGGGCAGATCTTTAGCGCTCGAATGCCAGTGGAACTGCTGTCCAAGATATCCAGAGATGCGTAAATTCTCGTATATGCAGGCCGGACACGGTGATCGGGTTTTCATTAATATTGACTACATAAGCGTCTTTCTTTCTGCGCTACCAAAGTGGGGCAATGGTAAGAAATTCATACTTGCATGTCAGAATGCAGATACTGAGTTTAATATGCGCTGGCTAGAAATCTTACGCCCGCATGCATTGCATATCTATACCATCAACTGTGTGATTCGGGATCCTATGGTTACTACAGTGCCTATTGGGTTCGGAGATTGGAGTCTGGATATCATTCCAACTATCAAGTTTGAAACTGATAGAACCATCGAGATCCTAGCAGGGTTTCTTGTCAAGACAAATCCCGGAGTCCGACAGCCGTGTGTAGAAATCATGTTGAAAGATCCCAGAGCACGCACGGATCTTACTCTTACTAGGAAACACTATTACCAGCGTCTTTGTACAACGAAATATGTTGTATGCCCGGAAGGTCAGGGGCACGATACCCACCGTGTTTATGAATCAATCTACTTTGGAGCTGTTCCTATTCTCTTGAAACCCAGTGTACTTACACATCTCTATAAGGATATGCCTATTGTCTGGGTAGACTCGTGGGATTCTATTGTGTTGAACTGGGAGGCTGATAAAAAACGACTTGATGAATGGGTAGCAAAAAATCCGGGATGGTATTCTAGAAACCTAATCAAATCATAGAGTAGACGATGGAATTTACGGGTATAACTAATTACGTACTATAATGGCTACTATAGTTCAAATAGGCACAAATAACGGCAATGATCATGTATTACAGCTCTGTAAGAGAATTAAGCCATCATTTGTCCTTCTTGTGGAACCATTTCCACTCCATGCAACCAAAATAGAAAACAACTATGTAGGCATTCCATATGTTTTAGAGAAAGTCGCTATTACATGCGATTCTTCAACTGACACAGTACTGTATTATCATTTATCAGATGGTCCTCTTGGAAAGCCCGGAGGCAAATTTGATGTGACATCTACCCTACCAGAACATCTAGTAAAACACCGCTACAAGAGAAATGAGCTTCAGCAAATTACAGTTCCGGCTTTGTCGATAAACGATCTCCTAAAAAAACACAATCTTACACGTATTGACTATTTGTTTATAGATGCCGAGGGTGTTGATTTTGACATACTAAAAAGCTTAGACCTGATCCATGTACATATAGAGCATATTCAGATTGAACACCTCCATTTGGACAAACAAGAACTATATGCCTTCATGGATAGTTGCAAGTATAGACCATTGTCGGAATCTTTAGATCCGTATGGATATGATACATTGTTTAAAAAGAGGTAACTCTATGCTCCAATAAGAAACTCTGGTTGTTCCCTGCGTGTATACTTTATGAACCCCCGGGGCACCTTGTCGCCCACATAGTATGCCTGGTATGCTTCAACGGGATCTTCGCATTTGTAGATTACTGGCATTGCCTGGCGAAAGGGAGTCAACCCTACATCTGGGATATCGGGTACATTCTCAGTCAACCATACGATATGCTTCTCAGTCTTGTGAGTCTTGTGTTCGCCATACCGAAACTGATACTCCTTGCAAAGCCACCAACCCAACTCTGCCAACCACTTGTAGTTCTGGACACTCTCACGGGTCCAAATTGCACACGGATGGTTTACATGTGTCTTCTTGTACCCCCCTTCAGGGATGACAGAATGCGCAGAATACAGAAGCTGGGCTGTCTCTAGGATCATCTTTACGACATGCTTGTCGCAATGAAGATGAGCCGCAAGTTGCGGATTTTTAGATAATACGAAGATGTTCATGTTGGTTGCATCATTTCAGAATGCAACGCCCAAATCCATTTTCACGTTTAGTTGCTGTACGCGAGGCCACCCATGCCGCTCATGATGCGGAGCACGTTGTAGTTCACGGCATACACGCGCACCTGCGCCGTGCGACCACCGCGGACCGTGTTGGGCGACACCGTCAGCTGGAGGGTGGCCTTGTCGATACGCGAGAAGTTGCACGTGCCAGAGGGCTGGTGCTCCTCCGGCTTCAGGGCGAAGGAGTACACGCAGATACCCGTGGAGGGCGTGCGAGTGTGGTGCTGGTAGGGCTGCACGCGGTCGAAGTAGCGACCCTCGCGCTCCGTGAAGCGGTCCTGGCCGTTGAGCTGGACCTTGGCCACCTCCGTCGGGTTCTTGCCCTCGCACTTCACGCCAGAAGCCAGGATAACCTTCGCCAGGAGGTAGTTCGTCGTGGCAGCGAAGAGACCACCCGTGTCGTCGCCAGCTCCGTCCATCATAGAGGTTGAGAGGGTAAAACCACCCTGAGAGACGCCAAGACCGGGCAGGTAGGGGGCATCCACACTGCTCGTCGGGTAGGAAGACGTGCTGCTCGTAACCGGGACAGAGCCAGTTGAGTCGGCAGTTGCACCGCGACCGAGCACATCCATGATGACACCCTCCGTGGACCAGTCATCCGTGTAGTTGAAGGGCTGGGCGCCGAGAACCTCGTTGACCGTCGGGGCGCCGGGAGAGCAGTCGACGAACGAGTCGCGCTGCACGACCCACACAAGCTCCTTGCACGGGTGGTTGAAGTTCAGCTGGATCTTGTTGGACGACGACGTGATCGACTCGGCACCCGTGTACTGGAGCTGCTCGATCAGGTACTCGTGGCTCTGCTGGGCGAAGCGACGGCGCTCCTCCGTGTCGAGGTAGACGTAGTCGATGTACAGCGAGGCACCGACAAGAGACGTCATCGACTGCGAAGGGACACC
>Ga0207909_1000106_pt1 | contig 31929 bp, 25 predicted proteins | sample LakMenEpi05May10_FD_150672 | JGI IMG/M metagenome (GOLD analysis project Ga0207909, IMG submission 150672) | Freshwater microbial communities from Lake Mendota, WI - 05MAY2010 deep hole epilimnion (SPAdes) | ecosystem: Environmental > Aquatic > Freshwater > Lake > Epilimnion/Euphotic zone ...
TAAGGGTTATGGGTTTAGGGGTTGAAAGGTTTAGAGGTTTAATAACTACACCTCTAAACCCCTACACCTCTAAACCCCTCAACCTCTAAACCCCTCCACCTCTCCACCTCTCCACCTTTTCAACTAAAAATTATAATTGAACACAAGATTCCAAAGGTTCATGTCTACCTTGTTGATGATGTATTTTTCAGGCAGGCTTGTCTTTCCGGCATTGGATTTGTAAACATAGAGCAATTGGGCGCCTAATCCGCTCAGCAATCCCTTGAAGTCGTAGCGAATATCGAGGTTGATTTGATGGTAGGATGGCATGCCATATTTGTTGGCCTTGTAATTAGTTGGTTCTGGCAGGTCAAAATATCCAAAGGCAGTTGAAGTTTTGAAGGAAGTACCAGGAATGGTGTAGCCCAGTTTCAATACATATGCATTCGCATCAGCAAGTCCTTCATTTCTTTCTCTGGACATAAAGGTATAGAAAGGATCCCGGCCCCATTCTCTGGGCATCAGGTAGCGTCCCTTTCCGCTGATGCGGTTGAAATTGATGGATGTTTTCCAGGCCTTGTTTTCCCAGCCAACCGTTCCGCCAAAAGTGGTGGCTGCATCCTGTTGCATGTATCGTTTTGCCAACACCGCATTTCCACCATTGCCAACCTTGCTGGTATTGATGAACTGTATCCCAGCAACTAAATACCCGTTGGATAAAGGCTTGTTGAGGTCAGCCTGCAGGAGCATGGCATTGAAAATATTTTCTGTGTAAAGGTTCCAAAATTTCAGTGACAGATTCTTGACTGATTTGTTGCTTAGTCCAATCATGGCAATGCCTTTGCTTGCAGTATTGTTGGCATAATTGGATTTTGTTCCGTCTGTGTTTACGCCACTGGAATAAACGCCAATCGATTCGCCAACGCCAAACCATTCTACTGTTCCTCTTGGGGAAATTTGATTGATCAACCCTCCTTCTATTTTGGTATTGTCGATGCTGTTGATTTCGGCCCAAGCGCCACCCACCTCTGTTGGACGCATTCTTCCGTCCTGCATGTTGATGAATGGCGTATTCATCAATTGTTTGCCAATGGTGAGCTGTCCTTTTTTGAAATTGTATTTTAAGAACAGTTCCTCAAGCCTATCAATATCATTTTTGTTGTTGGGATTTGTTTGATCAAACAAGCCAATCTCATAGCGGTTGTATTGGTTTGTTTTAGGGTCGGGAATGGATAAGTCGGATGACCCCATATTGAAAGTGAAAAATCCACTGATACCCAATTGAAATCCTTTGAAACCAGCTGTTTCAAACTTTATTCCACCTCCTGCTGCATGGGCATAATAATCAGTCAGTCCATCTGCATTGTTGGTGTTCATGAAAAAATACCGAAGATGCCCATTGGTTGTCCCATGCTTGAAAGCATAAAGAATGGAGTTGGTATCAACCACTTGTTGTTGCTTGTTTTTCCAGATGCCAGGTTTTTCTCCTATCTCCTGGTGTTGTGCAACACTGGTAACTTTCAACAGAACAGCAAAAGCAGTTAAGATGACGTTGATTAAAAATGATGTCTTCTTCATTTCACTTCTTCGAAGCTGGGATTTTCTGGTTCACTTGACAAGGCTTTTGATTTATTGTTAGGAACAGTACATCCGTTGGTTCCGCAACAACCCGCATTGGCAAGCCCCATGAAAACCAACATTGATCCGGCCCATCCCATTAAGCTATCCTGTTTATAAATCCCGTAAGACAAGGCAGCCACGCCTAAAACCAAACGAAAAATTCTCGCTGCAGTCCAATTTGAGGACAATATGCTTTTCATGTTAAATTTTGTTGTTGAGCACATTCCAGGGCCCACCATTATGACATTCAATCCCTGCAGTAGTGAGCATTGCCGCAGCCATGCCACTCCTGTTGCCACTTCTGCAACAGGTGATGATCACTTTGTTTTTCTTTTTCAGTTCTGCAGTTTTGTTTTTGATCTCATCCAAGGGAATATTGATTGACCCATTGATGTGACCGCTGTTGAATTCGCCTGGCGTGCGAACGTCTAGAATGATAGCGCCGGCTTTAACAAGTGAAGCAAAGTTTACCGCCGGACCGGAAGAAAACATGTTTTTTATAAACTCGATCATGGTATTTGTTTTTATTCGTTATGAATGATAAGCCTAAACCCTTAAACCCCTAAACCTCTACACCCCTCAACCCTTAAACCTCTACACCCCTAAACCCTTAAACCTCCACCGCATTCCCCAATCCCATCCACTCATTCATGCTGGCTGAGTAGTTGAGCACATTGGTATAACCTGCTTTTGCAAGCAAAGAATATCCGATGGTTGCACGGTCGCCGCTTTGGCAGTGAATCACCACCTTTTTATCCTTGCTGACCTTGTCGAGATTGCCCATCAGGGTTCCCACGAACACATGATCTGCCCCTTTAACATGGCCGCTTTTGAATTCGGTGGCATTGCGCAGGTCAACTACCTGTACATTGGGCTCTTCGAGGATGGATTTGAATGATGCGATATCAATTACAGGAACGGTGTCGAGCTGTCCGCCCTGATCGGTATAGGCTTCTGTTGATGGAACAAAGCCCATGATGTTATCAAGACCAATGCGCATCAGTTTGCGGGTGAGGTCGTCCAGCTGGCTTTCATCGGCCAACAACATAAACTGTTCTTCATAATTAAGGATCCATCCGGCCCAAGTGGCAAACGCATTGTTGCCCTGGATATTGATGCTGCCGGGGATAAATCCTTTTGCGAACTCAGCCTTGTTGCGTGCATCAATCAGTTTGACACCTTTGCCCATGGCTTCCATCAACTCTTGGTTGCTGAGTTGTTTCAATTTTGGCACTGAGGTAAGCAATGGACGGTCAACCTTGTTCAGCTTCTTCATCATCGCAAAATACTTCGGAGGTTCAGGCTGGTCTTCCAACAAGAACTTGGTAAATCCATTCTCATCATTCCCAAAACGGAAGGCCCAGTTCCGCACTTTTTCATATCCTACTGTTGTGCTGGGAACAGCGCCCAGTGATTTTCCACAGGCAGAACCTGCACCATGACCAGGCCATACCTGGATATAATCCGGAAGTTTGGCAAAGCGGTCAATTGATTTGAACATCTGGTGTGCACCTGCGTCTGAGGTGCCAGTGATGCCAGCTGCTTTTTCGAGCAGGTCAGGACGTCCGATGTCTCCAACAAAGACGAAGTCTCCGGTAAAGAACATGACGGGCTCTGCACTTGCTGGCGTATCCGTCAACAAAAAGCTGATGCTTTCGGGTGTATGTCCGGGCGTGTGCAGGGTTTCCATTTTCAGGTTCCCTACCATAAAGGTTGTACCATCCTTCAGTCCAACGTGATCGAATTCGTATTCCCATCCTGGACCACCTTCATCCGAAAGATAAAGTTTGGCTCCAGTGAGGGCAGCAAGTTCGCGTGCACCGGAAAGGAAGTCTGCATGAATATGGGTTTCCATCACATGGGTGATGGTCATGTTGTTTTGTTTCGCGATTTCAAGGTAGGTGTCCACATCGCGTTTGGGGTCGATGACAGCGGCAACACCAGCCTTCTGGCATCCGATGAAATAACTGGCCTGGGCAAGGGTTTTGTCGTAAACGTGTTGAAAGAACATGGCTTGATTTTTAGTATTTGAAATGAATTTGTTAGACTGATAATGTGAACGTATGATTATTTGACTTGACTGCTATTTGAAAAAAAGCTCTTTTAAAATTATGTAAATGCCCATTACCAAAACGAACCACCCAAATCCTTTTTTCAGGCGCTCTGCCGATACTTTCTTGCTCATGGCATTGCCAATAAAAATACCGACAATGGCCAATGCAGTTACAGACAATAGCAGGTTCCAGTCCATGGTTTGTTTTCCAAGGTCGCCGGTGAAACCGATGAGTGACTTGGCTGCGATGATCATCAGCGATGTGCCGATGGCCTGCTTCATGGGGAGTTTGCTGAACAACACCAGTGCCGGGATGATCAGGAATCCGCCGCCGGCGCCAACCAGTCCGGTCAACAGGCCCACAATAGCGCCTTCCAACAGGATCATCGGGTAATTGAATACCTGCGGTTCTTCTTCTTTCGCCTCATTGTTGTTGCTGCGAATCATGGAAACAGATGCAAATACCATGAGTACGGCAAAAATCATCATCATCATCAATGCTTTGGTCATTTCAAAAGACCCAATGGTGAAAATGGTGGATGGGATGGCAGGAACGATGAATGCTCGGGTTGCATAAACTGCTGCGATGGAAGGGATTCCAAAAATGATGGCCGTCTTGAAATTGATCTCGCCATTTTTGTATTTGGGAAAAACACCTACCAGGCTTGTTGATCCAACGATGAACAATGAGTATGCCGTTGCCATCACAGGGTCAACACCAAAAAGATAAACAAGTACAGGAACGGTCAGGATGGATCCACCACCGCCAATAAGACCGAGTGAGATGCCAATAACCAGTGATGCGAAGTAGCCCAATATTTCCATGTGTTAAGTTTCGTAATGCAAAGATGAATGTTGGCAATAAAAAAGAGTGTGACGGATGTCACGCAGGTTGTTTTTTCTAAAAGTGATTTAAATCACTGTTTGTAAGGGTCATATGGGTCAACTTTGATTTTGATTACATTGTATAATCCTAAAAAATAACACATGAAAGTAGAGCAAATTTACACAGGTTGTTTGGCACAAGGCGCTTATTATATTGAGAGTGAAGGAGAGGTTGCCATCGTGGATCCACTCCGTGAAGTTGAGCCCTATATTAAAAAGGCTGCAGCTGAGGGCGCAAGAATCAAGTATGTACTAGAAACCCATTTCCATGCGGATTTTGTGTCTGGTCACCTCGACCTCTCAAGCAAAACGGGAGCAGATATTGTGTTTGGGCCCAATGCTTCACCATCATTCCCCATCCACGCTGCCAAAGACGGAGAAATCCTTTCCCTGGGAAACATCAAGATAAAAGTGTTGCATACACCCGGCCATACCATGGAAAGCACCTGTTATCTGTTGATGGATGAGGAAGGCAAAGAAAAGGCCTTGTTCAGTGGCGACACCCTTTTCATTGGTGATGTTGGCCGCCCTGACCTTGCACAAAAAGTGAAGGCAGAACTGACGGAAGACATCCTTGCCGGCCATCTTTACGATTCGCTGAGAAACAAAATCATGCCCCTGGCAGACGACATCATTGTTTATCCTGCCCATGGTGCTGGATCGGCCTGTGGAAAGAAAATGAGCAAGGAAACAACCGATACCTTGGGTCACCAAAAAAGAACCAATTATGCACTGGATCCTGCCCTCAGCAAAGAGCGTTTTAAGGCAGTTGTTCTGGAAGGACTGGTTGCTCCTCCGGGATATTTTCCGCTGAACGTTTTGATGAACATCCAAGGATACGACAGCATTGACAAGGTTTTGGAAAGGGGACAACATGCGCTCAGTCCGGATGCTTTTGAAGTGGCCGCCAATGAAACCAGTGCCCTGATCCTGGACACCAGAAAAGCTGAGGAATTTGCGAAAGGATTCATCCCCAATTCAATCAATATTGGCATTGATGGAAACTTTGCGCCCTGGGTTGGCACAATGATCCCGGACATCAAACAGGAGATCTTGCTTGTTACTGAAGAAGGAAGGGAGGAAGAGGCAGTAGTCCGATTGGCGCGGGTAGGATACGATTTTACCATTGGTTACCTCAAAGGAGGTTTCGATGCCTGGAAAAATGCAAAAAAAGAACTGGACCATATTGAGCAGGTAACGCCAAACGAACTGGCTTCAATCATTGAAACTGATCCGCATGCCCATATACTGGATGTCAGAAAGCAATCAGAATATTCCAGCGAACACCTGTTGGATGTAAAAAATACACCACTGGATTTTATCAATGATAGCATGGCGCAGATTGACAAAAGCAGGAAGCATTATGTGCATTGTGCAGGCGGTTATCGCTCAATGATTTTCATCTCCATTTTGAAGGCCAGGGGTTTTGACAACCTTGTTGATATCAAGGGAGGATTCAATGCCATCAAGGAAACTGGAAAATTCACCTTATCGGAGTATGTGTCTCCAACCACAATGTTGTAATTTGTGCAAAAGACAGTATGAAAAAAGGAATAGTGACATTGCTCATGGGCATCATGGCATTGGCGGGATTTGCACAGGAAAAAAAGTTGAGTGTGGTTTGGGATCTTTCCAGCGCCGATACTACTGTGCAGGCTGCAGTGTTTCGCCAGGTCAACAATGCAAGGGCCTTGGTGCCAGACTTGCAGGTAGAGGTAGTTTTTCATGGACAGGCCGTATTTGCCGTTATGAATGACTCACTTCAGTTTGCTTCCAGGGTAAAGTTGGCAAAGGAAAAAGGGGTTACCCTGGCCGTTTGCAACAATTCGTTGAAGCGCTTGAAAATTGATCCTTCCAAGCTGATGGCCGAAACCACGGTTGTGCCCAGCGCTGTAGTGGAACTGATCAAAAAACAGGCCGAGGGCTGGAGCTACCTCAAGGCAAGCCATTGATCGGGCTACCATATTTTGTGCAATCGTTTGCGCAAGAAATTGATCTGATACTTGGTTAAGTTTGCGCAAGTTGTTTAAAATATTCTTCTTTCAATAGAAGACGAAATCTAGCAACGATGGTTGATAAACGAGGGCGCTTTCCAGCGCCCTCTCTATTTATTGTGCTTTTTTAATCTTCGGGTCGATGAATTCCCAGTCCATGATATGGGGGTGAACATGCTCCCTTTTGGCAATATCCATCATTTCTTTGATGATGTCTGGATGTGCTGCAGCCACATTGTTTTTTTCATACCGGTCCGTTTCCATGTTGAAAAGCTCCCATGCGCCTGAAGGGTCTTTTCTTACATTTTTCTTGACTCCTTTCCAATTGCCAATTCTCACAGCCAGCTGGCCACCATTTTCAGGATATTCGAAGTAAAAGAAGGGATGATTTTTTTGTGCAGTAGCCTGTCCCATTAGCGTTGGCAACAAGGAAATACCATCCAGGTTGGGAACTGGTTTACCCGTTAACGCGGCAAGGGTGGGCATGATATCGTATTGCACAGAGGCATGGTTTGAAACAGTATTGGGTGCAATTTTCCCAGGCCATCTTGCGATAAAGGGTACGCTGATGCCGCCTTCGTAAAGGTCCATTTTCAATCCCCTCAATCCTGCAACGCTGTTGAAAAATTTGGAATCGACACCGGCAGAAAAAGTGGCCCCGTTGTCGCTGGAGAACATGATGATGGTATTTTGGTCAAGACCCAATTTCTTGATTTTTTCCATGATGATGCCCACCTGATCGTCCAGGAAGCTGATCATGGCGGCATAGGTAGAGCGGGGATATTTAGTGGCAGCATATCCCTTTTCACCGTAATAGGGCTTCTCATCAAACAGACCGATGTATTTTTTCACGTACGCATCAGGTGCCTGAAGCGAAAGATGGGGCAAGGTATAAGGCAGGTATAGGTAAAAAGGCTTGTTCTTGTTTTTGTCTATGAACCCCAGGGCTTTTTCTGTCATTTTTGCCGGGGCATAGTCATTACCCTTGTAGTAATTGAAGTCTGCATCCGTGGCGTGGGCGGTATCCTTGATGGGTTGGTGAACATTGATGAAATGGTTGTTCAGGGTATCCCATTTGTCGTTTTCCCAAAGATGGGTGGGATAAAAGTTATGTGCCTGTTTTTGGTCGAGGTAACCGTAATAATAATCAAATCCATGGTTCAACGGACTGCCCGTTGTTCCGGTGGCTCCCAGTCCCCATTTTCCTACCAGCGCAGTATTGTATCCCCTTTCTTTCAGCATTCTTGCAACAGTATACGCGCCTTCATGCAAGGGCATTTGCCCGCCCTCCTTGTCGTCATCAAATCCACCCATTTCATAGTTGCCGCGGATATAGGAATGGCCGGGATGTTTGCCTGTCATCAACATGCAGCGTGATGGTGCGCAAACCGGCGCACTGCTATAATGCTGTGTGAACCGCATTCCCTCTTTTGCCATCCGATCGAGGTTGGGGGTCTTGATTTTCGTTTGTCCATAGCTGCCCAACTCACCATAGCCCAGGTCATCTGCGTAAATATAGATGATGTTGGGTTTGGAGGTCTGTGCGGTGAGGGATGAAACCATCAACAGGAAGGCGAAAGAAAATAATTTTTTCATCTGAGTTGTTTTGTACTGTGGATCACAAGGGTTGCCGGAACTTCCTCGTGATAGAAAATATCTTTTATATGTTCCACTTTCATTGTACGGATCATGGTTTCCATGGCCTGTTCGCCTTGTCCGTAAGGATATTGTTCAACAGACAAAAGGGGTGGAAAGGCAGTATAGTCAGTAATGGATAGGTTTGAATAACTTACAAAAGCAATGTCTGCATTGATTTTCATACCCTGCAGATGTGCATACTGTGTGGCATCCATGTGCACGTAGTCGTTGAAGGATATGATGGCTGATGGCCTGTTTTTCAGCGAAAGGAGTTTTTTGATGGCGTTGGTTGTTCCTTCTTTGGTGAGGTCAGTGCTCTCAAAATAGCGCATATCGATTTTCATCTTCTTTTGCGAAAGCGCCTGCTTATAGCCTTCCAGCCTTTCCCTGCTGGCAGTGAGATTGGCGGGGCCATTGATCATGGCGATCTTTCTGTATCCGCGGCTGTACAACCAGTTCACCATATCGATGGTGCTTTTGTAGATGTCGCAGTAGACTTTGTGAACATCTGGCTGATCCGGAACCCTGTCAAAAAAAACCACTGGAATTCCAGCATTTTCAATCTCCTTGAGGTAGCTGATTTTGTTGGTGTTTTTGGAAAGGGATATGATGATGCCATCAACCCTTTGTCGTTTCATTGATTCAACGACCCGCTTTTCTATGGCTGGATCGTCATGGCTTTGTCCGAACAGGATCGTATAGTCATACTGGGTTGCTGCGGCCTCTATGCCGCTGATGGCCTGTGAAAAAAACTCTTCTTTGATGGAGGGCAACACTACACCAATGACAGCAGTTTTTTGTTGTTTGAAAAAAATCGCCTGGGCATTCGGCTCGTATTTCATTTCGCGTGCCAGTGCTTTCACGCGTTCTTTTGTTTTGATTCCAATCCTTGGATGGTCATGCAACGCCCTCGATACCGTGGATATCGATACGTTCAGCCTCAGGGCTATTTCCTTGATGGTAGGATGATTGGCACTCATGTTCGTTGGAAATGAAGTTACTGAAAAACATCAGCCATGCGCACAATGCCAGAGAGTTTTTTAGCGGCCTCCTGAAGGGTTTCATCACGTTTGGCAAAACAAAAACGCAATACCTGGTCATCGTTTCCATCTGCATAAAAAGCGGCAACCGGAATCGTGGCCACGCCAATTGTTTTGGTCATTTGAATGGCAAGCTCCATGGCAGGAATCTTCCCTATTTTTTCATAGGTGGCACACACAAAATAACTGCCGGATGAATTGAGCATGGTAAAGGACGAGTCCTTCATTTCGTGTAGAAACAGGTCCCTTTTTTGTTGCATGAAAGAGGATAGGCCCAAATACCGTTCTTCCTGCTGAAGATGGGCAGCCAATGCAACCTGTGTGGGTGTAAAACAACAGAAGGCATCAAACTGGTGGATCTTCCTGAACTCTGCTGTCAGGGCCGATGGCGCAACGCAGTATCCCAGCTTCCATCCGGTGCAGTTGTACACCTTCCCAAAGGAAAAACAAACAAAACTCCTTGAAAATAATTCAGGATATTTCAGGATGCTGTTGTGCATCAATCCATCGAACACCAAATGTTCGTAAACCTCATCACTGATCAGAAAAATGGAGGTATCGCGCAGCAAATCCTGCAGGATTAAAATGTCTTGGTGTGCCAGCACACTGCCCGTAGGATTATGCGGAGAGTTGATGATGATGGCTTTGGTTTTGCTGGTGATGGCATTTTTTACTTTTTCCCAGTTGATCCTGTAGGTGGGAAATTCAAGGGGTATCCGAACCGGAATGCCACCATTGGCGATGATGTTGGGGATATAACTGTCGTAGGCTGGCTCAAAAACAATCACTTCATCTCCGGGCCGGAGAATGGTGGTGAAGGCTGTGTAGATGGCATAGCTTCCGCCTGGTGTTATCGTAATGTTTTCTGCAGGGGAAAGGTTGTTGCGATAGCATCGCTGGATTTTTGCAGCAATGGCTTCCCGAAGGGGCATATATCCCGCCATGGGAGCGTATTGGTTATGGCCATCGGTGATGGCCTTGGCTGCCAATGCTGCCAATTCCTCATCCATCTGAAAATCCGGAAACCCCTGGCCAAGGTTGATGGCACCATGTTCAGCAGCAAGGGCGCTCATCACAGTGAAAATGCTGGTGCCGGTATTGGGGAGTTTGGATTGTATGGTTTAAGGGTTTAGGGGTTAAAAGGTTTAGGGGTTTAGAGGTTTAAGGGTGTAGAGGTTTAAGGGTTTAAAGGTTGAAGGGTTTAGGGTATTGTTAAATGAAAATGGCTATTTAAATGACAATACTGCATCAGCAAGAATGGTCCTCACAAACCCTCTAAACCTCTACACCCTTAAACCCTACACCTCTACACCCCTCAACCCTCAACCCTCAACTCAAAACCCATTGCCTTTACAAATACCTATCTCCCTTGTTGCGCTTGATTTCTGCTACGTATTGTTTGATCTCCTGCTCTTTTTCTTTTTTGCAGATCATCAGCACATCTTCGGTATCAACGATGATGTAGTCGTTCAATCCCTGGAGCAGCACAAGTTTGTTGTTGGGAACATGCACCATGTTATGGGTTGCATCAATCACCATCACCTCAGAACCGGAAACGGCATTGCCCAGGTAATCCTTTTCCATGTTTTCATGGGCAGAGTTCCATGTTCCAAGATCACTCCAACCAAAAGAAGAAGGAATGATGTAGACGTTGTCTGCTTTTTCCATTACCGCATAGTCGATGGACACATTGGTGCAAAGCGGATAGATCTTTTCAATGGCTGCTTTTTCTTTATCGGTATTGAACAGGGTCTTTTCAGCCTCAAAGATTTCTGCCAATTCAGGGAGGTGTTTTTCAAATGCGGCAACGATATTGTTCACCTGCCATACAAAGATGCCTGCATTCCAGAGAAATTCTCCACTGGATACAAAGGTCTTTGCCAGGTCTGCATTCGGTTTTTCGGTAAAGGTTTTCACCTTGTATACATTGTCGCTGGCAGGCTGTTGTTCAAACTGGATATAGCCATAACCCGTATTGGGATGGCTGGGTTTGATGCCGAGGGTAATCAAAGCCTTATGGGCTTTGACAAAACTCGTGGCCTCAAGGCAAACCTTGGTGAATGCTGTATCATCAAGGATGATATGGTCTGCAGGTGCACAAATCAGTATTCCTTTTTCATTCAATTGCTGCAGCTTGTAGGAAATATAGGCAATGCAGGGCGCTGTGTTTTTTCTGGAGGGTTCCGCTACAATGTTTTTGACCGGAATTTCAGGCAGCTGATCCCTTACGATTTCAACATATTCTTCTGAGGTGACAATATAAATATTCTCTACAGGAATGAATTTTTTGAACCGGTCATGGGTGGCTTGAATGAGCGTCCTACCCGTGTTGAGGATATCGAGGAATTGTTTGGGATAAGAGGTGCGGCTCATGGGCCAAAACCTGCTTCCTATTCCACCGGCCATGATGGCCACATAATGGTTGCTGTTCATCATAATTCCTTTTTAAATTATTCCTTCTCTGATCAGGTCGTGCAAATGTATGACACCTGCGTAGTGTTTATCTTCTGTAACGATCAATTGGGTGATATTGTTTTTTCTCATCCTGTCCAACGCATCAACGGCCAGGGCATCTCCCTCAATTGTTTTTGGATGGACACCCATGATGTCCTTCGCTGTTGTATGGACGATGTCATTCCCTTTTTCCAGCATTCTCCTCAGGTCGCCATCTGTGATGACACCCGTCAGCATGCCCTCTTCATCCAACACAGCGGTAAGCCCCAGTCTTTTTTGGGTAATTTCCACAATTACATCCTTGATTGAACTGTTTTGGTTGACGGCAGGACGCTCGTTCAACTTGCTCAGGTCGCTGACCCGGAGGTATAATTTTTTACCCAGGCTGCCGCCGGGATGAAATTTTGCGAAATCGGAAGAGGAAAAGCCTTTTACTTCCATCAGACAAACAGCGAGGGCATCGCCCATGGCCAGTTGCGCTGTCGTACTGGAGGTTGGCGCAAGGTTGTTGGGGCAGGCCTCCTGGCTGACGGTGGTATTGAGCACAAGATCTGCTCCCAGGGCCAGCGTAGCGTTCAGGTTCCCCACCATGGCAATCAGCTTGTTGCCCAGGTTCTTGATCAGTGTAATCAATACCTTGATCTCCGGGCTCTCTCCACTTTTTGAGATGATCATTACAATATCGTCTTGCTGAACCATGCCCAGGTCTCCGTGGATGGCATCTGCAGCGTGCATGAAAATGGATGGGGTTCCCGTACTGTTGAGGGTGGCAACGATTTTTTGGCCGATGATGGCACTTTTCCCAATTCCACTGACCACAAGCCGGCCTTTCATGGTGTCGATGAGGTGGACAATCTCAACAAATGAGTCGTCAATGAATTCCCTCAATTCCATGAGAGAGGCTGCCTCGATGGAAAGGGTTTGTTTGGCGATTTCCTTTACGGAGATATTCTGCATTTCAATGGTTGCGAAGCCCTTGTGGCCCGGTTGAAATGCAAAAGTACCATAATTTAAAGATGTTTGAAAGCCTGTTCTCTGAGGAATTCTGCCCTATTATCGGTAAATTTGTATGGAGCCTGGTCGACCAGGCCCCCTGAATAGAACCATCTGTCTAATAGTTGGTTATATTAAATTCAAATATCTTAAACAATATCAGCCCTAACCTATAATGCCTCCTTCAAAAAATAAAAAAACAGCAAAAGATCCAATACCACAAGCCACAGCGGCCTGGGACCTGCTTTCACCACTAAGACAATATTTTGGTTTTGATGCCTTTCGGGGCAACCAGGAGGCCATCATCAACAATGTGCTCAATGGAAAAGACACCTTTGTCATCAAGCCTACCGGAGGCGGCAAAAGCCTTTGTTACCAACTTCCTGCCATGATCAGCGAGGGCTGCGCCATTGTGGTTTCTCCCCTCATCGCCCTCATGAAAAACCAGGTGGACCTGGTCAGGGGGTATAGCAGCAATGACAATGTGGCCCATTTTCTGAACTCAACCCTTACCAAAAAGGAGATCAGGGAGGTGCATGATGACCTGAATGCCGGCACCACAAAAATGCTTTACGTTGCCCCTGAGACGCTTACCCGTCAGGAAAACCTTGATTTTTTCAGCGGCCTGAAAATTTCTTTTTTTGCAGTGGATGAGGCCCATTGTATTTCAGAATGGGGGCATGATTTCAGGCCCGAATACCGCCGTTTGCGGGAAATGATGGACCAGATTGATGCAAAAGTGCCTGTCATTGCGCTCACCGCTACCGCAACACCCAAGGTTCAAGGAGATATCGTACACAACCTCGGTCTAAGAAACCCTGATATTTATATTTCATCCTTCAACAGGCCCAACCTCGAATACGAGGTGAGGCCAAAGATCAGGAAAGACCAAACCATCAAGGGTATGGTCAAGTTCATCCATGATAACAGGGGCAAGAGTGGGATCATTTATACACTGAACAGAAAGACAACCGAAGAACTGGCAGAACTCTTGAATGTCAACGGAATCAAGGCAGGTGCCTACCATGCGGGCCTCGACAGCAAACTGCGTGCTGAGCGCCAAGACAAGTTCTTGAACGAAGACATGCAGGTAATTGTGGCAACCATCGCTTTTGGCATGGGCATCGATAAGCCAGACATTCGCTTCGTCATTCATTACAATATTCCCAAGAGCCTGGAGAACTATTACCAGGAAACAGGCAGGGCCGGCAGGGATGGCATGGAAGGGAAGTGCATTCTTTATTACTCACACAAGGATGTTTCCAAGCTGGAACATTTTTTGCGCGACAAGCAATTGAGCGAAAGAGAGGTCGGAGGGCAGCTGATTGATGAGATGGTTGCATTTGCCGAAAGTGGTCAGTGCAGGAGAAAAGTGCTGATGAATTATTTTGGCGAGAAGTACATGGCAGACAATTGTGGCGCCTGTGATAATTGTTTGCATCCCAAAGAACAGATTGAGGCAAAGGCCAACGCAGTTAAACTGCTCAAAGTAATCAAGGCCTTAGACGAAAGGTTTGCAGCCGATTATGTGGTCAACATCACCATTGGCAGGTTGATCCCGCAAATCAAGATGTACAGGCATGATGAGCTTGCCGTTTTTGCAACAGGTGATGATGAGCCAGAACTCTACTGGACCTCGTTGATCCGTCAGATGTTGCTGGAAGGACTTTTGCAGAAAGACATTACCGAACACGGCATATTGAAGATCAGCAAAGAGGGTACACAGTTCCTTAAAAAACCGGTATCTTTTTCAATGACCATGGGCAATTTCTATGAGGATGCCAATGAGGATGATGATGAAGCAGTGGCAGAAGGTGGCGGAACCGCTACAACAGATCCCCAATTGTTTGAGATGCTCAAAGAGCTGAGAAAGCAATTTGCCAAAGAGAAAAAACTTCCTCCTTTTGTGATCTTCCTTGAAACATCACTGGAAGACATGGCCACCCAGTATCCAACAACGCTTGCGGAGCTGGAGAAAATCAGTGGCGTAAGCAAGGGCAAGGCCATCCGCTATGGACAAACCTTTGTGGACCTGATCGCGAAATATGTGGCTGAAAATGACATCACCAAGCCAGATGATTTTGTGATGCGCAGTGTAGTCAATAAAAGTGGCGACAAGGTATTCATCATTCAGCAAGTCGATAAAAAAGTAGGGCTGGACACCATTGCCAAGAACCGCGACATGAAAATGGAGCAATTGCTGGAGGTGATGGAAACCATTGTTGCCAGTGGCACAAAACTCAACCTGGATTATGCCATTGACCAAATGGTGGATGAGGATGATCAGGAAGACATATTGGAATACTTCAAAAGCTGTGAAACCAGCAGCCTGGATGTTGCCAAGGAAGAGCTCTCAGATCTTGACCTTGAATGGGAACAGTTGAAAATCATGCGGATCAAGTTCCTCAGTGTTTATGGAATGTAATGATGCGAATAAAATCGCATAGTCTACTCAATTTATGCACTAATAAAATATGCCTATCTTTGCACCCAAAGTTTCGTTGATGTACAGGACAACAAAAACAATGGTCATGATTGCATTTTTGATGGGTATCATAGCTGATGCTGCTGCGCAGATCAATGTCAGTACATACAAGAATGAAATAGTGGAATGGCACAAGAAGCGGCTGGAGTCTTTGAAGTCGGCAACAGGTTGGGTAAACCTTTCCGGATTGTTTTGGCTCAAGGAGGGTGAAAACAAGTTTGGCAGTGCTACCGGAAATGAATTGTTATTCAAGGAAAAAGACTTTCCTGCAGTGCTGGGCAGCTTTCTGTTGAAGGGGAATGAGGTTGTTTGGACAACAGCAGGAGACCATGCGGTATATGCCGAGCAAGAAAAAATCAAAACGGCCACCATTTTCAGTGGAGAGGAAATAAACGCAACGCAGCTGGCCTTTCAAACATTCAGGTGGAGTGTAATCAAACGCGAAGACCTGATTGGCATTCGGTTTCGGGACCTGGCCAGCCCTTTGCTTGAAAAGCTGCAACAGATCCCACGCTATTCCATCCAACAGGACTGGAAGATCAATGCCCGGATTGAACAATCTGTGCTTCCTTCTGTGTCAATTTTGAATGTACTCGGGCAGACCACCCAGGAAAAGTTTGCCGGAAAAGTAGTTTTTGAATTCAAGGGGAAATCTTATTCCCTTGATGTGGTTGATGAAGGCACCACCAACTTGTTTGTATTGTTTGGCGATGCAACCAATGCCAAGGAAACCTATCCAACAGGCCGATTTATGTACATCCCCAGGCCCGATGCCAATGGCAATACGGTCATCGATTTCAACAAGGCCTTCAATCCACCCTGTGCCTTCACTCCTTTCGCCACCTGCCCGATTCCTCCCAAGCAGAATATTTTACCATTTGCCATAAAAGCCGGAGAGCGAAAGATTCACCTGTAGAGATCTGTGTGCGTTTATTTAGTAACTTTTGCCATCAATTCGGATAAAAATATGGCACAAGAACTCAGGAGCCGTGGTTGGTTTGGCAGGAAAGACAAAGATGGCATCATTTACAGGAGCTGGATGAAAAACCAGGGCATGCCCAACGACATGTTTGATGGCAGGCCGGTTATCGGCATTTGCAATACATTCAGTGAGCTGACGCCCTGCAACGCACATTTCCGCGATTTTGCAGAAAGCATAAAAAAAGGTGTACTGGAAGCGGGGGGATTTCCTTTGGAGTTCCCTATCATGAGTCTGGGAGAAACCTTGCTCAAGCCAACAGCCATGCTGTTTCGCAACCTGGCCAGCATGGATGCTGAAGAGTCTATCCGCGGCAATCCGATGGACGGTGTGGTGTTGATGACAGGCTGCGACAAAACAACTCCTTCTACCGTGATGGGTGCTGCCAGCGTTGGCCTGCCGACAATTGTTGTTCCTGGTGGTCCCATGTTGAATGGCCGATACAAGGGGCAGATCATTGGCTCCGGAACACATGTCTGGAAATTTGACGAAGACATGAAAACGGGCAAGATGACCCAGGAAGAATGTGAGTTTGCCGAAAGCTGCATGAGCAGAAGCATTGGGCATTGCATGACCATGGGAACAGCCTCCACAATGGCCACCATGGTGGAAGCGCTGGGCCTCACTTTGAGCGGTGCCTCTGCCATACCCGCTGCTGATTCCCGCAAAAAACAAATGGCCCAATTGAGTGGAAGAAGGATTGTGGAAATGGTGAGGGAGAACCTGACCATCGACAAGATCCTCACCAGGGAAGCTTTTGAAAATGCCATCAAGGTGAATGCCGCCGTTGGCGGATCTTCCAATTTTATCATCCACCTGACGGCCATTGCAGGAAGGATTGGGGTGGATCTTAAATTGGATGATTTTGATGACCTCGGCAGCAAAATCCCGCTCTTGCTGAACCTCATGCCATCGGGCAAATTCCTGATGGAGGATTATTATTATGCTGGCGGTTTGCCGGTCATCCTGCATGAGTTGAGAAAGGAGTTGCACGAAAACGTGATAACGGTTACAGGGAAGAACCACCATGAAAATATTAAAGGCAGTACAGATTGTTATGACAGGGACGTGATTGCCACCTATGATGAACCGCTGATTGCTGAAGCGGGTTGTGTGGTGGTCAAAGGTAATCTTGCCCTCAACGGTGCCGTGATCAAGCCTTCCGCCGCAAGCCCAGCATTGATGCAGCATACAGGCCGTGCCGTTGTTTTTGAAAGCATTGAAGATTACCATGCCCGCATTGATGATCCAGCACTGGACATTGATGAAAACTGTGTAATGGTTTTGAAATATGTTGGACCCGTTGGCTACCCTGGGATGCCCGAAGTGGGCAACATGGCCTTACCGAAAAAAATATTGGCCAAGGGCATCAAAGACATGGTACGCATCAGTGATGGCAGGATGAGTGGTACCGCATACGGCACCGCCGTGCTCCATGTTTCTCCAGAGAGTGCCATTGGCGGTGCCCTGGCCCTGGTGGAGAATGGAGACATGATTGAGCTGGATGTGCCCCAACGCAAACTACAATTGCATGTAAGTGATGAAGTGCTTGCACATAGAAAAGCAAACTGGACTGCTCCCAAACCCTCTGCCAGCAGGGGTTATGTGAGTTTGTACATCAAACATGTGGAGGGAGCAGACAAGGGTGCCGACCTTGATTTTCTCAAAGGCAGTTCCGGAAGTACGGTAACCCGCGATTCACATTGATGTTTTTCAACCCCAGTATCATGACCATTCTCATCATTGTTTTTGCCATAGCCTTGCAGGTACTGCTCTCTGTCAAAAAGGTCAGCCCTTTCCTGTCCCTGCTACTGGTTGCCATTGCCACAGGATTGTTCCTGGGCATGCCTGCTGCAGATGTTTTGAAGTCGATTGAAAAAGGGGTAGGTTCTACCTTGAGTGGTTTGGCCCTTATCCTTTGTTTGGGGGCCATTCTCGGCAAAATTTTGGAAGAGTCGGGTGCTGCGGAAAAAATCACCATTACCCTGATCAATGGATTTGGCTTGAAAAAAATCCAATGGGCCGTCATGCTGACGGGTTTTCTGATCGGCATTCCGCTTTATTATAACGCAGGTTTTGTGATCCTCGTTCCACTGGTTTTCATGTTGGTCAGGAAAACCGGACTCCCATTGCTCTACATCGCTATCCCCATGGCTGCAGCATTGAGCACAACCCATTGTTTTCTTCCTCCTCATCCCGGTCCCGTAGTGTTGGTCAATGCATTTGGTGCCGACATGGGTAAGGTATTGGTCTATGGCATCATCATCGCCATCCCGGCCGTGATCATTGCAGGCCCAATACTGGGAAGGTTCCTGAAAAATGTACAGTCTGCAGCAGCACCTGCGGTTTCATCTACCGAAAAAATACAGGTGCAGTTGCCCAAGGCTTTTCCAAGTTTTATGATTGCCTTGTTGCCTGTTCTGTTGATTACACTTGCGGTGGTTTGCAATGCATTCTTGGATCAGGGGCATTTGCTCAGACAGGTTTTTTCTTTTGTTGGCGAGCCGGTGATTGCACTCTTTGTTTCAGTGACCCTCGCCATTTATTATTTTGGCATCAGGCCAGGTATTCAGATGGACAATATCATGAAATGGGTGAGTGATGCCATTGCCGGCATCGCCATGATTTTGCTGATCATCACTGCTGGCGGGGTTTTCAAGCAGGTCTTGCAAGACAGTGGTACAGGGACTTATATCGCCTCATTCAGCAGCAAATGGCAGATGCCTCCATTGATTTTTGGATGGATCATCACCGCCTTGTTGAGGGTCATGATCGGATCCGCAACAGTAGCGGGCATTACCGCTGCAGGAATTGTTTCTCCCTTGGTTGCCGCAGGAACCGTTTCGCCAGAATTGATGGTATTGGCTGTGGGCAGCGGATCCGTTTTTGGTTCACACATCAATGATTCCGGCTTCTGGATGTACAAGGAATTTTTCAGGCTGACCCTGAAACAAACTTTCTTGTCCTGGACCGTGATGGAGACCTTGATTTCCATCATCGGACTGGCAGGTGTACTGGTTTTGAACGCAATTTTGTAAAATGATCTGAAGAAGAAAAGGACTACATTAGTTGTAAATTACCCCCCATGCGAAAAATAATTTTTCTTGTGCTGCTTGCATTGTTGAACGGCATGAAAACTGAATCACAGACCATGCATATTGCCACCTTCAACATTCGTTACGACAATCCCCGCGACAGCGGCAACCTCTGGAAAGACAGGAAGGAGCCGGTGACGGCGTTGATCCGTTACCATAATTTTGATGTGGTAGGTGTGCAGGAAGCCCTGAAAAACCAGCTGGATGACATGCAGGCAGGATTGAAAGGCTATGTTTATCATGGTGTGGGAAGGGACGATGGAAAGGCTGCAGGTGAACATTCCGCCATCTTTTATAAGACCAGCAAGTATACAATGGAAGCCAGTGGAAATTTTTGGTTGTCTACTACGCCTGAAAAAGTCGGTCCCGGCTGGGATGCCAAGCTCAACCGGATTTGCAGCTGGGTGGCGCTGAAGGACAAGAAAACCGGCAAGGCATTTTTTGTCTTCAATGCACATTACGACCATCAGGGTGTACAGGCGAGGGTCGAAAGCAGCAAGCTGATTCTGGATAAAATCAAATCGATTGCCGGGGATAAGCCAGTGGTTTTCATGGGTGACCTCAATGGCAACAGGGAAAGCGAATGGTACAGGTATATGGCATCCTCTGGCATCTTGAAAGACAGCCATGGATTGGCAAAGCTGGTCTATCAGCCCAACGGGAGTTTCAGCAGTTTTCGTGCCGACGGAATCCGTCAGGATGTCATTGATCATGTTTTTGTGAGCTCCCATTTCAAGGCCAGCAAATGGGCTGTGTTGACCGATACCTATTATGGAAAATTTCCATCCGATCATTTTCCTGTAGCGGTTCAATTGTCCATCCAATAAAATTTCGAATTGAAAAAGTTCCCTATTTTTTTTCTTGTATTTTTTGTTGCGTTATCCATTCATGCACAGCAGCACAAAAATCCGAACATCATCATCATCATGACGGATGACATGGGCTATGCAGATGTTGGGTTCAATGGATGCAAGGATATTCCAACACCCAATATTGACCGCATTGCGGCTGCTGGCGTGGTCTTTACTTCTGGGCATGTGTCTTATGCCGTATGCAGCCCCAGCCGGGCCGGGCTCTTGACGGGCAGGTATTCCCAGCGTTTTGGGTATGAGCGCAATGTGCTCTATATGCCGAAAGATGCAGCGATGGGTTTGTCTTTGGATGAAGAGACCATGGCTGATGCACTGGGAAGGTCTGGCTACAGGTCCATGCTTGTTGGCAAGTGGCACTTGGGTGCTCATCCAAGCTTCCATCCATTGAAAAGAGGTTTCAATGAGTTCTTTGGATTTTTGGGCGGTGGGCACCAGTATTTCCCATCAGCATGGCAAATTGCTGATCCCCTGTCTGTTGATGACGAAGGCGCGAGCTACAAGACAAAATTGAACCGTGGCCTTGCAGTGGTTGAAGAGCAGGAATACATCACCGATGCATTTTCCAGAGAGGCCGTTTCTTTTGTAGACCGCAACCGGAACAATCCGTTTTTTCTCTACCTGACCTACAATGCGCCGCATACACCCTTGCAGGCACCCGATCAATATTTGTCCAGGTTCAATCATATTGCAGACAGCAAAAGACGCACTTATGCTGCCATGGTCAGTGCCATTGATGATGGTGTTGGAAAGCTGTTGGACAAACTAAAAGAAACCGGTCAGGACAAAAACACCCTCCTGTTTTTTCTCTCGGACAATGGAGGTCCACTTGACAATGGCAGCAGCAACCATCCTTTGTCTGGGAAAAAAGGAAACCTTTATGAGGGAGGAGTTCGGGTGCCATTTGCCATGCAATGGCCAGGAGTCATTGCTGCGGGGACCGTTTACGAAAAGCCCATCATCTCCCTGGATATTTTTGCCACTGCGTTGGGCAGTTTACAAAAGACTGTTGTCACAAAAAATCCACTGGATGGGGTCAACCTGATTCCTTACCTGACGGGCAAAAAAATGGGCGCGCCACATGAAATCTTGTTCTGGAGAAACCAAGACATGAAAGCCTATGCGGCCATCAGTGCTGATGGAAAAAAATTATGGATGAAAGGGGACACAACTTTTCTGTTCGATCTTGGCAAAAGCGGCGCCGAAAAACAGAACATAGCCAATGAAAATCCTGAACTCGTCCTTAGAATGAAAAGGCAGGTTGCTGAATGGGAGAAGGGCTTGAAGCCCCCGGCATTTTTGGGACTCTCACAGCGGGATGAATACATCCGGTTGAGGGACAAGGCCAATCTGCCCAAATAACCGGGGGGTTGATCACGAAAAGGATTTAGCAGAATTAACCGATTGAAGTTTAACAGTGCATCCATCACATTCATTTTTATACGATATTTAGGATCAAGTATTTTTTACATTTATTTCAAACGATTTTCAAATGAAGTTGAACAACGATTCACGCCGTAAATTTCTAAAAGATACAGCGCTGGTAACAGCAGCTGCATCGATGCCTTCCCTGTTTACACAGGCAAGGTCCAACCGCAAGGCTGGCGAAAAAGTAAAACTCGCTTGCATAGGCATTGGTAACCAGGGAGCTTCAGACCTGATGCAGTTTCACAAATCCGGATTGGCTGAATTTGTGGCCTTCTGTGATGTAGACATGGAGGCTCCCCAAACACAGGCTGTTTTGAAACAGTTTCCCAATGTCCCAAGGTTCCAGGACTTCCGCAAGATGTTCGATAAGATGGGAAATGAAATCGAAGCGGTAAGCATCGGTGTTCCCGACCATTCGCATTTTGCCATCACCATGATGGCCCTTTCTTTGGGCAAGCATGTATATGTTGAAAAGCCGATGGCACGTACCTTCAACGAAGTTGAACTGATGATGAAGGCTGCCGCCAAGCATCCTAAATTGGTTACCCAAATGGGGAATCAAGGACACTCTGAGGCCAACTATTTTCAGTTCAAGGCCTGGAAAGAAGCTGGCATCATCAAAGATGTTACGGCCATTACCGCACACATGAATTCAGCGCGTCGCTGGCATGCTTTCGATCCAAAGATCAAGAGCCTTCCTGCCAAAGAGGCCATCCCGTCTACACTTGACTGGGATACCTGGCATGGTGTGGTGAAAGAACATGACTACAACCACGATTACCACAATGGCCAATGGCGCTGCTGGTATGATTTCGGAATGGGTGCCCTCGGAGACTGGGGTGCGCACCTGATTGATACTGCTCACCAGTTTCTTGACCTGGGGCTTCCAACAGAAGTCAGCATGTTGAGGGCCGATCAGCACAATCCATTCTTTTATCCCTATTCTTCAACCATCCTTTTCAAGTTCCCTGAACGCAAAGGGATGCCAGCCTGTGATATCACCTGGTACGATGGATTGAACAACCTTCCTCCTTTGCCAGAAGGATATGGTTCATCTGCAAAGTTGGATTCAAATATTCCTGCGCCAAGCAATGGAGCCATCCAACCACAGAAGTTGAATCCTGGAAAAATCATCTACAGCAAGGACCTGATCTTCAAAGGCGGTTCTCATGGAAGCACACTTTCCATCATCCCAGAAGAAAAAGGAAGGGAAATGGCTTCCAGGCTTCCTGAAGTTCCAGTCAGCCCTTCCAATCACTATGCCAACTTCCTCAAAGCCTGTATGGGCCAGGAGGAGACGCGTTCTCCGTTTGCCATTGCCGGTCCGTTGAGCCAGGTATTCTGTCTGGGTGTGCTTTCTCAAATGCTCAATACCACATTGAAGTTTGACAGGAAGAAAAAACAGATCACCAACAACAAACTCGCCAACCAATTGCTGGTGGGTGAACCTCCAAGAAAAGGATGGGAACAGTACTATAAGATTTAGGATATTTGCCGCGTGAGAAAAATTCACGCGGCATTTTTTTTGTTATTCATTTCCTGCATGGTGCATGCGCAGTCCTCCAGCATCTGGTTTTCTGCTCAGGCACCTTTGCGCATCAAGAACTGGGAATGGCACCAGGATGCCGGTTATCGAACGATTGGAAGCAGTGCCAGGGCAACATTGTGGTTTTACAGAACCGGGGTCAGGCGTTATTTTTCTGAGCACTGGAATGCGGCAGGTGGATATGCCCTTTTTTCATCAAGGGTTGAAAATGACAGGCCCGCTTTCGGCGCAGAGAACAGGATCTGGGAAGAACTGGTGCGACAGGATCAATGGAGAAAACTCAGGTGGGTGCAGCGCTTGCGGATTGAACACCGCTGGTTCGATGCTACCACTAAAACGCCCTACTTTTCTGCCCACCGGTTCCGCTACAGAACTGCATTCGTCCGGGCCCTTACTCCTCAACTGGACCTTCAGGTCTATGACGAAATCATGGTGCAATCGCAACAGGGGCAATGGCTTTTCAACCAGAATCGGACAGGCTTTTTCCTGCACATCAAATCCTCCCAAAAACAGGTGTTTAATTTGGGATATACCTATTTGCATCAGCCTTTGGCCAATACCCATCTTTTCCTTTTGGGCTATCAACTCAACATGGTTCGTTAATCAACCGCCATTGAGGCAAGGTCTACTACCCTGGCTTTGGATTGACCATCGAAGACAATCACAAGTTCAGTGGGTGACGCATGAATGATCCCTTCCCGCTCCCAGGATCCGAAATCGAAACTGATTTGCGTTACTGCGTAGCGGTATTTGTTGTGGGGAAGCTTGTACGCGTCGAGCAGGGCGAATTTTTCTCTTTTATCGTATTCCGCCAAAAAGCTTTTTGAGGGTTTGATCTTGTGTTGCAACCACTGGTCAATGGCCAGCAATTCCTGCAGTACTTTATCATGCGGGAAAAATGCTGCAATGTATCCTGCAGCAATTTCATAGACCTTGTCGAGGCTGAAACCAATGAATTTTCCGTGTTGCTGTTCAAAGTAACGCCCCAAGCCGTGTAGAAAATCGAAGATGCTGTATTGGGCAGTTACATACTTGAGTGTATTGAACAGCCTTGGCTTGTTCCAGTAGATTTCCAGTGCATGTTCCAGCAAGGTAATGTTGGCCAGTTCCTGCTCAGAAAGGTAATTGCTCCTGATGATCTGATAAGGGGCAATCGGATCGAATACATAACCATGGTCTTTGTGCTTGTCGCGAACAGGTGTGCCCTTTAGGAATTTAAGGAAGCCCAATTGTAGTTCTGGTGGATACAATTTAAACACCTCTTCAAAGCTGAACTTGATGTCGTTCCAGTAATCCAGTGGCAGACCCACAATCAGGTCCAGGTGCATCTCTACGTGGTCTTTGAGTTCGAGGATGACACCCTTGGTCTTGTCAAAATTTTGCTTCCTGCTTACTTCAAGGTTGGCTTTCTGGTTGACGGTCTGGATGCCAATTTCAAAACGGAACATCCCCCGGGGTACCTTCTCCTTGATGAACTGCATGATGGCCGGATGAAGAATATCTGCGGTAATCTCAAACTGAAAAACATTGTCTGGTCTTGCGTGGTCGAGGATGAACTGGAAAATATCCAGCGTGAAGTCTTTCTTAACATTGAAGGTCCGGTCAAGGAACTTGATCACCCGCCCATGTGTCATCAGGTAAAGCAGGTTGCTCTTGATGTGCTCGGTGGGCAGGTAGCGAACACCATTGTCCAGGCTGGCCAGGCAGAATTCGCATTTGTAAGGACAGCCGCGAGAGGTTTCAATGTACAATACCCGGTTGCGAAGGGTTTCAGGGTCGTCGTTCTGGTAAGGATTGGAACCCGCATATTCTTCCAGCGGAAAATTGATCCCTTGTTGCTGGTAGATCAGGTCACCGTTTTGTTTGGACACGATGTTGTTGATCGATCCAACCTGCGGATACTGTTGCAGGAAGGCCGTGAAAGGAATTTCACCTTCACCGGTAACGATAAAATCGATGCAATCCAATTGGATGAGGGCCTGCCAGTCGTAAGTAACTTCCGGCCCGCCCAGCAAGATCTTGGCATGGGGGTTGAGGGCCTTGATTTTTTGGGCAACAGCTATGGTTTGGGTGATGTTCCAGATATAACAGCTGAAACAGACCACATCAAACTGGCTGCAATGGGCAGCTATCTCGTCAGGGTCTTCCTTGATGGTAAACTCCTTCCAGCTCAGGCGCTCATCGCCCTTGTTCAGCTCGTACAAAAGCCGAATGGCCAAATTCATGTGGATGTATTTGGCGTTGAGCGTGGTCAATAAGAAGGAAGGCTGCGGCATGGGCACAAAGGTGACCATTTTATCATGAAAAAAGAAAAGCCTTCCAACCTTGGAAGGCTTTTGCTTGAACAAAACGGGATATCTTACCAGAATCTCACATACAATGCTGCAAGAATCATCAGGGTGGCTACAATCAGGGCAATGGTTTGCGGTTTCAGTTTCAGCATTGATTTATCTGTTTCAAATGCTTTTGGATTCACTTTCGGACCAGCCAGACTGATCAGCACCATGGTGCCAACAGTGATGACAAAAGACCATCCCATGTTGATCAGGAATGGAATTTCAACAACCGTCTTTACAATGCCGCCTTCCATTTTCTGGTATTCGTATGCGGTATAGAGCAGGGTTTCTTTTCCGAAAATGCCCACGGCATAGTTGTTGAAGAAGATGGCCAGCAAAAAGCCAAGCACCACGCCCACCAAGGCTGCTGTTCCTGTCGTGCGTTTCCAGAACATCCCCAGGATGAACATGGCAAAAACACCAGGGCTGATGAAGCCAGTATATTTCTGGATAAAGGTGAATCCACCTTCGCCGCCAATGCCCAGGGAATCTTTCCAGGTAAAAAGCAGAGCCACAAACATAGAAGCAACAATGGCCAGGCGGCCTGTCCATACCAGTTTCTTTTCATCGGCTTCCTTGCTGATGTATTTCTTGAAAATGTCCAGTGTAAAAATCGTTGAAATGCTGTTGGCCTTGCCGGCAAGGGAAGCCACAATGGCTGCCGTCAGCGCTGCAATCGAAAGGCCCTTCAGTCCTGCGGGAAGAAAGCCAAGGATAGCGGAATAGGCACCGTCTTTGCTACCGCCTGCCAGCTGGGGGAGGTAACCATTTTTGAACAAAACATAGGCGGCAATACCGGGAAGCATCACGATCACGGGCATCAGGAGTTTGATGAATCCTGCAAAAAGAATCCCGGTGCGGGCCGTTTGCAAATCCGCGCCCAGCGCCCTTTGCGTGATGTATTGGTTGCAACCCCAGTAGTTGAGGTTCACAATCCATTGTCCTGCGAAATACATGGCGATACCGGGCAACACAACATATTTTTGGATGTCGAGGTTGACAGGTTGGTCGATGGTGGCGGTTGTTACCTCAGGCTTTGGAAGGATCATGTGGAAATGGTCAGGAGCCAATCTCATCAGGTCATTGAACCCCGCCCAGGCCGTTCCACCTGAACCGAACTTGTCGCTCACAATGGTCAGGGCCATGTAGGTAGTGGCAAGACCACCGATGATCAGCACGGCCACCTGAATCACATCCGTATAACCAATCACTTTCATGCCACCCAGGGTGATGATGACGGCAAAAAGCATCAACAAGATCATGATGAGGTGAAGGTAATCGCCACCCAGTAAGCCATTGATGGCCACGGCTCCGAGGTAAAGGATGGAAGTGAGGTTCACAAAAATGTACAGGAACAGCCAAAAAATGGCCATGATCAATGCCACAGAATCGTTGTAGCGGTTGGTTAGGAACTGCGGCATCGTGAAGATCTTGTTCTTCAGGTAGATCGGCATGAACCAGATGGCAATGATGATCAGCCCCAGGGCGGCAATCCACTCGTAAGCAGAAACGGCAATCCCTGCGAAAAAGCCTTCTCCACTCATGCCGATAAACTGCTCGGCAGAAATATTGGAGGCAATCAGCGAAGCACCAATGGCCCACCAGGTAAGGGAGCCCTCCGCAAGAAAGAAGTCCTTGGTATCGGTGGTTGTTTTTTTCTTTTTGTTGTAGATCCAGTAGCCGTAACTGGCCACAATGACAAAATAAATCAGGAATACGACAAAGTCAATCGTTTGCAAGGAGCCCATAATCGTTGGTTTTGGTTGTTAGGGGGAAGGGTTATCTGTAATATACTTCATTCCAGCGCAGTTCGTTTTTTATACCGTACAAGCTGGAATCTTTGTTGATCAAAATCATTTCAATTTTTGCCATTTCTGCAAAGCTCTGAAGACAGTCGCTGTTGAGGTTCTGGCTGTAGGCCGTGTGGTGAGCACCGCCCGAGAGGATCCAGCCTGAACAGGCCGTTTGCATGTCAGGCAAGGGTTTCCACAAGACCCTGGCTACAGGGAGTTTTGGCAAGGCCTGCTTTGGCTTTACCGCCTGCACCTCATTGACAATCAACCTGAACCTGTTGCCCATGTCTACAATGGATGCGTTCAAAGCCGCACCACCATTGACATTGAAGACCAGGCGCACTGGGTCTGCCTTTCCTCCTATGCCCAGGGGATGGATCTCACAGGAAGGTTTGGCATTGGCGATGCTTGGGCAGATTTCCAGCATGTGTGAGCCAAGCACCATGTTGTTGCCTGGTTCAAAATGATAGGTATAGTCTTCCATGAAAGAGTTTCCTCCAGGTAGCCCATGGCCCATCACTTTCATGGCCCGCACCAGGGCGGCTGTTTTCCAGTCACCCTCGCCACCAAATCCATATCCATCCGCCATCAGGCGTTGTGTGGCGATGCCAGGAAGCTGTATCAAACCATGCAGGTCTTCAAATGTATCCGTATAACCCTTGAAGTTTCCGTCTTCAAGGAATTTTCTCAATCCCAATTCAATCTTGGCAGCATCCTTCAGCGATTGGCGTTGCTTGCCATTCTTTTTCAGTGCAGCAGCCAGCTTGTATTCTTTTTCATATACCGCACAGAGGTCTTCCACCTGCTTGTCCTTGATCTTGTTGATGACAGCCACCAGATCGCCCACGCCATGGGTGTTTACGCTGTACCCAAATTTGATCTGGGCTTCCACCTTGTCTCCTTCGGTAACCGCAACCTGGCGCATGTTGTCGCCAAAGCGCACAAAATTGGCACCCTGGAGATCGTTCCATCCCGCTGCTGCACGGCACCACATGTTCAACTCTTCGTGCAAAGCAGGATCTTGCCAGTGGCCCGTAACCACCTTGCGGTCAATCCGCATCCGGCTCATGATGTACCCGAACTCCCTGTCGCCATGGGCCGATTGGTTCAGGTTCATGAAGTCCATGTCAATTTTCCCCCAGGGGATGTCGCGGTTGAACTGGGTATGCAAATGGCAAAGCGGTTTTTGCAGGATCTTGAGGCCATTGATCCACATTTTTGCTGGCGAAAAAGTATGCATCCAGGCAATGACGCCTATACAGTTTTTGGAGGCATTGGCTTCAGCACACAACTGATGGATTTCTTCCGGAGACTTTACCACGGGCTTGAACACCACGCGCAAAGGAATTTTTTTGGACTTGTCCAGGGCAGCGGCAATTTTTCCGGAATGGTCTGCCACTTGTTGCAGGGTTTCAGGTCCGTAGAGGTGCTGGCTGCCTGTTACAAACCAGACTTCAAAATCTTTCAGGTTGGGGAGGTTCATTGTTGCGATGTGGTTAAGGGGTATTGTCCGTAATAGCTGTCCGGACCATGTTTTCTTTCGTAATGTTTTTTGATCAGTGCTTCTTTGAGCCTTGGTGCGTGCGGGTTGATCTGCTCTGTTAACCAGGCCATTTTTGCCACCTGTTCGAGCACAGCTGCATTGTACACAGCCTTGTCGCCATTCTTTCCCCAGGTAAATGGGGCATGGTTGCCCACAATCATCATTTCCACTTCTTCATAACTGAGGCCTTTTTCCTTGAAGCAGTTCATGATCTGGAAGCCTGTTTCGTATTCGTAGTTGCCTGCAATCATGGCATCATCCATGGGCGCTGCACAGGGAATATCGACCGTATTGTGGTCTGCATGGGTGGTGCCAAAGATGGGGATGTCCCGCAGGGATTGCGCCCATGCGGTTGCATAGGTGGAATGGGTATGGACGATGGCGCCTATTTTTTCCCAGTGTTTGTACAACACGGCGTGTGTTTTTGTGTCTGATGAAGGACGCAGGTCCCCTTCGAGGATATCGCCATCAAAATCAACAATCACCATTTTTTCGGGAGTCAGTTCCTCGTAGGGGATGCCACTGGGCTTGATGGCGAAAATCCCTTTTTCGCGGTCTGCCACGCTCACGTTGCCGAATGTGAAGAGCACTAGACCCAGCTTGGGCAGCTGCATGTTGGCCTCAAAGGCTTCTTGTTTTAAAGCGGTATGGTTGCTCATTGTTCCAGGAATTTTCCCAGTTGTTTGTATTGGTTGTAGCGGGCATCATAGATGCCGGTAAGGTTTTGGTTGGGAAGATACGTTTTTTCAAATCCACTGCCCATCGCCTTCATGGCGATTTCTACGGTTGGGTGGATGCCGGCAGCTGTTGCAGCAAACATGGCAGCACCGAGGGCACAGGTTTGATCGCTTTTGTGGATGCGGATGGGCATGTTCATCACATCCGCCATCATTTGCATGATATAGGGAGATTTTTTGGCAACACCGCCCAGGCCAATCAGGCCCTTTACGGGGATGCCCTCTTCGATAAAACGTTCTACAATCGCCCTGGCACCAAAACAAGTGGCTTCCACCAGTGCCCTGAAAATTTTGGGGGCATCGCTGCCAAGGGATAAGCCGGTGATGGCAGCCTTGAGCTCCTGGTTGGCATCTGGTGTTCTCCTTCCATTGAGCCAGTCCATGGCGATGATGCCATCAGGGTCATGGGGCAGGGCTTCTGCTGCTGCTGATAGGCTGCTGATCATTTTGTCGCTGATTTCTTCCTGCAGTTTTGCAGCCGTGGCTTTATCGATGATGTCGGAGTTTTCTAAAATTGTCTTGGTAGGCCATTCAAGGAGCGACCTGTACCATGCGTAAACATCGCCGAAGGCAGATTGTCCTGCTTCCAGGCCTATCATTCCCGGAATGATGGATCCGTCTACCTGGCCACAGATCCCTTTGACACACTGGCTGCCGATTTCAGCGGCAGGCACGACCATCATGTCGCAGGTGGAAGTGCCCATGACCTTGCTCAGGTGATAGGGTTCGATCTGACCACCCACAGCGCCCATGTGTGCATCAAAGGCGCCAATGCCGATGACCACATCGGTGGGTAGGCCAAGCCTTGTGGCCCACTCGCCTGAAATGATGCCGGCCTGTTGATCGGCCGTATGGGTTTGGGTAAAAAGTTTATCCGTGAAGCCATCCAGCAATGGGTGGAGGCTGGCAAAAAAATGGTTGGGTGGGAATCCGCCAAAGGCCTCAGCCCAAAGGGCTTTGTGGCCTGCACTGCAAACGCCCCGCTTGATGAGCCTTGCATCATTGCCTCCGGTCAGCAGGAAAGGAATCCAGTCGCAGTGCTCCACCCAGGAAGCGGTCTGCGCGCCAACGGCCTCATCCACTTTGAGGATGTGCAGCAACTTGGCCCAGAACCATTCTGAAGAGTAGATGCCGCCAACATATTGAAGATAATTGACAGGGAAGGTTGCGGCGTGTTGGTTGATGGCTGCCGCTTCATCCACAGCGGAATGGTCTTTCCACAACACGAACATGGCATTCGGGTTGTTTTCAAATTCCGGCAGCAGGGCAAGGGGTGTTCCAGCCGCATTGACAGCAACAGGCGTAGAGCCGGTGGTGTCAATAGAAATGGCCCGGATACTGGCAGCAACGGTTGCTCCAGCTTTTGCCACACATTCCTTGATGGTGTTTTCGAGCCCATCAATATAATCCTGCGGATGTTGCCTGAATTGATTGTTTGCGGCGTCACAATACAGCTGTTGTTTCCAGCGGGAATAGTAGTGAACGGAAGAACTTACCTCTTCTCCGTTTGAGGCTTTCACGATAATCGACCGCACTGAATCGGTTCCATAATCTACACCCACAACATATTGCTCATTCATCATATCGGCAAATTCATTTGGCCATCAAAATACCACATAAATACAAGCCAGCTGTCCTGCTCTGGGCTACCCCTTGAAGCTGAACAGCTGGCTTTATTTTTTATCCTTGTTTGTTAAAATCAAATGACGTCTGGCAACAGGTAAGGTGCCCTGTAATCTCGGCTCAGCATGGCATTGGCCTCGTTTTCTCCCTCACCAATGAACCGCTCTGCTACTGGATCAAATTCCAGCTGACGGCCCAGGCGGTAAGATATATTGCCCAAGTGAGCGAGCGAAGAGGAAAGATGTCCTGTCTGAACCGGTCCGTTTTGGATGCTCATGTCTCTTGCGCGGATGGCATCAAACCAGTTTTGGAAATGCAAGCCCAGTTCACCGCCCTCAGAACGGCTTGGACCTTTTTCTCTTTTTTCACCCAGGTAGGTTTCGTAGGTATTGTAGCCCTTCACCACCATGTATCCCTTCTCGCCATAGAAAATATTGCCTACACCAGCGCCATCCTCAAGGTTGGTGTTCCAGTGACGCACTTCAAACTGGATCATCTTTTTTTGCTTGGGATAGTGGTAGATGGATGTTTGCACTTCTGGCACTTCCTTGCAATCGTCCCAAAGGAACTTGCCTCCCATGGAGGTGATTCTTTCCGGAAGCTGGTCTACGCCCAGGCCCCACATGCAGAGATCGGTTTCATGGATGCCCTGGTTGCCCACATCGCCATTGCCGTAGTTCCAATGCCAATGCCAGTTGTAGTGGACAAGGTTTTTGCTGAAAGGACGCATGGGTGCGGGTCCGCACCAGAGGTCGTAGTTCAAGCCGGCAGGAATCGGAGAGATGCCCTTGTTGCCAATGTCTGGCCTTCTGCGGTAAACCAACCCGCGAGACATGTAT
>Ga0207909_1000107_pt1 | contig 31870 bp, 22 predicted proteins | sample LakMenEpi05May10_FD_150672 | JGI IMG/M metagenome (GOLD analysis project Ga0207909, IMG submission 150672) | Freshwater microbial communities from Lake Mendota, WI - 05MAY2010 deep hole epilimnion (SPAdes) | ecosystem: Environmental > Aquatic > Freshwater > Lake > Epilimnion/Euphotic zone ...
AGGGTAAGGACCAGTACAACTTTCCTGTAGTGTTCGTCTTTTATTTTACCGACAATAAAAATTCCAGCCCAAAAACCCAATGCCAGGGTTGGAACCAACAAGGCATCAATCTTGAGGCTCTGCACAGTGATGTTCTTCCAAAAAAAGACCTGCAGGGGAAATTTAACAAGGTTGATGATGAGAAAAATCCAGGCAGCGGTTCCAATGAAACTGTTCTTGTCTACCCGCATAGCCAGGAAATAAAGATTGGAAAATGCCCCTGCCAGGTTGCCGATCATTGTGGTGAAACCCGCAGCCAGACCCGTTGACACAACAAACAAGGGATGACGGGGAACCTCCTGCGATTTTCTGTACTCCATTACCAATGCAATCACAATGGTCAACAAAATGATGATGGCCATGATCCTTCTGAAAATGGCCTCGTCCATATCCTGTCCCAAATAAACCCCCAATACAATACCCACCAGCATCCAGGGCGTGAGCTTTTTGAAATGCTTCCATTCTGCATGCCGGTTGTAATAAGCAACAGCTGCAATGTCCGCCATGCAGAGCAAGGGCAAAACAATACCAGTTGAAGCCTTGCTTCCAAAAACAATGGCCATTAGCGTAACACTGAGCATGTCCACCCCTTTGAGTCCGGCTTTGGTAAGCCCAATGATAAATGAAGCCAAGAGAATCAGCAGCCATTCTGCCTGGGAATGAAGAGCAAATATTTCCGTCATGATGTAGGAGTGCAATTTACATATTTAATGGGATGATTATTTTCAACACTGCATCGTTAATTTCTTTAGATTTGAATCACGCACAAACTTCTTCCATCATGTACAACAGAATCATCGGTCTTTGTCTTTTGTTTGTTTTGGGCTTCACCCATCTTCAAGAAGCATCAGCACAAAAAAAAGCAGTCATCGCGTATTACTCAGGAAGCCTCAATGCCATCGACTCATTCGATGCAAAAAACTTCACCCACATCATTTACTGTTTTGGACGGCTGAGTGGCAATGACCTTAAAATCAGGAGCGAAAAAGATACCCTGTTGATCCAAAAGATGGTGGCCATGAAAAAACAAAACAAGGACCTGAAAGTATTGCTGTCTTTGGGTGGATGGGGTGGATGCGCCCCATGTTCTGACGTTTTTGGAACGGCAAAAGGGAGAGAGGATTTTGTAGCGTCCGTGAAATCACTGACCGAATATTTTGGGTCTGATGGCATTGATCTGGATTGGGAATACCCCACCATTGAAGGGTATCCAGGCCATCGCTTCGTTCCTGAAGACAAACAGAACTTTACTGAACTGCTCAGGCTTTTGCGCAAGGAACTGGGCAAAAAAAGTACCATCACGTTTGCAGCAGGTGGTTTTCAAAAATTCATTGATCAGTCGGTAGATTGGAAAGCCATCATGCCACTTATTGATTACGTAAACCTGATGACCTACGATCTTGTTGGAGGATATTCTACTGTAACAGGCCACCACACTGCGTTGTACAGCACTTCAACACAAAAGGAATCAACAGACAATTGCGTGAGCAATTTGCTCAATATGGGTGTCCCCTCAAAAAAAATGATCCTGGGTGCAGCTTTTTATGCCCGCACCTGGGAAGGAGTATCGCCAGAAAACAATGGCCTTTACCAAAAGGGGACCTTCAAACATTTTATTGGATACAACCAATTTCCAGCACGCATCTCTGAAAACAGCGGCTACAAGATGTTTTGGGATGAAACGGCACAAGCGCCCTATGCCTACAATGCCAAAGACAAATCATTCGCCACTTTCGATAACAAAAAATCGATTGAAGCCAAAACAAAATATGTATTGCAAAAGAAATTGGGAGGCATCATGTTCTGGCAACTGGGCCATGATACTGCCAACGATGGTTTGGTTGACACCATCAACAAGACCCTGAAAGGCAAATAGGAGAATTTGCGATTCGATGGATTATTACCACGTAATAAATGTACAACAGCACCCTTACTTGATGGGCGTACAGTGTTCAGCAAGGATCCTGACCTTGCCCTTGTGCTTGACAATCGTTACACTGCAACGTTGCTTGTCATTGAATTGTTCCCCATGATAGAATCCCTTTCCTTTCCAGATGGTATTCACTACGGCCGTGTTCCCATCAATCTGTAAAGTCAAATGTTCTCGCTCCATGGTTTGCAATTGATAGACATCCGACCCTGCGGTCGCAATCAGGTTTTTACGATCAAACGGTTGCCCTGATTGGGTATAATACACATAGTGTTCTGATAAAACAGAATCCACCAAGGCTGCTTTCTTGTTTTGCCATCCCTCATCAAACTTATCGAGCACGGCATATACTTCCTGCTCGGTCAAATCTTTTTCCTTTTGAAGACAACCAAACAATAAGGTTGAAACAATAATGAAGAGAACTGCTTTTTTCATCTTGAATGGAGTTACTTAAATATACAAAAAATCCAGGCAACATCCATCTACTGCAACAATGGCTTCAATTGATTGCCCATCAGCCCTATGCAATCCTTTATTTTTTGATGGGGAAGTTCTGCGGTATCCAATTGAAAAGTCACCCTTGAAATCCCGCCCAATGCTTCGGCATGGCGAAGAATTTTTGCAGCCACATCTTTCGCACTGCCCACCAACAAAGCGCCACGCGGGCCTGCCTGTGCTTCAAAATGTGCCCTGGTTGTAGGCGGCCAGCCCCTCTCCTTTCCAATCTTGGTCATGGCAGCAGCATAGCCTGGATAAAATTCTTCAAAGGCTTTTTCTGTGGATTCTCCCACATAGCCCAATGAATGTAAACCAACCTTCAGCTGCTCTGGAGCATGGCCGGCTCTTTTCCCCGCCTGCCGGTACAAATCCACCAGTGGCCTGAAACGATGGGTCTCGCCTCCAATAATCGCCACCATCAATGGAAGGCCCAGTGTGCCTGCCCTCACAAAAGATTCAGGCGTTCCGCCAACACCCAGCCAAATGGGAAACGGATCTTGTAATGGCCTTGGGTAAATTGACTGGCTCCTCAGTGCCGGGCGAAATTTCCCTGACCAGGTGATGGTTTCATTGCCCCTTATTTTCAACAATAGATCAAGTTTCTCAATGAACAAGGCATCATAATCATTCAGGTCCAGACCAAACAAGGGATAAGCATCGATAAAAGATCCTCTGCCAGCCACCATTTCTGCCCGGCCTTTCGAAATCAAATCCAGTGTTGCATGCTGTTGGAAGACCCGCACCGGATCCGCAGCACTCAAAACAGTAACCGCTGTCCCTAACCTTATGTTCTTGGTCAAAGCTGCCGCAGCAGCAAGAATCAGTGTGGGGGCAGAATCAAGAAAGCCTTTTCTGTGGTGTTCGCCAATCCCAAAATAATCAAGGCCAACCTGATCAGCAAATGCAATCCTGTCCAGCAACTGTTCCATGGCAACCGCATCACTGATGGCATTCTCTTCATTGCCACTCATCATGGCGGCAAAACTGTCAATTCCTATTTCCATAATTCGACTTGAGCCAAGAACTGGCCATTTTGTATAAAACACAAAGGTAGAATTAACAAGGTTTAGCCCTATCTTTAAAGGGATATATTTAACCGATTATTGCAGAAATAATCTTTTGAAGCACAAACCCTTTTGCATGAAAAAACTTCAGTTCCTCGGGCTCCTTTTAAGCATTTGCATGTCCGTCTACGCACAACAACGACCCAACGTGATCATCATCTACGCAGATGACCTCGGCTATGGAGACCTGGGTTGCTATGGCGCAACCAAGATCAAAACACCCAACATGGACAGGCTCGCAAAAAGCGGAATCAGGTTCACCAATGGGCATGCCACTTCTGCAAGTTGCACGCCTTCGCGGTATGCATTGATGACAGGACAATACCCCTGGAGAAAAACGGGCACAGGCATCTTGCCCGGAGATGCAGCACTGATCATCCCTACAGACAAAATGAGCCTTGCCTCCTTGTTCAAGCAGGCCTCCTACCAAACGGCCTTGGTGGGCAAATGGCACCTTGGTTTGGGAAATGAAGTGCAAAAAAACTGGAACAGTGAAATCAAACCCGGCCCGAATGAAGTGGGCTTCGATTATTCATTCATCTTTCCTGCCACGGCCGACCGTGTTCCAACTGTTTTTGTGGAGAACCATCATGTAGTGGGCTCAGATCCATCCGATCCGATTCAGGTTGACTATCAAAAGAAAATCGGCAACGACCCTACCGGACTGGAAAATCCGGAGTTGCTTAAAATGAAGGCTTCGCCGAACCATGGCCACAACAACACCATTGTCAATGGCATTGGAAGGATTGGTTTCATGACAGGGGGCACAAAAGCCCGGTGGACCGACGAAGAGATGCCCCTGACATTTTTAACCAAATCGCTTGAATTCATCGAACAGAACAAATCGAAACCTTTCTTCCTTTTTCATTCACTCACGGAACCCCATGTTCCACGCATGCCTTCCACCATGTTCAAAGGAAAAAGTGGTCTGGGCTACCGCGGAGATGCCATCTTGCAAATTGATTGGGCCGTAGGCCAGATCCTCAACAAATTAGAACAGCTGGGACTTGACAAGAATACCATGATCATCCTCAGCAGTGACAATGGCCCTGTGTTGGATGATGGTTATGCTGATGAAGCCGTCACCGCCCTGAATGGCCATACGCCTTGGGGCGCACTCAGGGGTGGCAAGTACAGTGCATTTGAAGCCGGAACCCGTGTGCCTTTTCTTGTAAGTTGGCCTGCATTGATCAAGCCAGGAATTTCTGATGCGATGATTTCTCAGGTTGATTTTCTTGCATCATTTGCAACCATGCTGAAAACCAAGGTTCCTGCAGGCCATGCGCCCGACAGCGAAAACATGCTGGATGCCCTGCTGGGAAGATCACCGAATGGAAGAAAAACCATGGTCAAAGAAGGTCTGAAAACACTTTCCATTACCAGTGGTGATTGGAAATACATTGAGCCAAGCAATGCTCGTCCTGTCAATCCGCTTGTGAACATCGAATTGGGCAATAACCCTGCAGCACAGCTCTATAACCTGAAAACTGATATTGGGGAAAAGAAAAATCTCGCTGCCGAAAACCCTGAGCGGGTCAGGGAACTGGCCCAACAACTGAAAGTATTCAAACCAAAAGAAAACTAAAAAACGCAAAAGATATGGTTTGATAAAAATGGATTGATTATTCCTGTGAAAATAACCGGGAAGGCCTAAAAAACAACACCTTTAATCGACTATACCATGGAAGAAATCAAGCAACGCATTGAGGATTTGGAAAACAGCGTCAAACAATTGAATGCTGAACAAAGCAGAACAACGGAAACGTTGAACATGGTCCTTGGTGAATTGCAATCATTGAAGGCATCGCTGCAAACAGTTGCGGCATCACCCCAGGCTGAAGTGCCCTTTGTTCGAAGATCAACTTCATTTGTTCCCCCTTCCAAAAAACAAGTACCTACGAACACTACCAATGTTCGGAAAGATCAGTTGGAAAACCTGATCGGCAGCAATCTCATCAACAAGATTGGCATATTGGTGATGGTTATTGGTGTATACATTGGCGCGAAATATGCCATTGACAAAGACCTGATAAGTCCTTCCATGCGCATCATCCTTGGTTATGCCATTGCAGCAGCCCTTTGCCTACTGGCCTATAGACTGAAAACCAAATACATCGACTACAGTGCGGTCTTGATGAGTGGATCGATCGCCATCATGTATTTCATCACCTATGTAGCACATAGTTTTTATCATCTCTTTTCCCAGCCCGTTGCCTTTGGCTTGATGTTGGCCACGACTGTATTTGTTGTCAGCATGTCGATTTGGTACAACAGAAAAATCATTGCCCTGCTGGGGCAGGTTGGCGCATATGCCATTCCCTTTTTATTGAGCACAGGCAATGAAAATCTACCGCTTTTATACGGATACCTGTCTATCATCAACATCGGGCTCCTGTTGCTTTCCTTCAAGCGAGACTGGAAGCTGATTTACCAAGTAGCATTTGGAATCAGCTGGTTCATTTTCATCGTCTCCTTTCTCAACGCAAAAGACCTCGCTGCAGGATTTTCTTCCAATATCATTTTCCTGATTGTCAATTTTATCATTTTTTATACCGCATTTCTTGTCAACAAAATCATCAAAAAAGAACTGTACAACCTTGCTGAAATTGGCATTTTGCTCAGCAATGCAGTTGTCTTCTTTCTGTTGGGATATTACCTGTTCAACAAGACGTTTGACAATGACCAACACCTCACCCTTTTTGCACTGGCCAATGCACTGGTGCACCTGATCATAGGCGAACGGATCAAATGGTTGAAGCTGGCAGATGAGACGGTAACCCTTTTCATCATTGGCCTCGGACTGGCATTCTTTACCGTATCAATCCCAATTCACTACAAGGGCAATACCATTACAGTCTTGTGGGCTACAGAAGCATTCTTTTTATTCTACACAGGCTACAAGAAAAAACGAGAAGCATACCTGATCCTGTCGATTGCATTGTTGCTATTGACTTTGGGAAGTTTGTTCATCGACTGGAAACAGGATTATGCAACTGAAGCTTCCATTTCGATTGCCACAAACCCCTTTTTCAATAGCAATTTCCTGAGCTCCCTGTTTGTTTGCTTTTGCATCGGGGTCATCAGCAGGTTATCCATCAACTATTTCAAGGGCGAGCAGGGTATTGTCAAATCAGTATTGACTGTAGCAGTACCACTTGCCTTTATCTTGCTCACCTATCTTGGTATTGTGCAGGAGATTGACCTTGCCTGGACAGTTTATCGGATTAACCATGCATCCGAAGCACTAAACAGTTTTACCTTGCTCTCCCTGCAGGGATTCAGCCTTGGATATCTCAGTCTTTGGCTATGGCTCAACTGGCAATATTTCAAGGAAAAGCATTTGGCAACCATACTGGTTATTGTGGGAGTTTATGCATTGTTCATTGCATTGATTGGAGGATTGACAGAAATTGGCATCCTGAGAGATCTTTACATCCAGCAGAAAAATGGAAACGCTTTATCGATGTTGGGCATCCGATACGGATATCTCCTGCTCATTGCAGTATTGGTTTTGGGGATCATATCCAACCTGAAAAGATTTTTGCCTTCCCCGAACATAACAAAATTAATCGCCCTTATTTTCAATGCAACCTTGCTGGTATTGCTCTGCAATGAATTCATCCATTGGATGGATATTGGAGGATTTGCCAATGAATACAAACTCGGGCTCAGCATCATCTTTGCTGTATATGCACTTGCGATGATCATTACAGGCATCAGCAAAAAACTGAAACACATCCGGATGGGAGGAATCATTTTGTTTGGCATTACCCTTTGCAAAGTGCTGTTCTACGACCTTTCAGCCCTATCCACCATCTCCAAAACCATTGTCCTCATTGTACTTGGGATCATCATGCTGATTGCATCATTCCTTTACAACAAATTCAAGGACTCCATTTTTGGAAATGAACCGGAAACAAATCTTGAGAAAGGATAATTGGAAGATCACCTCACAATTGTCCTGAAGGTAAGGTTGATTCTGGGCGAGGATATTTTTTTGGTAGGCGGAAGGCGGTGCAACCAATGGGTTTGGGTTTCATCCTTCATGACCAGCAGGCTGCCATGTTCAAGCAATACATTCACTACCGCTGCAGTCTTTTTGTGCTTGAAGGCAAATTTCCTTTCTGCGCCAAAACTGAGTGATGCAATGGCGCCATTTTTCTTGAGGTCTTTTTCTGCATCGCTGTGCCAGGCCATTCCCTCTTCGCCGGTATGGTAGAGATTCAAGAGGCATGAGTTGTAGGTTTCACCGCTTGCGTTTTCTGCGATGGCCTTGAGCGCTTTTAAAGCATCATTCCATTGCAGCGCCTGCTTGGTGATACTTGAATATGTATACTGAAAAGGTTTGTCGCCGTACCAGGCCACCTTTCTTTTGGTGATGATGCGCTTGCCAAAAATAATGGCCTGATCATTTTCCCAGGCAATGTTGTTGAGCAAGGCGGTATAATATCCATCTGCTTCTTGCTTTGACATGAGCTTGCCAAAATAATGGACTGATCCATCCGAGGGAAGGAGATTGACAGCAGGATCAGAAAAACCAAAAAGGTCAAGCATTGGATGAATTTGATTATGCTGCTTTATTAGTAAAATGTCTGATTGCTTTGAAGACAGTCCTCTTCTGATTTGTTTCCTCTTCAATATCAAAGTCATCTTGCAGCCCTAGCCAAAATCTAGCACTATTCCCAAAATAAATAGAAAGTCGCAATGCAGTATCAGCTGTAATGCGCCTTCTCCCTTTGATGATTTCAGACACCCGCGTTTGTGGAATGCCAATATCTTTTGAAAGCCTGTAAGCCGTGATTTCTAAAGGAACAAGAAACTCTTCAAGAAGAATTTCGCCGGGATGAATATTTTTTAACTTGCTCATATCTTTGGGTTTAATGGTAATCGATGATTTCAACCAGTTCCGCATTTCCATTGTTCCATTTGAAAATGATTCTCCATTGGCTATTGACACGAATGGAATAAAATTCTTTCAATTTTCCTTTCAGTTTTTCAAGTCTATTTGATGGAGGAACCATCAGGTCATTGATGTCCTGTGAGCTGTTCAACATCCTGAGTTTCCTCCTGGTAATTTCTTGAATATCTGTTGAAAAGCCCTTGACTCTCTCACCTTCCCATATTTTATGGGTATCCTTATCACCGAAAGAAATGATCATACTAATTTAATGCGTTACTAACGCCAAAGATAACTAAAAATTTTAATTTAAGAAAACAGGATTTTATCCCCCCGGCTAACTTTTGAAAGTTTACCTCAAACCAACGCCTCAAACAAAACCTCAACTGGATGAAGCGCTTTTGCACCGGTTCCATCTTTGATCTGGTGGCGACAGCTGGTGCCCGGCGCAGCAACCGTGCAGGCTTCGCTGTTCTTTCTTACTGATGGAAACAAGACCAGTTCCCCAATTTTCATGGAAACATCATAGTGCTCCTTTTCGTAGCCAAAAGAACCGGCCATGCCACAGCAGCCTGAAGGGATGGTTTCAACGGAATGGTTTTCTGGAAACGAAAGAATTTTGATTGAATCCGCCAGTGACCCAACTGCCTTCTGCTGGCAATGACCATGCAACAGTATTGCACGCTTGTTACTATTGAACTGGTCTTTGGTGATCCTTCCCAGATTGATCTCCCTGGCAATGAACTCATCAATCAGGAATGCATTTTTAGCCAAGGCCTCTGCAGCATCCAGGTTTTGGTCTGTGGCCAAGTCAGGATATTCGTCCCTAAACGTAAGTATCGCTGAAGGCTCAATGCCAATCAATGGCGTAGCATCACTGATCAGGGGGCTGAACAAAGCAATGTTTTGGTTGGCGATGGTCTTGGCCTTTCTGACCAGGCCTTTTGAAAGCCAGGTCCTGCCACTTTCTCCATGCGCGGGCATCAACACTTCATAGCCAAGGGCGTTCAACAATTGAACAGCTTTTATGCCAATATGCGCATCATTGTAATTGGTGAACTCATCACAAAAAAGGTATACTTTTTTTGCATGACTCGCCAGGGATTGCACATGCTGGTGTTTGTTGAACCAAGAACGCAAGGTCTGTTTGGAAAGGGCTGGCATCGAGCGTTTCTGGGCAAACCCAGAAAGGGATTTTACCAGTCCGCCGGTGAAGGCATTGCCCATCACGAAGTTATAGAGTGAAGGTGCGATGGACCCCAGTTTTGCAGCGGCGGTGAAATTGGCTATCAACCATGAACGGAAAGGAACACCATTGGCATCGTAATAATGCTGGAGAAATTCAGCCTTCAGTTTAGCCATGTCCACATTCGAAGGACATTCACTCTTGCAAGCCTTACAGCTCAAACAAAGGCTCATCACATCATAGATTTCCTTGTGGTCATACCTGTTTTGCTTGTCAGAATGCGTCAGGAATTCCCGCAGGATATTGGCACGGGCACGGGTTGTATCTTTCTCATCGCGCGTAGCCATATAGGAAGGGCACATGGTGCCTCCAGAGAGATGGGTCTTTCTGCAATCACCTGATCCATTGCACTGCTCGGCATGCTGCAGGATGTCTTGCTGGTGAAAACGGAAAATTGTTTTGAACTCCGGCGTAAACTGACCCGGCTCATACCGCAACATGGTGTTCATGGGCGGGGTATCGACAATTTTGTTGGGGTTGAAGATATGGTGTGGATCCCAGGCATTTTTCACCTGCTTCAACAAGCCATAGTTTTTCTCTCCTACCATCTGTTTGATGAACTCACCGCGCAATCTTCCATCACCATGTTCACCACTCAAAGACCCGTTATATTTTTTTACCAAGGTGGCCACTTCTTCTGCAATGGTCCTGAACAACTGATTGCCCTCAACCGTTTTCAGGTTGATGATCGGACGAAGGTGCAACTCACCGGAACCAGCATGTGCATAGTGCACTGCAAAAAGGCCATGTTTTTCAAGTATCGCATTGAACTCACGGATATACTCCGGTAGGTCTTCCACATCGACGGCTGTATCCTCAATCACTGGCACGGCCTTCTCGTCTCCAGGAAGATTACTCAATAATCCGAGACCTGCCTTGCGGAGGGTCCATATCTTTTTGGTGTCTGCACCAAAGAGCACAGGGAAATGATAGCCAAGCCCTGCGGCCCTCATCTCTGCTTCAACCTGTTGGGTGATGGCGAGAATTTCTTCCCTGGTTTCCCTTGTAAATTCAATCACAAGAATGGCACCCGGATCTCCCTGCACAAAGAACCTGTTCTTGCTTTGCTCGATGTTGCCCTTGGTACACTCCAGGATATAATGATCAATCAATTCACTGGCACTGGGCTTGTATTTGAGGCCAATCAGGTTGGCATGCAAAGACTCGTCAATGGAGTTGAAATGCACACAGAGCAGGCCTGTTTCTTTGGGCGGTGCAGGCACTACATTGAGTTTGATTTCTGTAATGAAAGCCAGCGTGCCTTCAGAACCCGCAATCAGTGAACAAAAATTGAATGCCGGACCACCTGCAGTAAAAGGTTCTGTTTCTACCAGCAAATCAATGGCATAGCCTGTATTCCTTCTTTCAACTGATTTCTTTGGGAATTCTTTTCTGATCTCTACCTGGTTATCGTAATTGCCCAGGATCGACCTTACCGATTTATAAATATTGCCTTCCAGCGAATTGAGCTCACATTTTTCATGAAATGCATCCGTAGAAAGCGATGAAAATATGGTCTCTGAACCATCACTCAAAAACGCTTTTACCTCCAGCAAATGCTCTCTGGTACTGCGGTAGACAACGGAGTTGGAGCCACAGGAATTGTTGCCCACCATCCCGCCAATCATGGCGCGGTTGGCAGTAGAGGTTTCCGGACCAAAAAACAATCCGTAGGGTTTAAGGAACAAATTCAATTCGTCCCTGATCACGCCGGGCTGCACACGCACCCAGCCTTCCTCCTTGTTCAGTTCAAGGATTTGGTTGAAATATTTTGAAACGTCTACAATGATGCCGTTGCCCACCACCTGGCCAGCAAGCGAAGTGCCCGCGGTCCTTGGAATCAAGGAAGTTTTTTCCGCATGTGCAAAAGCAATCAGCTGCTGGATATCATCAATCGTCTGGGGTACCGCAACCGCCAATGGCATTTCCCGGTAGGCAGATGCATCTGTAGCGTATAGCGTACGGATGGTGTCATCGAGAAACAAGTCTCCTTTCAGTCGTCCTTTCAGCCCATTCAGCTTTTCCTTCATTGCATCAAATATGTAATGCAAATTTACCGATAAATTTCTTGTTCGCTTTTGGCGCTTATTTAACCTGGTGGTAGCTTTTTTCGGATTAGCTTCGCGGTTCAAGAAAAGCCGACAATGATTTTCAAAATACTAACCATCATAGGCCTCGCCACTTTCGAGGTTTATGCCGCCATACCAGCAGGGTTTGCCTTTAAACTATCTCCCATTGTCATTTTTCTCGCCAGTACTACAGGTGGATTGTTGGGCGTATTTGCTGCTGCCTACCTGGGGGGCATGATACAGCGAATGGTGAGCAAGTACCGCAAGGGTAAGAAAGAAGAAAAACCCAAAAGCAAATTCGTACTCAAACTCTGGGATAAATATGGCCTGATTGGACTGGGCGTTATTGGCACCATGACTGTTGGAGGGCCCATCAGCATCGGCGTTGGTGTAGGATTCAATGTTCCCCTCAACAAGCTGGTTTTCTGGTGTTGCATAGGCGTAATTGCCCGTTGTGCACTCTTCACTTTTCTGGGAGAAGTGGGCATGAAAATGATCGGTCAATAATCCGATAAGACGGTTGCTCTTGATCAGCTTCCCCTTGAACCACCTGTTTTCACAGGCTTTTTGGCGGCACCCGCAGATTTGGTGCTGGTAGGTTTGGTGATGAACTTTGAGGATCCGCCCTGCGTATTGCTCTTGGTGGTAGCCGTTTTGCTTTTGGCAGCTATTTTAGGATTGATGTGAAAGCCCATAGTGGAATATTATACTGCAAAATTAGGCTAAATAATCTAAACAGGGGTGAAGAGCCCAGCTGACTGTTCATCAGCACTGAACAATCGGCTCTATTTATGCGTAATGATATTGATGAAAAAGTTGATGATGATCTTGGTGATGGCACAGACATTGGCCTGCACAAAGCAGGGAACCATGGAGGAGATCCCTCCAACACCTGTTGTTCCGGGTTTCCCCCAATCCATCACCTGGCTGGCCCTGGGCGATTCCTATACCATTGGTCAGGGGGTGGCTGCGGCTGAGCGATATCCCGCCCAAGCGGTTGAGTTTCTTGCCCAAAAAAACATCAGCATCAACAGTCCCACCTATATTGCCACTACCGGATGGACCACCGTCGACCTGCAAAATGCCATCAAAAACAAAAATCCTGAAAACCATACCATCGTTTCCCTCCTGGTTGGCGTGAATGATCAATACCAGAAAAGAGATACAACCGGCTACAGGCAAAATTTTGCTGGATTGCTGGGCAATGCGATTGCACTGGCCAATGGCAAAAAGGAAAATGTTTTTGTATTGTCCATCCCCGACTACAGTGTTACCCCTTATGCCAAAAACAGTGATACGGCAAGGATGCGGTTGGAAATTGACTGGTTCAACCAGATCAATAAATCGGTGACAGCCAGTTATGGTTGCCCCTATCTTGACATCACTGGTTTTACAAGAGAAGGAAGAACAAACCGCGACCTGATTTGCGGGGATGGCCTGCACCCCTCAGGAATTGACTACAAACGCTGGGCCGATCAATTGGCCACTCTTATACAGAAGGCATTGAACTGATGCTTCAACCCCTCCTTTTGATCACGGCAAAATAAAATGCTGATCTGATGCTGAATCCCAGGTGTTCATATTTGGCAATGGCCCGGGTATTGTCTTGCTTCACATGCAAAAAAGGAACGTCTCCGCGCTGAATGACGGTTTCGCAGGCATGAGACATGAGGTGAGAAGCATATCCTTTCCCCAGGTAAGCGGGATGGGTGCAAACAGCACTCACTTCAGTGTAGCCTTTTATATGCAGCCTTTCTCCAGCCATGGCCAGCAGCTTATCCCCTTCAACAATTCCGATATAGTGGCCAAAATCGATGGTATGCGCCAAGAATGGTCCGGGCTTTGTCAGTGATGTCAGTTCAAGCATTGCAGGAACATCTGCATCGCCCAATTGGCGCATGCTCAAGCTGCTGTCAAAAATGGGCTGAAACCTTGTGCAGACCATCTGGTACAATGGTGTTGTAAAAATAATCTCAAAACAAGCGGGTATCCTTACCTGATCAGCAATCATCACTGAGAAACTCCTGTCTGCAGGCAATTCCTTTTCAAGCATGGCAAGGTCATGGTCATCCCAATGCCTCATGCCAACAAATGGAGAAACGTCTTCCGCAAAATACCGGACCTCTTCAGTGCCGCAATTCAGCCTTGCATCTTCTGTTCCTAAAGCCTCCCAAACCGGATTGTCCAACAAATGTTTCAATTGCACTGTGTTTTAAGAAATCTGATTGATGTTTGCCGTGCAGCATGGATAAATTCATGCACGAACCACAAAGTTAATTTATGCACCATCTGCTTTCTGCTTATTTGACAGCTATATTTTTTAGGGTGGTTTATTTAGCGCAATGTGATGATAATCACCTTCACATTGAATAGCATGATCTTACTTTGTCGGCATGGACAAAATTATTGATCAACCTGTTCAACTGGGTTTGAAAGAAAACCTTCAACAGTTTGTATTGTTGATCATCGTCAACGCCTTTGTTGGCGCCATGATTGGCATTGAAAGGTCGATCCTGCCTGAGTTTGCAGCAGCAAAATTCAATATCGCCTCAACCGCTGTATTGCTTTCATTCATTGTCATCTTTGGCATCTCCAAAGCCATAGCGAATTATTTTTCAGGATTTCTTGCTGCCAAATACACAAGAAAAAAAATACTGGTACTGGGCTGGATCATTGCCTTTCCTGTTCCACTGATCTTCATCTATGCCCCCAGCTGGTCATGGATTGTATTTGCCAATGTTTTGCTGGGCATACACCAGGGCTTTACCTGGTCGAGTACGGTTGCCATGAAAATTGACCTGGTAGGACAAAAAAACCGCGGCTTTGCCATGGGATTGAATGAGTTTGCAGGATATATTGCCGTGGCCATCATGGCATTCTTTACCGCTTTCATTGCTGACCATTATGGTGTTTTTCCTTATCCATTTTACCTGGGCATTTTGGTGGCTTCTATTGGATTGGTACTCAGTATTTTCTTTGTTCAGGATACAAGAGCTTTTGTTGCAAAAGAAGCCACCAGCCTGAACCAATTGCCAAGACTGAAAAATATTTTTCTTGAAACAACATTTAAAAACAGGCAACTCGGTGCCGTAACCCAGGCAGGCCTGGTCAACAACCTCAACGATGGAATGATCTGGGGTTTACTGCCCATCATCCTGTCAAGAAAACATTTTGACCTGGTGGATGTTGGCATCATCACCTCCATTTACCCTGCCGTTTGGGGCCTCAGCCAAATCATCACCGGAAAGCTTGCAGACATGGTGTCCAAAAAAGGACTTTTATTCTGGGGGATGCTGCTCCAAGCCCTGGCCATCTTTGTTTTGACCCTTGCCAACACCTATGCCGAAATGATGATGACCAGCATTGCACTGGGCATCGGCACAGCCATGGTGTATCCAACCTTTCTTGCCACCATCAGCGACAATACACATGCCCTTGACAGGGGAAAAAGCCTGGGTATTTTCAGGTTCTGGAGAGATAGCGGATACGCGATAGGTGCTGTTATTACAGGCATCACAGCCGACCACCTTGGGATCAATGCTTCGATTATGCTGATCGGAACCCTTACTCTGTTTTCAGCCTTTTTCATTTTGTTCAGGATGAAAACGCTTTCTGCTTTACAATAAATTTTTAACATCAATGTCTAAGCGACCAATAGGCCTTTGCATAACGGATACCCATGGCCCTTTGCCCTGCTGCATTGAAATGCAGGTTATCCCCCTTGTGACCAAGATCGCCAGTGGCAATAACAGCAGTGTTTTTATCGGTTGATGAATACTCCCAAATGATCTTATTGATCTGCTTGAATTGTTTTGCTGCATTGATGTTAAAGGCACCCAGTTCGCCCAGCAGGATGGGCAATTTCTTCTTACCAGATTCCTCCCTGAATATACCAAACAGCTTTTGCATATTTTCCTTGTACACCGGCATTCCCTTCTCATTGGCATCGCCTTCCCCCTGGTGCCAGAGTATTCCCTTGATGGTGCCGTACTGTTTGGCAAGAGCCGTCTTCTCTTTGAAATTGCTCAGCAATTTTACGCCACGATGAATCGAGTCCCCCAACCACTGGCGGATATTGCTTCCGCCAACCGCAGCGGGAATGAGGAGAATACTGACATCATCCGGACAATCCTTGATCATCTCTTTTGCAAAGGAAAGCCCACAATCCAATCCGGCCATGGTGGGTTCATAAAAATGCAGCGGCTCTTTTGCAGGAACAATTTGCCCTTGCTTGTTGATGGTCCTGATCCTTGGATCGGTGATGGTGTCTTCTGCTTCAACGGCACCACGGCCCGCCATGTTGGATTGACCGGCCAGGATGAAGACCCATGTTTTTTTCTTGTCTTGCGCAAACAGGGAACTGATACAGCATAAAAAAACAAGTGAAAAAATATACTTCATATTAATACTTTTAATTCCACTGGATGGCAAAATAGACGGCAGGTCTTTTGGCAATGTTGGTGATGTTGTGCGGAATATTGGATTCTACCCAGGCAGCATCACCGGTAATGATCTTTTGCTTTGATGCTCCCAGCACCATCTCCCCTTCTCCATCAATCATCAGGATGATCTCTTCTGTTTTGTGCGTATGTGGAGGATGGCTGCTCAAGCCCGGATTCAAAGTAGTGATATGGATGTCAAAACGGGGCGACATCACAATTTTCCTGTCAAACAATTGCCTTACGCCACCCCTGTCATGTGGCTTGAAATTCATGTCAAACCAATCCATCACAAAAGAAGGCCCTGCGGCTTTTCCCCTGGCAAGATCTGGTTGGGTTGATGCCATTTGCATTTCATAAATTTCAACATCATCCTTGCGCTTGTTCTGAAATACAACATCATCGCCTGGCAAGAGAAAAACAACAGAGCCTTTGTCAAGGTCATGGTGTACACCATTCAGCTCAACATGCACAGGACCGTATTTAATGATGAAAAAAAGTTCATCTCCACTTGCTCCTGTGTTGAACTTCAGTTTTTTTCCCCCAGCGATGGCATGGCCTTTCAAAACCTGTTTGGAGAAAATGGCACCAGCACCATCAAACATCGCTGTCTTCCCACTGCTCCACTTGTACACATTTGTCTGGATCTGCGCCTGGGCAAACAATAAAACAGTTTGGAACAGAAGCAGCGTTGTAACTATTATTTTTTTCATTTGGCTTTGATAATCGTGAACAATATTTGACTGCAAACAATTCATATCCATTCAAAAGTTAACCAATTTACGCGAAATCGTTTTAGAAGTTTGATATAGGCTGATCATGCTACCAAACCACTGGTAAATTCAAACCCAGTAAGGCAGAGGAAAAAATTATCTATTTTTGTTCTTTATTGTACTGTACAATTCCAACTGAATGAAGCAATTCTTGCCCATCCTCTTTACGCTGATCGCCAGCCTGGCTTTTTCACAGCAAAAACAAGATACAGCTGCTGCCATGGTTGCCAGCGCGCATCCCATGGCAACAGAAGCAGGGTTGCTCATGCTCAAACAAGGAGGCAATGCCTTTGATGCGATTGCAGCATCATCCTTCATGCTTTCGGTGGTGGAACCCAGCATGAGTGGTCTGGGCGGACGTTTGCAGGCCATTTATTTTGTTCCCGGTCAAGGGGTAAGGGGACTGGATGCCACCACACAGGTTCCGTCAGGATACATCAAAAAAGCAAAAGAAGCGGAGCATGGATATGGTACCATTGGTGTACCCGGCATGGTAAAAGGCATTGTCCAACTCCACCAACAATACGGCAAGCTCCCATTGAAGCAGGTGATAGAACCCGCCATAGCAGCTGCTTCCAAGGGCCATGTCCTACTCAGCGAAGAATCAAGAAGAGAATCGATTGAGATCAAGGAATTGAGAAAATTTGAAGGAACCGCAGCCCATTTTCTTCAAAAAGACACCGTGTATGCAGGCGGATCGCTGTTCAAACAACCCGCACTGGCCAAAACGCTGAAAACCATTGCCCGAGACAAAGGGAAATCTTTTTACAATGGCGGGATAGCCTATGCACTGACTGAAGAAATCAAGCAAGGTGGCGGTTTTCTGACCCTTGCTGACATGAAAAACTACAAGGCAGAAGAGGCAAAAATTGTCAGAGGAAATTACAGGGGATACGAAATCATTGGAACAGGCCTGCCCTGCTATGGTGCCATCGTGATTGAAATGCTTCAAATGTTGGAACAGGTTGACCTGTCCAAGGTTGCTGAAAAAGATTACCTCCAGTACCACGCGGCAGCACACCACAAGGCATACGAAGACCGACCGCTTTTGAAAACAAAGGAAGACAGCCTGGTCGTTGGAGCCTATGCAGCAAAAAGATGGAAAGACAGCTTGCCCAAAACAATGGCCCTTCCGGCAACTGCTACCACAGGAGACCATAGCAATGGGCATACAACCCACCTGGTGGCCAGTGACCAGAACGGCAACATGGTTTCCGTCACCCAGTCTGTGGGTCCACTGATGGGATCAAAAGTCGCTTCAAAGAAAAACGGATTCGTACTGGCCACAACCATGGGGCCATATCTTGGTGAGATGAAGCCAGGCGAAAGGGCTTCCTCACATATCTCACCGGTCATCATCTTAAAAGATGGGAAACCTTTTCTGGCATTGGGTGCCGCAGGCGGAGCCAGGATTGTGCCGGCCATTGTGCAGGTCATCAGCCGGGTGATTGACCAGGGCATGCCGCTTGAACAGGCACTTTCAGCCGGAAGGGTCTACCAGCTTCCTGACAGGTTATTGGTTGAGAACCACAAAAATGTCTTCTGGAAAGACACAAAAACGATGGACCTGCTGAGGCAGTCCGGCATCAAAATCGAGGAAGTCAAAACAACAGCACAGTTTGGCAGGGTGCATGCCATCCAATACGATGGTTCAGGAAACTGGATAGGGGCGGCTGATCCTGACTGGAGCGGAACAGCGAAAGGGCTTAAAAACTGATCTTTTTGGCCCTATATTTGTCTATTTCCGCCAAGATTTATACCTTTCGCTCCGAATTACCAATGTCTTTCTGCAAGACAAACCCCTTATAGGCATCCAACTACTTTTTATATAGCTAAACAAGGTCTATAAAAGACAAAAACAAACGTTTATGAGACAAATCAAAAAAATCACATGGCTGATCATGTTTCCCATGCTGTTGCACACCATGGTGATGGCACAGACCAGCATCAAAGGAAAGGTTACAGGGCCCAACAACCAGCCTGTTTCCAATGCAACAGTGACCATCAAAGGAAAAGCCAAGGCTTCGCAAACCGATGCCAAAGGTGAGTTTATCATCGCGGTATCCAAGGGTGAAACACTGGTATTCAGTTCAGTGGGCTTTGTTTCCAAGGAAATCAAGGTTGCCGAACAAACCATCATCAATGTTAAGCTCTCCCAAGACGAAGGACTGCTTGAAGGCGTTGTCGTAACGGCAATGGACATCAAGAAGAATCCGCGCGAACTGGGTTATTCCGTCCAGAAAGTGGATGGAGATGATATCCAGGAAACACAGCGTGAAAACTTTGTGAACAGCCTACAAGGCCGTGTTGCCGGTCTGACCATCAGCCCCACCAGCGGTGCTGCAGGAGCTTCTTCCTCCATCGTTTTGAGGGGATTCAACTCACTTTCCATGAGCAATCAGCCACTATTCGTGGTGGATGGTATCGTGGTAGACAACCAGAGTGTTGATGAAACTTCAGATGGAGGTCGTGGTATCGGTCTGGCTTCTGACCGCCCCAACAGAAACAATGACTACCAAAACAGGATTGCCGACATCAATCCAAGTGATATTGAAAACGTAACCATCTTGAAAGGACCTGAGGCCACTGCGCTTTATGGTAGCCAGGCCAGCTCCGGTGCCATCCTGATCACCACCAAAAGGGCCAAAACAAGTAAGTTTCAGATGCAGTATGACAACAGCTTCCGTGTTTCACAGCTTACAAGGTTCCCTGAAACTTTTGATCAATACTCCAATGGTACCAACGGCATCCCTGCAAGCACATTCCGTTATTTTGGGCCAGCTTACGGAGATACCACCCTGTTGTTTGACAACGTGAAATTGTTTTTCCGTCCGGGTATTTCCCAAACCCATAACCTGGGCATGGACTTCGGTATCAAAAATTCGTTCTTCAGGTTGTCTGGATCCATTTTCGACCAGCAAGGTGTAGTTCCCAACAATGACTTCAAGCGTTATAACATGCGTCTTTCCAACACAACCAAGATTGGAAAGTACATTGAGCTTATGCCATCCATATCATTGATCAGGACAGAAAACAACAAAGTATTGAGAAGTGCAGGAGGCTATATGCTGAGTTTGATGATATGGCCGAACAGAAACAACATCCTCAACTTTGAAGATCCTGTAACCGGCGACAAACTGCCTTTGTTCAGCAGCAATCCCAATGCAGATTTTGACAACCCTTTTTTCAATGTCTACAACAACGTTGGAAAGGATATTACCATGCGCGCCACCACATCATTGGGTATCAACATCAACCCAACAAGCTGGTTATCCGTTCAGGGTCGTTTTGGATATGACGCCTACAACATTGACGGATATACCAGGTTCCATCCAAAAAGCTTTTATGTAAGTTCTGCTATTCAAGGTACCCTTGACAATTTCTGGAGAAAATATGCCGGATACAACCATACCATCACTGCCACTGCAAAGAAAAAAGTGGGTGACTTCAGCTTCCGGGGCATGGTGGGAACCATGTGGCAGGATTATAAAACACAAATGTATGCCATCACGGGAAATACACTTTCTTCTACAGAAAGCTTCGACAGCAGCATCACTGCTCCCAACTCAAGGGTGAGGTTGTTGAGGAACTATTTTGGTGAATACAACAGACAGGTCCTCCGTCAGTTTGCTTATTTTGGAGAGGCTGCTGTGAGCTACAAAAACATGTTGTTCCTGAACTACACCCATCGTTTTGAATCAGCATCTACCCTGCCTGCCAAAAACAGGAACTATAACTATCCTGGTGGAAGCCTTAGCATCATTGCCAGCGACTTGATCAAGCCGTTGAAAAACAGCGATGTGATCAGCTACTGGAAAATCAGGACCTCCCTGGCAGGAACCGCCCGTCTGAATACCCCGTATTCAACGCAGTCGGTTTTCGTGAACAATTTTGCCAGTGGAAATGGATTTTCTTATGGCTTTACCAATGCCAATCCTGAACTGGCGCCTGAGAGACAAAGCACCTATGAACTGGGTACAGAGCTCCGCCTATTCAGGAACAAACTCAACCTGGAAGCAACCTATTACAATACCCTCAACAAGGGCCAGATCATTGAGAACTTCCGCCTCAGTTATGGAACAGGTTTTGTGTTGAATACGCAAAATGCGGCCAGCACAAGAAACCAGGGAGTGGAAATTACCCTTGGATCCAACGTGATCAACAAGGCCAAGTTTGGATGGAATTTCCAGATGAACTTCAACAAGATGTGGAACGAGGTGATCGACATGCCTAAAAACGTTTCAGAATACTATATCGCTGATACATGGCTCTATGGCAATGCCAGGGGCGGTCTGGTATTTGGTGGACCTACAACATCCATCACCGGTTTTGGCTATGAAAGAAACCTCAATGGGGATGTGCTCATTAACCCTACCAATGGACTACCGGTAGTAGAACAATTGTTCAAAATCCGTGGCGACAGGAATCCTGACTTCACCCTGGGCATCAACAATTCCTTCCGCCTGAACAGGTTCAGGTTGAATTTCCTCTGGGATATCAAAGTGGGCGGAGACATCTTCAATGGTACGCACAGGTTCCTTACCGGTGCAGGAAAAAGCCCCCTCACTGCAGACAGGTTCACGCCCCGCGTTGTCAAGGGCGTGTTGAAAGACGGAAGGGAAAACACCAATCCAACACCGAATACGATTGTCGTTGTTCCAGCCTTGAACGATGCCTACTATACCAACATGCCGGAAGAGGATTTCATCGAGAAGAACGTAAACTGGCTTCGCCTGCGTGACCTGACATTTGCGTATGCATTGCCCAAGAATCCATTCAGGGACCTTCCTGGCATCAAAACACTTGAGGTTTTCCTCACCGTGAATGACCTTGTACTCATTACCAACTATACAGGAGCAGATCCTGCAGTCAATGGTAATACGGCAGGTTCAAGAGGTGTTGGTGGTTTCGGTTTTGACTATGGAACCATGCCCGCTCCCATCAGTTTCAACTTCGGTTTGAAGACATCATTTTAATCAAAAGGAAAAATCAGATCATGAAAAAGAATATCATATTTTACCTGACCTCAATAGCCCTGGTCTTTTCGTTCTCAAGTTGTGAGAAGAAGATTGATGAGGCATTTGCCAATCCAAACGCCAGCGTAAGGGTTCCTGTTGAAACCCTGCTGCCCGGCATCATCGGAAACTTTGTAGGCAGCTCTGCTGCTGCAGGTAGTGCTTATGGCCTGGCGAATGATGGCGTGAACATAGCACGCTATGTACAATACTTTGCCACCAACAGTGCTGGTAATACATTTGACCAAATGGCAGGTGCAACTGGTGCAAGTGACGTACTTGGGTCTGTTTGGGCCATGCACTATTTTGGAATGGGTGAGAACCTGAACAAAATGGTGAAATGGGGAGTTGAAGAAAAGAAGTGGGATTATGTAGGTGTAGGTTATGCCATCAGGGCATTCAGCTGGCTGGCCCTGACCAACATGTATGGAGAGGTGATCATGCGAGAAGCTTTTCGCCCTGAGCAACTTGTTTTCAATTATGACAACCAAAAAGATGTCTACGACACAGTAAGGGCTATCGGCAGACTGGCCTTGGATTATCTCAACAAAACAGGAGACAATGCAAGCCAGGCCAACCTCGCCAAGGGAGATGCCTATTTTTATAATGGAGACGTAAACAAATGGAAAAAATTTGTTTACACCGTCATGGCCAGGTCATTCAATCACCTGAGCAACAAGGCTGAGTACAAGCCAGATTCGGTAATCAAATATGCTTTGTTGGGAATCAATACCAACACGGACAATGCAACAGTAAAATTTGCCAACACAGGCATCACAGGCACTTCCAACTTCTATGGGCCTGTCAGGAATAACGCAGGTGCATTGCGCCAAACAGAATACATTGCCAACCTGATGAACGGATTGAATTCCCGTTTCACTGGTGTTACAGATCCCAGATCTTTCTACATGCTCAGGGAAAATACCAATGGAACCATCAGGGGAATCAAACCAAACAAAGGCGCAAGCGGATTGGTTACAGCAGACCAACCACAAAGCTTCTGGGGTCAGGCATTCAGCTCTGCTGCTGCGCCTGTATCTGATGCAACCTGTCGCTACATCTTCAAGAACGGTTCGCCGTTCCCCATCATCACTGCAAGCGAAAACAAATTCATGTTGGCCGAGGCTTATCTGCGCAAGGGAGATGCTGCTTCAGCAAGGACTGCTTATGCAGATGGCATCAGCCTCAACATAGACCATTTGAATACAGACTACAGTGCAGGTGTACCAGTACCCAGGCTGATGACTCCCGCCATCAAAGCTGCGTTTCTGGCCAACCCTGTTGTAGTGCCTCCGGCAGCATCGCTTTCGTTGAGCCATATCATGCTGCAAAAATATATTGCCCTTTATGGTTTTGGTATGCATGAAACCTGGGTGGACATGAGAAGATTCCATTATACTGATATAGATGCCAAGACTGGCGCTCAGGTATATGCTGATCTTGTAACGCCCTCAGGTATCGATCTTTTTATCAACAATAGCAATAAGTTAGTTTATAGGGCGAGACCCCGTTTCAACTCAGAGTATCTCTATAATATTGCTGAACTGACAAGGATTGGCGCCATTGCCCTTGATTACCATACCAAAGAACAATGGTTCTCTCTGAAATAGATCACCAGACTAAAATCATCATCATGAAATTTTCAATGAACATCAAATCAATCACCATAGCCCTTGTGTGCATGATCATGCTGGCGGCTTGTGAGAAAGAATACAAGTCACTTCTTACAGAACAGACCAACCTTGGCAATACAGCTTTTGTGAAATTTCACAATGCCATCATCAATTCCAACAGGACCTATATCTATTCAGACCTGGTTCCCTTGAATGGTGCTACCATCGCCTATGGTGGTTTGTTCCCGAGCCTGTCTCCTTCCTACGCTGCTTTGGCTGCTGGAACCAGAGCCATTGCCATCAGGGATACGCTTACACCAAGCACACAATACCCCATCAGTTTCAGTGCTCCAATGATTGGCGGCAACTACTATACCATTTTTGCTTACGATTCATTGAATGCCCCAAAGTTCAGGCTGATACAAGACAATATCCAGGTATTCAATGACACTGCAGCAAGAATCAGGTTTGCCAACTTTCCTTTCAGCACAACAGCAATACCCAACGTGGATATTTTCTCACAAAAACAGCAGGCAAATCTTTTCACCAACATCAGTACCGCTGCTGTTACTGATTTCATTTCATTCAGGGCTAACTTCAGCGACACCTTGTATGTTCGTCCAACGGGCACAACAAACAACCTGACACAGTTGAACGGATTGGTGGCCACTGCCAAAAGAAACTATACCGTTATTTTCAGGGGAAGCTACCGCACTACAGCAGGTGCTGCTGCAAGGACATTGACTTCATTCCTCAGTTATTGATTTAATATCTGGGTTGATATTTATTAGGAGCGCCGCGGGAAACCCGCGGCGCTCTTTTTTATCGTAAAATTGTAACGTATCCGGTTCGCCTCTTGCTGCCATCTCCTAAGTCAATCACATAATAATACGTACCCGCAGGCATGGGAGCGCCATTGCGGGTTCCATCCCAGGCAACAGCATACCCAACAGATTGATAGATGATTTGCCCGGCAGTATTGTACACTTCCATCCGACAATTTTTATACTGTGCCAGAAAAAGGATCTTCCAGGTATCATTGATGCCATCACCATTGGGCGTGAAAGTATTGGGGATATCTACAGCTGACAATACAATTACCTGTACTGTATCACTGGCGGTACAAAGGGTTTGTCTGTCAATGGCCCGGACAACATAGATCATGTCAAGCTCTGGCTTGCACAAGGGATTGAGCAAGTTGGCCTGGTCTAAATAGGTTGATGGACTCCAGACAAATTGGTATTGGCTGGGATTGGGAATACTCGCCTCCAATGGAGCAGCACTTCCTTTCTTGATGTACAAATCAGGACCAGCATTGATCATGGGTGCGGTGTTGATGGATGGTATCGCGTGTAACATGGTATCACTGGTACAGCCCTGGTCAAATGCAATCCAATGCCTGACAGAAAAACCAGCCATGGCTTTTTTGTAAGTATGCGCTGCAAGGTGGGTGGACTTGCTGCTGAACCGCTGCCCATCTCCAAAGTCCCAGAACCAGGTTGCGCCTGTATTTGATCCAGATGGAATGGAGGAGACAAACTGTATGGAGCTGTCAACACAGGGCTTTCCATTTTTCGTTACCGCCACTGCAGACAGGTCAACAACAAGCACTGATGTTACTGTATCGGCCATGCAGCCATTGTCTGTCAACACAGCATAACGGATGGTCTTGTTGCCCGCAGTAGTGAAGATTTTTTTTGCATCCCTGGCATTGCCCTGGCTTCCGTCTGGAAAATCCCATTGGTGGGAAACCACATTAAAACCTTGGGCATTGTTGGTTCCTGTAAAACTGGCCTCTTTTCCCAAGCAGAGTACACCCGGCGCAGCAATTACAGGCTTGGGGCCTTCTTTCACCAGCACATGGATGACGGTATCTTCTGTCTTGCTGCAATTGTCAAGATCTGTAGAAGAATAGGTAATGGGAATACTGTAGTTGCCTGCAACAGAAAACCGAAGGTCTGCTGCAATGGTGTAGGCATAATACTTTCTGCCAAAAACCAAGGCAGAATCAATTGGAGCTGGATTGTTGATGATGGAATCGGCCTTGATATTGAGCCCAGTTGCCTTGCTGAATTTCCAGTGTATCCTGTTCAGCTTGTAAGCCACTTTGATGCTGGCTTTGAATGGCGTATTGATGCATGTAAATGAATCTACACCGGGCAAAATGCTTTTGGCATTTTTAATGGTGGCGTAGGCATTCAGGTTGTTTACAAGTGTGCCAACATTGTAGCCATAGCTTTCATAATAGCCCAGCCCAAAGACCATGCCATTGAATGTGCTGTCGCATGAAACACTGTGCTGGCCTGCTTGTCCCAGCAAACGGACAACCGCAACGGCATAATCGTTTTTGATGGGATGGCGGATGACGTTGAGCGGATCAACAGTTTTCCCATCCACCCGCAAAGAGGAAATTCCTGCAGCAGGAAGCAGAAGACTCACATAATTGAAGTCGATGTATTGGTTCCTGGTTTTATAAAAAGTAACATTTTTAATGCCCTGCTCAAAGGGGCTCAAATAAAACATTTCAGGGTCGCCATAGGGGTTGGTGGCATCGCTCGCACAGGCATTGGAGGAAGGCATGAACTGTGCAACAAGGATTGGCTTGTCAGCCTCAATATAATCACCCGAATTGCTGGAAAACTCATAGTAGAAATTATTGATCAACCCGGTCATCAATGTTCCATTTCTTTTCACAACCGTGGAAGGATCTTGCACAACCACCCTGTAAATATTTAAAAATGGCGTTGCCAGGTCGGAGTTGGCATTGGCCAGGGTATGATAGGTCAGGTAGCGGGTACCCCAGGTATTGGAGGGGAAAACCTGCTGTTGCATGATGTCTCCTCCGTTTCCAAAGCACAGTGTATTGCGGCTGGATCCAGAAAATACTCCCACTGGATGACATTTCCCATCACTGCCCGCAATGGAAAGAATCTTGCTTCCGGTCATGTCTACACCACTGTCATAGCGAAGGCGCTTCCCAAACAGATTGAAGATTTCTCCTCTTTTGAGATCGACAGTGAATGGCTGACCTGCTGGCCTGCCACTTTCAGTAGTGCCTGAAGGGATGACCTCGATTCTCGTGTTGTCTTCTGGTGCAACAACATAAAACCAGGAATGGCTATAGTCCACATTGGATAACTGTTTGCAATTGACGGAATAATAATTGTATCCATAGGTTTCAGTGGGCATGACCATCATGGCACCGGAAGAATTCAGTCCGTACTGGTGCGCATTCAATACAACCGGTACATCAGCCTTTACAAGAATGCCCCTGTTGAAAATTCCCTCCCCCGTTAACCTTGCATCCTGCAAACCAGTTTTGGGAATGACAACGGATGCATCTACGCTGTTGGCAGGAATAACCACCGTTTGGCTCCAGCCATTTCCAGGTATGGAAACCACTACAGTTGCCGGCAAGACAGTTGAGATATACAATACAAGGGTTTGGCTGTTGTTGCCGGCAGTTGGATTGAACATCACATTGTGGCCATAGCCCAACCAGAACTCCTTTCCGCGGTTGGACCGGTCTTGTGCCACCAAGATCCCAACAGACTGAATCAGCAAAAATAGGATCAGAAAAATTGTGCGAACCATTTGCATTGATCAGGCAGTTATCGAAGGATGGTTACATATCCTGTTATTCTCTTGCTTCCTTCACCAAGATCAATCACATAATAATATGTTCCATCCGGCATCTTGGCTCCATTCCTTTTTCCATCCCATGGAGCACTGTATCCATAAGACCTGAAGATGACCTGACCCGCAGTATTGTAGATGTCAAGTTGTGCATTCCTGTACTGGTTGAGGAAACGGATATCCCATGTATCATTGACGCCATCCCCGTTGGGCGTAAACGTATTGGGAATGTCTACATCAGAGAGGAGAAAAACTTTTACAGTATCGGCAGCACTGCAAAGGGTCTGGTTATTGACAGCAAACAACAGGTAAGTGACGTTTGCATCAGGCTTGCAGATGGGGTTCTGGGTATTGGGTTTGTCCAGGTATTGTGCAGGCGTCCAAAGAAAAGAATAAGCGGCAGGATTGGAAATGCTTGCATCCATTGTTACAGCATTCCCTTTCTTGATGTACTTGTCTGTGCCTGCATTGATGGCAGGTGGTGGATGAATGATGACAGACTTGTTGAAAGGTGCTGAACCACATCCTTCTTTGCTGGTTACCACCAGGGATGCCGTATAGGTTTTGGAGGAAAGATAACGATGCTTGTAGGGGGATGGCTTGCTGACCTGGTTTCCATCTCCCAGATCAAGCTTCCATGAACTGATGTTGCCAAGGTTGTTGGGCTGAAAATTGATCAGAGACCCAATGCAAAAGCTGTCTGCCGCAATGCTCATGTCTGCCACCGGAGCAGGATAAACAACTGGAACATTCTTAGTTGTAGTATCGCTGTTGCAACCCTGGTCCAATACCACCCAATGCTTCACAGGAATATTGGAACTGGCCACCTTGTACCCATGAGATCCTATATGGGTTGACTTGCTGCTGGCCTTCTGGCCATCACCAAAATCCCAGTACCAGGTGGCTGAAACACCCTGACCACTGATTATGGAAGAGGTAAAAGAAAGGCTGCTGTCTATACAAGGCTTTCCGCTGATACCAAAGGTCAATGCAGAAGGATCGGATACAAAAAGTTTTTTCAGGGTATCAGCAGAACAACCGTTATCTGCAACCACAATGAGCTTGATGAGCTTATCGCCCCCTTGCTGGAAGATCCTGCTCACATCCTTGGTGTCCGCCTTGCTGCCATCTGGAAACTCCCATTTGTATCCAAGGATAGTAAACCCGGCAACGGTATTGGTACCGCTCAGGCTGATGGTATTCCCAATGCAACTGACTGCAGGCAAGGCATAATCCGCCCTTGGTCCATTTTTTACATTGACAATGATAACGGTATCTCTTTTTTGATCGCATTTGTCAATGTCATCAGCAAAATAGGTCACCGGAATTTTGAACTGCCCCGTTGTGGAAAATTTCAGGTATTGGCCATAGCTATAGGTATAATAATTCCTTCCAAATATTTTGGTGATGGCCACCGGTACAGGAGCAATCACAGTGGAGTCTTTGGTGATATTGAGTTCTGGCACTGCACTCAGCCTCCATTTGATGGAACTAAGCTTATAGGCCACCCTGATGCTGGGATTGAATTCCGTACCCAAACAGGTTGAAGAATCTGCTACTGCCTGGTTGCTGTAGCGGTTCTTGATGCTGGCATAGGCATCCAGGTTGTTGAGCAATGTTCCGGCATTGTATCCATAGCTTTCAAACAACCCTATGCCATACACCGTTGCATTGAAACTTGAATCTGAGCTGACCGTATGCTGCGCCGCAGCGCCCAATATCCTGCCCACAGCAACAGAGTAGCCGGGGAGGCTGGGATGAGGAATGATGTTTTCCGGGGGAATGGCAGCGCCATCAAGCTTCAAGGAAGAGATGCCCCCTGTGGGGATATAAATGCTCACATAGACATAATCTATGTATGACTTGCGGGTAGTATAAAATAGAATGCTTTTCTGACCCTGTTCAATCGGGCTGAGATAGATCATTTCCGGATCTCCATAACTGATGCTGTTCATGGTAGCACACTCATTGGCGTTGGGGGTATACTGTGCAACCATGATGGGCTTGTCGGCCTCAATATAATCACCCGTCTTGCTGTTGAATTCATAATAGAAATTCTTGACAAGCCCGGTCATCACCACACCATTGCGTTTGACAACGGTTGTTGGATCCAAAACACAGACCCGGTAAAAATTCATGAAAGGGGCCTTTACATCGGTCTGCGTATTGCTGATCATGTGATAGGTGAGGTAACGGGTGCCCCATGCCTGGGAAGGGAAGATTTGCTGCCCCATGTATTCACCACCATCGCCCCGGCAAAGCCGGATACCCCCAGAACCTGAAAAAAGCGCAATGGGATGACAGTTTCCATCGCCTCCCGGCACAGAAACCACCTTGCTGCCCGTCATGTCCTTGCTGGCTTGGTACAACAAGGAGCCGGAACCCAGCTTCCCCATCACACTATAGATTTCACCTTTATTGAGTGTAATGGTATAGGATTGACCAGGAAGCCATCCCAAACGGGTTGTATCTGAGGGGGTGATCAGAATTTTGGTGCTGTCTTCCGGGGCAACCACAAAGAACCAGGAATACCACTCTGGACCATTTTGAACGGTTGTGCTGAAACTGCCCGGAGGATTTGAACCCGACTGTGTCTGTGCATAGTTGACAGAATAATACGTATACCCATAGGTTTCGACAGGCATCAGCATGGTAGCCCCAGATACCATCGTATTGTATTGGTGTGCATATACCGCTACGGGTACATCACTTTTTATCTGGATTCCTTTCTTAAATAGCCCTTCTCCCGTAATCCTGGCATCTTCAGGTCCGGTTTTGGGAACAATCACCGAAAAATCGACCGTATTGGCTGGAATTGCAAAAGTTCTGGTCCAGCCAGTACTGTTGATGGAAACAGTAACATTGGCCGCCTGGGAAGCACTGATATAGAGTTGAAGTTCCTGTCCATTGACAGGAGGCTCATTGTTGAAACTGTAATTGAAACCATATCCCAACCAAAACTCCTTTCCCCAATTCGATTTGTCTTGTGCTGCAATTGCATTGCAAGCAAAAAGCAAAAAAAATAGAAAATGGTGCCTGGATCTGCGCATAGCTGGCAAATTTAAGCAATCAGGGGGTGTTTTCTTAATAATTTGTGAAAACTGAGAATTTTACTACCTTAGGCACTTCACTGAAAAAAACCATTTTACAACCAAAACTGACCAACATGATGAACCGACACTCCGCGAGGATGTTCCATCTCTTTTTTGCCCTTTGTGCAATCCTTGTATCAACCTTCACTTATGCACAGGGTACTTATGATACCAACAAATGGCGTTTCAGCAACCCCAAGCCATTTGGATTCACCATTATTGACGTAGAATTCCTGGACGACAACAATATTCTTGGTGTTGGATCAGAAGGCGGAATTGCCAGGTCTGCAGATGGTGGAAAAAGCTGGACCTATGGCGCTTTCACCTTTCCAACAGCAGCTGGGCCAATCACCAGACCTTCTTTCAATGATATCCATGCCGTTAACACAACCATTGCCTACGCAGTAGGTACAGGTGGTGCCATGGTCAAAACAACCGATGGCGGAAAGACCTGGAACCTGGTGAGAACACCATTGTTCAACAAGGGAAGAAACATCAATGCCGTCTGGTTCGTCAACAAGGATACCGGATACATTGGCGGTCAACACAATACGCCTGATTCACTGCCAAAGCTTTATTTCACCAGAAATGGTGGTAATACCTGGGATTCAATGGCTGCCCCCATGGGTGGCAAGTCAAGGATTGGCTATGTGAACAATCCCAGCCTGGCACCCATCATCGTTGATGTTACCGCAAAAGACAAGGAAATTTATGCCATCCAGTTTGTCAATGACAGGCTTGGCTATGTTTCTGGTTCTGGCCTGAGCACCTTTCTTCGCCATCCTGCTGTCTCGGCAACAGGTTTACCCAATGGTACAGCGACTTCAAGCGGATCCCACCATTCAAGTTTGCTCTGGAAGTTTGAAAATGGCACGCTCACTGACTATTCAACTTCCAAAGAAAGATTAGGCTATACCGGCGTACCTGCAGGAACCGTAACCAATACTACACGCTACGGATCACCTGGCAACAGTACCCAAACCATGAGGGCGCTGCACATCATCAATGACTCAACTGTTCTGATGATGTCTTTCAACAACAATATTGTACTCAGGGTGCAAACCGGCAGAAACGACAGTACGGCCAATGTGGCTGTTCCAGGAAGATTTGAAAAAGGGCGGTACACAACACTGAACTTTCCTTTCCCTCCGGTAACTCCCATTGTTTCTATTCCAAGGGTGCAAACACTGTTGATCTCCAACCCTTACCGGATTGTAAGAGCCCCCAATGGCAAACTGCATGCACCAGGTAATTTTGGTTTGATGGCCACTTCTACAGACAATGGTGTTAACTGGAAGATGGAAGGTTCACTGCCACAGGGTAAAAACTTCAGTGGAAATGGAACCTGGGCCATGGACATTTCTCCCACTGGAAAATTCCTGACCATGGGAACTTTCGGCGTCTACGCTGATTCTAGTGCCGGTGGAAAATGGGCAACCAATTATGTTACAACACCTGCATCAGCCAGCTATTTTGAGATTGAATTCGCAGATTGTAACAATGGAATTGCCACTGGTGGCGGGTCTGTAACCGTTACAACAGATGGCGGTAAAACATGG
>Ga0207909_1000109_pt1 | contig 31253 bp, 21 predicted proteins | sample LakMenEpi05May10_FD_150672 | JGI IMG/M metagenome (GOLD analysis project Ga0207909, IMG submission 150672) | Freshwater microbial communities from Lake Mendota, WI - 05MAY2010 deep hole epilimnion (SPAdes) | ecosystem: Environmental > Aquatic > Freshwater > Lake > Epilimnion/Euphotic zone ...
CTGGGAGGAAGGGAGCGGTCCGGTGCGCGGCGGGCCGGCCGGCCGTTCTCCTGACTCTTTTTGTAACCGTCCGGCCGTTCCGGCGGCTTGACGGGGTCCCGGGAATGGCGAATGTCGCCGCATGGCCAACGACTCCCAGGACGCCGGGCTAGCGAAGAAGCTCGAGCACGGACTCGAGTACTTCATCTTCGCCAGCCGCTGGGTGCAGGCTCCGATCTACGTGGCGCTGATCCTGGCGGCCATCGCCTATGCCTGGAAGAGCGTCCAGGAGCTGCTGCACCTGCTCACCGGCTTCGCGGCGGCCACGGAGAGCTCCATCATGGTGGGCATCCTCTCGTTGGTCGACATCTCGATGGTCGCCAACCTCGTCAACATGGTCGTCGTCGGCGGCTACGTGACCTTCGTCTCGCGCATCGATTTCGGCGATAACGGCGACCGCCCCGACTGGCTCGACCACATCAACGCCAACACCCTCAAGGTAAAGCTGGCCGGCAGCCTGGCGAGCATCTCCGCCATCCATCTGCTCAAGAGCTTCATCGCCATCACCGAGACCGTCGGCGCGACCGCGACGATGTCGGCCAACCAGGAGAAGGTGATCCTGTGGCAGGCCATCATCCACGGGGTCTTCCTCGCCTCGATGATCCTCTTCGCCTGGGGCGAGAAGATGCAGCGTCACCACGTCGACTGACCGCGCCGTCTGCGCCTAACCGGCCCGGCGGCGCTTCGGCGTGCCCCGGCCTTCGGAAATCCAGCCGATGACATGCCGCCGCCGGTCTTCGTCCCAGCGGTGGTGGAGGCGGAGGAACCGGCCTTGTTCGTCGGGGCTGGTCTGGACCCATCGGTCGAGCGCGACCTTGCGGTCGTCCTGGAGCACCCGCACGGCGGCGGCCCCGCGTAGGTCCGACCGCATCCCGCGGCGGAGGAACGCGGGCATCGGGTGGCCCTCGGCGTACAGGTCATCCCGCGCGACGCGCGCCAGGCGGTCAAACTCCAAGGCCTGCATCGCTTGCTCGATCTGCGCGTAGCCCCGGAAGCGCAGGCCCAGGGCGGCATCGATCGCGGCATCGAGGATCTCGTGCTCGTCGGTCATCGGCATGCCCGCGTTCCAGATGAGGAAGTGGCCGACGCTGTCATGGTAGCCGCCGACGGCATGACCCATAAGCTGGCGACGCGGCCGGCGCAGGCGCTGCTCCTGGAGTGCGTTGCCCAAAACCCCCAGGAGTTCCGCCACCGCGTCCTTGTCCGCCTGTCGGAAGTCGACCGTCAGCGGGTGCGGGCCGGCGCTCGACCAGAACGTCAGTAATACGTCGCCGTGGAGGCCTGGCCCCGTGACGCGGATGGCTCCGGGTTCGGGGAGGATAAATACGGTGCCGAGGGCGGGGTGGAGGAACGTCTTCGGCTCGAGGACCCCCTGCACCTGCTCGGCGTCGACACTGGCGAGGAAGGCGCGGCGGAGGAGGGGGAGCGGGCGTGGCGGTTGGGTCTGTTTGGGTTTCATGAGAGGGTGGGAAAAAGGGAAAGGGAGGGAGGCTGGCCAGACGCCAGGGGTGGGCAGCGGGTATGACTGGGAGGCAGGGAGTGGGCAGGCGGAACGGAGTGCCGGTCCACCGTCCGTGGTGGTCTCCGTTATGCCCGGGGTCCGCCGGGGCGCAAGTGGGCCGCCCGGGGGAGCGTCTCCCGGCGGGCTAGCATGACACCCGTCCCCGACCGGTCCGGCTCAGCTCGTGTGGTCGTCGGCGGGGATCCGCATCCCGTAGAAGCTCCGGTAGACGAAGACCAAGGCCGTGACGAAGATCGCGGCACCCAGCAGCAGGCGGGGGCCGGCCGGCATCTTCACCGCGATCTCGACGGCAAGCAGGCCGAAGAGCGTGGTGAATTTAATGACAGGATTCAGGGAGACCGAGGAGGTATCCTTGAAGGGGTCGCCGACCGTGTCGCCCACGACCGTCGCCGCATGCAGCTCGGTGCCCTTGGCCTTGAGGTCGACCTCGACGATCTTCTTGGCGTTGTCCCAAGCGCCACCGGCGTTGGCCATGAAGATGGCCTGGAAGAGGCCGAAGAAGGCCATGCCGACGAGGTAGCCGATGAAGAAGAACTCGTTGAACAAGGCCAGCGACAGCGAGAGGCAGAAAATGACGATGAAGATATTGATCATGCCTTTCTGGGCGTACTGGGTGCAGATCCGCACGACTTCCTTGGAGGATTCCGTGGTCGCCGTCGTGACGTCGAGTTTCATGTTCTGCTTGATGTAGACCACCGCGCGGTAGGCGCCGGTGACGACCGCCTGCATGGACGCGCCGGTGAACCAGTAGATGACGGCGCCGCCCATCAGGAGGCCCATCAGGGCTTCGGGGTGCACGAGGGAGAGTTTCTCCAGCACGTTGAATTTTGCGTTCAGGGCTTGATGGTGCTCCTGCAGCATCATGATGATGCCGAAGACCATGGTCGTGGCGCCGACGACGGCGGTGCCGATGAGCACGGGCTTGGCGGTGGCCTTGAAGGTGTTGCCCGCCCCATCGCCTTTCTCGAGCTGATGTTTGGCGCCCGCGAAGTCGGGGCGGAACCCGAAGTCCCGCTCCAGTTCCGCCTCGATACCGGGCAGCCCCTCGATCTGCGAGAGTTCGTAGACCGACTGGGCGTTGTCCGTCACCGGGCCAAAAGAGTCGACCGCGATGGTCACCGGTCCCATGCCCAGGAAGCCGAAGGCGACGAGGCCGAAGGCGAAGATCGGCGCGGCGAAGGCGAACTGCGTCGGCATCAGGCCGACGATGGCGGCATGCCCCGAGAGCAGGTAGGCGCCGAGCATCAGGCCTAGGATGCAGAGGCCGGTCCAGAAGGCGGAGAAGTTGCCGGCGACCAGGCCCGAGAGGATGTTGAGCGAGGCGCCGCCCTTGCCAGAGGCCGTGACGACCTCCTCCACGTGGCGGCTCTCCGTCGAGGTGAAGACCTTGGTGAATTCGGGGATCAAGGCTCCGGCCAAGGTGCCCAGCGAGATGATCGTCGACAGCACCCACCAGAGGCCGCCGCCCTGCGCCGCGAGCAGGAAGTAGCTGGCGAGGTAGGTGATCGCGATCGATACCAGGGAACTGATCCAGACCAGGTTCGTGAGCGGCTGTTCAAGGTTGAAGTCCTTGGCTTGGCCCCAGATCGCCCGGCTGACGGCGTCGTTCAGCCAGTAGCTCAGCAGGGAGGTGAGGACCATCAGGATGCGCATGGCGAACAGCCAAATGATGAGCGTCGCGCAGAGCGCGGGCTTGGCGGCGAGGGCCAGGGCGAGGAACGCGATCAGCGCCACGCCGGTCACGCCGTAGGTCTCGAACCCGTCGGCGGTCGGGCCGACGGAGTCGCCCGCGTTGTCGCCCGTGCAGTCGGCGATTACGCCGGGGTTCCGCGGGTCGTCTTCCGGCAGTTTAAAGACGATCTTCATCAGGTCGGCCCCGATGTCGGCGATCTTGGTGAAGATACCGCCGCAGATGCGCAGCGCCGAGGCGCCCAACGACTCACCGATGGCGAAGCCGATGAAGCACGGCCCGGCCAGGTCCTTGGGCAGGAAGACCAGGATGCCGATCATGAAGAACAGCTCGATGGCCACGAGCAGCAGGCCGACGCTCATGCCCGACTTCAGCGGGATGAGCAACGTGGCGAGCGGGTTGCCGCGGAGGGCGGAGAAGGCGGCCCGCGAGTTGGCGACGGTGTTGATTCGGATGCCGAACCAAGCCACCCCGTAGCTGCCGAGGATCCCGAGCACCGAGGCCGCGAGGATCACGACGACGTCGCCCGCCGCCTTGTGTTCGAGGGCGCCGAAGTAGTACACCATGCACGCGGCGATCAGCACCCAGAGCGCGGCGAGGAATTTCCCCTGCTGCCAGAGGTAGGTCTTGCACGTACCCCAGATGATCTCCGAGACGGCGGCCATCGAGCGATGGACGGGTAAGGCGCGGGTTTGGAGGTACTGCCACCAGCCGTAGGCCGTCGCGAGCACGCAGACGGCGAGGCCGAGCCAGAGAATCTGGAGACCGCCGAGGGACCCGCCGAGGAACGACGTCCCGCCGAGGTCAGGGATGCGGATGTCGGCTTCGCCGGCAAGGAGGTGAGTGGGGGCGGACAGCAGGAGCGCCGCCGCGAATCGCTTCACGGAGTTCATGGAATGGGGGCGGGAGGGTGACCGCGCCCCCGAGCCTAGGGTCGATCCGCGCCAGGACGAGCGAAAAGACCGCCGCCGCCCCCGTCATTTTCGGGCATAACCCGGCCCCGCTATTTCAAGAGGAACTCTTGGATAAAGAGGGCGGTGGCGAGGAACTGGAAGTCCGCATTGGACTTCTTCACGAAGCCGTGACCCTCGTCCTTGGCCATCACGTACCAGACCCGTCCGCCCTTGGCCCGGACGGCGTCCCGCATCCGCTCGGCTTCCGTCACCGGGACCCGCGGGTCGTTGCGGCCCTGGACGATGAGGAGGGGCGCCTTGATGCGTTCGGCCTGGTTTGCCGGGGAGATCCGTTCGAGGAACTCCCGCACCTCGGGTTTGCGCTCGTCGCCGTATTCCAGCCGGCGGTTGGCCCGGCGATAGTCGGAGGTGTCGCGGAGGAACGTGACGAAGTTCGCGATGCCGACGTTGTCCACGCCGCAGCGGAAACGGTCGGGGTAGGTCGTCAGGCAGGCCAGGCTCAGGTAGCCGCCGTAGCTGCCGCCGGAGACGGCGAACCGGGTCGCGTCGAGCCGCGGTTCCCGGGCGGCCCAATCCAGCAGGGCGCCGACGTCCTTGACCGAGTCCTCGCGCTTCAGGACGTTATCCAAGGAAAGGTAACGGCGCCCGTAGCCGGTGGAGCCGCGCACGTTCGGGTAGATGAGCGCCACGCCCAGTTCGTTCAGGTAGTAGAGCAGGTTCCCGCGGTAGCCCGGGCGCGACTGGCCTTCGGGCCCGCCGTGGAGCAGGAAGAGCGCCGGGCGCTTGCCGGGGAACTTGCCGGGGTCGGGTTCGTAGACGAGCGCGGGGATACTGAGCCCGTCGAAGCTCGGCGCGCGCACGACGCGCGGCGCGGGCACGGCCATGGCCTGCTTCGGCTTGCTCGTCCGGTCGGTCCAGCGCGTCGCGGTCCCGGCATCGAGGTCGACGGACCAGGCGTCGGCCGCCGTTTCCTCGCTGTTGAGGGAGAAGCCGAGCTCATGGCTGCCGTGCCGCCAGGCCAGCGCCGAGAGCACCCCGGCGGGCACCGCGGGGAGCGCGCGTTCCCGCCCGTCGGTCAGGTCGCGCACGTGGAGCACCGACCAGCCTTCCTCGTTGCGCGTGTAGGCCAGGAGACGACCGTCCGCGGAGAGCGCAAGCTCCTCGGCGTCCCAGCGCGGCGGTGATCCGAGGCGGCGCAGTTCCGCCGTCGCGAGCTCGAGGCGCACCACGTCGAGAAAGTCCGACTCGTGGTCGCTCAGCGCATAGACCGCCCGGTCGCCGTCGCCGAACCGCGCCTGCGCGAGGATGCGCTTGCCGGTCTTCGGCGAAACCTGCGCCTTGACGCCCGTGGCGACGTCGACGGTCCACAGCCGGGTGTCCTCCTGGCCGTTGGCCACGCGGAGGAGGAGCTTCGTCCCATCCGCCGACCAATCCGCGATGCCCCAGCCCGGGGTGTCGTGGCGGAGCAGCACGCGCTCCTCCCGCGGATCCGCGGCTTTCACGAGGACGATGTCGCTCGCCTTCACCTCGCGCCGGTTGGTCGCGTAGGCGATCCACTGGCCGTCCTTCGACCAGGTCGCGTCGGTGTTGCGCGACTTCCCGTCGGTGAGCCGCGCCGGCGTCGCCTTCGGGTCGGCGGTGTCGACCAGCCAGAGCTGGTAGTTCTCGTCGCCGCCTTGGTCGGCGACGTAGAGCAGCTTCGTGCCGCCGGGTTGGAAGGCACCGTTGCGGATCGGTTCGGGCCCGCGGGTCAGCGGGATGCGCTTGCCCTTCGGTTCCGCCAGGCGATGGAGGTGCGTCGCGTCGCCGATGCGCGTCGTGACCATCGCCTCGCGCCGGGCGCCGTGCCAGCCGCGGAAGCTCGCCCCGCCGAGGTTCAGGTAGGGTTCGACCTGCGTCCGCAGCTCGGGCGGGATCGGCGGCACGCCTTCGACGACGAGGTTGGGCGGGATCTCCGCGGCCGTCACGAGCAGGAGCGACAGCAGGAAAGCGAGGGCGGGGCGGACCATGCCTCCATTAATAGGAGGCGAGGGAGGTCGGTCGACCTCAGAAGATGGCTCGCCTCCGCAAGGCCGGCGGCTAGGTCTAGGCCATGGTCAGGCGCCCCCGTCCCTTCCTCGTGCTGCTCGCCGCGCTGGTCGGCCTGTGCGGCCCGGTCTCCGCGATACCGCCGCTCCCCTCGCCGTTGCAGGCGGCTGCGTCGCGCCGCCGGGCGGAGCTCCGGACGGAGCGCGCCGTCGAGGTGGCCGCCCGCGAGATCAAGGACGGGGACAAGTCCCTCCGCTGGCTGGAGCGGGAGTTCAACCTCGCCCCGGAGGGCGAGCGGAGCCTCTGGATCTCGATGCACGGCGGCGGCGGCGCTCCGGCCGAGGTCAACGACCAGCAGTGGCGCAACCAGATCCGGCTCTACGCCCCGCCCGAGGGCATCATGGTCGCGCCGCGCGCGCCCACCAACACGTGGAACCTCTGGCACGAGCCGCACATCGACCGTCTTTTCGACCGGCTAATCCAGGATTTCATCGCGGTCCGCGGCGTACATCCGGACAAGGTCTACCTGCTCGGTTACTCCGCCGGCGGTGACGGGGTCTGGCAGCTCGCGCCGCGGATGGCCGAGCGGTTCGCCGCCGCCGCGATGATGGCCGGGCATACGAACGGCGTGAACACCCTCGGCGTGCGCAATCTCCCCTTCGCCATGTTTGTCGGCGGGGCGGACGCGGCTTATAACCGCAACAAGGTCGTCGCGGAGAAGATCGCCGAGTTCGGCCGCTTGCGGCTGGAGGACCCCGCCGGTTACGAGCATCTCGGGCGCGTGTACCCCGGTCTGCCGCATTGGATGGACCGCAAGGACGCCGAGGCCTTGCCGTGGATGGCCAAGTTCACCCGCGTCGCCTGGCCCGCCAAAGTCGTTTGGGTGCAGACCGGCGTCACGCACGACCGCTTCTATTGGCTGGAGTTGCCGGTCGGCGTCGCAAAGCCCGGCCAGAAGATCGTCGCGACCGCCCGTGGCCAGGAGATCGTCCTCGAGGGCGACGTTCCTGCGGGCATGACGCTACGCTTGCGCGAGGGGCTCGTCGACGACCTCGCCCGCCCGGTCAAGGTCACGGTCAACGGCCGCTTGGCGCTGACCGCGATCCCGACGCCCGCGTCGCCGGCCCAGCTGCGCGCTTGGTTGATCGAGCGCTTCGACGCCCCGGCCACGCCGACCGCCACCCTGCGTCTCCCTTGATTCCCGCCACCATGCGTACCCTACTCCTGCTCGTCTGCCTCGCGTTCCCGTCCGTCGCCCGTCCCGCGTCCGAACCTTTCCCGGTCAGCCCGACGGTGCCCGCCGTGGCCCATCCGCCGGCCGACGCGCCCGGCTTCGTCCCGTTGTTCAACGGCAAGGACCTCGCCGGTTGGCGCACGAAGGGCAACTGGGTCTACGAGGCCGATGGCACCGTCACCCTCAAGCCGCGCGCGGGCGAGACCGGCTGGAAGCGCTTCGACGCCTACCTTTTCACCGAGCGCAAGTACCGCGACTTCGTCCTCGACCTCGAATTCAAGTTCGAGCGGACCGGCAACTCCGGCGTTTTCTTCCGCGTGGCCGACCCCCTGGATCCGGTCGACCACGGCATCGAGCTGCAGATCCTCGACACGCACGGTCTGGCGAAGCCGGGTCACCATGATTGCGGCGGGATCATCCGCGCGATGGCGGCGGCACGGAACATGGTGAAGCCTGCGGGCGAGTGGAACCGCTACACACTCACCCTCCAGGCCGACCTCCTCCGGGTCGATTTCAACGGTGAGCGCACCATCGTGCTGACTTTGGATAAGTCGCCGATGAAGGACCGTCCGGCCGACGGGCACGTGGGCTTCCAAGATGAGGCGAAGCGCGTCTGGTACCGCGGCGTCCGGATCAAGGAACTGAAGTAGGCCTCAGCGCGGGAGCCAGCGTCGCGCGGCCAGCCACAGCGCCACGGGGACGACCACGCTCAGGCCCAGCGCCCAGGCCGGCTCCGCCTGTCCCAGCGCGCCGATGGCGGCGAAGAGGAACCCCGTCGGCACGCTGCCGCAAGCCAGCGCGAAGAGGAAGGAGCGGAATGGCATGCGATGCAGGCCGGCGAGGCACGCCACCGCCTCGGGGAGGATCGGGAGGCAACGCGAGCCCGCCACGAGCCAGGCGCCGCCGCGTTCGAAGAGCCCTTCGCCGGCGCACAGACCTTCCTCGCCGGCGAGGCGGAGCGCGAGCGGCCGGCCCAGCCAGCGGCTGAGGGCGTAGGCGACGAGCCCGGCGAGCATCGTGCCCGCCGCGGCGTAGAGCCCGCCGAGCCAGGTGCCGTAAGCGAGACCGAGGGCCGACATCACGAGCGTACTCGGGATCGGCAGGAGGAGGTCGGCGACGAGCAGGCCGATGCCGGCGAGGCCCGCGCCCGCGCCGTAGCCGGACATCCAGGCGCGCGCCCCTTCGACCGAGAGCGCCGCCTCCAACGCGTCGCCCCAGACCAGGTAGGGTACGATCGCGCCGAGCAGCACGAGCGCGGCGCTGACGAGCAGGACGCGGTGGCGGGCGAACCAGTTCATCCCTGCGCGCGCAGGTCCTTCCACGGGGCCTCGCCGCTCACGTCGACCATGAAGGGGCCTTGGCTGGCGCCCGGCGAGAGGATCGCGAGGATCGTCGCGTCGGCCCGCGAGGCGTTGAACGTCGCGTGCACGACGCCCGCCGGGATGTGCGCGCTGTCGCCAGGCTTCAGTAAGCGCTTCTCTTGTTCGACCCATTGCTCCACCTCGCCGGCGAGCACGTAGATCATTTCTTCGAGCTCGGGGTGGGTGTGGAAAGCGTGGCCTTCGCCGGCGGGCAAGGTGGCCTCGCAGACCTGCAGGTCCTTCGCGCCGGTGAGCTCCGGCCGGGTCAGCCAGTAGTTGGTGCGACCTTTGTATTCCTCCTTGAGGGCCTCGGCTTTGGTCACGAAACGCAGGGGTTTGCTCATGGACCGACGCTGGCCGAGCTCCGCCCGCAGGGCAAGCGTCCGCAACGGCGCGTTGACAGGCGGGAACCTCGGGGCGAGAAGTTTGGTCCTGCTCCCACCCCATGAAGCCCCTCCATACCCTGTTCCTCGGCGCCGCCTTCCTCGGCGCCTCCGCCTTCGCCGCCGACGAGGCGAAGAAGCCCGCCGCCGACGTCAAGCCGGCCGCCAAGGCCCCCGCGGCCAAGGCCCCGGCGGTGAAGCTGCCCGCCCAGCCCGCCGATGTCGCCGCCCCTAAGCTCGGCAACGACGGCCAGCCGCAGGCCGGTTTCCTGAAGTCGCACGAATCCTTCGTCGCCCTCGCCAAGAAGGGCGAAGCCCAGGTCGTCTTCCTCGGCGACTCCATCACCGCCGGTTGGAACGGCCAGAAGGCGCTCTTCGACAAGGAATATGCGCAGTACAAGGCCGTGAACTTCGGCATCGGCGGCGACCGGGTCCAGCACGTGCTCTGGCGCGTCGAGACCGGCGAGTTCGAGGGCATCAAGCCGAAGGTCGTCGTCCTCATGATCGGCACCAACAACGCCGGCGTCGCCGAGAACTCCCCCGAGCAGATCGCGGGCGGCATCAGGAACATCATCGCCGCCATCCACAAGCGCTCGGCCGACACCAAGGTCCTGCTCCTCGCCATCTTCCCGCGCGGCGCCGGCGAGGCCAACAACCCCGGCCGGACCAAGAACAAGGCCGTCAACGCCCTGATTGCCAAGTTCGACGATGGTCAGAAGGTGCACTATTTTGACATCGGACCGAAGTTCCTCACCGCCGATGGTACGCTCTCCAAGGAGATCATGCCCGACCTGCTGCACCTGAACGCCAAGGGCTACCAGATCGAGGCCGACGCCATCCGCGAGAAGCTCGCCGCGCTGGCCAAGTAAGCCGCCGCCTCACCTCAGGTTTCCGAAGGCCGGCCCCGCGAGGGTCCGGCCTTCGTCGTCTCCGCCTACTTCCCCCAGTCCGCGGGGAGGTCGGGCAAGGTCGCCGTGAGGATCTCGTGGATGACCTGGCGTTCGTCGGCCCGCAGGTGGGCGAACTCCGGTGTCGGGGTCGTGGCGCGTAGGCCGACGGAGAGGCGGCGTAGCACGACGGTGCGGAGTTCCTTGGGCATCGCCTCGAAGGTCCGCGCGTAGATCAGCGGGCTGCAGCGGTACCGGAACAGGCGCGTCCGGAGGTCGAGGTCGCGCAGGGAGCGGTCGCGGTCGTCCGCCCGGCGGCTTGCGCCATAGATTTTCTCGAAGGCCCCATCGCCCTGCACGCCCCCGGCCGGGAAGGCCGCCTCGCCCTTGCACAGCAGGGCTTCGATCACCTTCTCCGCCTGGCTGTTCAGGACGACCAGGCAGGAGCCGGCGGGCGCGGAGTTCACGGGCAGCTGCAGTAGCTCGCGCATCGCCGGCCAGCGGAAGAGTGCGATCCGCGCCTGCTGGTTGGCGGCGCAGAGCACGTTGTGCACGTGCACCTGATGGTCGTGCAGCAGCAGCGCCACGATATCGCTCGTCGCCCGCGGGTAGCGCGCGGCGTCGGGGCCGGCGGGCAGCTCCGGGCGCACCTCGCCGCGCAACCCGGCGTCGCCCGTGAAATCCTCGGTCGCCTTGCCGGTGACGTTGCCCCGGTGTCGCAGTCCGCTGGGCCGGCCGGTGACGTACCAGCCGCCCCAGCGTTCCTCCAGCGGGGTGTCCGGCGCGATGTTGGAGCTCCCCGAGCCGCTGAGCGGTTCGCCGGTCGCGTCGGGGAAGACCGAGCGCGCGCGCAGCGAGGGGGTGTGGTCATGATGCGCGTGGCAGAGCAGGCACTCCTGGCTGCGCGCGATCAACGGCGCCGTCTCCGGCTGCTGGGCGTCGAGCACGTAGAAGGTCGCGCCCAGCACGGGGTCGAAGACGGTGATCTCGATGGCGCCGCCGGGCACCCAGCCGACGTAGGCCTCGTCGGAGAAATACAGCGCCCGGGGATTGCCGGGCGAGATGAGCCCGCGCTGCAGGCTGGTCTTGCCGAAGACGAGCAGCTGGGACTCCACCGGCACCTGCAACTGCTCGAGCAACCAACGTAACCGGCGCCGCGCGGGCCAGCCGCGGATTTCCTCCGCCTGTTTCGCCATGGCCGCGTTCAGGCGGGAGACGGCGTCCACCGGCACCGTCGTGGAGTAGTTGATTGGCGGGTCCTCGAAAGGCTCGTGGTTCTGGGCGCCGAGGGTTCCGCGCAGCGCCAGCGTGGCGGCCAGCAGGAGGGCGGGGCGGCGGAGAGCCATGACGTCGATCATGGTCATCCCCGACGCCGCGGCAAGACCGCCCGTGCGCGTCCCCGGGTTAGTAGGTCGCCTTGCGGGCGGCGTTAGGCCGCGGGCCGCGCGGCCGCCTCGGTCCGGAGCTTCTGCAGCGCGATGCCCTCGAGCTGGCGGACGCGTTCGCGGGTGACACCCAGGGCGGCGCCGATCTCCTCGAGCGTCCATTCATGGTCGGTCCCGATCCCGTGGCGGAGGCAGAGGATGCGGCGCTCGCGTCCGTCGAGATGGTCGAGCAGGGCGCGGGCGAAGGTCGCGCGGTCGGAGCGTTCCGCCGCGTGCGCCGGGTCCGTCGCCGTCTCGTCCTTCAGGCGGTCCGCCAGGGTGAGTCCGCCGTCGTTTTCCGGCGGGGCGTCGAGCGAGACGCCGGCTTGCGTCAGCCGGCGCAGGCCCGTCAGGTGGTCGGGCGCCCAGCCCAGTTCCAGGGAGACCTCGGTCTCGGTGGGCTCGCGTCCGAGTTTCTGCGTCAGCTCGGCCTCCGCGCGCCGGGCTGCGGTCAGCTGCTCGTGGAGGTTGCGCGGCAGGTGCACCGGGCGCTGGCGCTGGCGCACCTCCGCCACGATCTGGCTGTGGATGTCCCACGCCGCGAAGGTGCTGAAACGGATGCCGCGCTCGGGGTCGAACTTCTGGGTCGCGGTCATCAGGCCCAGGTTGCCCGCGCTGATCAGGTCCAGCAGGTCATCGCGGCTCCGGGCGAAACGCTTGGCGAAGTAGACGACCAGGCGAAGGTTGCGTTCGACGAACTCATCGTGGGCGAGCCGCGCCGCCGGCGTGAACGAGCCGTCGGCGCGGCGACCGGCGCGCAGGGCGCGACCCAGCGCGGTCTCCTCGGCGGGTTCGAGCTTATCGCGGTGGCAGGCGCGGCGGAGGTAGTCGCCGAGGCCGTCGAACTCGGTGGGCTCCTCGGCGAAGGCCTGGGCCGCGAGCGCGGCGAACTCGGACAGGGTCGAGGAATCAGCGGTGGTATCCTGGTTCGGGAGGCGGTCGAGGGTCGGGGCGGGGAGGGTGCTGGTCGGCAGGCGGAGGTCTTGGAGGAGTTGGGTTTGGATCATGTGGAAAGGGGTGGGGTAGTTTCTAATAAAAAGTAAATGGCCTCTATATAAGGGGCCGGAAAACGCCCTTTTCGGACCAATAGTTTCCTAAGTCATTGTCGGACAATGAAATCCTTTTAGCAGATTTTTCCGGTGCCAGGGCGTCTGCCGGGCCTAGGGGGGTGGGCGAGGGGTAATCTGCCCGCTCGCGGGGGCCTGTCAAACGGCCCAAGCCCCGGTCCGGGGCATCGTTCCCCAAAATAGGGTTTCCCCCGCCCTTGGGGGCCGCCACCCTGCGGTATGCGTTCGCCCCTGCTCGCCCTCCTGCTGGCTTCGTCCCTTCCCGGGGCGGACCTCATCGAGGCCAACCGCGATCCGGCGGTGTCCGCCCGGCAGGACTTCTGGACGCATGCGAACGGGGCTTGGCTGCGCCGTTTCCCCTTGGCCCCCGACCGGGCCGTCTACAACTCCTTCGCTTGGCAGGATGACCTGATCAAGAAGGACCTCCTGGCGATCAACGCCGAGCTGCTCGCAAAGCCGGATGCCGATGGCGATCAGCGTCGGCTCGCCGATTTCTGGCGTTCCGCGCTCGGCTTCGAGGCCGGCCCGGCCGAATTGCCCGCCGGGCTGCGCGGCGTCCTGGCCAAGCTCGACGAGGCCCGGACGCCGCAGGCGCTCCTGGAGGCCTCCGCCGACCTCTACGCCGAAGGCACGGGGACGATCCTCGGGGTGTTCGCCGGGCAGGACAAGAAGGACGAGACCAAGGTCGCTCTCCATCTCTGGCAGACGGGGCTCTCCCTCCCGGAGCGCGCGTTCTATTTCAGCGACGAACCCGCCACCAAGCGGGTCCGCGACGCCTTCCCGGCCCATGTCGCCAAGATGCTCGGCTTCCTCGGTTATGAGGCGGAGCGGGCGCGGCGGGCCGGCGCCGCGGTCCTCGCGTTCGAGACCAAGCTCGCCGAAGTCTCCTTGCCGCTGGTGCAGCTGCGCAACCCCGACGCGCATTACCACCCGATGTCCTGGGCGGAGATCGACGCGCTCACGCCCGGCCTGCGCTGGGAGGCCGTCACGCGCCGCGCCGGCGCCCCCGCGGTCACCCGTGTCATCGTCGGCCAGCCCGATTTCCTCAAGGCCTTGGCGCGGATCCTCGCCGAAACCCCGGCGGAGGATGTCCGCGATTACTTCCGCTTCCAGGCGATCTCCGGGCATGCCTCCGTGCTCAACGCCGCCACGGCGGCCGCCGCCTTCGAGTTCGAGGGCGTCGTCCTGACGGGCGCCAAGCAGCAACGCAGTCTTCCGGAGCGGGCCTTGCGGATGCAGGATGGCGCCCTGGGCGACCTGCTCGGCAAGGAATACGTGGCGCGCCGCTTCACTCCGGCGCAGCGCGAACGTTTCCGCCTGGTCTGCGAGAACGTACGGACCGCCTTCGCCGCCCGCCTCCGCAAGCTGGAGTGGATGGATGCCGAGACGCAGGCGTGGGCCTTGCGCAAACTCGCCGCGATCAAGCTCCGCGTCGGCTATCCCGACAAGTTCCGCGGCTACGAAGGCGTGGAGATCCGCGCCGACCGCCTCGCCCAGAACCTCGTCAACGTCAGCCAGTGGTCGCGCGCCCGGACGTTCGCCCGGGTCGGCGGCGCCCCGGAACGCGAGGAGTGGGGTATGCGCCCCTACACGGTCAACGCCTACTACAGCCCGATGAACAACGAGATCGTCATGCCCGCCGCCATCCTCGGGGTGCCGACGTACGACGGCGAGGCGCTCGACGACGCCGTGCTCTACGGCTTCATCGCCTGCACCATCGGCCATGAGCTCACGCACGGGTTCGACGACTCGGGGCGCCGTTTCGGTCCGACGGGGCGCCTGGAGCAGGGCTGGTCTCCGCCGACGGAGAAGGCGTTCCGCGAGCGCTGCGACCGGATCGTCGCCCAGTACGACCGGGAGGAACCGCTGCCGGGCATCCGCGTCAACGGCAAGCTGACCCTCGGCGAGAACATCGCCGACATCGGCGGCGTGGCGATCGCGCTGGACGCCTTCCGGGAGACCGAGGCGTTCCGCTCCGGCCGGCTCATCGCGGGCCAGACGCCGCTGCAGCGTTTCTTCCTGGCGCACGCCTTCGCCTTCGCCGGCAACATCCGGCCGGAGACCTTGCGGAACCGCCTGCTGTCCGACACCCATTCCCCGATGCCCCAGCGCATCAACGTCGTCCTCCGCAACATCGACGCCTTCCACGAGGCCTTCGGCACGAAGCCCGGCGACGGCATGTGGCTGGCCCCCGCCGAGCGCGTCAAGATCTGGTGACCTTCCCCATGCGATCCCTCCTCATCCTCCTCCTCGGCGCCCTGCCGCTGGCGGCCGCCGAACCCGCGGCGCCCGCGAAGGCCCCGAACATCCTGATGATCGTCTCGGACGACCATGCGTGGTTCGATTACGGCTTCATGGGGTCGAAGGCGGTCAGCACCCCGCACCTCGATAAGCTGGCGGCCGAGTCGCGCGTCTTCCCCCGGGGCTACGTCACCAACTCCCTGTGCGGTCCCAGCCTCGCCTCGATCCTGACGGGTCGCCATGTCCATCGGCACGGCATCACCGGCAACGACCCGCTGGTCCCCGCCGCCGTCGGCGCGGCGGCCCGCCAGAAGAGCCCGGCCTTCCTCCAGGGCCGGGCCCAGATGATCAAGCTGTTCCAGGAATCACCGATCCTGCCGCGCCTGCTGGGCGAACGCGGTTACGTCAGCCTACAGACTGGCAAGTGGTGGATGGGCGACTACTCCACCGGCGGTTTCACCGAAGGCATGACGAAGGGTGGCCGTCATGGCGACGTGGGGCTCGATATCGGGCGCAAGAGCCTGGCCCCGCTCACGGACTTCATCACCCGGTCCAAGCAGTCCGGCAAACCGTTCTTCGCGTGGTACGCGCCCATGATGCCGCACGATCCGCACACGCCGCCCGAGCGGCTGCTCGCCAAGTACCGTGACAAGTCGCCGACGCTCCAGGCCGCGCGTTACCACGCGATGGTGGAGTGGTTCGACGAGACCATCGGCGAGGTGCGCGCCCACCTCGAGAAGGAAGGCCTCACCCGCGACACGGTCATCGTCTACATCGCCGATAACGGCTGGATCCCGCGGACCGACAAACCGGAGGTCGACTTCGCGCGCTCCAAGCAGTCGCCCTTCGACGGCGGCGTGCGTTCCCCGATCCTCGTGAGCTGGCCGGGTCGGGTCCGTCCGACGGTCGTCCAGACCCCGGCCAGCGCCGTGGACCTCATGCCGACCTTGCTCAAGCTCGCCGGTGCGCCGCTACCCGCCGATGGCGATGGCCTCGACCTCCTGGACGACGCGGCCTTGAAGGCGCGCCCCTTCGTCGCGGGGCAGAACTCGACCCACGATATCCGCCAGCTGGGTGCCCCCGCCGCCAGCCTGCGCTACCGCTGGCTCGTCGCCGGTGACCTCAAACTCATCGTCTCGAGCGGCCTGAAGACCGGCGCGACCCAGCATGGCTCGAGCGACGCCACCGAACCGCCGCGTCTTTTCGACCTCAAGGCCGATCCCCACGAAAAGAGCGACCTCGCGGGCGAACGTCCGGCCGACGTCAAACGACTCACCGCCCTCCTGGACGGTTGGTGGGATGGTCGCTGAGTTTGCTTGGAACCCCGGCCTTTCCCGTCCCTCTAATAACAACCACCGTACCATGCGCCCCCTCCTCCCCGTGCTCACCCTGCTCGCCGCCTCCGCCGTCGCCGGCGACCTCACCTTCTATGTCGGGACCTCCGGGGCCGCGGCCCAGGGCATCCTGCGCGGCACCCTCGACGCGGAGACCGGCAAACTTTCCGTCCCCGTCGTCATCGCCCAGGCCAAGGGCGCCTCCTTTCTCGCGCTGGCCCAGGATGGTAAGGTGCTCTACGCCACCGCCGAGGTCGCCGGCGGTGGGGTCGCCGCCTACCGCCTCGGCGAGGACGGCAAGGCCACCCTGCTGAACTCCGAGGACACGAAGGGGAAGGGCGCCACCCACGTCACCTTGGACCGGACGGGCAAGTTCCTCTTCGCGGCCAACTACGGCTCGGGCTCCGTCGCCTGCCTGCCGCTCAAGGCCGATGGCTCGCTCGCGCCCGCCAGTTCCTTCCTCCAGCATGAGGGCACGGGCCCGAACAAGGGCCGCCAGGCCGGTCCGCACGCCCACGGCATCTACGCCGACGCCGCCAACCGTTTCGTCTACGTGCCCGACCTCGGGACCGACGACATCTTCATCCACGCGTTCGACGCGGCCACCGGTACGCTCAAGCCCTCCCCGGCCAAGTCCGGTCGCGTGGCCCCGGGTGCCGGCCCCCGCCACCTCGCCTTCCACCCGCAGGGCGGTTTCGCGTACGTGTGCAACGAGATGGCGATGACCGTGAGCGTGTTCGCGGTCGACGCGACCACCGGCGCGATGAAGGAGATCCAGGTCCTGCCGACCTTGCCGGCCGGCGCCGAAACCAAGGGCGCCTCCACCGCGGAAATCTTCTGCCTGCCCAACGGCAAGGCGCTCTATGTGTCCAACCGCGGCCACAACTCGCTGGCGGCCTTCGCGATCGGCGCCGATGGCCAGCTGTCGCCGCTCGGCCACACCCTCGACGTCCCGGCCGTGCCGCGCGGCTTCGGGCTCAGCCCCGATGGTCGCTGGCTCGTCTGCGCTGGGCAGAAGGCAGGCACCCTCAACGCCTACCGCATCGACCCGGCTACCGGCCGCCTGACCGACACGAAGCAGTCCGTCGCGGCCGGCGCCGCCTGCTGCATCGTGTTCGCCCGCTGAGCCGCCGCGCGATGAAGTCCGCCCTCCTCGCCTTGCTGGCCGCCGGCGCCGTCTTCGGCGCCGCCGAGCCCGACTTCGACCACGCCGTGGTGCCGCTGCTGCGCAAGCATTGCGCGGAGTGCCACACGGGGGATAAGAAGAAGGGCGGCTTCTCGATGAACACGCGCGCCGCGTTGCTCGAGGGCGGCGAGGACGGACCCGTCCTCACGCCCGGCGATGCCACCAAGGGGCGTCTGCTCGAGGCGATCGTCAGTACCGACCCGGATCTCCGGATGCCCCCGAAGGGCCCGGGTCTCACGCCGGCGGAGGTCGCCACGCTGCGCGCCTGGGTCGGCCAGGGCGCGCGCTGGACCGAAGGGTTCGCCTTCAAGCAACCGGCCTACGAGCCGGCGCTGCGCCCGCGCGCGGTGGCCTTGCCGGCCGCGCAGGACGGCCGCGACCATCCGATCGACCGCGTGCTCGACGCCTGGACGGCATCGCGCCGGCTGCCGCGCCCCGCGCGCGCCGATGACGCCACCTTCCTCCGGCGCGTCTCCCTTGACCTCGTCGGCCTCCTGCCGAGCCCGGAGGAGACCCGCGCCTTCGTCGCCGACCCGGCGTCCGACAAGCGCGCCCGGCTCGTCCGCGCCCTGCTGGCCCGCGACGTGGATTACGCGGACCACTGGATGGCCTTCTGGAACGACCTCCTGCGCAACGACTACGCCGGCACCGGCTACATCGACGGCGGGCGCAAGCAGATCACGCCCTGGCTCTACCGTGCGCTCGTGACCAACAAGCCGTACGACCAGCTGGCCCGCGAGCTGGTCGCGCCCCTCCCGGAGAGCGAGGGCTTCGCGAAGGGCATCGTGTGGCGCGGCGCTACCAGCGCCGGGCAGAAGCCCGAGCTGCAGTTCGCGCAGAGCGTCTCGCAGGCCTTCCTCGGCATCAACATGAAGTGCGCGTCCTGCCATGACAGCTTCATCGACCGCTGGAAGCTCAAGGATGCCTACGGCCTCGCAGCCATCTACTCGGACCGTCCGCTCGAGCTGGTCCGCTGCGACGTCCCGACGGGCAAGCCCGCGGCGGCCGCCTGGCTCTTCCCCGAGCTCGGGCAGGTCGACGCCTCGAAACCGAAGGCCGAGCGCCTGACCCAGCTCGCGGCGTTGCTGACGCATCCCGACAACGGACGCTTCCAGCGCACGATGGCCAACCGCCTCTGGCAGCGCCTCATGGGACGCGGCGTGGTCCATCCCGTCGACGCGATGCAGACGGCGCCCTGGAACCAGGACCTGCTCGACGTGCTCGCCAACCAGCTGCGCGAATCGGGCTACGACCTGCGCGCCGCGCTCGCCTTCATCGCCACCTCCGAGGCCTATCAGGCCCGCGCGGAGGTCCTCGCGCCCACCGCCGACGAGCAGGCCTACGCCTACCGGGGCCCGCGGTCCAAGCGCCTGACCGCCGAGCAGTTCGTCGACGCCGTCTGGCGGCTCACGGGGACCACGCCCGCCAAGATCGACGCTGGCGTCACGCGCGCGCCCGCCGGCGGCGCCCCCGCTGCGTTCCTCGCCCAGCCCATCTGGTCCAACGACACCGGGCGGGGTCGCCAGCCCGCCGTCGGCGAGGCGCGCGCCTTCCGCCAACCGCTCACGCTGGCCGCCGCGCCGCGCCGCGCCGCCTGCACCATCGCCGGCGACAATGCCTTCGAGCTCTGGGTCAACGGGCGCAAGGTCGGCGCCGGCGACGACTGGCAGACCCCGCAGACCTTCGACCTGACCCCGTTCCTCCGCGCGGGCGCGAACGAGATCGTGGCCGTCGGCCGCAACGGCGGGACCGCGCCGAACGCCGCCGCCCTCTGGTGCCAGCTGTACGCTCAGACCGTCGACGGCAAGGAGCTCGCTCTGGCCACCGACAAGTCCTGGCAGTGGTCGGCGACCTTGCCCGACGCCCAAGGGCGGATGTCCGCCGCCGCCGTGTGGAAACCGGTCGCGCTCGTCGCCGGGACCGCCTGGGGCCTCGCCGAGAAGCGGATGGCCGACCAAGTCGCGGCCTTCTCGGGGAAGGTCCTGCTGACCCCGCGCGCCACGCTGATGAAGGCCGACCTCCTGCAGCGTTCGCTCGGCCGCCCGAACCGCGAGCAGATCGTGTCGATGCGTCCGAACGAGCTGAGCACGCTCGAGGCGATCGACCTGGCCAACGGCGCCGCCCTCACCGAACTCCTCGCCCGCGGCGCGGCCAACCTCCTGCGCCGCGGCTGGGAGTCGCCCGAGGCGTTCGCCCGCTGGCTCTACTTGTCGGCCCTTTGCCGCGAGCCCACCGCCGCTGAGCTCGCCGTGGCCCGGAGCCTGCTCGGGCTCAAACTCGACGAGCAAGGCATGGCCGACCTCCTCTGGGCCGTCTGTATGCTGCCCGAATTCCAGACCATCCGCTGAACCATGATTCCCGACCTTCCCCTCGACCCGGACCTCCCGCCCGCCCTGCGTCGCCGCGAGTTCCTCCGCCTCCTCGGCGCGGCTGGCGTCGCCACGCTCGGCCTCGGCGCGCCGAAGCTCCTCGCCGCCGACGAGCCCGCGCCGGTCGCCAAGGCCGACGCCTGCATCCTCATCTGGCTGGCGGGCGGTATGGCCGCGCCCGAGACCTTCGACCCGAAGCGCTACGCGCCTTACGAGAAGGGCCTCGAGTACAAGCGCGTGCTGAGCACCTTCCCGGCGATCCCCACCGCGGTCGATGGGCTCCGGATCTGCCAAGGACTCGAGCAGATTGCCTCCGTCATGGACCGCGCGACGCTCATCCGCTCGGCCGTCCAGCCCGACCTCGGCAGCATCCTGCATTCGCGCCACCAGTTCCACTGGCATACCGGCTACGTGCCGCCCCAGACCGTCGCCTGCCCGCACCTCGGCGCCTGGATGGCGCGCGTCCTCGGCCCGCGCAATCCGGTGATGCCCGCCTTCATCAACATCGGCCAGCGCCTCGAGGGCGTCGGCGAGAGCGAGGAGCTGAAGGCTTTCACCACCGCTGGTTTCTTCGGCGGCGAGTTCGGCCCGATGAACCTGCCGTTCCCCGACGACGCCGCCACCGCGGTGCGCCCGCCCAAGGGCATGGACGCCGGTCGCTTTGTGAACCGCGACCGCGAGTTCCGCCGCCTGGTGGACGCCAGCCCCGACCGCGACCGGATGAGCGACTTCCAGCAGCAGTCGATGCTGCGCTCGATGGACAACGCCTACCGGCTCCTGAGCGCCAAGGAGCGCGCGGCCTTCGACCTCTCGCTGGAGCCTAAGCAGGCCCAGCAGGCCTACGGCACGACCCGCTTCGGGCGCGGTTGCCAGCTCGCCCGCCGGCTGGTCGAGAACGGCGCCCGCTTCGTCGAGGTCACCACCGAGTACGTGCCCTTCTTCAACTGGGACACCCACGGCAAGGGCCACAAGATGGTGGACGAGATGCATCGCACGATCGACGCGCCCGTGGCGCAGCTGATCCGCGACCTCGAGTCCCGCGGCCTGCTCGATCGCACGCTGGTGGTCATCGCCAGCGAGTTCAGCCGCGACGCGATGATCGAAGGACGCCCCGGCTCCAAGGCCGGCGACCAGTCCTTCCATAAGGGCGGCACCATCGAGAACCCCGACCACTATGGCCTGCATCGCCACTTCACCGGCGGCACGAGCGTCGTGATGTTCGGCGGCGGCGTGAAGAAAGGGCATGTCTTCGGCGCGACCGCCGACGAGCGTCCGCTCGTGGCCATCAAGGATCCGCTGGCGGTCGAGGACGTCCACGCGACGATTTTCACGGCCATGGGCATCAGCCCGCGCAAGGCCTACGACATCGAGGGTCGCCCGTTCTACGCCACCATCGACGGCAAGGGGAAGGCCGCGCCGATCTTCGCTTAAGGGCGGGGCAGGGCGCGCATTTCCGCGGCGTGCGCGCGCACCGTCGCGCCGAGGAGCTCGGCGGTGCGGCGCATGGCTTCCGCGAGCGGCATCTCCGCCGGTTTGATCGCGAGCAGCAGGTCGAACTGGGCCCGCAGCTCCGCGGAGTCCGCCACCGCGCCGGCTACGCCGACGACGGGCTTGCCCTGCGCCCGGGCCAGGCGGGCCACGCCGACCGGCCCTTTGCCTTGCAGGCTTTGCTCATCCAGCCGGCCTTCCCCGGTGATGACGAGGTCGGCCCGGGCCACGCGCGCCGCCAGCCCGACCTGCGCGGCCACGAGCTCGAAGCCCGGCGTGAGGCGTCCGCCGGCGAAGGCCATTAGGCCGAAGCCGAGACCGCCCGCCGCGCCCGCGCCCGGCGTCTCCCGCGCGTCCGTGCCGGTCGCCGCCGCCGCCAGATCCGCGAGGTGACTGAGTCGCGCCTCGAACCAAGCGAAGTCGCGCACGCCTTTCTGCGGGCCGTAGACGCGCGTCGCGCCGCGCGGCCCAAGCAGCGGGTTGTCCACGTCGCAGGCGACGAGCACCTCGGCGAAGAGGGGCGGGGCGAGACGCAGGCGGTCGGCCTCGGGCAGCGTCGCCAAGGTCGGGACGAAGGGCGCGCCGCGGCGCTCGAAGCGGTGACCGAGCGCAAGCGCCATCCCCAGGCCGCCGTCGTTCGTCGCCGAGCCGCCGATGCCGAGCAGGATGCGCTCCGCGCCGAGCTGGTGGGCGGCCAGCAGGAGTTCGCCGGTGCCGCCGGTGCTGGCGGACGTCGGGTCGAGCGGCCGGTCGGAGACGAGGGCCAGGCCGCTGGCCGCGCTCATCTCCAGGATCGCCCGACGTTCGGCGGGAACCCAGCCGAAGCGGGCGGTCCGCGGTCGGCCTTGGGCGTCGGTGACGGCCGCCTCGGCCCAGACGCCGCTCAGGGCGCCGACCATCGCCTCCGTGGTCCCTTCGCCGCCGTCAGCGATAGGACAGGTGTCGAACTCGGCCCCCGGGAAGACTTCGGCGAGGGCGTGGCGCAGGGCCGCCGCCACCTCCGGGGAGGGAAGGGCGCCCTTGAACTTGTCGCTGGCGAGAAGGATGCGCATCCGGGGTGGGGCTTTATGCAGGGAAAAGATGGGGCGGGAAAGGGCATTTAACCGGGAGGGCCCCTAAGGCCGCTTGATTCCCTAGGGGTAATCCCTAATCTCAGGCTGAGATTTTATCCCTAAGTGCAACCTTCGGACCTCCCCCTTGTCACCCCTTCATCCCCTCGCCATGACCCCGCGCCGTTTTCTTCCCTTGCTCGCCGTGCTGACCGCCGGCCCGCTGCTCCTCGCCGCCGATGAGCCGACCAAGGAGGGCCTCGAGTTCTTCGAGAAGAACATCCGCCCGATCTTCGCCGAGCATTGCTACGAATGCCACTCGATCGAGAAGGGCGCCTCGAAGGGGGGCCTGATCCTCGATTCGCGCGACGGGATGCTCAAGGGCGGCGACCAGGGGCCGGCCGTGGTGCCCGGCAACGTCGCCAAGTCGCTCCTGCTGCTGGCCGTCCATTACGGCGACCCCGAGATCGCCATGCCGCCGAAGAAGAAGGGCGGCAAGATCGCCGACGCCAAGATCGCCGCGCTCGAGAAGTGGGTCAAGATGGGCGCCCCCGCCCCGGCCGGCAACGGCAACAAACTCACCGGCCTGACCGAGAAGGCCAAGCAGCACTGGGCCTACCTCCCGCTCAAGGCCGTCCCGCCGCCGGAAGTGAAGAACAAGGCCTGGGTCAAGGGCCCGATCGACGCCTTCGTCCTCGCCAAGCTCGAAGCCGCCGGCCTCGTGCCCAACCCGGCGGCCGACCCGGAGGCCCTGCTGCGCCGCATGTCCTACGACCTCATCGGCCTGCCCCCCACCGCGGACCAGGTGATCGCCTTCACCCGCGCCCATGAAGCCGCGGCCGCGGCCGATGCCGCCGCCATCCGCCGCGGCACGCCGGCCGGCAACGTCGACGCCGTCGTCGCCAAGCAGGTCGACTTCCTGCTGGCCTCGCCGCACTACGGCGAGCGCTGGGGCCGCCACTGGCTCGACACGGCCCGCTACTCCGACACGCGCGGCCTGCCGGTCGACATGGGTAAGAGCCTCTACGAGGACTACCGCTACGCCTTCGCCTGGACCTACCGCGACTACGTCATCGACGCCCTCAATACCGACAAGCCCTACGACCGCTTCGTGGTCGAGCAGCTCGCCGCCGACAAGCTCCCGGACATCAAGCCCGATGACTCCCGCCTCGCGGCCCTCGGCTTCATCACCATCGGCAAGCGCTTCGACAATATCGACGACACGATCGACGAGCGCATCGACACCACGACGAAGGCCTTCCTCGGCCTGACGGTCTCCTGCGCGCGCTGCCACGACCACAAGTTCGACCCGATCCCCGCCGCCGACTACTACTCGCTCCACGGCATCTTCGCCTCGACGATCGAGCCGCTCCAGCGGCCGGGCATCACCGCGGGTCCCCAGGGCGCGACCCTGAAGGTCGACTTCCAGAAGCGCCTCGATCAGCTGCAGGCGGAGAGCGCCGCCGGCTACTACAAGTACTTCAAGGACATGCGCGCCCGCTACGACCGCGAGATGGCCGGCCGCCTGGTCGCCGCCACGCTCAAGCGCGGTTCGCTCGAGTGGGGCGACGTGAACGAGAAGTACAAGCTGGAGACGCCCTTGCCGGACTTCGAGGCGATGCGCATCCAGGCCGACTCCCCCATCACCGGACCGTTCGCCCGCGTGGCGGCCATCCCCGCCGCCGTGTTCGAGGAGCGCGCCGCCGGCGTGCTCGCCGCCGCCTTGAGCGACCCCAAGAACCCGGTCAACCCCCTCATCGCCTCGGCCCTGCGCGGCCTCAAGCCCAAGACCATCGACGACGTCGCCCTGGCCTACCAGAAGGCCTACAACGATAGCAAGGCCTCCATCCTAGCGCACATCGACCGTTGCGCGACGCCCGGCCGCTCGAGCAAGCAGACGCCGCCGGCGATCGCGCAGATGGCGGCCTACCCGTGGCCCCTGCCCGACGTCGAGGAGATCCTCGAGAACGAGGAGTGTATCGCGCTCTTTGATACCCGCAAGTTCTGCGCCGATTGGCAGAACCGTCCGGTCTTCGGCGGCCAGAACAACCGCAAGCCTGTCGCCTATTTCCGCTGGGCCCAGGTCAACGAGCTGCGCCTCTCCCACCCCGGCGCCCCGCGCGAGGCCATGGCCATCCAGGATGCCGCCAGCCCCCGCGACAGCTACGTCTACCTGCGCGGCGACAAGAATAAGCGCGGTCCCACGGTCCCGCGTCGCTTCCTCGAGGTACTCTCGCAGGGCGACCGCCCCGCCTTCAACGACGGTAGCGGCCGCCTCGAGCTGGCGAAGGCCATCGTGGCCAAGACCAATCCCATCGCCCCGCGCGTCGCGATGAACCGCCTCTGGCTGAAGCATTTCGGCGAAGGCTTGGTGCTGTCGCCCGACGACCTCGGCAACATGTCCGTGCCGCCCTCGCACCCGGAGCTGCTCGATTGGCTGGCCGACGACTTCACCAAGAACGGCTGGACCCTCAAGCGCATGCACCGCCAGGTCATGCTGAGTTCGGCCTACCGCCAGGATTCCAATCCCAATCTCAACCCGCTGGTGGCCCGCAAGGGGGCCGTCGATCCGCTCAAGATCGACGCCGCCAACCGTCTGCTGTGGCGCGGCAACCTGCGTCGCCTCGACTTCGAGTCGATCCGCGACTCGATGATCCTCCTCACGGGCAAGATGAGCCCCACCGTCGGCGGTCAGCCGGCCAACATCACCGATGAGCCCTACAGCTACCGCCGCAGCCTCTACGGCTACGTCGACCGCCTCCGCCTCAACGACACGTTGTCGCAGTTCGACTATGCCGACCCCGACATGGCGAACTCCAAGCGCGGTTCGACCATCGTGCCGCAACAGGCGTTGTTCTTCATGAACAACCCGCTCTCGGTCGAGGTGGCCCGCTCGGTGGCCGCGCGCCCCGACGTCGTGAAGGCCTTCTCCGAGGACGCGCGCATCAACGCGATGTTCATGGCGATCTTCCAGCGCCGCGCGACCTCCAACGAGATCCGCGCCGCCCGCGACTTCCTCGACAAGCAGAAGGCCATGGCCCTCGCCGCCGCCCGCGGCACCCCGGCCACCGGCACCGCCAAGACCTCGCCCTCCGGCTCGAGCCGGACCAGCGCCAAGGGCACGTCCGGCAAGGACGCCAAGCCCGCCAACCCGGTCGCCGCCTCCCAGGGGTCCGTGACCAAGAAGGGTGTCCCCGCCACCAAGAAGGTCGAGGCCCCGGACGACATGATGATGTCCGTGAGCACCGGCGGGGCCGAGGGTATCCTGCAGAATGTCGGCGAGACTATTCCTCGCAACCCCTTGACCCCCATTGAGTTGCTAGCGCATACCTTGCTACTCTCGAACGAATTCGTCTACGTGAATTGAGCGGCGGCGAAGCCGTTCACGAAAGGGGGCCAAGGCCCCCTTTTTTATTAGGGTACCCCTTAATCTACGGCTTGAAGTTCCCCGCATCCCATAGACAATTATCCTTAGTTCAGGCCCCGCAGAAACCCCCAGAAAAGCCGTAACTTAATTACCCCAGCGGTGTCTTAAAATCTACCCACCCCATGCCGACTTTCCCGTCCAGTCTCCGCCTCGCCACGCTTCTCCTGCTCGGCGTCGCCGCCGTCCGCGCCCAAGAGATGAAGATGGAGGCCGAGGCGATGTCCGCCAAACCCGCCGCGGCGAAGTCCGAGGCCAAGGCGCCGGAGAAGATGGATCCCGCCGCCCTGGAATTCTTCGAGAAGAATATCCGCCCGATCTTCAGCGAGCATTGCTATAAGTGCCATTCCGCGGCCGAAGGCGTCTCCAAGGGCGGCCTGATCATGGACTCGCGCGCGGCGCTGCTGGCCGGCGGCGACCAAGGCCCCGCCGTCGTGCCCGGCAACCTCAAGAAGTCCCTGCTGCTCGTCGCCGTCCACCAGCAGGACCCCGAGCTGTCCATGCCGCCCCGCAAGTCGGGTCCGAAGCTGAGCGACGCGAAGATCGCGACCTTGGAGAAGTGGGTCCTGATGGGCGCACCGGCCCCGGCTGGCGGCGCCGACAAGCTCACCGGACTTTCGCAGAAGGCCCGCGACCACTGGGCCTTCAAGGCGGTCCAGGACCCGGCCGTGCCGGCCAAGCTGAGCGCCCCCGCCTGGTGCCAGAACGAGATCGACGCCTTCATCCTGACCAAACTCGACGCGATGGGCCTCAAGCCCAACCCCACCGCCGACGGCGAGGCCCTGCTGCGCCGCCTCACCTACGACCTCCACGGCCTGCCGCCCACCAACGCCGAGTCCGACGCTTTCTGCCGCGACTTCGACGCCGCCGTGATTCGCGACGCAATGGCGGTCCGCAATGGCCAGCCCGCCCGCTCCGCCTCGCTGGTGCTCGAACGCACCATCGACCGCTTGCTCGCCTCGCCGCGCTACGGCGAGCGCTGGGCCCGCCACTGGCTCGACACCGCCCGTTACTCCGACACCAAGGGCCTGCGCCGCGGCGGCGCCGAGGGCGACCGCTCCGCCAACGCCTGGACCTACCGCGACTACGTCATCGACTCGCTCAACGCCGACAAGCCTTACGACCAGTTCATCATCGAGCAGCTCGCGGCCGACCGCCTGCCCGACCTGGCCAAGGACGACCCGCGCCTCGCCGCGCTCGGCTTCATCACCGTGGGCAAGCGCTTCGACAACAACGACGACACGATCGACGAGCGCATCGACACGACGACCAAGGGCTTCCTCGGCCTGACCGTCTCCTGCGCGCGCTGCCACGACCACAAGTTCGACCCGATCCCCGCCGCCGACTACTACTCCCTGCACGGCGTCTTCGCCTCCACCATCGACCCGCTCGTCGACCCGGTCATCCGCGGGGCCCGCACCGCCCCCGCCGCGGTCCGCGCCGACTACGAGAAGCAGCTCCGCCAGTACATGGACGAGAACGTCCGCGGCTACTACAAGTACGTCGGCGGCCAGCTCGCCCTCCTGCACAAGGGCTACGGCGCCCGCGCCATGGTCGCGCTCGCCGGCGGCGTCCGCTCCGAGAAGGGCTACGACCTGCAGCAGAAGTACAAGGACAAGTACGTCGTCGACCGCGAGGTGGACGGCGCGATGATGATCCGCTCCGACTCGCCCGTGACCGGCCCGCTCGCCCGCCTCCGCGCGGTGCCCGAGGCCCAGTTCGCCGAGAAGGCCCCGGCCGCTATCGCCGCCGCGCTGGCCGACAAGAAACTCGCGGTCAACCCGCTCGTCGCCGAGGCCCTGCGCAACCTCAAGCCGAAGTCCCTCGATGACGTCGCCTTCGCCTACGACGCGCTGTTCGTGAAGCACCATGACCGCATCATGGCGCACCTCCAGATGCGCGGCACGGCTGGCAAGCGCGGCGAGCAGGACGACAAGGCGATCGCCCAGCTGGCGGCCTACCCCTTCCCGACGCCCAACTACGAGGACATCGCCACGACCACCCAGATGACGGTGCTCGTCTCCACCCGCGCCTTCTGCGAGTCCTGGCAGTCCGCCCCGGCCTTTCAGAACGGCAACATCCCGACGCGCTTCTTCCGGTTCGACGCCATCAACGCCCTCGACCTGACGCACCCGGGCGGCCCCGGCACCGCGATGACCGTCGCCGACGCCGAGAAGCCGCGCGACACCAACGTCTACCTGCGCGGCGACCGCAACAAGAAGGGGGCCGTCGCCCCGCGCCAGTTCCTCGAGATCCTCGCCGGCCCCGATCGCCAGCCGTTCTACGAAGGCAGCGGCCGCCGCGAGCTGGCGCTGGCCATCGCCAACCGCACCAATCCGCTGACGCCCCGCGTGCTCGTCAACCGCGTCTGGCTCCATCACTTCGGCGCCGGTATCGTCTCGTCCCCCGACGACTTCGGCAACATGGCGGAGAAGCCCACGCACCCCGAGCTGCTCGACTGGCTGTCGATGCGCTTCATGGACGACGGCTGGTCGCTGAAAAAGCTGCACAAGCGCATCCTGATGTCGGCGACCTACCGCCAGTCCGCCAACCCGCAGGTCAACGCGCTGGTGGCCCAGAAGGGCGCCGTCGACCCCCTGAAGATCGACGCCGCCAATAAGTACCTCTGGCACGCCAACCTCCGCCGCCTGGACTTCGAATCCATCCGCGACTCCATGCTGATGCTCACCGGCAAGATGGACACGACGCTCGGCGGCCGCCCCGTCAACATCACCGAGGACCCGATCAGTTACCGCCGCAGCATCTACGGCTACATCGACCGCGAGCGCCTCAGCGACCTCCAGTCCCAGTTCGACTTCGCGGACCCCGACATGGCTAACTCCAAGCGCGGCTCCACCATCGTGCCGCAGCAGGCGCTGTTCTTCATGAACAACGAGCTCTCGATCGTCGTGGCCCGTGCCGTCGCGGCCCGCCCCGAGGTGACCGGCGCCTCCTCCGAGGACGTGCGCATCGCCCAGCTCTACAAGATCATGTACCAGCGCTCGCCGACCGTCGCCGAGCTCAAGTTCGCCCGCGACTTCGTCCGCAAGGTCGCCGGCTTCATCGACGAGCCCGTCGCCAAGGCCAAGCCGGCCCCGATCGCCAAGGCTCCCAAGCCCACGGCCCGCGAGCTCATGAACAAGCCCCTGCTCCCCAGCGCGCCGCTCGTGGCCGTCGAGGCGGCCCCCAAGACCAAGGTTACCGGCGCCGGCCTGGTCAACGAGGGCGTCAAACTCGACAAGCGTCCGGTCAGCCCGATCGAGATGCTCGCGCAGGCCATGGTCTGCTCCAACGAATTCGTCTACCTCAACTAACCCCGTTTCTACAACCAAACCAAACAACATTATGGAAATCCAGAACTGCTCCAACAGCCTTCCGACGCCCAACTCGCGCCGGGAGTTCCTCCGCCAGACCGGCATGGGCCTCGGCACCGTCGCCTTTGGCACCATGGTCGCCGACTACCTCGTCGCGCCGGCCCGCGCCGAGATCACGGCCGACCTCAAGCCCCGCAAGGCCCCGCTGCCGGCCAAGGCCAAGCACGTCATCCATATCTTCGCGGGCGGCGCCCCTTCGCACCTCGACACCTTCGACTACAAGCCCGGCATGAAGGCCTTCGCCGAGAAGACCGCCTCCGGCCAGGGTGGCGTGATCTTCCCGACGCCCTTCGAGTTCAAGAAGTGCGGCAAGTCCGGCCTCGAGATCTCCGAGATCTTCCCGAAGCTCCAGGAGCAGGCCGACGAGATGTGCGTCATCCGCTCGATGCACTCCGACCTGCCGGCCCACGGTCCGGCCGCCAAGCTGATGCACACCGGCTCGGCGATCCTCACCAAGCCCTGCCTCGGCTCCTGGGTGCTCTACGGTCTCGGCACCGAGAGCCAGGACCTCCCGGGCTTCGTCAGCCTCGGCGGCGGCGCCGACGGCCGCCAGTCGGCCTTCCTCCCCTCCATCTTCCAGGGCGCGAAGACCTCCTTCCGTCCGGGTGCCCCGGCCAACAAGGTGATCGCCAACCTCCAGAGCGAGTTCACGACCGAGGAGGCCCAGCGCAAGCAGCTCGACCTCGTCCGCCAGCTCAACGAGCGCCACATGCAGACCGTGCAGAAGGATGAGCAGCTGGAGGCCCGCATCGAGTCCTTCGAACTCGCCTTCCGCATGCAGACCGCCGCGACCGACGCGTTCGACATCTCCAAGGAGTCGCAGAAGACCCGCGACGCCTACGGTAAGAGCGACCTCGGTGCCAAGTTGCTCTGCGCCCGCCGCCTCGTCGAGCGCGGCGTCCGCTTCGTCCAGGTGGACGCGGGCGGTTGGGACCACCACACCAACATCTTCACCTCGGCCGCCCGCACCGGCGGCGCGATCGACACGCCGGCGGCGGCGCTCATCGCCGACCTCAAGCAGCGCGGCCTGCTCGACCAGACCCTGATCATCTGGGGGGGAGAATTCGGCCGCACCCCGACCACCCCGGGCCGCGTGAACCAGAACTCCGGTCGCGACCACCACGCCAAGGCCTTCTGCTGCTGGATGGCGGGCGGCGGCGTCAAGGGCGGCATGCACTACGGCGAGACCGACGAGATCGGCTCCCAGGTCGCCTCCGATGGCGTGGACATCCACGACCTCCACGCGACCATCCTGCGCCTGCTCGGCTTCGATCACACGAAGCTCACCTACCGCTACAACGGCCGCGACTTCCGCCTGACCGACAACTTCGGCAAGGTGGTCGATAAGGTCATCGCCTAAGCGCCCTCGGCGCGAGGCTCCGGGGCGGATGTCGCGAGACGTCCGCCCCGTTTGTTTTCTGGGGTTGTGACGGCGTCGCCGCCCGACGATACTGTCCGGGTGGGTCGTCTTCTTCTCCTGCTCGTCCTCGCGGTCCTCGCGTGCTTCCTGCTGGCGAGGACCCTGGGCCCTGCGCCCGTCGAGATGCTCCCACCATCCGCCGGCGCGTTTGCGCCGGCCGCCCGCGGCGACGCGCCCGCGGCACCCGTCCGGCCTCACGCATCTCTCGCCGCCGCCGTCCGTGCCGCTCCCAGGGTGGCGACCGCCCCCGTCTCGATCGTGTCCGACGGTGAAGCTGTCCGGCCCTTGACCCCCGCGGCCGCCGCGGCGCACCGCGACCCTTGGAGCGGTCGCCTGCCCACCGCGGGCTTATCCGGCGTCGACGCCCTGGGTCGCCGCGAAGTCCGCTACGACAACGGCGTGACCGCTTCCTCCCGCGTCGATCCGCTCGGCGGCGTCAGCACGCGCTACTCGAACGGCATCACCGCCGAGAGCCGCACGGACCTGCTCGGCTCGACGACCACGCGTTTCTCCAACGGCGTCACCGCGAGCTCCCGCGTGGACGCCCTCGGCCACGTGGAGACGCGTTTCTCCGACGGCACCTCGGCCACGACCCGCATCGACGCGTTGGGCCACCGGGTCACGACCTATTCCGACGGGCGGACCGAGACTTTGCGCCCGGACCCGTTGGCGCCGCCGCCCAAGCGGCCGGACGACCGCCGGAAATAAGGGGGTATTTGGCAGAACAGGGCGCTTGAAAGCCTCCTGCCGCCCGCCTACTTTTCTCCTCTCACCACCCCATGAAACGCCTCCTCTCCCTCCTGGTCGCCACGCTCTGAG
>Ga0207909_1000110_pt1 | contig 30824 bp, 28 predicted proteins | sample LakMenEpi05May10_FD_150672 | JGI IMG/M metagenome (GOLD analysis project Ga0207909, IMG submission 150672) | Freshwater microbial communities from Lake Mendota, WI - 05MAY2010 deep hole epilimnion (SPAdes) | ecosystem: Environmental > Aquatic > Freshwater > Lake > Epilimnion/Euphotic zone ...
CTCTTATCCACATCAAGGGAATCAAAATGAACCCTTGCGGTTTAGGAAACCTTGATGTCTTTAAAAGGTGAACGGGAGTCGATCCCCATGTCCTTTGGAAGACCAAGTACGCGCTCACCAACGATGTTGCGCATCACTTCGTCGGAGCCACCTGCGATACGAAGACCTGGTGTTCCGAGAACGAAGTTTGCCCATGCGAAGGTGCCCCACTCGCCGCTATCTGCGATGAGTTTTGGTCCGAGAACATGTGAGATGAACTTCACCAGGCGAGCCTGATTGTTCACGAGCACCATCTTGCCAATAGAGCCTTCTGGTCCGGGCAACTGTCCGGCCTTTGCTTTTGCTGTAGTGCGTTGTGCGTTCATGTTGGCGATGCGGTAGTTCATCACGATGTCGGCAAGGTCATGACGAATGAGCGGGTCTGACTCAAGGCCATAGTGCTTCACCATGGCGATAACACGTGTGATGAGGTTGTTGTCGCCGGCGTTGTTGCTGCCGATAGATGCTCGCTCGTTCATCAGTGTGGTGAGAGCAACGTTCCAGCCGTTGTTCACATCACCCAAACGATGGTCGTCTTTTACGCGAACTTCGTTGAAGAAGATTTCGTTGAAGCTTGCGCCGCCGGTCATTTGCTTCAGTGGGCGAACTTCAACATTTGGATCTTTGAAGTCGATGATGAAAGCGGTGAGGCCTTTGTGCTTTGGCAAGTTCCAGTCGGTGCGAGTCATGATTTCGCCAATGTCTGAGTAGTGCGCACCAGTGGTCCACACTTTCTGGCCAGTGATGACCCACTCGTCTCCGTCTTTCACGGCTTTTGTAGTGAGAGACGCAAGGTCGGAACCGGCACCTGGTTCAGAGAACAACTGTGATGCGATCATCTCGCCGCGCCACAACTTGCGAACATATAGGTCGCGTGCTGTTTGTGAACCGTGATCCAAGATGGTTGGTGTCACCATGCCAAGGCTGATGGCAAACACGCTTTGATCGGGCACACGGAATGTTGCTTCAAGTTGGTTGTACAAACGGTCGTATGCAGGGGGAAGTTGACGTCCGCCGTATGCCTCGGGTCCTGTGATCCATCCGAAGCCAGCATCAAACTTTTTCTGACGCCAGATTTTTCCTTCTTCAGCGTTGATGGCTTCTTGGTCGCGATCTTTTTCGCGGTAGAAGTTGTCGGAACCCTCGCCCCAGACAAATGCTTTTTCAACGGGACGACGTTCGGCATTCGACTCAAGGAAAGCGAGTGCTTCTTTTTCGAACTGTTCGATACTGATGTTTGCCATGGTGGTGAATTCCCCTGAATCAGACCCGTAGGTCGCTCATTGCTGTGCCTTACGGTACTTGGGGAGGGGGTATTTTTGCGAAGCCAACCGATTGGTGCCTTTGTCACATAGTCCATTGAGTATCGTGGTCATATGGGTCAACCAGTAGCAGTCGAACAGTCAGCCGGTGGGTCTCCCGCCATTGTGCGCTTTGAAACCAATCGGTCTCTCACTGGCATGGGGCATGAACGTTTTACCAGTGCCGATCAGGCCAAGGGCCCACGCCCTGCTGCAGTTCTTGCGCGTCGATTCTTTGAGTCTGGACAAGTAGCTGGCGTGCATGTGTACGGCAACATCATCTCGGCAACATTGGCTCCTGGTGCTACCCAGTCTGGTCTCGATGAAATTGTTCGCGATTTGTATCAGTACTGGAAGCCTGGAATGGTGCAACCAACTCTGGAAGAACTATTAGCCAACATGCCTGCCGAAGCCACCGCTGCTCCTGCGGAGTCAGCCGAAGATGCTGCGGCCTCTGGTCGTGACCCTCGTATTCCTGCGCACTTGTGGGAACGCAGCCGTCTCGGCCGCGAGCGTTGGTTGGCAAAACAGGGCTAGAGCCCTTGGGCTTCGTATGAGGCCCTGAAACTACCGAACATGTGTTCGCTACGCTGGCCCCATGGGACGCGTCGCTTTTGAAGAACTTGCAGGCATGCGCATTGCGGGCGTGGAAACTGGTGTGCAGTTTGCTGAACGTATGCATGCTCATGTTGCCAGTGGGTTTGGTCCCATTGCAGTTGCTTCGCAATTAGCACCGTTGTTGCCGGCAGCAGGTCTCGAGCGCGGCTACATATATGGCTGCACAGGTGATGCCGCTACGTCGTTGTTGTTTGGTCTTGTTGCTGCAGCCACTACGGGCGGTTCATGGTTTGCCATGGTCAACATGCCTAGCGCCGGCCTTATGTCTGCATACGAACACGGCGTGGCATTGCATCGCACGTTGTGTGTGTCTGGCGACAACACATCTTCTGTCATGTCGCCAGTCGTAGGCGCATTGGTCGACGGTGTCGATCTTGTTGCGGTGTCGTCACCTGTGTGTTCGCAATCTGAAGCACGACGCATTGCAACACGTGTGAAAGCACAAGGCACTGTGTTGTTTGTATTGGGAAACCCTGGCGCATTCTCTCTCGACGCATCGTTTAGTGCGCAGACCATTGATTGGCAGTTTGATACTCATGCTCGATCACGCACGGTGGAAGTGTCTGCTTCGGGACGTCGTGTGTATGCGCACCGTTCATGCACAGTGCAGTTACCGAGTGCATCATGAGTCGCTCTATAGCAGTGGTGTTTCCGTACTGGATGCAACAACATGGTCAACTTGGTGAGGAACATGCATTTCGCACTTTTGAACATGTAGTACGTGCGGTCACTGCGTTGTCGCCACTTGTTGAAGTGCAAGATATTGGCACCATTGTGTTGTCGGCGCGCGGCCCATCGCGTTACTTCGGTGGCGATAATGCGGTGGCGCAGAAACTGCATGAAATCTGTATTGATACCAATATGGGTTCTGAATTTGGCGTAGGTATTGCAGATTCACGTTTTGCAGCACTTGCTGCAGCCCACTTGGCGGTGTCACGTCAACGCCCGTGCGTTATCGACACTGCTATTACGGCCGAGTTCATAGCCGCGTTACCGGTGGCTTCATTATCTCGCGTGGGCGGTATTACTGCAGACAGCGTTGATCTCTTTCAACGGTTGGGTCTTGGTACGTGTGGCGCGTTGTTGGCGGTGGGCGAAGCTGCTCTTATTGATCGTTTCGGTATCGAAGGCAAACGGGTGTATCTGTTGGTATCAGGTGACGACGTGCAGCATCTTGCACCTGGTGCGCCACCATCAGACTTTGCGTGCAGTGTTGAATTCGAATCACCGTTGGCTAATGCGGCACATGTGGTGTCTGCTGCACGCGACACCATTAATGCCATGGTCAATGCCATTGCTGGGCATGGTCAGCAATGCGTGCGACTGTTAATCACGTGCCATACCGATCATGCAGAGAGCGCGAGTCGCATTTGGGGTGAGCCTCGGGGGTTTAGTTCTGCGGTCACTGCGCAACGACTGTTGTATCAACTTGAAGGGTGGCTCACTAATTCAGCCGCAGACCCCGATGCGCCCACTAGCGGAGTGGTGCGAGTTGAATTCATGCCGTTAGAAAGTCGCGAAGTATTGGTGTCGCAACCGTTGTTATGGGGCGGCAGTCAAGAAAACACCGAGCGAGCAGCGCGTGCAGCCAGCATGGCGATGGCAGTGAATGCGAGCGTGCAAGTTACGGTGCCGCGGTGGGAAGGCGGTCGCGATATGGCAACGGTGTATTCGCGTGTGCCGCTGTCTCTTGTTGACATCACAAATCCAGACGCAAGTGAACAACGAGTACAAACGGGTGATGGGGTGGCGCGTCGTTGGTCGGGCTCTGTGCCGTCGCCATCACCCGCATCTGTTGCGGTCGAGCCTCCATGCATTCGCGTTGTTGATGCGCGTGGCACTGATGTGGGAGTTACTGGCAGGCACGAACTAAACACCGTGCCATCGCATGTTGAAGTTGGTAGCCAAAAGTATGACGTGGTGCGAGTTGCCGGGCCATGGCCACTTGAAGAGCGATGGTGGGATCCGCGTCGCAAACGCCGCCAAGTACGTATGCAGGTGCTTGTGCGTCATCCGCGGCGTGGTGTCGGGGTGTTTCTTGTTGGTTTAGAAAATCAACAATGGACCCTGCTCGCGCGCTACGACTAGTCGTTCTCGTGGCACACTTGGTGTGTGCCGATACATCGCGATGCTCAACACTGGTGTGAATTAGTCGGCGCGCGTACACCAGTAGATGAACGTGAACGTGAATCAATAGAGAAGTTCTTATCTCTTGTGCCAATTCTTACGGACCCATTTAATGAGCATGCAGATCTTGTGCACATCACAGCATCGGCAATTGTGGTGAGTGATGCTGGAGACAAAGTTGCATTGCATATGCACAAGCGACTCAACATGTGGTTACAACCAGGTGGCCATATCGAAGCAGGTGAAACTGCTGCACAAGGTGCATTGCGTGAAGCTGAAGAAGAAATTGGTTTGCCTGTGCGACACGAAAGTGATGGTGGAGTGTTTGTGCATGTTGATGTGCATGCGGGCCCGAAGGGACACACGCATCTTGATTTGCGCTACGTGGTGCGCGCTCCTGATGTTGCGCCGGCTCCTGCAGAAGGCGAGAGCCAACTGGTGCAGTGGTTTTCCTGGGATGAGGCAGAGGCCATTGCTGATGTGGGTCTATTAGGCGGGTTACGCGCCACGAAAGCCTTACTGGGTATATAGCGCCCTTGTCTATACGAACATATGTTCGTATAGAATTACGAGGTGGGGTTCAACAATCCGGCAATGCCGTGGCACGAATTAGAAGCGCGTCTGTCTGATGGTCGAGCGCCGTCTTCAGTGGGCTGGAATGCCGGAGGCGATGGCCCCGCATTTAGTGCAACACGTCAACCGTTTGAACCTGTGTTATCGCGTCAACAACCCACAGTGCCGTATGCAGAGTTGCATTGCACATCAAATTTTTCTTTCTTAGAAGGTGCGGCGCATCCTGAAGAGTTGGCAGAGGTGGCAGCTGCGCTCGGGTTATCTGCGCTCGCCATTACTGATCGCAATGGTTTGTACGGAGTCGTGCGTTTTGCTGAAGCAGCACGAGCAGTGAACTTGCCCACCATCTTTGGTGTGGAACTTGATTGTGCTGGTGGAGACATTGTGTTGTTGGCGCGCGGGCCTTCTGGGTATGCACGCATGGCACGAGCCATTAGTGAAGGGCAACTCGCCGGCAGTAAAGGCGCCCCCGTGTTTTCATTTCCTACAGTGGGCGAAACAGTGCGAGATCATTGCATAGTTCTCACGGGTGGGCGCACTAGTGCTGTAGTGCAGGCACTGGTACAACATGGTCCAGCAGAAGCAGAACGGACACTACGTTCATTGGTTGAACACTTCGGACAACGCAACGTGTTGGTGGAACTGTGGGATCACGGTGACCCTATTGACGCTGTGCGAAACGACCAATTGGTGCAGTTGGCAGCAATGCTCGATCTTGAGTGTGTTGCCAGCAACAACGTTATGTATGCAGTGCCAGCACAGCATCGTTTAGCAACAGCATTGGCTGCGGTACGAAACAGGTGCGGGCTCGACAGCATTGATCATCTTTTGCCCGCGGCAGCAACGGCGTATTTACGTTCAGGCGCTGAGCAACAACGACGCTTTGCGCGATACCCAGGTGTTGTGGAACGCACAGCAACACTTGCGCAGGAAATTGCATTTGACTTGTCATTGGTGGCGCCACAGTTGCCACCGTTTCCGTGTCCTGATGGTCATACCGAAATGTCGTACTTACGGCACCTTGTTGCGCGCGGCGCTCAACATCGATACGGCGAGAAACCAGCTGAATCAAGTGAAGATTTATCGTTGCGTGCACGGGCATGGCGCACCATTGATCATGAATTAGAAATTATCGAAACACTTGGTTTTGCTGGCTATTTCTTAGTGGTGTGGGACATCGTGCGGTTCTGTACGGAGCAGGGCATTTTGTGTCAGGGGCGGGGCAGTGCTGCCAACAGTGCAGTGTGTTATTCGTTAGGAATTACAAAAGCCGATGCGGTGTCGCTTGGTTTGCTGTTTGAACGCTTCTTGTCACCAGAGCGTGACGGCCCACCCGACATTGACATTGATATTGAAAGTGGCAGGCGAGAAGAAGTCATTCAGTATGTGTATGCCCGCCATGGGCGCCATCATGCAGCACAAGTTGCCAATGTCATTACGTATCGGTCGCGTTCTGCAGTGCGCGACATGGCACGTGCATTAGGGCACAGACCCGATCAGCAGGATTCATGGAGCAAACAAGTTGATGCATGGGGCACTGTTGCTATCACTGCTACACAACGTGATCACGATATTCCCGACTTGGTATTAGAAATGGCAGCTGAAGTGGAACATATGCCACGACACCTGGGTATTCATTCAGGCGGAATGGTGATGTGCGACAGGCCGATTATTGAAGTGTGCCCTGTGGAGTGGGGGCGCATGGCTAACCGCAGTGTGTTGCAGTGGGACAAAGATGATTGCGCTGCTGCAGGGTTAGTGAAGTTCGACTTGTTGGGTCTGGGCATGTTGTCAGCACTATCCAATGCGGTGTCATTTATTTCTGAACATCGCGGGTATGAACTTGACCTTGCAACCATTCCGCAAGAAGACGATGTGTATTCCATGTTGTGTCGTGCAGACACGGTGGGCGTATTTCAAGTGGAGTCACGCGCGCAAATGTCCACGTTGCCTCGGTTGAAGCCGCGTCGCTTTTATGACTTGGTGGTGGAGATTGCGCTCATTCGTCCTGGCCCTATTCAGGGTGGGTCTGTGCATCCGTACATTCGCCGGCGTAATGGTCTCGAACCCATTACGTATTTGCATCCGTTGTTAGAAAATTCTTTGGGTAAAACACTGGGCGTGCCGTTGTTTCAAGAACAACTGATGCAAATGGCAATCGATGTTGCTGGATTTACGGCAAGCGAAGCAGATCAACTACGCCAAGCTATGGGCTCAAAAAGGTCGCAAGCGCGCATGGAGCGACTGAAGATGCGGCTGTATCAGGGCATGGCGGAACGAGGAATCACTGGCGCAATTGCCGATGAGATTTTCTTGAAGATGGCAGCGTTTGCTAACTACGGATTTCCGGAAAGTCACTCTGTGAGTTTTGCGTACTTGGTGTATTCATCGTCATATATCAAATTGCATGAGCCTGCAATTTTTTGTGCCGCGTTGCTCAATGCTCAACCGATGGGCTTTTGGTCTCCGCACACATTGGTGCGCGACGCACGACGTCACGGAGTGTTGGTGCATACGCCAGACATCAATGCATCAAGTCACGAAGCAACGCTTGAGCAACATGGCGAATCAGAAACTGGTCTTGCAGTACGCCTTGGCATTGGCTCAGTGCGCGGTATTGGTTCTGAACTGGCTCGCGAGATCGCAACACATCGACCATATGCGTCAATTGAAGAGTTGGTGACACGTGTGCCGGCGTTGTCTCGTAAACAGGTTGAAGCATTGGCTACGTCTGGTGCGTTTACTGCCAGTTTTGGAGACGACCGACGCCATGCATTATGGGAAGCGGGCGCATATGGGCACGGGAACATCGACAAACTGCAAGGGATCATGGGTCTACAGACACGTCCCACATTGCCGGGCATGGAACCGATAGAGGAAGCAATTGCAGACTTATGGGCTACAGGTATCTCGCCCGATGGTCATCCCACGATTTTTTTGCGTGAACAACTGCAAGCCAAAGGAGTTATCACTGCAGACCAATTGCCAGCAGTGCCGCATCGTGATCGCGCCATGGTGGCTGGCATTGTTACTCATCGTCAGCGACCCATGAGCGCAAAAGGTGCGACGTTCATCAGTTTGGAAGATGAAACAGGTCTCATCAATGTGGTGTGTTCAAAAGGATGCTGGGCACGTCATCGCGCAGTTGCACGAGATGCCTCTGCTTTATTGGTGCGGGGCCGTATTGAATCTGCCAGCGGTGTCATCAATGTTGTGGCAGAACACATCACGCCGTTGTTTGCTCCGGCAACTGTCCCTAGCCGAGATTTTCGCTAGTCACGCTTATTCGTTAGGTGTTTCGTTTAGTCCGTCGTTAAACATTCGATATGTCTCGTAGATGTCTTTGCATTTTTGACACATCGGAACTTGTTTCGGATCCCGCGAAGGAACCCATACGTGTCCGCACAATGCTTCGAGAGGAGTGCCATTGATGCGCGCTTCAAGAACTTTGGCTGCAGCATCTTCGCCTGGTTCGGTTTTCACGATGTGGGCCACAATGGGCTCGCCAGTTTCAGTCACCATTTCGGTGTCGGGACGAACTTCTGCTGGTCTAGTTTTAAGCGGAGTAGCCATAGACACAGTCAACCACGAGTTGGCATCGTCCTACACTGACGAGATGCCACGGGTGGACGCAGAGTGACGATTTTGGTGGATGAGTGTCGGTGGTGGTTTAAGGAACGCCAGTGGTGCCACATGGTGAGTGACGTGTCGCTTGAAGAACTGCACGAGTTTGCGCAACGCTTGGCGATACCTAAACGGGGATTTCATGGCGATCATTACGACGTGCCACTGCACATTCGCGAGATGGCGATCTCACAAGGCGCACTAGAGGTGACCAGCAGGGAATTGTTGCGGGCGTTGAATGCAGCAGGATTACGAGTGACGGCAAAAGAGCGACGCGATTACAAAAATGTGGCAGATGCCAACCAAGGATCTGGGGCGCCGGTGAGTGATCGCGGGCAGTAGAGACCCCCGGACCCGATAACTACCCAGTCGATGAGTTCGAAGCCAGCAGACTGGCACGCCCGTGTTGTGTGAACGAGAAGCATTGAATCTTGTGGCTGAATGGGTGCGGTAGTGCGGGTGGAGATAATGACAACACCGCTTGCGTTCGGAATTGCGCTGACATGGCCAATGATGTGATGAATTGTTGATTGCGTGAGTGGTGTTGAAGGAAATAGATGTATGCCGCGCCGCTGGTTGTCGAGTACGAGAGTGATGGTGGAATCGACGGCGGGACGCCGAAGCGCAAGGCACGCAATGCCAAGCGCCTCAACGAGTGAATCAATGGGATCGATGTATGGACGCGGTACGTCGAGGAGAGTGGAAGCAAACATGGTTTCCCTACGTTTTAGATAGCAAATAACGGTGGGGGAAACAAGGCCAGCGTAGGAAGCGGGTGTGTCGTTAGAAAGTGGAGATAAGAAGCAGTGAACTTGCAATGCAAATGACTGGGGCCACCCAAGCAATCCACGGAGCATCACGTTGCCATTTGGGTTCAAGCATCGCGTATCCGATAACGCCACCAACTAACGCGCCTCCGAGGTGGCCGCCAATGGAAATACCAGGGATTGCAAAGGTGATGAGCAAGTTCAGCATGAGTGTTGCGCCGATTCCCGTGCGCATCGGATTCACCCCACGTTGTTGGAGGCCGACTGCGGCTGCTGCCATCAGACCAAACACTGCACCAGATGCTCCGCCGGTCAGTCCGTTTGGATTCATGAGTAATGCGCCGGTTGCGCCACCCACCATGGCAGTGAAATACAACAACGTGAAACGCGATCGACCAAGAGCCGGCTCAAGTAGTTGACCGAGTTGCCATAGAAGAAGCATGTTCATGCCCACATGGATGAGACCAAAGTGAAGAAATCCCGACGAAATGATGCGGTACCACTCGCCGTTGTCAATGAAGACTTGTGAAAGTCCCATGTCTAATTCATGCGAATTGATTGAGCCAGCGATGGAACTTAACCGTGTGCCAGTAAGTACCCACACGTAGGCGATGACGTTGACAGCGATGATTAGTCGAGTGACAAGAACAGGTTGTGCTGCATTCCAAAAGCGAATTCGTTCGCTCGTTGCCGGACGCGCACGCCGCACGCATTCTGTGCAGTGTGAACCAACGTCTGCCAGGGTGAGGCAGTCGTTGCATGCAGGTCGATCACATCGAGTGCAATGACGACCAGTGACAATCTGTGGATGTCGTGTGCAATATTCGAGGATGGGTGGGGGAAGCGACATCTGGCGAGTCTTATCGAGGTGCAGCTTCGGCTTGCTCGCGATTTTCTAAGTACCACTGCACAGTGCGCGCAAGGCCTTCTGAGAATTCCATCGTGGCCTTCCAGCCAAGCAGTTCTTCTGCGCGATGTGCATCAATGCGGCGACGTGGTTGACCATCGGGTTTTGTGGAGTCCCACTTCAACTCGCCTGTGTAACCAGTAACGCGCGCAATCGTTTCAGCGGTTTCACGAATTGTGATTTCTCGATCTGATCCAAGGTTGATTGGTTCTGTTCCGTTGTGTGATTCAGCTGCTCGCACGATGGCAGCAGCTGCATCTTCAACGTATAGATATTCGCGACTTGCAGACCCTGTTCCCCATACATCAATAAACGGGTCACCATTTTCTTTTGCTTCAACACATTTTTTGATGAGCGCTGGAATGACGTGAGAGACGGATGGATGAAATTTGTCGCCAGGGCCGTACAGGTTTGTAGGAATGAGATATGCAAACTGTTGGCCGTATTGAGCGTGGTTCACTTGTGCGTGCACGAGGTGCGCTTTTTTGGCAATTCCGTATGGTGCATTTGTTTCTTCGGGGTAACCGTCCCACAAGGATTCTTCTTTGAATGGCACTGGTGTGAATTTTGGATACGAACACACAGTGCCGAGTAAAACAGTCTTCTCAGTTCCTGCGGCGCGGGTGGCTTCGATGATGTGAGTTCCCATCATGAGGTTGTCGAGATACAGCGGGGCTGGAGCAACCTGGTTGTATCCAATACCGCCGACTCGAGCTGCGAGGTGGATTACGTGGGTGGGGGCGAAGGCCTTCAACATGGTGTCTGCTCGCCCTGGAACCGTGAGGTCATACTCGTCATGGGTGGGGGCGACCACTGAAGCCCCTTTTTCGGTCAATACCCGCACCACGACCCGTCCGAGGAAACCGTTACCACCTGTGACGACGACGCTGCGACCCGACCAAAATTCCGACATAGATGCCATCGTAGGACGGGAACGGACAGAATGAAGGGGTGCGTATCGCCTACACCCTCGAACAGTGCTGGCAGCGAGTCCCAGGTGGCACCGGAATTTCGGCTATCGAGGTGGCTCGCCACCTGATGGAGACCCCTGAAATAGAACTGATTGGGGTCGCGGGCCGACATCGCCATGGGCCAACGGCAGGGTTCACGCCTCCAGTACCCGTGACCACACTTCCATTGGGGTCGCCATGGTTATACGAGACATGGACACGCTTTCGATGGCCGCTTGTGGAATCTGTTGTCGACAACATCGACCTTGTGCACGGAACTTCTATCATCCCGCCAGCTACTCGTAAACCACTTGTTGTCACGGTGCATGATCTTGCGTTTTTGCATCACCCAGAGTTTTTTACAAAACGCGGCAACAAAGTGTTTCGTCGCAGTTTGAAGATGTTGTTAGACGACGCGGCGATGGTGTTGTGTTCGTCGGAAGCAACAATGCATGATTGTCGCGCAGCAGGTTTTGATGAAGAACGACTTCGCCATGTGCCACTCGGGGTTACTACGCATGAAGTGACAGATGTGGATCGCCGGAGAGTGCAGGCAACCTATGAATTGCCAGAGAAGTTTATTCTCTTTGTGGGCACGTTGGAGCCGCGAAAGAATTTGAGCCGATTGATACAGGCTGTTTCATCTATGCGAGATGCGCCTCCACTTTTGATTGCAGGAATGGAAGGGTGGGGTGAAGAAGCGCCAGTGCTGAATCATGAAGTGCGATTCCTTGGTTTTGTTCCTGCACATAATTTGCCTGCCATTTATGAAGCCTGCACAGTGTTTGCATTCCCCTCCATTTTCGAGGGGTACGGGTTGCCAGTGATTGAAGCCATGGCGCACGGTGCTCCTGTTGTTACATCGCGTGGAATCTCTACTGAAGAAGTGGCTGGTGGAGCTGCTGTGCTCGTCGATCCACTCAATGTTGATTCCATTGTTGACGGCATTCGAAAAGCGATGTCTTCAGCCGATGAACTACGCGCGCGTGGGCTTGAACGTGCACGTGATGCTTCGTGGTCAACCACGGCAGAACTGACAATTGCGGCGTACCGTGACACATTGGAGCGTGCATGATGGCGGCGAAACGTGTTGCAATGAACTTGTTGTGGTGTGTGCCAGGTGTTGGTGGCAGCGAGGAATATCTCATTCGTCAGTTGATGGGGCTCTCGTCTATCGCGCACGATTACGAAGTAGAGGTGTTTGCGCCTCGTGGCTTTTCGCTACGACATCCAGAAATTGCTAATGATTTTGTTGTGCATGAGGCGCCCAATGAATGCTTGCGTCGTTCACAACGCATCGTGTTAGAGCACACTTGGCTGGCTTGGAATACGCGATCTTTTGATGTCGTTCATCATGGTGGCGGCACGATTCCACGACTTGGTAACAGGCAAACATTGCTGACTGTGCACGATGTGCAATGGACTGAGTACCCCGAATACGTATCGCCAGTAAAACTGAAGTATCTCAAGGCCACGGTGCCATCGTCGTTGCGTCGCGCACGCCGAATTGCTGTTCCATCACGCTTTGTGGTGGGCACTCTTGAAAAAGCTTTCGGTGTGTCTCGCGACAAGATGGCTGTTGTTCGCCATGGTTTGCAGGAAAACATAGATACCGAAATCACTAGTAGCACGGGTATTCGCAATAAGTTCGAATTGGGAGACGGGCCAGTGCTTGTCTATCCAGCCATTACGCATCCGCATAAGAATCATCTCTTTCTCTTGGGCTTGCTTGCATCAGGTGTTGGTGCGTGGGCAGACCCGACATTGCGGTTGGTGTTCGCCGGCTCCGTAGGTTCTGCACAAGAAGAAGTTGAAACGTTCATCGCAGAACATGAACTGGGCGACAGAGTCTTGATGCCAGGTCGGGTTTCTAATGCGGATCGCAACGGATTGTTGGCAATGGCTGATGCAATGGTCTTTCCCAGCGAGTATGAGGGCTTCGGTGCGCCTGTGATTGAGGCAATGAAGTTTGGCTGTCCTGTCATCTGTAGTGACAGGGGAAGCTTGCCCGAAGTTGTGGGCGATGCAGGAATGGTGTGTCCGCTTGACAACGCTGCGTGGGGGCGAGCACTTGATGCAGTACGTGTGCGTCGTGAAGAACTTGTGCAGAGTGGTCGCGAGCGTGCGCGAATGTTTACGGCGGCTCTCTCTGCTGCAGATCTACTACGTGAGTACGACGTGATCGTTTCTAAGGGAAAGGCTGCATCGTGAAGCGGCCCATAGTTGTGTTGTGTCCACACTTTGCACCAGACACAGCACCCACTGGAGACGTCATTACGCGCATTGTTGATGAGTTTGTGCGCGCAGGGGAGCGAGTGCATGTAGTCACCGCTTTGCCGTGGTATCGCAATCATGCAATTGAAGATGGCTGGTCGGGGAGACTCATTCGCCGCGAAAAGACTTCGTTTGGATCGATTATTCGTATTCATCCGTTTCCGGGGAAGAGCAAATCGAATCTCTTGCGTCGTGCTGTAGGTTTCGGAGCGTTTAGTGCAATTGCTGGCGTGTGCACATTGTTTGCAGGTGGCATTCATCGACGTCCTCGCGCGATTATCTCCATGTCTCCACCATTGACTTTGGGCTTAACGGGATGGTTAGCAAGTCGCATGAGATTTACTCAATCAATCTTTAACATTCAAGACATTTTTCCCGATGCTGCAATCGAGACGGGCGCAATAACAAACAAAAGAATTATTGCAGTTGCTAGATGGCTAGAGAGAGTGAGTTATCAGTGGTCCGATTGTGTCGTCGTGCTTTCCGAAGACCTTCGTCGCAATGTGGCTGCAAAGGTTTCGTCTCGACACGTGAAGAAAGTCGTGGTCATTCCTAATTTTGTCGACGCCGACTTCATTCGCCCGATGGACAGAATGACTTCGTATCGAAATGAATTGAAAATTGGCTCCGAGCAAGTGGTGATGTATGCGGGCAATGTGGGTTACTCGCAGTCACTCGAGATGATGATTGATGCTGCAAGGGCGATGCCGTCGGTGACGTTTGTTATCAATGGTGACGGATCGGCTCGTGACGAACTTGAACGTAAAGCAGCCGGTATTTCGAATCTGCGATTCAACGGTTATCAACCGGCACATCGAGTGTCAGAAGTTCTCGCAACGGCTGATGTGCTTGTTGTGCCGCTAAGAACTGGTCTCGGGTCAGTCAGCGTTCCTTCGAAGACGTACAGCATCTTGGCGGCGGGGCGCCCGGTAGTGGCGGCCATCGACCCCGGTACTGAAGTCACGCGAATAATTGCCGAAAGTGGAGCGGGAACTTCTGTTGCCCCGGATGACTCGGCATTATTTACGGAGGCAATTCGTGTGCTCGTGAATGATGTGAGTGACGCTCAGGCCAAGGGTCTTTTGGGGCGTCGTTGGGTGGAAACCCATGTGTCACCAGCGGTTGTTGCCAAGGCGTATCTCGATGTAATCGCTCGTCGGGGCTCCGAGCAGGTAGCCTCAAGTCCTCGTGGCTAGTGGTTCATCAGCGAAAAAGGTCGCCCGACTCGCGCAAAAGGGCAAAGGCAAGAAGGTGCGTTTTCAAGACGGCACCTTGTTCCCCACTGTCATGGCAGTGGTCGTCATTTTGGGGTTCGGTCTCATCTCGTACGCACGTCAAGCACCTTCGGTGACAGACACTCCACCAACTGTCAGCGATCGTTGGCACATCCCCATCGGTTTCTACCACTGTGATTCATTCCTGCAAGACCTTCAAGGTGACAAACAAGGTGGAGATGTTGCCGATCCGAATTTCACCAAATACGGCGTCTTCAGTAAAGACGATGGTGTCATTCGTTGGTACCCACAGATAGCCGCTGCTGGCAAAAAAGCCAAGCTCGGCGTGTACCTCGAAACGTACGGCGTCACCGTTGATACAAAGGGCATCACCTTTCCTGCAGATCAGAACAAAGGTGTGTCGTACAAAGTCGACACCGATAAGTGCAAAGACGAAAACGGCAAAGAAGTAGATGCAACCGTGCAAGTAATTGTGTGGGAAAAAGCCAGCGACTCAACAGTCTCTAAGCGATACATCACAGACTTCAAGAACATCCGCATCGATCGTGACGAAATGGCAATCACAATTGCATTCGTTCCAACAGGTGCCGAAATCCCAATGCCAGATTCAGCAGAGAAGCTTGCAGAGATCGTTGCTGCTGAATATGGTGCTGCACCCACCACAACTGTGAAGGGCGCAACCACAACCTCGGTTGCCGCCCCAACAACTACCGGCGGCTGATGCACGCGGTGGTGCTCGTCGGGGGTTTCGGAACCCGGCTGAGACCACTTACTTTCTCTACGCCTAAACCGCTATTGCCCATCGCAAATGTGCGTCAACTAGAGCATCTCATCGCTGCATTAGGTACTGCTGGAGTGACAGAAGTTGTTCTCGCCATAGGTTTCAAGCCACAGCCGTTTCTCGATGCATTTCCTGATGGGGTATGTGCAGGAGTTGCGCTTCATTACGCGGTCGAACCCGAGCCGTTAGACACGGCAGGTGCAATTGCGTTTGCTGCTCGTCATGCAGGCATCTCTGACACATTTATTGTGATGAATGGCGACATCTTGTGTGATGTTGATCTCACTGCATTAGTTGCATTCCACAAAACACACGACGCAGAAGGAACTCTGCACCTCACACCCGTTGATGATCCGTCTCAATATGGCGTTGTAGAGATTGATGCAGAAGGTTGGGTGCAACGATTCGTCGAGAAGCCACAGCCTGGTGAAACATCAAGCAATGTAGTGAACGCTGGCACGTATGTTTTAGAGCCTGCTGTTCTCGATCGCATTCCAGAAAATCAAAAGATGTCTATTGAGCGCGTGGTGTTTCCTGCGATGGTGGCCGATGGTCGACTCGCTGCAATGGCAACAGATGATTATTGGATAGATACCGGTCGTCCTGATACGTATCTTCAAGCAAACCTTGATCTCATCGACGGTTCTCGCAGTCGTATTCTCTCGTCCGTGGGGGTTAATGCCCACGTTGCTGCATCCGCGTCCATTACGCACAGCGTCATTGGCGACAACTGTGTTGTTGAGGATGGCTGTGTGGTGTCTGATTCTGTCTTGCTTCCCGGAGCACACATTGGTGCACGTGTGCGCCTAGAACGTTCTCTCGTCATGGGTTCGGTGGGTGATGGAGCGTCACTTGTGGATTGTGTTGTTGGCCTCGATGGTCATGTTTCACCGAATGCATCATTAGTTGGTGTCAAAGTTCCCGATCCTTCGGAAGTGGCGAACTGATGGGTCCTAAGAAAATACTTGTCTGTGGTGGCGCTGGTTTCATCGGTTCACATTTTGTTGAACGTCTCATTGCTGAAGGACACGAAGTTGACGTAGTCGACAATTTGTCAACAGGTTCGCTGGCTAATTTGGCCGAAGCACGTAGCACAACTGGTCGTCTCAAGATTCAAAACATTGCAATTGAATCGCCCGAGTTCGCTGAACTGGTATCGCTACGCCGCCCAGAAGTCATGGTGAACCTGGCTGTTTTTTGCCCTTCGCAATTGCATACAAACGGAGCTATTACGAGCATGCAATCCACCGTTGCAGTGTTAGAGGCCGCACGACTTGCTGGTGTTTCAAAAGTGATTACCGCAATGCCAGGTGCCCTCGTGTACGGCGAAGTTGCAACGCGTGATTTGCCCATCAAAGAGGGGCATTTGAACAACCCTCGCACAAGCGAAGAAGTGCTTGGTCGAGCCGCAGCCGAGTTGCACACCGTGTACCGAGAGCGTCATGGAGTTGAGTTCACAGTTCTTGCGATGGGAAATGTGTATGGACCACGTCAGCGTTCAGAAGATGGCGTAGTGGCTGCTTTTGTAGACGCGTTATCCCACGGACGTGCACCAATTGTGCATGGCAATGGAAAACAAACACGTGATTTTGTATATATCGACGATGTCATTGACGCGTTAGCTCGCTCATTAGACCGTGCTGGTGGTCTTGTCATCAATGTAGGTACAGGCACCGCAACATCTATTGCAGATTTGTGGGCCATCATGGCTGGTGCAGCTGCGCCGGTGCCACGTACAAGTGCGTCTCGCCCCAACGATATTGCACGTATTGCATTGTCACCAGTTCGTGCACGCATCCAATTGGGATGGTCTCCGTTCACAACCTTGGAAAAAGGTCTCGCTACTCTTCGTTAGCGAAAGAGGTCTTCGCTCGGTGGTCGAACAATTTCGTCCATCGATGAATCTCTGAACCACATTGGGTCTGCACCACGGATGATGGCGACAGGTACGCCTGTTGATTTACCCATTACTAGCTCGGCAGCGCATGCCAACTCGTCAGCAACAGCAACTTCTGTTACTTGCATGACGCGTCCGAGGGCATCTTCGGTTCCGCGTAAATCAACGACGCCGGCAATGCCAGCTACACCAATAGCAACGTCGGTGAGACCTTTACGCCATGGACGACCAAAAGTGTCGCTCACGATGACGCCTACAGTGACGCCAAGTTTTGCCCGCACTATGTCGCGAATGCGACGCGCTGAGCGATCACTATCAAGTGGCAATAGTGCTGCATATCCGCGTTCCACGTTCGACAAATCAATTCCGCTGTTAGCGCACACAAAGCCATGCTTTGTCTCGGTGATGATGAGGTCTCCGCGTCGACGAACGATACGAACTGCTTCTTCTTCAACTAACGCTTTGTGAGAGAGAGGATCGTCTGGATCAATTTCGACTAAGCGTCCTTCAGCTTTTGACACAATCTTCTGCGTCACCACGAGGACGTCATTATCGCGTAATGGGCCATTTGGCTCTTGTGAGCATGCTTCAACAATGACGTCTCCCAGTTGTTGACCAGGAACAATTTCGCCGATTCCTTCGACGCTCCATGCCATTAGTCGTGCCATTGCAGGCCTCCCTTTCGTGGTGTACTGCGAACCGTAATTTGCGCTAGTGCTGCGGCAACGCCATCACGAGACATGATGGTGTCTGTTGCGATGCATCTGACGCCTTCTCGTTCCACTGCAGATACGAGATGTTCGTCTTGTGTGTCGATGATAAGCGTGGAACAGATGTCGGCATACATGCGGGCAACGCCTACAACTGTGGGTTCGTGACCCAATTCAACGAGCATGCGGTCAGCAGGGCCTTTGAGTGCGGCACCAGCCACGATGGGGGAGATTGCGACGGTGTCGTTTCGTCGTGATCGCAACAAAGCCTCTACGCCTGGCAATGCGCGGATAGGTCCAATGGAAACGATGGGGTTTGACGGAGCAATCACAATGGAGTCCGCATTCTCGAGAACTGATTCATCAATGAATGTTGCGGCAGATGCACCGACAAAGTCAACGCCTGTTACGGGGACACCGTGTTGTAGGCGCACAAAGTATTCCTGGAAGGGAACAGTTTCATTCTCCAAGTGAACGATTGTGCGAACGGAATCGTTGGACATTGGAAGAATTGAAATTCCCACTCCGAACGCTTGCCGAATCTCGTCGGTGACTTCTCGCAATGTTGCGCCTTCACGCAGACGAGCAGTTCTATAAAAATGTGTGGCCAAATCTGTGTCGCCAAGGTTGAACCATCGTGGGGCAGCGGCAGAACCTTCTGGACGTACGCCTTCAAATCGAGCGAGCGATTCCATCGCGCGCCATGATTCATTGCGCAAGCCCCAACCGCGACCTGGATCTATTGCGTTCGCCAAGGTGTATGTCACGGTGTCAATGTCGGGAGAAATGCTGAGGCCGTGAAGTTCTGTATCGTCCCCAGTGTTGACCACTGCAGTGATGTGAGCAGGGTCCACCACCTGAACGAGTCCTGAAAGAAAACGGGCAGCCCCCACACCGCCAGCTATCACCACAATCATTCATTCAGCGTAGGGGCTTGAGTGCTGAGGCATTCACCCCGTTCATAGGGGTGGTAGTGGTACCGTCACTAGGTCCGATTATCGATATACGAGGTCCCACAATGCCCCGCGCATTTATCACCGGCATCACAGGCCAAGACGGTCAGCATCTAGCTGAATTCCTACATTCCAAGGGCTACGAGGTCTTTGGCATGCTCAAGGGGCAAAATAACCCCCACGCCTTGCGGATCCGCGACGAATTTCCATATGTTGAGCTCGTGCCTGGTGACTTGGCAGATCTGACCAGTTTGGTCTCTGCGCTCGAGTATGTGCAGCCAGATGAGGTGTACAACCTCGGAGCCATCTCGTTTGTTGCCATCTCCTTCGGTCAAGCTGAACTGACCTCAAACATCACCGGCCTTGGCGTATTGCGCATGTTGGAAGCTATTCGCATGGTCGGTGGCTCGCAAAACAATCCCATCCGTTTTTACCAAGCGTCATCGTCTGAGATGTTCGGCAAGGTGCGCGAAGTGCCACAAACTGAACTCACACCATTTCACCCGCGTTCGCCCTATGGCTGCGCCAAAGTCTTTGGCCACGACATCACTGTGAACTATCGCGAGAGTTACGGAATTTATGCATGTTCGGGAATTTTGTTTAACCACGAAGGTCCACGCCGTGGTCTTGAGTTTGTGACGCGCAAAATCTCAAACACTGCAGCACGTATCAAACTCGGACTTGAAAAAGAATTGGTTATGGGCAACCTAGATGCGAAGCGCGACTGGGGTTTTGCCGGTGACTATGTGCGTGGCATGTGGTTGATGTTGCAACAAGACGAACCCGATGATTACGTCTTGGCAACAGGCGAGACTCACTCCATCGAAGAGTTCCTGACATTGGCATTTAGTGAAGTTGGTCTCGATGACTGGCACAACTATGTGCGTCAAGACCCACGATTCTTTCGTCCTGCTGAAGTTGATCTTCTGATCGGTGATCCGACGAAGGCTCGTGAAAAGTTGGGCTGGGTTCCAGAAGTGGACTTCAAGTCGCTTGTATCCATGATGGTGCAAAACGACTTGGCTATTGAAACTGCTCGCGCTAAGAAATAAAGCGAACGGATTAACTCTCTAACGGGTTATCCAATATTCCATCAATCATGGATTCCGCATCGGGAATTGCACCCGCTTGCACGCGTGCGCGTAATGCATAACTGAAGACAATGAGTGCTGCTGTTGAACCAGCAACAAGGCCTAACTCCACGCGCAGGAATAGGTCATTGCTGGAAATGGCTGTGACCACCAAGAAGCTCACCATGGCAGATAGCCAACCAATTGCTACGTATTTGTGGCCTTGGAGCGCAATCACTGCTTGAGCAACTGCAAGCGCAAGCATGTACAAGCCACTTGCGAGTGCAAGCAGTGTCAGTGTGCGACGGTCAAGTCCGCCGTCATACATGATGTCGAGAATCGGTGGGCCCACAAGGAATGAACCAACGGTTCCAAGGACTGCTACAGCGATGACGATCTTGAGAAGTAGAGAGAGTCCATGTTTGAATTCGGCAAGATCGCCTTTCGCTGCAAGTCGAGCAAGCCGTGGAAGCAAGGCAGCCTGCACTGCTTGAAAAAGGAAGAGTGGAATTCGTGACAACAGCACGCCATTTCCAAACGCAGTCACGCGAGCGGCGTCGTCTGAATGAGCAAGGATGTCAACACCAAGTGGCCCGGCGTTCACTAGGGCTGCGCCCATGATCGAGCCAAGGATGAGCCACCCAAGATTCGGCGTTACTTCAGAAAAACTTGCAGGAGGTCCGTCATCTGTTCTTATGTCGCCTCGAGCGGCAACAACAAGTACTGCAGCAAGTGGAGACAATGCAACAGCAAGTGCGTAAGCACCCACGCTTGTTACACCGAGCGCCCACAGCAGAATGCATGTGCCAGTGCGCATCAGTCCATCGACACCCATGATGATTCCGTATGCAGTGAAGCGTCCAGAACCAGAAGCGATACCGCGCGCAAGGTGCATTGGCGCATATGCACAAAACCCAAGGATGAGCGCAACAGTGACTATTCCGTAGCCCTCGAACATGTCGTTTGTGAGCCATTGAGATGCACCCAAGGCGACGACGGTGAGCAGTGCAGCAATGCCACACGTGAGCATCAACATGCGGCGAACAACGGGGCGACCACCTTGGTGCAGTGCGCGACGGTGGGCGAGTGCGCGACCAAGTTCTTGCTCTACCGGCATGAAGAAGCCTGGGATGAGAGCAAACGAAGTGAACCACAATGCAACGATGGGTTTGAAACCTTCTTTGCCGAGCGCTAGTTGGCCCACCTTGAAAAAGATGTATGCGGCAAGGCCCGAGATAAGAAGTCCGATTCCAACAGGAATAGTTCCTTCAGGAAGTGGAGCCTTTGGGGTCTCTTGAATGTTTTGACCCTCTGACACAAGGAGAGAGGCTAGTTGCCTTCACGAAGAGAAGGCAGGGACAGTCAGTTTTTACTGTGCTGTGTTGTTGCGGTTCTTCAAAGAATCGAGAAGCTCGCGACGACGAACTTGCATTTTCTGAAAACCAAGAACTGCAAAACCAACGGCTGTGTAGCCGGCTTCAGTTGCTTGCTTCACTACAGGAGATGCCAAAACTGCTTGCGGGTTAATGCGGCGAAGGTCGAGAGATGTGAGGTCAATTGAGTGGAATTGAGGAATGGAGATCTTGGGAAGTTCCATCTTTGGAAGTTTGTCGAGACCAGGAATATCAAAGTGGGGAAGGGAAATGTGGGGGAACGTGAATTTGCTCATGACCAGACGATACCCCGAAGTGCAAACTATTGCTAGCACTCTGCGAGATGGCGTATGTCACCTAGGGGCGTCTGCCGACAGGGGGTGGGGTCATCGCACTAGCCTCGCAGGGGCGTGACAGAGCCTCAGGTTGTTTCTTCCCTTCCCCCCGTGGTGGCCGTAATGGTGGCCCACGAACCGGGTGATTGGTTCACAGAGTCCCTTCGGGGCTTAGCTCAGCAGACCTATGAATCGCTTCAGGCCCTCATCTTGGTGACTGGCGAAGAGTCCGACCCTTTGTCTCGAGCAATTCTTGACACGATTGCCACCGAAATGCCTGCGGCAGTGGTGCGTTTCTTGGGAGGCAATCCTGGTTTTGCTGCCTCCTGTAACAGTGTCTTAAACCTCGTGCAGGGAGACAGTGGCTTTTTCTGCTTCATGCATGACGACGTGGCTCTCGCCCCCGACGCAATCTCGTTGCTCGTCGAAGAGTTGTATCGCTCGAACGCGGGTGCCGTAGGTCCGAAGTTGACCTATTGGGATAACCCCAAGATGATTCAAAGTGTCGGAGTTGATGTTGACAGATTCGGTGTTGAACTTCCGATTGCTGACGACGGCGAACTTGATCAAGAACAACACGACGCAGTGCGAGACGTTTTCAAGTTGTCGTCTGCATGCATGCTTGTGCGCGCAGACCTTTTTCGTACTGTAAAGGGCTTTACAGAATCTCTTGCCACAAGCGGAGCCGACCTTGACTTGTGTTGGCGACTTCATACTGCAGGTGCTCGTGTTGTGATTGTTCCTGCAGCTATCGCGCGCCACAAAGAAAACTCAACCATGTCGTTGGCTAGTGACCTGGTGACAGATTCGAATCTCGAAGCCGAGATTGTGCGAGTCCAATCAGTGGTCGCGTTATCCTCCATTTCGCAGGTCCCGTTCACTGTGATGCAGATGTATCTATTGACGATTGTTCGTGTTGTCTTGCTTCTCGTCACTGGCCGTACTTCTCAGGCGCTCATTGAAGTTCGAGCAATGTGGTCACTTCCATTTGGACTGGGCGATATTCGCCGCCGCCGCGATGAACTCTCAGAACATCGTGAAGTGGACGGAAGTGAAATTCGTGCTTTGCAGTTAAGTGGAAGTTCGTATGTCACGGCGTATGTGCGACGCAAAGCGCGACGAGCAGGAATTTCACAATCTCAGGCATCTGGCGTTGTACATGAAGCGCCACCACGCAGCTCGTATGTGATGTGGATTTCGCTACTACTTTTGTTTGTTATTGGATCACGCTCGCTATTTGTGAATGGCGTTGTATCCGTTGGGCAGTTTGCACCCTTTAGAGGATCTGCACGTGAGCTTGTTGCTTCGTATGCATCAGGCTGGTGGGGTGCAGGGTTTGGTCAAGTGTCTGCTTTGCCAACGGGGATCGCGCTCGTTGCCACCGGTGCCATCACAACGCTTGGCAACATGGGGTTACTACACACATTGTCTGTGTGTTTACTGCCTGTCATTGGGTGGCTCGGTGTGTGGAGGTTTGCTTCGGTGCTGGGTACTCGCGCCGGCCGAATTTCGTCGACAGTTGCGTACGCCGCAGTTCCTTTGCCCTATGCATCAATTGCTTCGGGGCGATGGGGAGCACTGTTGCTCTATGCCACGGTTCCGTGGATAGTGCACCTCGGACGAATGCTTGTTGGTCATGCAGACATAGATGACTCCGAGGTGAAAGAAGTGATGGCTGAAGCGCCGCCTGTTCAATGGAGACGGTGGTTTGCCTCCTTGACTTTGGTGGTGGCAGTTGTAGCCGCGTTTGAACCTTCAGTGTTGTTAGTGCTTCCAGTAATCGCGGTAGTCATTGCTGTTGTATCCATTACTCAAGGCGTCGCTGCGAAATGGGTTCTTCGATGGGTGGGAGTTACCGCAGGCATTGTCGTTGCCGCAATTGCGATGAACATTCCGTGGTCGGCAACGTACCTTCGCTCTGGATGGTGGGAAGCGCTCACTGGTGCGCCAGTTGAGTCTGGTCGCAATCTTGGATTGTTCGGGTTAGCACAATTCGATGTCGGAGGTTTTGCGCTTTCGTCTGTCACGATCTTGTTGTATGGCGTCGTTCTCGGATCAATCTTTTTAGTTACTGGACCGCGTGCTGTATGGGCGTTACGCGGAGCAGCATTGGTTGCTGTTGGTTTATTGCTGGCGTTACTTGACGATGCGTTATTGCTTCCTGCGCATTTGCCAGAACCAGCAATTCTTCTTGTCATAGTTGCATTTGGAATTTCCGTGTGTGCTGGTGCAATGGGCGCATCGTTCGTACTCGATTTACGCAAAGCACGTTTTGGCTGGCGCCAGCCACTAAGCGCACTTGTGGCAATTGCGTTTTTAGTAGCCATGGTTCCGGCGGGCATTAACACGCTTGGTGGTTCTTGGAATCAACCATCGTTATCGCTCCCGCAGTTGTTGGCTCAGTTGCCAAGTGCTGAAGCAGACGGTGGATACAGAACACTATTTATTGGAGACTCGCGTGTCTTGCCTGGTTCGCCTCTGAACTTTGGATGGGGTATTGCGTACTCAGTAGTCAACGGGCCAGATCCCTCAGCAGAAGAGAGCTGGGAAACTCCACCGACTCGTTTGCGTGACAATGCGGTGGACGCAATGTACGGATTTGTGCGCGGACAAACATCGCGCGCCGGTCGATTACTCGCGCCATTGTCCGTTCGATTCATTGTTGTTCCGATCATTGATGGGGGGCAATCCACCCGTTCGCACACAATTGCTGCTCCTCGAGGGCTTGTTGAGTCACTGTCTCGACAGCTCGACCTTCGTCGGCGATATGCATCGTCAGACGTAGTGATTTTTGAAAACACCACTTGGGTGCCAGTGCGGTCACAGTTGACGGCTGCTGGTGCGCAGAGCAGCACACTTGCTGGCGCATCGTCCATGATTGCAACAGATATTGCGGGCGCTACAGCGTTACCTTCAGCATTGCGTCCTGAATCTGCAATACAAGCTGATGTTGTCGCAGGCACGGTGCATCTGTCTGTTCCTTTCACGTCGCGATGGGAAGTGTTGTTAGATGGGGTAGATGTTCCGGCTCGACCAGCTTTCGGATTGACGAATGCGTACGACATCTCGTCGCCTGGAAAATTGGAGATGAGTTTCTCTGCTTCTCTTCTGCATACGTGTGTCGTGCTGTTGCAATTTGTTGCTTGGTGCATTGTTGCTTTTATCGCGGTCTCGCGTAGGCGAAAGAAGAAACCTTCAGAGGTGTCGGCGCAACTAGGTGCCGAGGGTGCAGTCATCCATATGAATAATGGAGTAGTGCAATGAACATCATTCGGCGTGCAATTTCTATTTTTCTCATAGTGGTTGTGATGGGTGGAGTTGTATACATCGATCAACGTCAAACAGAAGTGAGCGAGGGTGCTTCTAGAGGAATCGTTTCCATGGCGGGCTTTCCTCACTCCATAAAGAGCAACCGCATTAGTAGTTCGTGGTTCTGCCCAGGTGCAGCAGCGGGCGATGGTCTCGATAGTGCGTCGGTGTTTATTTCCAATCCGAGTGACACAGCAATTACGGCTGCAGTGAGCTTCCTCAGTAATTCTCCAATGGAGTCCCAGACAGTTGAAGTACCTGCTCGTAATCATGCAGAAGTTGAGATCCTTCGGGGGAGAACCGTTGGTGTCATTGTTCCAGTAGTTGAGATCATCGGCGCTGTGGGAACAGTGGAACAACAATTGATTTATGCCGCCGGTGACGTGACGTCTCAGTGTGTATCGCAAACATCTTCCACTTGGTACTTCGCCGATGGATTTACGGCTCAAGGTTCATCGCAGCGTCTCGTGCTGACTAATCCCTATCCGGAGAGTGCCGTAGTAAATGTTGCCTACGTCACCAAAGAAGGAAAGCGAAGCCCGACAGGATTGCAGGGACTCATTCTTGGTTCCCGTACATCTCGCAGTTTGTCCTTGGCAGAGTTTGGTGCAACGGATGAATCAAGCATTGCGCTCGAAGTAGAAGCGACAACTGGACAAATCATCGCTTCGCGAATGCAGCACTATTTGGGCGGTGGCCGATTGGGTTATTCCACCACAATTGGAATTCCAGTTGCGTTAAACGAATGGTGGTTTGCCGCTGGTCGAACAGGGCCACAGGTATCGGAACGTCTGGTTGTTTTCAATCCGTCTGCCTCATTGGCGCAAGTGAACGTTTCATTTTTTGGTGAAGGAATCACGAACGGCACAATCATTGATGAAAATGCTTCCGCTGCAGCGCCGTCGGCAACTGTCGACATTCCTGCTGGCTCGGTGTTGCTGATAAACACTGATGACCTTGCGGATCTTCCAAAAGGTGAACACGCAATGGTCGTTTCGTCGATTGGCAAGGTGCCAGTAGTTGTTGAACATGTTCTTAGCCAGATCACGGGCGGCAGTTCTTTTACTGCAATCACAAACGGTGTCCCAGCGGCATTGGCGACACAGGAATGGCGAATACCGAGCGGCCTTTCTAACGGAGCTCGTAATGCGTTGTCACTTGTGAACACCACGGCGCAAGATGGCACGTACACAGTGTCGGCTGTTGGTCCTGGTGGCGTCGTAGATCTTCCTCAACTCATCGATGTGCCAATCGGCGCAGCTGCGCGTATCAGCCTTGATGTTCCAGCGGGCGTAAACGATGGTGAAGTAGTCATCAGGTCGACTGTTCCACTCGTTGTACAGCGTCGTACCTACCGTGGTCATGGATTGGTGGGGTTCGGAATTGTTGGTGCGCTTCCGGTGATCTCAAAATGATGACGCGACTTGCATTACTGGGTGTCTGTATCGCTGTCGCTTTTTGTGTGGCTTATGTTCTTCGCCGACGACAACCCGATGCACCTACGCAAGCAAGTTTCGAGATTCCTTCGCAATTGGATCGATCTGATTTTGAATCATCTGCAACGCCATGGTTGGTGGTGGTGTTCACATCGGCCACATGTGGAACTTGTGCAGACGTTGCCACCAAGGCGAGCGTTCTTTCATCGCACGATGTGGCGGTACAGCGTGTGGACTTCACTGAGCACCCTGCACTGCACAAGAAGTACAACATTGAGGCAGTGCCTACTTTGGTGATGGCCAACCACGACGGGGTAGTGCTGAAGGGTTTCTTAGGGCCGATGAAGGCTCAAGATATGTGGGCTGCGATGGCTGAGTGCAGGGATCCAGGTTCAGTACCTGATTCGTGTAGTCAGCACGATCATCCGTAATTACGCAGTTGGCAATTCGCTTTCAACGGCAGTGCCAAGAGACTCTTGAACAAGTTTGCCGACCGTTGGACCGTCAATCGTTTCATCGCGAAGCAATGCCTCGGCAACAAGTTCTAGGCCCTTGCGATGCTTCGTGAGGTATTCGTGAGCTCGTTGTTCTTGCTCCAGCAGAATGCGTGACACTTCTTCGTCAAGTAATTGTGCAGTTGAGTCGGAGTACTCACGACCGCTTGTCATGAGGTCTTCGCCAAGGAACACTTGCTGTTGTCCGTTCCATGCCATTGGACCAACTTTGTCGGACATGCCCCACTCGCGCACCATGCGGCGTGCAATAGAAGTGGCCTGTTCAAGATCGTTTGCCGCACCGCTATTGAGTTGTCCGAAAACAATCTTCTCGGCAACGCGGCCACCCATTGCTTTACAGATGAGGTCTTCAAAGTATTCGCGTGAATATGTGTGACGTTCTTCAGGCAATGACCATGTAACACCGAGTGCCATACCGCGAGGAAGGATGGTGACTTTGTGTAGTGGATCTGAATGAGGAAGAACTGTTGCAAGAACAGCATGGCCGCCTTCGTGGAAAGCTGTTGCTCGCTTTTCTTCGGCGTTGAGAACCAGACTTTCGCGACGAGCACCCATAACTACTCGGTCACGTGCGTTCTCAAAGTCGATTCGTTCGATGTTCAATGAACCGCGACGTACGGCAAACAATGCTGATTCGTTTACAAGATTGGCAAGGTCGGCACCACTCATACCTGGAGTTGCACGAGCCATGGTTTCAAGGTCGACATCGGTTCCCATGCGCTTATCGCGTGAGTGCACTTTCAAAATGGCAAGACGTTCTTCGAATTCAGGAAGTGGCACAACTATCTGACGGTCAAATCGACCTGGACGCAAGAGAGCAGGATCGAGGATGTCTGGTCGGTTAGTGGCAGCGAGGATCACAATGCCTTCAGAGGTTTCAAAACCATCCATCTCGGCAAGTAACTGGTTGAGGGTTTGTTCGCGTTCGTCGTGACCGCCACCCAGACCTGCACCACGCTTACGACCAATGGAATCAATTTCGTCGATGAAGATGATTGCTTTACCCATCTTGCGCGCTTGCAAGAACAAGTCCCGCACACGACTAGCACCTACGCCAACAAACATTTCCATGAAGTCAGAACCTGTAACGGACAAGAATCCGACTCCGGCTTCGCCGGCGACGGCACGAGCAAAAAGGGTCTTACCAGTTCCCGGAGGACCAACGAGCAACATTCCCTTTGGTACACGTGCACCGATTTCTTTGAATCGATCTGGCATGCGAAGAAAGTCAACAACTTCCTTGATTTCAAGTTTGACACCGTCATAACCAGCAACATCGGCGAACGTGGTGGACGGTTTGTCGGCTTGGTAGGCCTTGGCCTTGCTCCGGCCAACAGACATGATGCTTCCGGCTTGGCCCATGGCGCGACGTTGCATCCACATGAAGAATCCGACAACAAGAAGGAACGGCAAGATGATGGGAAGAATGCTGGTGATCCAGTTCGCTTGTGGAGTGTTGTAGTCGTAGTTCACTCCCATTTGTTTAAGGAGAGACTCGTCAGCGTCACTGAGGGTGTTTGCGCCAGTAGTGGTGAACTTCGAACCATTGTCGAGCACGCCGGAGATGATGTTGGTGGAGTTATTGATGGTGACTTCGCTGACATCGCCATTGCGCACTTGAGCCAAGAATTCTGTGTAGCTGAGTTTCTCGCCAGTTGGTTGTGTGAACAGTTGGCTTCCAAATGCCAGAACTACAACCGCGCCGATGATGGCCCAGATGGCCCACTTTGGCATCGCTGGCTTTCCGTCGGCATTTGGCTTTTGGTCGCGCAGACCCTTGATGGGGTTTCGTGATTGTGGGTTACGTGGTGGCGGTGGTGGCGGCATATCGCTCATAATCCACCCATGCTACGGCTGGGGTGAACGAGTGTCTCTGCGGGGTCGCCGAAAATGGTCGGCTATGTGACTACCGTTACCTGTATGGCAAGACAGTGCACTCGACAGGGATGCGTCCACGTGGCAACAGTGACTCTTACCTATCAATATGCCCGTTCCCTTGTCTGGCTAGACAATCTGAGTCCCGAGCGTGACCCACATTCATACGATTTGTGTGATCAACACGCCAATCGCACGACTGCTCCATCTGGCTGGCATCTCGAGGATCGTCGCCAGCGGGTGCATGTATACAACCCTGGCCGCCTCGCCGGATAATCACATGTCAACTGAGACCAGTGGTCTTCAGCCTCAAAAGCGAGCCCTTGGCTACTGGGTAACGGCCTTCATCTTTGGAAATCTTGTCTCCTCGCTCGTGTACGTAGCGCTACAGCCTGACGCATCAACGGATTCTGTCGTGCGCACTTCAACAATGGCAGCCAGCGCCTTTTGTATGTGGGCAGTGTTTTGTGTGGTTGCACATCGGTTTTGTGTCGCCAATAACACCACATTGCGAGATGGTTTCGGCTTGTCAATCACCAGGCGTGACTGGCTCGTTGGAATACCTGTTGGTCTCGCATCGCAGTTCGTGCTTGTAAATGTTGTGACATGGCCATTTGCTCAATTGTTTCCTGATGCCTTCTCGTTTGATGAAGTGTCACGGCGAGCTACAGAGTTGACTGATCAGGCGCAGGGTTTGTGGATTGTTGTATTGGTACTTGTTGTAGTTGTTGGTGCACCGATTGCAGAGGAAATTCTGTACCGCGGTGTGCTGCAGAACGGTGCAACGGCGCTTTTGGGTGCTTTCCCTGGCCTAGTGACAACAGCTGCAATCTTTGCTCTTGTACATTTCTCTCCAGTAGAAATCCCGGGGCTTTTTGCGTTTGCACTAGTTCTCGGACTGTTGCGGAAAAAATCTGGAAGATTGGGACTCCCCATTGCTACCCATATGGCATTCAACGTGGCAGGCCTTCTGCTTGTAGCACTGGTGTAAGAAAATGAAAAATGACGATTTAGAAGAACTTGATGTGCGAGACGAAGAGAAGATCTCGCAACGTGAAGAGTGGACTGCCACATTAAAAGCCATGAGCACTACGGCTGTCGTGTTGGGTGCAACGTTGCTGATCTTGTCAGTGCTGCATCCGAATCTAATTTTGCGAAACAACACGCCTACGGGTGGCGACATGGGTGCGCATGTTTGGGGGCCTGCGTATTTGCGAGATGTTCTGTTGCCCCATTGGAGACTCACTGGCTGGAGCATGGATTGGTATTCCGGCTTACCGGCGTACCGCTTTTACATGGTGGTCCCAGCGCTCGCCATAGTTCTTCTCGATCTTGTTTTGCCCTACGGCATCGCGTTTAAGTTGATTGTTGTTGCTGGGTTAGTTGCATTTCCAGTGTGCGTTTACGTCATGGCTCGCGTTGCGAAATTGTTGTACCCATTGCCTGAGTTGATGGTCGTCGGTGCCACCATGTTCATTTTTGATGAGAGCTTCACCATCTACGGAGGAAACATCGCCTCAACAATGGCGGGTGAGTTCTCGCACTCCATTGCTCTTGCATTGTCAATGGTTGCTTTTGGATTCTTTGCTCGAGGTCTAGATGATGGAAAACATCGCGTATGGGCCGCAGTGTTTATTGCATTATCTGCCTTGAGCCATGGCATTGTGCTCATATTCGTCTTTGGTGGAGCAGTAGTGATGTTCCTTCTACGCATAGACAAACAGCGTTTTCGTTATGCATTCACCACATTGTTGGCAGCGTTCTTGCTATCCGCATTCTGGGTTGTTCCGTTCCTGGGCGGTCATTCGTTCATGACCGATATGAAATACGGATCTGAACCAGGCGGCGGCAGCTTCACAACGATGTGGGACATGTATTTCCCATTGGTTACATCATTAGACATTCTTCTTGTATCGCTATCCATCGTGGGGTTTGTTGCCTCTATTGCGAAGAAGAGGTTTTTTGGAATCTGGATGGGCACTTACACGATCATTTTGATGATTGGTGTCAAAGTGGCTCAGGGTGGGCTTCCGGTAATTGGTTTACTCTGGAATCCACGCATCTTGCCTTTCATTTATTTGCTGAGGTACATGCTCGCCGCAATCGGCGTATATGAGCTGGGGCTTTTCCTTCGGCAATCAATTGCTTTACAAAA
>Ga0207909_1000111_pt1 | contig 30746 bp, 29 predicted proteins | sample LakMenEpi05May10_FD_150672 | JGI IMG/M metagenome (GOLD analysis project Ga0207909, IMG submission 150672) | Freshwater microbial communities from Lake Mendota, WI - 05MAY2010 deep hole epilimnion (SPAdes) | ecosystem: Environmental > Aquatic > Freshwater > Lake > Epilimnion/Euphotic zone ...
CGTCGTCGGGTACGTGCACTGTGACTGCTTCGAAGGCTGCTGATGCTACGTATTCAGCAGCTTCGTCTGGTGCAGTCACCATTACGGTGACGGCCGCTACCACCACAACTACTTCTACGACTACAACTGTTGCGCCTGTTGTGGTGATTGAGATTCAGGCTCCTGTCACGACAGTGGCTCAGGGGCAGGCATCTCTGGCAACAATTGCACCGACCACAACTGTTGTTGGCCGGATTGCACCGACAACGACAACACCAAATTCAGTGAGTCGCTCGAATTCGCCTGCACCGACAACAACGGTGGGAGTAACTACGACCACTATCACCCCGCCAAAGGTTGCAGCAGTTGCCGCGGGTGAAACTGCAGTGCAGGTTGATGGTGTCGAAACAAAATCTCAGGTGTCTCGTGAGAACAATCAACTGGTTGTATCTGCAGGAGCATTGAAAGCAACAATTGGTGGATTGAATAAAAACGGGACTGCGATGTCATTGGATGAAGACGGCAATGTGCGATTGCGTTCTGGTGACGTTGTGCGTATCAAATTGGCCGGGTTTAAGCCGGGTAACACTGTTGAGGCGTGGCTGTTTTCTACTCCTGTTTTGTTGGGCTCATCTGTTGTGAGTGCAGATGGTTCAGTGACAGGCAATTTCACAATCCCGAAGAATACGCCCGAGGGCTCGCATCGGATTGTCATTGTGGCAAAGTCGACAAATGGAAAACCCACAACGTTTACAGTCGGTGTCGCAGTGGGGGAAATCGCAACAACGTCGACACTGACTCGTGTATTGATCGCAATACCGATTGCATTGGCTATCGGCATCGGTTTTTTGATTCCAAATCAGTTACGTCGTCGTCGAAAGGTAATCGCGCAATAGTTGCGAGTGTTTTAGCGTGCGAGTAAGGTTGAAAAATGTCAAACAGTAACCCCCGAGGCTGTCATGGCTAGGTTTCGTCGCAGATCTAGTTCTGCTGAAGAAGGAATTGGTTGGATCTACGCCGACCTTTTTCTGGCACTAACGATTGTTGGTCTTGGTTCTGCAGTCATCACTACTTCTTCACCATCGTCAAGCGCGGAAGCTCCGAAAGTATTCCAACTCAGTTGTGCCGAATTCAGTGTTCCGGTGCCTGCAAATTTGACGCCCGAAGCTGGTGGCAAAAAAATAGAGTCCGCCATTGGCACAGAAATTGCGAATCGCGGTTGGGCACCAGAATCTTCCAAGCCTGGGCTCGCAATTGTGATGGGTGGCTTCTCTGGTTCCGAAGGTCCTGGTGCGGGTGACGGCCGAGCGAAGGCAATTCTTGGTCAATTGCGCAAGAGTTCGCCACTCTTAAGTCAAATTGAAATGCGTACGGCTGGCGCACGTTCCGTTCGCGTCAACGGCACAGAAACCTCAGTGGGTGGTGCCGGTTCTTACCTCATGGTCGTTTACTTGTTGTTTAGTGGTCCGCAATTATCCGAAGATTGCACTCGTTAGAAAGATTAGATATGTCGTTATCAGAAGCAGCACATACAGATGCAGTGAATGCCATGGAGAAGTGGCTCACCATCTCAAAACAGAAAACATCATTGAACGCCAGCGCAAAGAACTTCGTTGAAGATTTGCGTCGTGGTGAAAACATTCAAACATGGACCAATGTCAACATTGAACAGATTCTGCCGTATCGCACAGAAACCCCACGTCTACTCATGGTGGTGCGTGCTGGCGCGATGTTCTTGCCGATTCTTCTCACATGGCTCGCGCTGTCGCAAGTAATCGGACCATTTGCTTTGTACTTGCAGAATCAGCAAGCAAGTGCAAACTTCTTGTGGTTCTGGGAAACTAACCCAGGAAAATCTTTTGCAAGTATCTGGGGACTAGGCCACGTTGCTCTAACAGACGCCGCAATTCTTGCGTTCCTTACAGTTCTGGCAATGCGAATTACCTGGTGGGAAACCTCACGTGCTGAACGTAGCGAAGCTGCATACTCAGAGATGTTGTCGGCTCTCGAGTTCTACTTAGTGTCCGCGCGCTAATTGCCCTAGGCCAATGGCCTATCGTTCCACCTGTGGAATTCAAAACACATCTGGCCCATCTAGACGGGGTCACGATTGCTTATTGGCATGAGCGTTCGTCGGTACCAAATGCACAGACTTTGGTGTGTGTTCATGGCTGGCCCGAATCGAAACGTATCTTTGCGCGAGTAGTTCAACCCCTCGTCGACGCTGGCTTCAACGTTGTTGTTCCAGATCTGCGTGGTTTTGGTGATTCATCACTTGGTGCTGATGGTTTCTACGACGTAGTGACTCATGCACACGACATGGAGACTTTGCTTTTTTCTCACTTGTCGTTGTCATCAGTTGTATTGATTGGCGGCGACCTTGGTGGCCCAGTTATTCAAGAAATGGCATTGCGATCACCAGAACGCATTGAGAAGATGGTGGTGTTCAACTCGCCATTGCCAATGGATAAGGAACGCATGGCAGGAATGCGCACGCGACCACCAGTTGAAGTGATGGACTACTTCATACGACAGGGGACTGATGCAGATGCATTGGCAAATGAATTAGATACTCCTGGGAAACGAGCTGCATACATCGCAACGTTTTATTCCACTCGTTTGTGGGCGCATCCTGGAGCATTTAACGCAGAAGAAATTGAGTGGCATGTTGAGCCTTTTCAAGATGCGGTAAAACTGCGCGCGTCATTTACCAACTACGAATCAGCATTTGATGAATCCAAGAGATCCGCAAGGCCTTTGTACGGCCGCAACACTTTTACCCCCACGCTGATCTTGTTTGGTACGAGTGACCATGTCATTTATCCAGATTTTGATCTCATGGCAGCCACGGTCTTTGAAAACCATGTAGGTCCGTACCGCATAGAGAACTGTGGTCACTATGTGCCGTGGGAAGCGCCACAAGAATTACTGAAGAGAACGACAGAATTTCTGCGTTAATCAGTCAGATGATTTCATCTGTTCGGCAATGGCTCGATCTCGACGGATGACATTGCGCACCAGCACGGTGCCAATCACTCCAACTCCGGCCAACATCACGATGAAGACGGTGTACTGCATCCATCCACCACGGTCGCCAGATAGCTGCGGCTTTTTTCCACAATTGGGTCGAGGGTTTGAACTAATGCATTGTGAAGGGTCATTTTCTAGGTCCCACACATACGCAGGGTCAGATGTACTGACTTGCGCGATGGTGGAGTCGGTCGGTGTATCGGCAGCGCGAACTTGGGATGCAGCAAATGGGGCAAGAGTGAGAAGAACGGCACAGGCGATTCGTGTGTAACGGGGCATAGGTCTATCGTTCCACGCCCACTAGTGTCGAGAAGGTCATGGCACCGACAAATCCCCCCCAGCACGACGTAGTTCTCGTAGTCGACTTTGGTGCTCAGTACGCACAACTCATCGCCCGGCGAGTGCGTGAGGCCCAGGTCTATTCAGAGATAGTTCCTCATCGCATTACTGCTGCTGAAGTAGCCGCCAAGAAACCAAAGGCCATCATCTTGTCTGGCGGACCAAAGAGCGTGCATGTTGAGGGAGCGCCAGCTCTTGATCCCGCTATCTATGAATTAGGAATTCCCGTATTGGGAATCTGTTACGGCTGTCAATTGGTGGCGCAACAACTAGGTGGCACTGTGTCTCGTGGGGGCCGTGGCGAGTACGGCCGCGCCACATTGGTACGTACAGAAACCCCAAGCACGCTGCTTGGCAGCAACACCCCCGATGTTCACGATGTGTGGATGAGCCACTTTGATTTCGTTAGTGAAGCTCCAGCTGGTTTTGTGACTACTGCTTCTACTCCTGATGCTCCTCATGCATTGATAGAAAACGACACACGCAAGATTTATGGCGTTCAATACCACCCTGAAGTTGTGCATACATCAAGTGGTCAAGATTTATTGGTGCGATTCTTAGTTGACGTTGCGGGGTGTTCGCAAGACTGGACAATGGCAAATATCGTCGAAGATCAAATTGCTGCGATACGTGAGCAAGTTGGAAATGAACGAGCCATTTGTGGATTATCGGGTGGAGTCGACTCTTCAGTTGCTGCAGCAATTGTGCATCAGGCAATCGGGGCTCAACTCACGTGCGTGTATGTCGACACCGGCCTCATGCGTCGCGGTGAAAGCGAACAAGTAGTTGAAACATTTAGGCGCAGCATGGGTATTGAACTCATTCATGTTGATGCTGGCGAACGATTCTTTGCAGCACTCGCAGGTATTACAGAACCTGAAGCGAAGCGCAAAGCTATTGGTGAATTGTTTGTTCGAATCTTCGAAGAACACACTGGTGGAATCACTGATGCAAAATTCTTAGTGCAGGGAACTTTGTATCCCGACATTGTTGAAAGTGGTGGCCATGATGGCACTGCCGCAGTTATTAAGAGCCATCACAATGTTGGTGGACTTCCCGAAGACATGACGCTGAAACTGTGCGAGCCACTACGTGCATTGTTCAAAGATGAAGTGCGAAAAGTTGGCGTGCAAGTGGGACTCAGCGACGACATCGTGTGGCGTCAACCATTTCCAGGCCCCGGCCTCGGTGTACGCATCATCGGCGAAGTCACCCCAGACAAAGTGGCTACGTTGCAACATGCCGATGAAATCGTGCGCCACGAAGTAAAGGCAGCAGGCCTCGAGCGAGAGATTTGGCAGGCCTTTGCCGTATTGGCCGATATCCGCAGTGTTGGCGTCATGGGCGATGAACGCACCTATGGGCGCCCCATCATCATTCGTGCCGTGACTAGTGACGATGCGATGACGGCCGACTGGGCACGTCTGCCGTACGACCTCTTGGAGAAGATGTCGAACCGCATCATCAATGAGGTCCCTGGCATCAATCGCGTGGTCTACGACGTCACCTCAAAGCCGCCTGGCACCATCGAGTGGGAATAGCCCCACAGTCTGTTTCTCAAGCCCTGTAAGGCCCACAGGGGGCGACGGGGGTCATGAGAAGAGCCCAAGTACCCTAGAAGGGTCATGAACGCGACCCGCCAACACCGGGGATCCTCGAGGTCCGTTCTCGCCATCCTTCTGCTCGTCGGGGTACTGCTTGGGATTGTGGTGGGTCCATCGGGCGCCTCTGCCGATTCCATCGACGACAAACGCCGTCAAGCCGCCGCCATTGCCGACCAATTGGAGAACCTGGTTGACCAGATGAACGCACTCGGAGAGAACTACTCCGAAGCCCTCCAGACACAGGCGGACCTATCTGTAGAGATTGAACGCGCGCAAGCAGATGTGGCTGCTGCTGAAGCACAACTAGCGCAGATGCGTGGCACTTTGTACATGTCGGCCGTTACCCAATTTATGCATGGTGGGCGAAACTCAACGCTGACCAACTTGTTTGCGTCATCGGGTGGTGTGCAAGATGCTTTGCAGCGCAGTCAGCTGACTTCTATTGCAATGAACCAAGGTTCTCTCACAACTGATTCGCTGGATGCCACTGCAACTGAACTGACGAAAAAGAAACAAGTTCTCGAAAAGAAAAAAGTGCAAGCTGAAAATGTTGCTTCCGATGTATTGAAGCGACAAGGAGCTGCAGAAGCACTTGCATCGCGTTATGAGCAGTTGCAGTCCACTGTCCAGGGTGACCTCATCGATCTTTTACGTGAAGAGCGAAGCCGTCGTGATGCCCAAGCGTTGATCGATGCAAAGAACGAAGCAAACTCGTACAACAGCAAGTACGCGTCTATTCAAAAACGTTATGCAAATCTTCCGAAGGTGTCGGCGAGAAGCCAGTCAGCAATTCGTGCGGCATTGTCTCAACTCGGTGTTCCGTATCGGTATGGCATGAGTTCTCCGGGCAAAGCATTCGATTGTTCGGGACTCACTACCTACGCATGGGGTAAGGCCGGGGTAGGTCTGAAGAGAAATTCACGTGCTCAGTACAACTCTTTGCCTCATATCCCAAAGCAGTTAGCTCAAGCCGGAGACCTCATCTTTACGGGATCTCCGATTCACCACGTAGGTATCTATCTCGGTAACGGCACCATGGTGCATGCTCCGCAACGCGGCGACGTCGTAAAGATTGGCCCGATTCGTTGGTACAAAGTAGTTGGCGTCGCCCGACCAGGGTGACAGGCACTACGGTCATTGTCTATGCAAGGCATTGACGAAGTAAAAGTTGAAGCGTGGTTAAACACTCACATTGATGGGGTGCAGGGGCCTTATTCGTATTCGTTAATCGCCGGCGGCCGTAGCAATCTCACATTTCTTGTTGCAGATGCGCACGGCACTCAAATGGTGTTGCGCCGGCCACCACTTGGGCACGTACTTGCAACAGCACATGACATGGCTCGCGAACATCGCATCATCTCAGCGGTTGGCAAAACAGGAGTTCCTGTTCCCAAAACTCTTGGTGTGTGCATAGATGAATCAGTGAATGGCGCACCGTTTTATGTGATGTCGTATGTCGCAGGCACTGTCTTGGACAGTCCCGAGAAGGGTCAATTGCTACCTGAGCATCTTCGTGCAACCGCGTCAGATCACTTGGTCGATGTTTTAGCTGATCTTCACGCAGTCGACATTGATGCTGTTGGTCTCGGAGATCTTGCGAAACGCGAAGGGTATGTAGAGCGCCAAGTGAAGCGTTGGTCCACACAGTGGGCAAATTCAAAGACTCGTGAGTTGCCAGCGATTGAAGAAGTCGCACGATTACTTGCTGAGAACATTCCTGTTCAGCACGGAGTGTCTATCGCGCACGGCGATTATCGATTCGGAAACTGTTTGACGAACTTAGAAACAGGGCACATTGCCGGTGTACTCGACTGGGAACTCTGCACGCTTGGCGATCCTCTTGCAGATCTCGGTTATATCGGTGTCTATTGGACAGACCCAGGCATGCAAATGACCCGAACAAATGATCCAACTGGTCTCGCGGGTTTTCGCACGTACGACGAGATTGTGAATAGATACGCATCACGTACCGGTCGCGATGTTTCAAATATTGGGTACTACCGAGCATTTTCCAGTTTCCGTCTTGCGGTGATTTCAGAAGGTGTGTATGCGCGTTACCTGCACGGAGCAATGGGTGATCATGACGTCGACCTCATGCCTCTCAAGATTGGTACAGAAACTCTGGCTGAAGCCGCACTCGCGTCGTTGAAAGGGAAATAGACATGGAAGTTGTTTCGTCATTACAGGGCTGGACAAAAGGTTCTTTTACTGCTGCGTCACTGACTCGTGAGACATATCGCAAAGGCAATGGACCAGTTGTCATTGTTGTTCACGAAATTCCAGGTATTACGCCGGCAGTAGAACGTTTCGCCAACGATGTAGTCAATGCAGGTTTCACAGTTGTGATGCCAAACCTCGTAGGTACCCCTGGTCGTGAAGTGAGCAATGGATACCTCGCTCAGTCAATGCTGAAGGTGTGCATTGCCAAAGAGTTCACCACTATGGCGCTTAACAAGACGTCACCTATCATCTCTTGGTTGCGCGCACTTGCACGTTCACTTCACACTGAAGTTGGCGGCAAAGGCGTGGGTGCTGTGGGCATGTGTTTCTCGGGCGGTTTTGCACTTGGCATGATGGTCGACGACATCATGATTGCACCTGTGTTGTCACAGCCATCTTTACCTTTCCCTGTTGGCAAGGATCGTGCTGCAAGTCTTAACTTGTCACCCGATGATGCTGCGGTTATTGCTCAACGTGCAGCAGATGGCTGCCAAGTACTCGGTCTTCGTTTTGACCAAGACAAATTAGTGGGCGACAGGTTCTCATCGCTTCGATCATTGTTAGGCGATGCATTTATTGCAATTGAATTGCCATCGCAATCACCAAAGGATCACAGTGTGTTGACAGAGCAGCGAGATGAACCGAGTGTTCAGCGGGTGTTGCAGTTCTTCACAGAAAAATTGAAGTAGTTACTTTGGTCCACCATCAACATTGATGAGTGTTCCAGTGGTGTAACTGCTTGCACCACTTGCCAGGTACAACGCGGCCCCAACAATTTCGTGTGGTTCGCCTCCGCGCTGCATTGAATAAGCAGCTTTTGCTGCTTGTCGAAACCGGTCCATGTCCCAAGCCTTTGAGATATCGGTAAGAAAAGGTCCGGGCACGATGCAGTTCACTCGAACATGCGGACCGTACGTATGAGCTAAACCAACAGTGAGGTTGTTGATGGCAGCCTTTGCTGCGCCGTACACAACTTCATTCGGCGATGGTCGTTGGCTGGCGATAGACGAGACGTTGATGATGGAGCCACCGCGAACCACGCCATCTGTTTGCACCGCGCACATGTGTGTTGCAATCAAGGTTGAAAGCCTGAATGGCCCTTTGAGATTGACGCCAAGAACTTTGTCGTATAACTCTTCACTGACTTCCACCAATGACGAATACAGAGGTGACATACCTGCATTGTTCACAAGGACATCAACATGACCAAAATGGGCGATTGCTTGTTCCGCGAGTGAGTCGGCATCAGCCCATGACGCAGCGTGGTATCCAATTGCCAATGCCTTTCGTCCTTTGGCGCGAATCTCGTTTGCAACAACTTCGCAGTTTTCTACTTTGCGACTCGCGATCACTACGTCAGCACCGTGATCTGCAAATGCAAGTGCCATTTCGCGACCCAACCCACGGCTGCCACCAGTGATGATGGCGACTTTGCCTTCAAGAGAAAAGAGTTGAGTTGAAATCATGAGGTCACCTTTGCTGAATACTCAGGATGTTTGAATGACGCAACAGTACGCCGAATGTCAGCGCCTGAAGACAAGAACAAATGTCTGGCTAGTAATCCTTTGGCTGCTTTGGCGTTATGGCCACCAACGATTCCACCAGAATGCGCCACTAAGTCGACGCGAATTGCAGTGGGTACAAGATCCCAGTTGATCGCTGCGCGATGTTCGTTCGGCAGTAGGTCAATAAGCGTGCGGCCTTTCAGAGCCTTCACAAGTGCATTGGTGATGTCATCACGCCACCATTTTGAGAGTGTTCCAAATGGTGCAAGTCGAGCTCCCATCTTCAAGCGGTAGTCGGGTAGTGGATCATCTGCACGTACTAACCCAGCGAGCCCGGATGGTACATAAATTCTTTTCGCGATTGCATTTCGTTGCGCGGCAGTGAGCGACGCAAGGTCAAGGTGATCCCATACGACACCTGTGTATCTCTGCCACGCTGGCAGTGATGGCGCGTTCATGAGGTGTGTGTTTGCGTCTTGTGCACGTGTTAGGTGTGCCCCACTTACTCCTAACAATTTTTGGTCGCCACCTTTTAATTTCTTTAAGTGCGCCAGTAGCTCACTCCGCTGAGCCCCAAGACTGGTGCCAAAGGTGCCTGAATCGGGCTTCCATGGCAATTCTGCGTGCCCACCCACGGCCTTTCCTTCTGTCGGCGGCAGAAGAATGACAAATTGTTGGGCGCTCATGACCACATTCTCGCACGCTTCTATCGCAGGTTCGGGGGGCTAGTGATTGTCACCTTTCGTGTCCTTGTGATTTCCCGGTACATCCAACATGGGTTTTGTGACGTTCAACGCCTACGCTAGAAACATGCGAGTACGCGTAGACCCCTCAAAATGCCAAGGCCATAACCGCTGTTATGCCCTTGCGCCTGAATTATTCGATGTCGATGATCTCGGCAATGCTTTCGAACTGAACGATGGGGTAGTCCCTGTTGGTCTCGAAGACAAAGCACGGCTAGCTCTTGCTAACTGTCCTGAGTTTGCAATAAGCATCGAGGAATAGACATGTCTGAAACAGTTTTTGGTCCAGTCACAGATTGGGCGACCGACTTCGATCACGGTTCACCTGCGTATGCAGCTGACATGCACAAAATTTGGGACGACCTCAAAAATTCAGGTTGCCCAATTGCACACACCGAACGTTACGGCGGCGTATGGCTCCCACTTACTCACGAGATGGTGCACGAGATTGCATACGACACAGATCATTTCTCAAGTGAAGGTCCTGTTGTTGGCCAATTGAAGCCAAGTGAAGTGCCTGATCGCATTGGTGCGCCAATCGGACCAGTTCCACCTATCTCTTCAGACCCACCGTTCCATGCTGAAGCACGTCGCTTGTTGCTTCCAGCTTTCTCGCCAAAGAAAATTGATCCTTGGCGCGAAGAAGTCATCGAGATTTGTAACAAATTGATCGACGACATGGGCGATGCGGATCACATTGATGCTGCATTGCAGTACTCACAGCACATTCCAGTAATGGTGATTGCACGCATGCTCGGACTTCCCGTTGAAGACGGTGACAGATTCCGTGGTTGGGTCAACTTGGTTCTCAGCGGAATTGGCGAAGAGCGTACGGAAGAGCGCATGGCCAAGTTCGAAGAGTTCAACCAGTATCTCGCGTATCACGTGAACGATCACATGGAGAACCCACGTGAAGACCTCATCAGTTTCTTGCTCAACGCAGAAATCATGGGTCAGAAGTTGTCGCTTGAGCACACCGTTGGAACAGTTATCTTGCTTCTCATTGCTGGCATCGACACCACATGGAGCGGCATTGGCTCTTCACTGTGGCACCTTGCAAGCAACTCGGTTGACCGTCGCCGTTTGGTAGAAAACCCAGACATGATCCCAGCTGCAATCGAAGAGTTCCTTCGTGCCTATGCTCCGGTCACAATGGCACGCATTGTTAAAGAAGACATGGAATTCCATGGCGTTCAGATGAAGCAAGAAGATTGGGTTCTTCTGCCATTCCCCGCGGCAAACCGCGACGACAAGCAATTCGCTGATGCGCACGTTGTGCAAATCGATCGTGAAGAGAATCGTCATGCTGCCTTCGGCCTTGGTATTCACCGTTGCCTTGGTTCAAACTTGGCTCGTCTTGAAATGAATGTCGCTATCGAAGTGTTCTTGAAGCGTTTCCCAGACTTCTCAGTCGATCCAAACGAAATGGTTACGTGGAGCACAGGGCAAGTACGAGGACCTCGTTCCTTGCCTTTCGTGGTCAACGCACGCGCCTAATTCTGATTCACAGCCCAGACACACTCGCCTCGTAGGATGGCGAGACCATGTCTGAGTCTCATAAAGCGTCTATTGGGGTGAACATTCCGCTCAACCCCGACCAAGAAGAGGCCGTGTATCACCCCGGTGGGCCGTTATTGGTCGTTGCTGGTGCTGGCTCGGGCAAAACACGCGTACTCACGCAACGAATTGCTTGGCTCATTTCTCAGGGCATTCACCCCATGGAAATTCTGGCCATCACGTTTACGAACAAAGCCGCAGAAGAGATGCGTCATCGCGTCGCAGATTTGGTTGGCCCTGTTGCGCGCAACATGTGGGTCACCACCTTTCACAAATCGTGTGTACGCATGCTTCGTCAACATGCCGAACTCATTGATTATCCAAAACAGTTCACCATTTACGATTCGCAAGACTCAAAGCGCCTGATTGGTTACGTCATTCGCGATATGGGACTTGACCCAAAGAAGTTTCCAGCAGGAGCATCTCAATCACGCATCAGTCTGTGGAAGAACGAGTTAGTTTTTCCCGCCAAAGCATTCGACACTGCAGAACATGTGGCGGCGCGTCGCCATGCAGAAATCTATCGCGAATATCAAGCCCGTCTTGTGCGTGCAGGCGCCATGGATTTCGATGATCTTTTGGTCAACGTTGTTCGCTTGTTTGAATCGCATGCTTCTGTGCTGCAACAGTACCAACAGCGCTTTAAACACATTCTGATTGACGAGTACCAAGACACCAACCAAGCCCAGAACCGCATAGTTCTCCTGCTCGGGCAACAACACAAGAACGTGTGTGTGGTGGGCGATAGTGATCAAAGTATCTACAAGTTTCGTGGCGCCGACATGCGCAATATTGATCAATTTGAAAATGCATTCGGTGAAGCAACAGTGGTGGTGCTAGCCCAGAATTACCGCAGTACTCAAACCATTCTCACTGCCGCAAATGCTGTCATCTCCCAAAACATTGGCCGCCGGCCAAAAGATCTGTGGACATCAGCCGGAGACGGTGAACGCATCGTTCGTTATTTCGCTGAGGACGAATACGACGAATCTTCATGGGTCGCAAGTACTGCACAAGAGTTACAGAAAAAAGATAAGCGCGCCTGGGGCGACATCGCAGTTATGTATCGCACTAACGCGCAGAGCCGTGCAATCGAAGAATCAATGATGCGTGCAGGAATCCCATACAAAGTCGTTGGTGGCACCAAGTTCTACGAGCGTCGCGAAGTGAAAGATGCCATCGCATATTTGAAGGCAGGCGCTAATCCACTCGACGAAATCAGCATCAAGCGCGTACTCAATGTTCCAAAGCGCGGCATCGGCGACACAAGCATTGGAAAAATTGACGCGTTCGCAGCAGTGCATTCCGTGTCTTTTGTTGAAGCCATGCGACGCGCCTCGGAGGCCGGAGTATCTGGCGCGGCTATCAAGGGAATTGCATCGTTCGTCACTCTTATTGACGAGATGAACGCAGCGCTTGCCGATGGGCCGTCTGCTCTACTGGAAGTTGCAATGAATAACAGTGGCTACATCACTGAATTAGAGCAAGAAGACTCTGTCGAAGCTGCGGGTCGCCTGGAAAACATTGCTGAACTCATTGGTTCTGCTGCTGAATTCACACAGGTGGAAGAATTTCTCGAGCAGGTCGCGTTAGTTGCCGACACGGACGACCTTGACGCCGAAAATCACACTGTGTTGATGACGCTTCACTCAGCAAAAGGTTTGGAATATCCCGTTGTATTCCTAGTTGGTTGTGAAGAAGGAATCTTCCCTCACAGTCGGGCGTTGTTAGACCCAGATGAATTAGAAGAAGAACGGCGTCTTGCATATGTGGGGCTCACGCGTGCGCGAGAGCGTTTGTTTGTCTCGCATGCGTGGCAACGCATGCTGTACGGACAATCTCAGTACAACCCACCGTCGCGTTTTCTTGCTGAAGTGCCAGCCGAGTTATTCGATCGTCAAGGCAATGTCGATTCCGGTGCAGACCACGGGCGCACGTATGGCCGTAGCACCGGCGACTGGAACGATGGCGAGATCCCTCCGTACAAGCGACGCAACGAAGATGACGAGCCAATGGGGCGCACTTTTGGTGCCAAACGTGCTGAACGTGCAATGCGTGCACCGTCTGAACCACGAAATGTTGAGCACCTCACTGGTTTGAAGGTGGGCGACGATGTTGAACACTCAGTATTTGGTGAAGGTGTCGTTATTGAAATCAAGGGAACTGGCGAGAAGGCTGAAGTTACAGTTCGGTTCCGTGAAAAGGGCACCAAACACTTGGCCTTGGCGTGGGCTCCGCTGAAAAAGCTGTAGAAAAATCGGAATCCGGTTGGCAGCAGTAGTAGAAATGAAGTCATGAAGGCAGCACTCCTAATCGAAAGTCTTACTGGCAACACATGGAAGGCGGGCGAACTCATCGCGGCCAACTTGCAGCAAGAAGGCTGGTCCATCACAGGTATTTCATCAGTGAAGCAGCCACATCACGCATCTATTCAAGATGCCGACACAGTCATTGTCGGCACATGGGTGCACGGCCTGTTTGTAGTGGGTCAGGCACCATGGGCCATCGATCGCTTGCGTCAACTTCCTTCAATGTCTGGGAAGAAAGCCGTTTCGTTTTGCACGTATGCGTTGAATCCGGGCAAGTCGCTCGATGTCATGACAAACACGTTGTTGTCACTTGGTGCAGACGTTGTTGGCGGTCTCGCTTTGCAGCGTGGTCATCTCGCAGAGCATGCAGAAGAGTTTGCGATTCGCTTAGTTGACGCAACTGCTGCTTCGTAAGTTTTCACTTACGGCAATGTTGAGTTGCTAGCAGTCAATCCACGAAGATCGATGTAGAGCGTCTTTCTGTTCTCAACAATTGGTCGCACTTCATTTGGTGCTTTGAGTTCTGTGACAGCAATTGTGCGTCCCTCGCAATCAGTAAAGGTCCGACTTCCACGTGTATGAGTGACGAGACACGTTGCATCTCTATCGGCGGGGTACCCGTAATAGGCCTGCCAGCCGGTTGCTGGGTCGTCGCCCGTATGGTCGAGCACTACGGAACGAACCCCATCGGGGCTCTTTAGATCGGGGAGAAGTAGTGGCCCATCTTTGGCGATCGACTTGGCCATGGCCTCCACCTTGCCCACTTCAAAGACTTTGTTGCCAATGGCCGAGGTGGGCTCGGCACGGTTGTTGATGACAGTGGCAACACCCCACAAACCCAAGAAAAACAGGGCAAAGAAGGCAATTCCGCCGAAAACGGGCACCACGGCTCGAGCTAACGGGGAGCGAAGTCTGGGAGATTCCATACCCCCCATTGTGGCGGGTTGGTAACTAAACCCCTGTTCAGCGTAGGGTTTCCCTTCTGTGAAGCGCCCGTATCGAGTAGTCGTTGCCAAGCCAGGCCTAGATGGTCATGACCGAGGAGCCAAGACCATCACCCGTGCCCTGAGGGACCACGGCTTTGAAGTCATCTATACAGGCTTGCATCAAACACCAGAACAAATTGCCGAGACCGCATTACAAGAAGATGCAGACGCTGTTGGGTTGTCACTTCTGTCCGGTGCACACCTCACTCTTTTCCCACGCACGATGGAAGAACTTCGCAACCGCGACATGGCCGACATTTTGATTTTCGGTGGTGGCGTGATTCCTGATGCAGATGCGCGCGCACTTCGCGAGCAGGGCGTAGGCAACATCTTTGGACCAGGCTCATCGCTAAAAGCAATCTGCCAATGGCTTGAAGAAGAACTCGACAATAGGGAGTAACTCATGGACCTTTTTGAGTACCAGGGCAAGCAATATTTTGCGCGCTACGACATTCCAGTTTCAAAGGGAGACGTTGCAGTCACCGTTGATCAAGCAGTTGCTGCTGCAGATGCTGCTGGATATCCAGTAGTAGTGAAAGCACAAGTGCAAGTTGGTGGACGCGGAAAAGCTGGCGGCATCAAGTTGGCCAACAATGCCGACGAAGTACGCACACACGCCGGAAACATTTTGGGTATGGACATTAAGGGCCATGTTGTGAAGCGTGTATGGGTAGAAAACGCATCCGACATCGCTGAGGAGTACTACGCCTCATTCACACTTGATCGCGCAGCGAAGAAGCACTTGCTCATGTTGAGTGCTGAAGGTGGCGTGGAGATTGAAGAAGTAGCTGCAAAGAACCCTGATGCAATTCTCATGCTTCATATTGATCCGGTTGACGGTCTCAACGCTGCTGGCGCAAAGAAGGCAGCAATTGATGCCAAGATCCCAGAGAAGGCTCAACAAGGCGTTGCCGACATTCTTGTGAAGTTGTATCGCTGCTTCGTTGAAGGCGATTGTGACTTGGCAGAAATCAACCCGCTGATTCTGAAGCCAACTGGAGAAGTGCACGCACTGGACGCAAAAGTAAGCCTTGACTCAAACGCTGACTTCCGTCACCCAGAGTGGGAAGAGTTCAAGGCAACGGAAGAACTTGATGCGCGTGAACAACTTGCGCGCGAAAAGGGACTTCAGTACATCGGTCTTGATGGAACTGTTGGCATCATCGCCAATGGCGCAGGTCTTGCGATGAGCACACTCGACGTTGTGAATCAGGTTGGTGGCTCCGCTGCGAACTTCCTCGACATTGGCGGCGGTGCAAACGCCGACCTGATGGCAAGTGCACTCGACGTCATCAACTCGGACAAGAACGTCAAGAGTATTTTCATCAACATCTTTGGTGGTATTACTCGTGGTGAAGAAGTTGCCAAGGGAATTGTTGAAGCAATGGGCCGCGTTGATTTGCGTGCTCCAATTGTTATTCGTCTCGACGGAACAAACGCTGAAGAAGGTCGCGAGATCTTGAAGAACGCTGGAATTCCAGAATCAAAACTCACTAGCAAACCCACCATGCTTGAAGCTGCTGAAGCAGCAGTGGCATTGGCAAAGTAAGGACTCCGTCATGGCAATTTTCGTCGATCAAAATACAAAAGTCATTGTGCAAGGACTTACCGGTGGCCAAGGCAAGTACCACGGCTTGCGCAATAAGGCATACGGAACACAAGTTGTTGCTGGTGTTACACCTGGCAAAGGCGGCTCCGATGTTGAAGGCATTCCCGTGTACAACAGTGTCGCCGAAGCAGTATCTGCAACGGGTGCGACTGCATCATTCGTAACGGTTCCACCAAAGGCTGCATCTGCTGCAATCTTGGAAGCCGCAGCTGCTGGCATCACTTTCATTGTGTGCATTACCGAAGGTATTCCTGCCCAAGACGAAGCACGCACATACAACACGTTGGTACGCGATTATCCAAAGGTTCGCTTGCTTGGGCCAAACTGCCCAGGAATCATTAGCCCAGGAAAATGCAACATCGGTATTACAGCTGGTGAAATTGCAGAACTTCCAAGTGCAAAAGGTCCAAACGTCGGAATTGTTTCGCGTTCAGGAACTCTTACGTATCAGGCTCTCTACGAATTGAAGCAGCGCGGCATTGGCGTATCCACATGTGTAGGTATTGGGGGCGATCCTGTTCCAGGAACATCGTTCATTGATTGTCTTCGTGAATTCCAAGCAGATCCTGAAACTCACGCAATCATCATGATTGGTGAAATTGGTGGTTCAGCAGAGGAAGAGGCAGCTGAGTTCATCAAAGCTCATGTCACCAAGCCAATGTCTGCATACATTGCAGGCGTTACTGCGCCGGCAGGAAAGAAGATGGGCCATGCGGGTGCAATCGTGTCTGGTGGCAAGGGAACTGCTCAGGGCAAAATGGACGCTCTTCGCGATGCAGGCGTAAAGGTTGGAAACAATCCAACCGAAGCTGGTTCGTTGATGGCTGAGATTGTGGCAGGACTGCGCTAAGTGCCACGCGCACTCCTTTCGGTTTACGACAAGACTGGCATCATCGAATTTGCCACGGCGTTGCATAATTGTGGCTGGACATTGGTGTCAAGCGGCGGAACAGCAGCGGCAATAGCAGCAACTGGTCTTCCTGTTACAGACGTCGCCGACATCACGGGCCTTGGTCCCATTCTTGATCATCGCGTAGTCACGTTGCACCCCAAAGTGCACGGTGGAATTCTTGCCGACAGGGACAATGCAGATCATGCAGCGGAGATGAAACTGCATGGTATTGAGGGCATCGACCTTGTTGTTGTCAATCTGTATCCGTTTGCTTCAAATCCAAGCATTGAACTAATTGACATCGGTGGCCCTGCCATGGTGCGCGCTGCTGCAAAGAACTACGCACATGTAGGCGTTGTAGTGGACACTGCAGATTATGAAGATGTCATCGAGATGATCGAAGGTGCATTCTTCACAATCGATGCACGTCGTCGCTTGGCACAAAAAGCATTTCGGATTACAAGTTCATACGACGCTGCAATTGCTTCGTGGATGGCTGAAGAAACGAGCGACAGAGAAGACGCAACCGTGCCACCAATTCTTACGCTTGTTGCAGAACGTGCAGAAGTATTGCGTTACGGAGAAAATCCGCATCAAACTGGCGCGAGGTATCGCCTGCCAGGAGTGGAGAGCTGGTGGGACGCTGCAGTTCAGTTGAACGGCAAAGAGATGTCGTATCTCAATGTGCTCGACACTGAAGCCGCATGGCAATTAGTGAGCCGTTTCGATCAACCGGCGGCAGTGATTGTGAAACACGCAAATCCGTGTGGCGTTGCAATTGCTTCGACAATCTTCGAGGCATACACGCAAGCGCACGGCGCCGACCCAGTGAGTGCCTTTGGCGGCATTGTGGCTGTGAATGGGGAAGTCAACGCTGACACCGCCCGATCAATTTCTGACATATTCACCGAAGTAGTTGTCGCGCCATCGTTTTCCGCAGAGGCATTAGAAATCTTGTGTAAGAAAGAGAACTTGCGCCTAATTGAAGGCGCAGCACCATTTCATTCAATGGCTATTGATGTTCGTTCTATTGATGGTGGCTTGTTGGTGCAATCTGTCGACGAAGTTGATGAACCACTCGATGATTTCACTGTTGTCACCGAACGCGCACCGTCCGATATTGAATGGTCGAGTTTGTTGCTGGCATGGCAAACAGTTGCTGCCACATGGAGCAATGCAATCGTTTTAGCCAATGGCAATACTGTTGTGGGTATTGGTGGGGGTCAACCAAACCGTGTTGACGCTGCACGCCTAGCTATTAGCCGTGCAGGCGATAGAGCCACTGGTTCAGTTGCAGCAAGCGACGCCTTCTTTCCTTTTGGCGATACCGTTTCAGCGTTGGCCGCCGCTGGTGTCACTGCTATTTCCCAACCCGGTGGCAGTGTCCGAGACGAAGAATCCATCGCGGTGGCCAACACCCATGGCATTGCCATGGTCTTTACTGGCACTCGCCATTTCCGTCACTAGGCAAGTCGTAGACTGAACAAATGGCGCGTATCGCAGAACTTCTTGCTGCAGGCAGAACCTTCTCGTTTGAGTTCTCGCCTCCCAAATCTGCGACTGCTTCCATGTCTCTTGGTCGCACCATTGCCGAACTAGAACCCCTAGGCCCGTCCTTTGTGTCGGTGACCTACGGTGCAGGTGGCTCCACACGCGAGCACACTCGCGACACAGTGTTGTGGGTACAACGTGAAACCAATATTTCCCCAATGGCGCACCTCACCTGCGTTGGCCATACACGTGGCGAAATTGAAGACATCATTGCTACATATGTCGAGGCTGGCATTGAGAACGTTTTGGCGCTGGCTGGCGATGCGCCAAAGGATCCTGCAGATGCACGCCCGAGCGATTACACCTACGCAACAGACCTCATCGAACACCTACGCGAAATCTCTGATCTGTCCATCGGTGTTGCGGCGCATCCCGAGGGACATCCACGTTCACCAGATCTCGCCACCGATCGTCGCTATCTGGCTGAAAAACTTCGCATGTCAGATTTCGCAACCACGCAATTCTTCTTCGACATCGAGCACTACCTCTCGCTCGTGAATGATTTGGCTGATCTTGGAGTTACGAAACCAGTGGTGCCAGGAATCATGCCCGTCACAAACATCGGTCAAGTAGAACGAATGGCCGAACTGTCTGGTGCTGCATTCCCGTCGTGGTTGCGCGAGCGCTTAGAGTCCGGCAAAACAGCAGAAGATGTTCGCCGTATTGGTGTTGATGCAGCAACTGAACTCTGTGCAGGTTTGCTTGAAGCTGGTGCGCCAGGGTTGCACTTCTACACAATGAATAAATCAACTGCCACTCGTGACATTTACACGCAACTAGGCCTTCCCGTCGCCTAGTTCGTTGACTATGAACAGTTCCGACAATCAACAGTTCTCCGGTGGTACGCCGGCATGGGGGACACGTCGTGGACCCGTGGTGCCATACGTTCCTGGTCTCGATGGTTTACGTGCGCTAGCTGTCTTGGCAGTTGTCGTGTACCACGCAAATCATGCATGGCTTGGTGGTGGCTTTCTTGGCGTTGAAGTCTTCTTCGTCATCTCTGGTTATCTCATCACGTTGTTGTTAATAGCCGAGAGAGAACGTTCTGGCACTGTGTCGCTCGGCAATTTCTGGATGCGCCGTGCGCGTCGGTTGCTCCCTGCGCTATTCGCACTGCTTCTTGGAACAATTGTGTATTGCGCACTCTTTGATCGTGATCGACTGGGAATGTTGCGTGGAGACGTACTTGGTGGTGTTACGTACATTTCAAACTGGTTCCAAATATGGACGGGTTCTTCGTATACATCCAGCTTTACGTTTGCACCGTTGCGCCACTTGTGGTCATTGGCAGTAGAAGAGCAGTTCTACATCGTGTGGCCACTTGTTATGTTTGTGCTTCTTCGCCGCATTCGCCAACGAACATTGCCAATTCTGGGCTTGGTATTCACGGCAATTGCTGTTGGTCTTGGTGTGTGGTCGGCCATGTTGTACCGCTCAGGGCCGATTGACACGTTTGCTATCACGCCAGAGCAGTACATGAATTTTTTCGGGCGGCAGGTCTCGCGTATTGACTTCATTTATCTAGGAACTGCGACTCGTGCGAGTGGGCTGCTCTTAGGCGCAGCACTTGCCACGATGTGGCGTCCATGGGCAATTCGTAGAGGTCGTGCTGGTTCAAATGCCAATGCTCTCGACGTTGCAGGTGTCTTGTCACTTGGTGCATTGGGATTCATGTGTTGGAAGTTTCGAGAAGTTGTCAGCGTGGTGGATGGCGGAACCCAGGGATATGACCTGTTGTATCAAGGTGGTCTTATCGCAGTAGGTGTGGCCACGGTGGTTGCCATCGCCACGGTGACTCACCCACGTTCACGATTAGGTAAGTACGTCATTGGCACACCGGTGTTGGTGTGGATAGGAAAGCGTTCCTATGGTTTGTACTTGTATCACTGGGTCGTGTTTCAGGCGTATCGCAAACTTGCCGGCAACGCATTAAACCTTCAAGAGTTTCTTGCCTTAATGGCGATCACAGTGGTGATAACTGAATTCAGTTATCGATTCATTGAAACTCCAGTCCGTACGGGACGAACAAAAGCAATATGGACTGACTGGCGTCGAAGTGGCGGAACGTTGAAAGGTCCTATTGCGGTGCTACTTGGAACACTTGCAGTAGTTCCCGTGTTCTCAGTGGTGAGCATGGTGGGTGCTCGTGTGATTCCAGATGACATCACAGCAGGTCTAGATGAAAATGAGGAAGCTGTCACTCGCATCACAACGACAATTCCGAATTCTCAAAGCACGATTCCAGGAGTGACGACAACGACGACAGCACCTGTGCCAAAAGGAAAGATTGACGTCTTGGCAGTAGGGGACTCCGTCATGTTGGGTGCAGCGAAGAAATTGAGTTCGTATGGCCTCACAGTTGATGCAGAGAAAAATCGTCAAGTGCTGTACGCCAAACAGATTTTTAGGTATTACTTGTCAACGGATGAATTAGGTGACAACGTCGTCATTCACCTTGGTACAAATGGCACAACCAAAGCATCAACGTTCGATTCGATTCTTGCGCCGCTGAAAGACATAAAGCGAGTATTCGTCCTCAACATTCACGTTCCCTCGCGTGAGTATCAAAAGATCAACAACAAGATCATTAATGCTCTGCCCGAAAGGTGGAGCAACGTGACGGTGCTCGATTGGTATGGGCATTCGAGCCCACACCCGGATTGGTTTGCCAAGGACAAGGTGCATCTCAACGCAGTCGGACAGGACAATTACGTGGCCTTCATTTTGCGAAGCCTTGGTCGCTAAAAGGCCGTTTTTCGGTCTCCCAGCATTGGGATTCCACGGTCGTGAGTGCCTACGCTTAGAGGTATGAAAACTCCCGTTCGTATTGCTGTTACCGGAGCTGCTGGCCAAATTGGTTACAGCCTCCTTTTCCGAATTGCCTCCGGCGCCGTCTTTGGCCCTGACACCCCAGTGATTTTGCAATTGCTGGAAATCACACCAGCCCTCGGTGCGCTTGAAGGCGTTCGCATGGAACTTGATGACTGCGCATTCCCATTGCTTGCAGGTATTGAATGCACAGATAATGCAGAAGTTGCGTTCGGTGATGCAGACGCGGCCTTCCTTGTTGGTGCGATGCCACGCAAAGATGGCATGGAGCGTGGCGACCTGTTGAGTGCAAATGGTGGAATCTTCAAACCACAGGGTCAAGCCATTGCAGCTGCTGCAAAGAAAGACATCAAAGTTCTTGTTGTTGGTAACCCAGCAAATACAAACGCGTTGATTGCCATGAACAATGCCAAGGGCATCGATCCAGGCCGATTTACAGCAATGACTCGTCTCGACCACAACCGCGCCGTTAGTCAATTAGCTGCCAAAGTTGGAGAGCCCGTTACTGCAATCAAGAAGATGACCATCTGGGGTAACCACTCGAGCACCCAGTACCCCGATCTCTTTCATTGTGAAGTGAACGGAAAGAGCGCAGCAGCACTCATCAATGATCAGGCTTGGTTAGAGAATGATTTCATTCCAACCGTTGCAAAGCGTGGCGCCGCCATCATCAAGGCTCGTGGGTTGTCATCGGCTGCATCAGCGGCAAACGCAGCTATCGACCACATGCATTCATGGGCACTCGGCACAGCAGAAGGTGACTGGGTTTCCATGGCGATTCCATCTGACGGTAGCTATGGAGTTCCTGAAGGAATCATCTCTTCGTTCCCATGTGTTTGCAAAGACGGCAAGTACAGCATCGTGCAAGGTCTCGAAATTGACGAGTTCAGTCGCGCCCGCATCGACGCTTCCGTAGCTGAACTTGTTGAAGAACGTGACGAAGTAAAGAAGCTGGGTCTTATCTAATGAACGTTGCGTCACTGGTCGACACTGACCGGTGGCCAATGAACGACAACGCCTTAACATCGCAATTGAACCAAGCTTTTGTTGATGAAAACATTGTTGTGTTGCCGGGATTCATTAAAGAATCTGCATTACCTGGTTTAGTTGCCGAGTGCGACGAGTTGGCGCAGGTGGCGTATCACACCACGGTGAATGCCAATCTTGAAGTAGTTGCGTACGACCAATTCCCTAAAGACAGTGTCATCCGCGCACTGTATGAATGGGAACCGTTAATGGAGTTTGTCGCTCGCGTCCTGGGAGAGAAACAGTTGTATCGGTATGCCGATCCGTTTGGTGCATTGAACTTGGCAGTCATGCGAGACGGTCATGAACTCGGATGGCACTTCGATCAAACTGATTTTGTCGTGTCCATTGCATTGCAACCGTCGCTTGAAGGTGGCCATTTTGAAAACGTGCCACGCATTCGATCCATGGGTAACGACAATGCAGAAACAGTTGCTGCAATTCGTAATGGCGAGCGTGACGACCTTGTACGAATTGAACCAATGACACCCGGAACTTTGATGGTATTCAATGGCCGATGGAGTTATCACCGCGTCTCAAAAGTGCACGGCGATGTCGCACGCCATGTTGCCTTGTTGGCGTACGACACGAAGCCCGGCACAGATTCAAATAATGAATTGAAAATTGGCCGCTATGGAAGGTTGCCCGTATGAGTGATCAACGCATTTTTATTGGCGAGGGTTTTGTCGGCGAAGGCGTCAACGCAGCTCACATCAACACAGTGATGGGTGCCCGTAATGGCCCGGTCGGCACTGCGTGGGCAACTGCACTTGCCACACCACGTGCGGGCCATGTGCCGTTTGTGGCTGTTGCTAAACCAGGAGTCCCGATACTTCCGTTCACTTTGTTTGTGAATAAGGCCGCCATCGAAAATGACACTCACGGATCTCTCACCTGGGGCGCTGCGCAGGCAGGAGTGGCTGCCGGGGTGGGCCAGGCACACATCGACGGGCATATCCCAACGGTCTCCGAGTCGTATGTCCTCATTGCTGCTGTGTGGGTCAATCCGGCCGCAAACGACGAGGAAGCAGTCTTTGCCAATAATCGGGATGCGACGCTCTCAGCGCTCGCTATGGCGCGCTCTAGTGCCCCTGATATGGACGCTGCCATTGCAGCCATGCTGCAGCCCGAAAACCCCTATTTCCGCCAGGGGTAGACCCCCGGAGTTGCGAACTTGCACTACTTCTGATTAGATACCTGACTAAATCACTCGGAATTATCAGGAATCCAGAAATGACCACCATCACCCACACCAGCAACGACCGGCAGAGTCACTCAGTCGCGCCGCGCCTGAGTGTGAGTCGTGCTCGAGTTGGTCTTGTGGTTGTGTTGTTGGCCGCGCTCACTTTGGGAATTGTGTCAGCACAATTCGGCTCGAACGAAGATTCGTCTCGCGGCTCTACGCCAAGTACCGCAGGTTCTCTGTAAGAACTATTCGTACACAGTTTCTGATCGAACTGAAGCGAACGCTGCATCAAGTGCAGCAAAGACGGGGAGCGAATCCATGATGCGCTGTGAGTCGCCACCGATGCGAACGTGACCCTTGATAAAAACTTCTTGTGCTGCGACCTGTTCGGTCGCAACAGCAACTGCGGTTTCCCATGACTGTTCCATGCGCACATGTTCAATTGATGCAGGACCAGCGCCAAAGGTGGCGACACCGTTGCCTACCTGCAAGTGATACATGACAGTTCCTTCTGGACCGTCAGTAACAACCTGAGTGATTCCGATTTCATGAGTCTGTGCTGCAGCCTGCATTGATTCGCTGGCGCCAACAAGTGCCTGCATGGCCTCTATCCATTCAAGACTTAGGTATCGCATGTAACTATTCTGCCGAATGTTTCCGACTTTCCGACTTTCCGATGAGCATCAAGAGAACTAGTGGGGGAAACACAAAGGGCCCGAGCATTACGCCCGGGCCCTTTGCTAGACGTAGGTCTATTCGGCAGATGCCAGAATCGTTGACTTCTGACGACTGGAACGAATCACTGATGCACCAAGCACTGCGAGTGCTGCGGCTGCAATGAGAAGACGCGTTGTGTCGTTGTCTTGGTTGCTGATGATTGCGGGAAGAATCAACAATGAAACAAGGTTCATCACCTTGATCAATGGGTTCAACGCAGGACCAGCAGTGTCCTTGAATGGGTCACCAACGGTGTCTGCGATAACAGCAGCCTTGTAAGGCTCTGATCCCTTACCACCATGGTGTCCGTCTTCGATGTACTTCTTAGCGTTGTCCCATGCACCACCAGCATTGCTGAGGTAGTTGGCCATGAGCTGACCAGTAAGAATTACAGCGGCAAGGAAGCCACCAAGTGCTTGCCAGCCGATACCGAATCCGACGATTACAGGTGTCAACACTGCAAGAAGTGCAGGTGTCATCAATTCACGAAGCGATGCCTCTGTGCAGATGTCAATGACTGGACCGTATTCAGGCTTCTTAGTACCGGCCATAATTCCACCATCGCGGAACTGGTTACGTACTTCTTGCACAACAACACCAGCGGTACGGCCAACGGCACGAATCGACAATGCGGAGAACAAGAATGGCACGGAGCCACCGATAAGAAGACCAATAAAGATCTTTGGGTCAGCAACGTTGATTGCAAGCTCTGGAGCCTTGAACACACCATCGGCCAAGTTCTCAGCCTTGATCATGAGTTCTGCACCAGCGGTTTCAATGAATGAAGCAAACAATGCAACTGCAGCAATAACAGCAGATCCGATTGCGAATCCTTTTGTTACAGCCTTAGTGGTGTTACCCACTGCGTCGAGAGCAACCATGATCTTTTGTGGTTCACCGTGGAATTCGCCGGACATTTCTGCAATACCTGCAGCATTGTCAGACACTGGTCCGAACGTATCTTCCGAAACGATCACGCCTGTTGTTGCCAACATACCCATGCCGCACAAAGCAACGAGGTAGAGCGAGAACGTAAGGTTTCCGCCGCCAAGTGCCAATGCCACACCAATCGCGATTGCGATTGCGATTACTGCGTACACGCTTGATTCAAGACCGTACGCGGTACCCGACAAGATGGCGGTTGCTGGGCCAGTTTCTGCTGACTCTGCAATTTCCTTTACAGGACCATGATGTGTTGCGGTGTAGTACTCGGTGAGACGGCTTACAAGTTGCGCTAGTACAAGACCAACTGCAACTGCACCAAACACTCGCCAGCCTGCGCCGCCCAAGAGCTGGACGCCTTCGCCGGCTGTGCCTTTTTCGTTTCCAACATAAGCAAGTGAAAGTGCAAGTGTTCCCACAAGTGTGAGAGAACCAGCAACAAGGAAACCCTTGTTGATTGGCTTCAATGCATCTGTTTCGCCTTCTTTTGCCTTTACTGCGAACACACCAAAGATTGATGCGATAACACCAATGGCGCGCGCTGCGAGTGGGAATACGAGTCCCATTGCTGGGTTCAAACCAATTGAGTTAAACGCTGCAACACCAAGAATGATTGATGCAACGAGTGTTACTTCGTAACTCTCGAAAAGGTCAGCGGCCATACCTGCACAGTCACCAACGTTGTCACCAACGTTGTCGGCGATTGTTGCTGGGTTACGTGGGTCGTCTTCAGGAATTCCTGCTTCAACTTTGCCCACCAAGTCAGCACCAACGTCGGCTGCCTTAGTAAAGATGCCGCCACCAACGCGCAAGAACAGCGCGAGGAGTGAGCCACCAAAACCAAAACCAACAAGAATCACGCTTGAGGTGTTCTGGAACAACATGATGATGACTGTTGCGCCGATAAGTCCGAGACCAACGGTGAACATACCTGCAACGCCACCGGTGCGGAATGCAACGGTGAGTGCCTTTGGCATTGAACCCGTGAGCGCGGCTGCTGCCGTACGCACGTTTCCGCGAGTAGCAAGGGTCATGCCGATGTAACCGGTGAAACCAGAAGCAGCACATCCGAGGATGAACGCCACGGTTCGCCAGATTCCGGCTTGCATAAAGGACAACGCTTCCGTTGCCTCCATGCCTTCACCTTTCATGATTGCAGTGGACGTGATGAACACGATCGCTGCAAGGGGAACGAGAATCATGACGATCGTCTTGAACTGACGCTTCAAGTAGGCGTTCGCGCCTTCTTGAATCGCCAAGGCGATCTCTTTCATCTTCGGCGTGCCTTCGTCGGCCGCCATTACTAAACGGGCAAGATAGAACCCAACGGCGATAGCAAGGATCGCTGAAGCAGCTGAAAGCCACAACACCGCCCATTCTCCGCCCTTGAGTACGAATTCCTGGTACCCGCCTTCTGCTGCAAATATTCCTGACACGGAAATTGTCTCCTGGCATGTTTTGGGCCACCAAGTTTTGATGGCCTCTGTATGGAACATTGCAAGAGTAGTGAAAAACGGCACTCAGATACGAAATGGTCAAGTTGGTGCCCAGGGGGGCTTGGGGGGTACCGTTTCAAGTGCAATTGCACCACTGGGTGGCCCAGTCGGCAAGGAGTCCAAATATGGCACAGATAGTCACGAGCCAGAGAGGCCCCGTCACAGGGACCGCTACTGCCAAGAAGAAGCGTCGTCCGTTCCTTCTTGACCTCTATTCCACCGCGGTGGGCAAGAAGTACGTCATGGGCGCCACCGGTATCGCCATGATGGGATTCGTCCTTTTCCACATGATTGGAAACCTGAAGATGTACGCAGGTGCAGCAGACCTCGATCACTACGCGCACTTTTTGCAAACACTCTTGTACCCACTGGCACCCAAGGGATGGGTTTTGTGGATTCTTCGCGGCGGACTCATCTCGATGTTGTTCTTGCACCTGCATGCCGCGTATTCACTCACCGTCATGAATCGTCATGCACGACCTGTGAAATACCAGAGCAAGCGTGACTATCAGATTGCGAACTTTGCAAGTCGCACAATGCGCATGTCTGGATTGGTAATCCTGGCGTTCATTGTGTGGCACCTTGCAGACCTGACATTCGGAGTCGTTAACTCCGAAGTGGGAAAGATGGTGACGCATTCTGGAGATGAAGAACCAGTCAAGGCCGTGTACGCAAGTGTGGTGCACTCGTTCAGTCGCACACCTGTTGCATTGTTCTATGTCTTTGCAAACGTTCTCTTGGGCATTCACTTGTTCCACGGTGCCTGGAGCATTTTTCAATCGTTTGGTTGGAACAACCCGCGTTTCAACACATGGCGCCGCGCATTTGCCACTGGCTTTGCCGCACTAGTTGTTGTCGGAAACGTTTCATTCCCTATCGCCGTCATGGCCGGCGTTGTCGGCTGACCCATCGCTCTGAAGAAAGAAGAACCCAATGAGCCTCACAGATGATCTCCTAGCAAAAAATACAGTTCAACTCGATAGCAAAATTCCTGCTGGGCCTATGGCCGACAAATGGAATAGCTACAAAGACAACATGAAGTTGGTGAACCCCAACAACAAGCGCAAGTTCAAAGTCATTGTGGTGGGTACCGGTCTTGCTGGTGCTTCAGCTGCTGCAACCATGGCCGAACTCGGATACCAAGTCGACGCATTTACATTTCATGACTCCGCACGTCGTGCGCACTCCATTGCTGCCCAGGGTGGTATCAACGGTGCAAAGAACTACAAGGGTGACGGCGACAGCATTCATCGTTTGTTCTACGACACAGTCAAAGGTGGCGACTTCCGCGCACGTGAAGCAAACGTGCATCGTCTTGCTGAGAACAGCGTTGACATCATTGACCAAATGGTTGCTCAAGGTGTTCCTTTTGCCCGTGAATACGGTGGTTTGTTAGACAACCGTTCATTCGGTGGTGCTCAAGTAAGCCGTACGTTCTATGCACGCGGTCAAACCGGACAGCAACTTTTGTTGGGCGCATATCAGCAGTTCTCACGTCAAGTAGGTCTTGGTGGCATTCGTTTGTTCAACCGCACCGAATTGATCGACATCGTCGTCATCGATGGACATGCGTCAGGCATTGTTGTTCGCGATCTTGTCACCGGTGAACTCCAATCACATGCTGCTCACGCAGTTGTGTTGGCAACTGGTGGATACGGAAACGCTTTCTTCTTGTCAACCAATGCAATGGCGTGCAACGTCACAGCAGCATGGCGTGCGCATCGTAAGGGCGCGTTGTTTGCGAACCCTTGCTACACACAGATTCACCCAACATGTATTCCGCAAAGCGACGACAGCCAGTCAAAGTTGACATTGATGTCAGAGTCGTTGCGTAATGACGGTCGCGTGTGGGTTCCAACAAATCCAGACGAGACACGTCCTGCACACGAAGTGCCCGAGAATGAGCGTGACTACTACCTCGAGCGTTTGTACCCATCGTTTGGCAACTTGGCACCACGCGACATTTCATCGCGTGCAGCAAAGCGCGCAGTCGACAAAGGTCTTGGCGTTGGTCCAAAGAAAAATGGCGTGTATCTCGATTTCGCTGATGCAATTCAGCGACTCGGTCGCGAAGTTGTAGAAGAGCGTTATGGCAACTTGTTCCAGATGTACGAACGCATCGCCGGGGAGAATCCATATGAGCAGCCAATGCGCATCTATCCAGCGAGCCATTACACAATGGGTGGTCTGTGGGTTGACTACGAACTCATGACAAACATTCCTGGTTTGTATGCAGCCGGAGAAGCCAACTTTTCCGATCACGGTGCTAACCGTTTGGGTGCATCCGCACTCATGCAAGGTTTGTCAGACGGTTACTTCGTATTGCCGTACACAATTGGTAACTACTTGGCACCAATGTTGAACAAGGCAATCCCTGGTACCGATCACCCAGAGTTCAAAGCGGCAGAAGAAGCAGCGCGTTTGCGTTTCAATGGCTACCTCGCTGCTGGCGGAACAAAGTCTCCAGACTTCTTCCATCGTGAACTTGGAAAAATCATTTGGGATTACTGCGGCATGGAGCGCACGGAACAAGGCCTTGAAAAGGCATTGTCTGAAATTCCAGCGTTGTACGAAGAATTCAAGAAAGACCTACGCGTCACGGGCAGTGGCGAAAGCATGAACCAAACGCTTGAAAAGGCTGGTCGAGTCGACGACTTCTTCCAATTGGGAATGTTGATGTGTCAGGACGCTCTTGATCGTAAGGAAAGCTGTGGCGGTCACTTCCGCGCTGAATTCCAGACTGATGATGGTGAAGCACTTCGCGACGACGACAACTACTGCCATGTTTCTGCATGGGAGTGGGGCGGCGACCCAATGAAGCCAAACCTCAACGTTGAAAAACTTGAATTTGAAGAAGTTCACCTCGCCACAAGGAGCTACAAGTGAGCAATCATCTGAAGAACATCACATTGCGTATCTGGCGTCAGGCCGGACCAAATGTAAAAGGCAACTTTGAGAATCACGTCATCGACGAGATCACCGATGAAGCATCTTTTCTTGAGATGCTCGACATCTTGAACGACAAACTTGTCCACGAAGGTAAAGAAGCTGTTGTGTTCGATCACGACTGCCGAGAAGGAATCTGCGGCACGTGCTCACTCATGATTGATGGTCAAGCACACGGCCCACAGCGTGGAACCGCTACGTGTCAATTGCACATGCGTCAGTTCAAGAGCAATGACACCATCACTGTTGAGCCATGGCGTGCATCAGCGTTCCCGCTAATTAAAGACCTCATGGTTGATCGTTCCGCATTTGACCGCATCATTGAATCTGGTGGATATATCACCGCAGATACCGGTGGTGCCCCAGACGCAAACCTCATTCCAATTCCAAAAGTGATTGCTGATGCTGCAATGGACTCAGCAGAGTGCATTGGTTGTGGTGCATGTGTTGCTGCGTGTCCAAACGGTGCGGCCAACTTGTTCACCGGTGCCAAAATTGCTCACCTCAATCGTTTGCCCCAAGGCCAAGCAGAGCGTTACTCGCGCGCTGAAGCCATGGTGGAAACAATGGATGAGCACTTTGGTTCATGCACCAACCACGGTGAGTGCGAAGCAGCATGTCCGAAAGAAATCAGCATCGATGTCATCGCGCTGATGCACAAGGACTACCGCAAAGCCAAGTTCTCAAACCGTAAGGACTTGGCTCGCGGCTAATTCCTGAGGTTCCTAGAAATCCTCGGTCCATGGGTTACGTGAGCCGGCTGAATTCTGCGATTCGGTGATGACAGCAATGAGGTTTTTGACTGCTTTAGCTTGAGCCTTTGTAGTCGATTGTTCGGACTCCTGAACTTTCACAATGCGATTCTTGATCTTGTTGAATGTTCGAACGCCCAATGTCGTCGGTTCAACATCTCCTAACCAATAGTTGATTGCGTCGTTCAGTTCGGCCCATTGCTCGGGGGTAATTGTGTCGCCATCGGCCAATGTTTCGAGCATTGCCTCAAGATGCGTAACCAATGTGTTCAACATGTCGAGGGCCAGTTTTTGTCCGAAAGGAATGTAGCCGCTTGAGTCGGAGAATGAATCCACGCTGTGCCTTGCCATGGAGTTCACGACGAATGGGCGGATAGAGCTTGAGCGGTCGACAAGCATCGCAGATTGGAAGAAAACACCGCTGCGTAATGAGTCGAAGGCCTCGTAGACAGGTTGAACCAACGTGCGCACAATCACTTGATCAGTCGTGCGTGAGCGATCTACAGCAAGCCATGCGGTGTACTTCGA
>Ga0207909_1000112_pt1 | contig 30446 bp, 26 predicted proteins | sample LakMenEpi05May10_FD_150672 | JGI IMG/M metagenome (GOLD analysis project Ga0207909, IMG submission 150672) | Freshwater microbial communities from Lake Mendota, WI - 05MAY2010 deep hole epilimnion (SPAdes) | ecosystem: Environmental > Aquatic > Freshwater > Lake > Epilimnion/Euphotic zone ...
ATAGATGTTCCATTGTATGATGCATATCCTGCAACAACCTTTCCTTTGGAGGACTTAGGAACAGTGGACCAGATGCCAGAACCAGGTGCACCAAGATCAACCGTTGTAGCACCATATTGAGAAAAACCGCTAAGAGCACCAGTACTTGTAATTGATGCAACAGCAATTACATTGGGGACATTGTAATTGGAAGGATAAGAGGCAGTCACGTCATTATCTGTTGAGCTATTGCCTGCTGCCGCAATGAATAAAATTCCGGCGCTATTAGATCTGTTTACCGCGTCGAATAAACCTTGGCTATATCCACCACCTCCCCATGAATTGTTCGTTGCAACTATGTTTACCCCTTTATTTTTCAAACCCGTGAAATAATCAACGGCCTTGATAGCATTGGCAGTTGATCCCCCAGTACTACCCAGGAATTTTGCATTCAACATTTTCACGTTCCAAACCACGCCTGCAACTCCAATTCCGTTACCACCAACGCCACCAATGGTCCCTGCAACATGCGTACCATGATCATCACCGACACCATCGAAAACAGTATTGTTATTTCCGGCAAAATCCCAGCCATAAACATCATCTACCAAACCATTTCCATCATCATCCAAACCATTACCACCAATTTCACCGGGGTTTTTACCGGCATTTGCAGCCAGATCAGAATGGGTATACATATAACCCTCATCAATAATACCAACATAAACAGTTGATGATCCAGTTTTACCATTGGCCCAAGCTGAAGCAGCACCAGAACCAAATTGATTGGCTGGAGTTGATGTTCCGCTATTCATTCCCCAAAGTGAACCATTGGTAAAGTATGTATCATTCGAAGTTGCCTGATGCTGATAAATCCAATTGGGTTCAGCATACTCAACTTCTGCAAAACCTTTTGCTTTGGAAATTGCTTCAAGGGCATTTGCATTTACAGAAACAAGCAATACACCTTGCTCATCACCAGCACGTTTCATGGCTGCGGTATGGATATGCTCTTTCAAGGAAGCGTTCAAAAGACCGAGGGCTTTGCCACGGCCAGCTGCGGTTGTTCCTTTTTTGAACTTAACGAGCAACTCGTTGGGAACGAACTCAGGCTTTCCTGTTACCTGTGCTCCATTTGCGGCAGACTCAAGGTCAAGACGGAGGTCCTGTGTTTCAAAGGTTTCTTTCTGACAGGAAAATAAAATAAAGGATGCACAAGAGACTAAAGCAATGCTTTTTAATGATTTCATACTACTAAAATTTTGAATAAATAGGGTGAATGGCTTCGGTCGGATTGGATTTAGCAGTATTGACGATGCAATATAACCAAATTTGGGAAAAAGTTGGAAACTGAATACTGAATTTAGCCTAATTAAAGAAGCAAACTAAAAACCTGTTGCTTGTTTATTGATATATTTGTCTTTTGGCATAAACCACATTATAATTTTCAATATTGCGTAAATGAAAAGTATCAATTTCAAGGCCATCTACCCTCACCTGATTGCTGTTGCTGTATTTCTCATTGTTGCTGTTATCTATTGCAAACCAGCGCTGGAGGGAAAGGTACTGCAACAATCTGACGTAACCCAGTGGAAGGGAATGGCACAGGATGCCCTTGAATTCAGAGAAAAAAATGGCATAACTCCGCTGTGGACCAACAGCATGTTTGGCGGAATGCCTACCTATCAAATCACGGGAATTCCAGTGAGCGCATACTCCATTGGTGGACTTGATGCCTTGTTTACCTTGAAACTTACCGAACCTGTTGGACTGTTTTTCCTGGCCAGCATTTGCTTCTATTTTCTGGCACAAGTCCTTGGATTCAGCACCCTGGTGAGCATCATTGGCGGATTGGCCTACAGCTATGCCACCTATAATCCAATCATTGTTACCGTTGGGCACATGACCAAAATGCACGCCATTGGTTACCTTCCCTTGTTTATCGGATCGGTACTCCTGATTTTCAAACGCAAATACCTGATAGGTGCCCTGATGACAGCCATTGCCACTGCATTGTTTGTTCAGGCCAACCATCTTCAAATCAATTATTATGGCATGATCATTGTCTTGTTCATGTCTTTGTATTACCTAGTCATTTGGCTGAAGGAAAAAGACTATGCCCATGTGCTAAAAACCATTGGGTTCGGACTTGTGTCAGGATTGATCGGATTGGCCGTCAACGCAGTAATGCTGATCAGCACTGCAGAATATGGTAAGGCATCCATCAGGGGTGGAAGCGCTTTGGCCATCAAGGAAGGAAAAGCATCATCAACCGGCCTGAGCGCAGACTATGCCATGAGTTACAGCATGTACCTGTCTGAATCACTGGTATTGATGTTCCCCAACATCTATGGCGGATCAAGCGATCCCAATACAGTTGACCTTGAAAAGACAAAAGCCGTTGAAGCATTGCAACAAATGCCACAGGAAGTTGCACAACAGCTCCAATCCTTCATGCAGTTTTACTGGGGAGGAATTGGCTTCACCGCCGGACCTCCTTACATTGGTATCCTGATTTGCTTCTTTGCATTCATTGGCCTTGGGATGAAAGCCAATCCAAACAGGTGGTGGATATTGGCAACCCTTGTTTTTTCCATTTTGCTGGCAGCAGGATCTTATTTTTTGGCGTTCAATACGTTCATGCTTGACTACCTCCCCCTTTATAATAAATTCAGGGCGCCAAGCATGATCATGGTCATCCCTACCCTTTTGGTAGGCATCATGGCCCTGTATGGCATGGAGGCAATGACCAATGAAAATAACTTCAAAGAGATATTCAAGAAATACCGTACCGGATTCATCGGATTAGGATTGGTTTTGGGTGTCGTTCTTTTTCTCTACATGAGTTCCGACTTTAAAACTGAAGGCGACAAGCAATTGATGAGCCAGGTGATGCAAATTCCTGACCAGAACCAGCGTGCCGCATTTCTTGAGCCTGTCCGGTCATTTACAGATGCGCTGGCTGCCGACAGAAAAGGCATGATCATGTCTGACCTGACAAGAGGCTTCATTTTCATGGGGCTGGCCATTCTTTTGATCTTCCTGGTAGCTAAAAAAAGCATCAGCAAAACAATATTTCTCTCTGCCATAGGATTGCTGACCTTGATTGATTTGTTCCAGGTCAATACCAAATACCTGAAGCACGAACAGTTCATTGAAGCTGATGAAAATGAAAATGTTTTTTCGCTCACAGAACTGGACGTTGCCCTCAAAAAAGACAAGAGCAGCTATCGCGTGCTGGACCTGAGGGGTGGTGTTCAAAAGGCATTCAACGAAGGAGCCCTGATAGCCTATCACCATAAATCAGTTGGCGGCTACAATCCTGCGAAGTTGAGCATTTACCAAGACCTGATTGAGAACCAATGGTATAAATTTCCAGACTGCCGTCCAACGGCCAACATGATGAATACAAAATACATCATCACAGGCAACATGGCAACAGATACCGTACCCAATCAGGAAGCCCTTGGCAATGCCTGGTTTGTAAAAGGAATTGACGTCAAAAAAGGACCTGCTGAAGTGATGAATGCACTCAGCTTTTTCAATCCGAGAGATACAGCTATTGTGGAAGAAAAAGACAAAACCAGTGAACTTGATGGAATAGTATTTGACAGCACTGCATCCATCCAACTGATTGCCAACAGCAATGATGAAATCAGCTATAGTGCAACCACCAATACAAAACAATTGGCCGTTTTCAGTGAGGTTTACTATCCCTTTGGATGGAAAGCTTTCATCGACAACAAGGAAGTTCCGATCATGAAAGTCAATTATGTATTGCGGGCCTTGGCCATTCCTCCCGGCAAACATGAGATCCGATTTGAGCTCAAACCTGCTTCGATTGCTACAGCCAAATTGGTTTCCAATACAGCATCGATCCTTCTTTGGGCCTTGTTGTTTGCCATTGGATTCATCGAATTCAGGAAACAAAAAAAGAATGCCTAATCCATTCAGAAGATGAAACTCTCCATTGTCATTTGCAGCTATAACCGTGCTCAATACATTGGAGACGCGCTGGACAGTTTGTACAACCAAACTACCAGCCTCTCAGATTTTGAAGTGATGCTGGTAGACAACAACTCTACAGATGGAACGCCCACAGTATATACAACCTGGAGAGAACATCATCCTGATGGTAATTTTGAATACCTGACTGAACACCAACAAGGAGCCTCTTTTGCAAGAAATACCGGTGCTGCTCATGCCAAGACGGGTTGGCTTTGTTTTATTGATGATGATGCTGTTGCTTTCCCTGATTTTGTTGCCAACATCATCAAACATACCCAGGAAAAGCCTGCCATTGTTGGGTTTGGAGGAAAAATCATCCCAAAGTATATCCCGGAGAAACCCGTTTGGATGAGCTACTATGTTTCATCGCTTGTAGGCAACTTTGATTATTCACCAGTTCCCTGTGCATTCAAAAAAGGGAAATACCCCCTTGAATCCAACATGGTCATCAAAAAATCTGTTTTTGACCAGATTGGCGGATTCAATACAACCCTTCCCGGCGTGGTAGGCACGTTGAGGATTGGTGGCGAGGGAAAAGAACTGTTTTACAAGGTAATTGGTCTCGGAGAGGAAATATATTACGATCCCAATATCATTGTTTACCATGTGGTAGAGACCAGTAAACTCACGAAGGAATATTTGTACCGGGTTGCCAGCGGCATAGGGCGTGGCGAAAGGGTAAGAACCCTATCCATTTCTTCCCTTAGCTATACAATGAAATTGATTGAATACTGTTTCAAGCTGGGCGCGGCAGTAGTATTGGGAATCCAATATGCCATCATGGGTAAGGCTGCACAGTCCTGGAAAGTAATTCAGTTCAGGATAGATGCGATGCTTGGTCTACTCAACAGATAAAACAATCCCATCACAGGTATTTGAAAAAATGATTTTTAGGCTTGAGTAGTTGGGGAATCAAGCCCCAAAGCCTAACAATATTGGATGAAAACCCATGCCATTTTATATAGCCATCTTTAAGTGACTTACCCTTTACAATATATTCCATCACCCCTATAATCATGGAGAATAGAATAGCCCAGGCATGGTTGATGAGCTGAAAAAATAACCAAAAAATTCCATATTGCTTTCTTATTCTCAGGTGATTGGAGACCATCAATTGGAACCCCTTTTTGTCTGAGAGGTTTGTATAACTGTTATCGGCAGCACCAGAAGCCTCCTGAATGGATTGGCCAATCAGGTGAGTGATTTGCAGATCACCGAATATGACCAATTTGCCCAGTTTCCCCAGCCTGCTGCACCATTCGACCTCCTCGGCATAGAGAAAAAAAGATTCGTCCATGCCTTGGGTTTGTTCAAGCGCCTTGCGTTTCACCATTAGAAAAGCGCCACTGATCCAATCCACTTCTTGGTTGGCAGGTACTGCTATAAATGCAGGCTTCTCTTTGACAAACCATGAAAAAGCGCCCTTGAGGAATGCCCCCCAATAAGGCAATGGCAACAAATGATTTAGCCCTCCTTTCATGAAATAACTGCCAGAAAACTGCGGCTGTCCATTGGCGTGTACCAGCTGCACCCCAGCGGCGATATAAGATGAGGTCTGTAAACGGTTACAGGCAGACATGATCACGCCTGGTTTTAACAAGGTATCGGGATTCAACAAGAGAACCATCTCCCCTTTTGAAGCCCTCATTCCTGTATTGTTGGCACGGGCAAAGCCTGCATTGTATCCCATGTCCAACCATTGTACTGTTGGGAATTGTTGCTGAATTAGCTCCCTGTCTTGCTGATTGCCACTGTTGTCAACAATCAACCATTCCACTACTGCCGGATCCATCAACAGGGTTTCTGCCGAATGGATGCAATCAGCAATCAGATCGCCCGAATTGAAGTTTACAATGATGATCGACAACAACATGATTGAAAGATACAAATAAACGCTGTACATGGAAATCTAAACGCCCAATAAAGGCAAACAGGATATATTTGCAAGGCAATAAACACATGGCAAAAAACATGTCCAATAATATCACGCCCCCCAGGGAGGTCAATAATTTTGATGTCTTGCGGATTGTTTTTGCATGGTTTGTAGTGGTCTCACATTCCTATTTTTTGAATGGCGCCAACATCAGTGATCCATTGGGATGGGCCACCAACAATTACCTCATTTTTTCCTATATCGGGGTAAAGGGCTTTTTTGTCATCAGCGGCTACCTGATTTTTCAAAGCCTTATCAGGAGCAGGTCACTGATGGAGTACCTTACAAAAAGAGCATTGAGAATATTTCCAGCCTTGGTAGTTGCGGTATGCTTAACGCTGGTGGCCACCTATTTTGTCTATCCCAAAAAAGACATTCCCTACTTTTTAGACCCAGCCATCTATTCCTATTTTCGAGACAATATCCTGCTGTTCATTTCCCATTTTGATATTCCAGGGGTCTTTGAAAACATGCGGTCAACTGCTCTCAATGGCTCTCTCTGGACAATCAAGTTTGAATTCCTTTGTTATCTGATGCTTTTAACATTCTTCCCTTTCAAAAGCAAAAGAAGGACAACTGCCCTGCTAACAACCCTCCTCTTGATCAGCCTGTTTGCATTGCAATTGTTTTATTCTGATTGGTTGCAAACCATAAAAAGGCCCATTCAAATGGACCTCATGGTTGAGCTGGCCAACTATTTTTTGATGGGATCTGTCCTGGCTTATTTTGATTGGGAAACCAATGCATATAAAAAGTTGATGCTGTATATCTCTATTGCATTGATCTTGGTTGCTGTCTTTTTCACAGTAGACAGGTTAATCTTGATTGCACCCCTTGGTTTTATAATCATCTGGTTTGGGAAAAGAAAATCTTCATTGGCCGCCTGGATTCACAAAACCATTGGTGACCCTTCCTATGGCATGTACCTGTATGCGTTCCCCCTTCAACAGTTCATGATCTACTTCTTAAAACCCAATACCACAGTATTGTTGATTTCAAGCACAGTGCTGAGTTTATTGCTGGGGATACTCTCCTGGCATCTTGTGGAGAAAAAAGCGCTGATGCTCAAACGTTATTTCCTGAAAGCAGAGAAAAAATAGCTGGCTGCCATCAATAATTTGGAACTGGGACCAAATTGCAACATGAAGAAGGGAATCTGGGATTGCCAGTTCAACATAAACATGATGGATTCCGGCATCTCCGATGGATCCAGTTGATTGGCACAAAAATCATTCATGTTGCGTATGCCATAATTCCTGAGCAGGCGCCAATAATAATCATAGATTTTGATATCTCGGAATGCCGAATGTCCAATTTTTTGGGCAAACCATATGTTTTCCCTGAACATGATGTCTTCATTGTCTCTGCAGAATTCAGTGGTCTGATCCTTGTGCAATCCAATGGTCATAAGGTGTTGATCAAGGTAAACATAATCAAAGCCCGCCTTGATAAGCCTTGAATTGTAATCTACATCCACCAGCCAAATGAATTTTTCATCATAGCGTACAACAGACTTCACCTCAGCCCTTAACATTACATTGCTGGGTGGCCCCATTACCTGGGCCAACAACAGCCGATTGGGATACGATTTTAGCTTATTCAAAAGAGATGGTATGGCCTGCAAAACCATGTACTCCCCATTGGCCTTCTGGGCAATGTTCTTGCAAAAAGCAAAGGAGGCAGTTGGATGTTTGGTCAATGCACTGATGAAAATGGAAAGGGCTTGTGGATTTTCAAACCAGTCGTCCTGGTGAACCAACATGAAAAAATCCCCGCATGACCGATCTATGGCGCTATTCCAGTTCTTTGGGCTGCCGAGAGCAGGAACATTCCTGAAGTAATGGATGGTCAATTGACCTGAATAGGGTGCAATTGCCTGTTGAATGTCGTCATTGGGGGAGTCATCCGTGATCACCACCTCAACATCCTTGTAGTCCTGCAACAAGACAGCATCAAGCAGCCGAATGACAAAATCAGGTTTTTTGTAGGCTGGAACACAAATGGAGACCATGGACAGACAGATTAAATCGTATTTTTGGCCTCATAAAGATAGTCAATCTACTGGCATTCTTAAAACGATGACATGGAAGGACTGTCGACATTTAACTGAAGAAAATGTCCAACAACAATCTCAAATACTTTATTTCAGTCGTCATCCCCTGCTATAATGACGGCATTTACCTTGAGGAAACTTTGCTGCATTTAAAAAAACAAAGCTTTCAACATTTCGAGATTATCATTGTAAATGATGGGTCAACTGACCCATTCACCTTGGATTTGTTGAGCAAAATTGATCCAGGAATGGCTACGGTATTGCACAAGGAAAATGGAAGAATGTCTTCGGCCAGAAATTTTGGCGTAAAGCATGCAAAAGGCAATATCATTGTGGCCTTGGATTCCGACGACTATTTTGAAGCAAGTTTCTTTGAAAAGGGATTGAAAGTGCTGGATGCAAACCCTGAAGTTGCCGTTGTAACCAGCCACATGAAAATGTTTGGCAAGGACAATAAAATTTCAAAGCCCCGTGGTGGGGATCAATACAACTTCCTGTTCAGCAGTGAATGCCCTGCCTGTGCAATGGTCAGAAAATCGTGCTGGGATGCAGTTGGCGGGTATGATGAATCCATGACACTGGGATATGAGGATTGGGAGTTTTACATCAGAATCACCCAACAAAATTGGACGGTTCATGTGATCAAAGAAGTGTTGTTTTTTTACAGGCAAACAGAAAAATCAACACATAAAAACAAAACACTTCCCAACCGAAAAATTATTATTCAATACATCCTAAATAAACACCAAGATTGGTACCTTAGAAATCTGGCGGCATTGATATCAGAAAATAAAATTATATACACTGAAAGAAGGACAGCTTACAATACAATCCTCAAACTATTTGTTGATAGGATTACCCATAAATTCAATTAATCAAAGACGGCCAATTACAAAATAATACCATTATGTTTTCAAAAAATCCAACTGGAGAACGATTAGAACAAGGAGACTTAAGCCAAGGCATGGCAGAACATCTTCATCGTTATAAAATTGCTGAAATGTTTTGCAGCGGCAAAACAGTACTAGATATTGCCTGCGGAGAGGGTTATGGAACAAATTTATTATCAAAATTTGCGAAAACAATTGCAGGTGTAGACATAGACAAACAAACGGTTGTAGAAGCAAAATTAAAATACAGTGCTGAAAACATCCAGTTTGCTCAAGGAGATACATCCAACATCCCCTTCCCAGATTCAACTTTCGACGTAGTTGTTAGCTTTGAAACAATAGAACATCATGACAAGCATGATGAAATGATCACAGAAATCAAGAGAGTCCTCAAGCCCGATGGAGTCTTTATTATATCCACCCCAGACAAATATGTTTATACGGACCTTAAAGGTGTCAAAAATAAATTCCATGTCAAGGAGTTGTATAAAAAAGAATTTGTTGAGCTGATCAAGCGTTTTTTTTCAAACACAACAATCCTTAACCAAAAATTCATTACTGGATCTTATATATACAATGAATCATCAACAACCAATTCGCCCAAAATTTGGTACAGCGGAAATTTCAACAAAGTAGAACAAACAGTAAGACCGGAGGGTGAGTATACTATCGTGATTGCCAGCAATGCAGCCCTTAGTATTCCAACAGATTTGGAAAAAGAGAGTTTCTTCATTGAATCGAACTTTATCGATAAGCTTACGGCTCAGTTCAAAAGCTTGTCAATCCGCTACAAAGTTGGATATGCAGTACTCTCACCACTAAGAATTTTGAAAAACATCTTTGTTAAGCCGGGAAAATAATATGCTTGATGTAGCGCTGAAAAGTTGAAAATATTAATTTATTTTTTTCAAATAGCCCATCGTGTTGAACGTTGCACTCTTTCCAAACATGTTGATCCATTGATCATCAATTAGAAAATCAGTGTTGTTCTTCAAGTACTGCTTGATTGCTTTAACCGGACCACCACCAAAGTCATCGGATTGGCCCAATGCGTCAACTATACCATCTTCAACGATTAAATAAGAGCCCTTTGAAACAAGATGGCCAAGCTTATTCAGTGCACCCAAGGATGATTGAAATTGATGCGAACCATCTTCAATAACAAGGATCTTCTGGAAGCCCTTTGTATTTTCAACATCATAACCCTCCCATCCATTGTGAAAAAATTTAATGCGCTGATTCTTCTTTACCAAATCGTATGCTCGATCATCTATGTCGATGGTATGAATTTCACCTCCCCCAATGTTTTCCAGAATATCTGCAAGATAAAGAGCACTTCCACCACAATTTGTTCCGACTTCTATGATCAAATCAGGACGGACCTCATTCAGTATCATTTGATAAATAACATAATCAAATGGACACTTGATACAGGGCACTCCCCGATATGTCATGAGATGATGTCCTTTGACAATTCCCTTTAATGAATAGGTTTTATTGGCAATCAAATGTTTTACCTTTCTCCAAATTGAACTCATAGATGTTAAATTTTAATTTGAATGACAGTAGCGTTTTTTCATTCTTTTCAGCATGATCTCACTCGTGAAAATGAAAATGGCAAACAATCAAATGTTTTTAAGGAATGATAAATAGAGACTCATGCTTTCCCTCATATCTTCTGTTAATAAATAGGAAATATTTTTCCGAAAATACATATCCATTGGGTAACTTGATTCATTATTGTGACTGATTATCAAATTTATTTTGTTTAATCCCATTCCATTGGCCTCGTTGAACAAGGGAATGAATGCTCCACTTATTTCCTTTTTCCTTACCCATACCGCAAAAACAAAGGGCAAGCCTGTCATTTCTTTCCAACCCAAGCCAAGATCATAAATATAGTTGAACCTATCCCTTATGTTCAGTGCCCTATCCCCTATAACCAAACCCGCCACATTCCCTTTTATCCTTTCAATATATGAATTGTCTTGTGCATCAATGAATTGAACCGATTTGTTCCAATGTTTTTCAAACAAAATCTTACAAAGCAGCACTGATGTCCTGGATTGATAATCCAAGAACACTGTATCAATCTCTTCCATGGGCACCTCACTGAACACCGCCACTGATGCAACTTCTCCCTCAGTTCCAATGCAATAGTCAGATATAATGTGATGTTCTCCCAATGAAGGAAGTGCGCCAACGGGGATCAACCCTATGTCAATTTGGTTTGAATTCAACAATCGGACCAGATTTGCAGGATAGTCAAGCACCAACTCAACTTGATCACTCAACTGGCCATGCGCTAAACCATACAGCAATGGCTTCGTATTCAAATAACTCACTGCACCTATCCTTATTTTCCTTTCCAAGATATTGACGTAATTTAGCCGCAAATTTACACCAATTAAGCCTTACAATGGAACTCAATACACTTACAGCCATTTCCCCTATTGATGGCCGCTACCGTTCACAGGTAGAGGTTCTCTCAGCATATTTTTCAGAATTCGCACTGATGCAGTACCGTTTGAGGGTTGAAACTGAGTATTTCATCGCCCTTTCACAGAAAAAAATATTCAGCCTGAGCGCGGCCAATGCAAACAAGCTGAGAAAAATATACCTGGATTTCAGCCCCGAAACCGCCATGGAAATCAAAAACCTGGAAAAGGTAACCAACCATGATGTGAAGGCGCTGGAATATTACATGAAAAAAGAGCTGGAGAAACTGGAATTGGGGGATTTGAAAGAATTCATTCATTTTGGCCTCACCTCTCAAGACGTAAACAATACAGCCGTTCCGATGATGTGGAAGGAGTCCTTGGAAAACGAATACCTGCCCGCCATCAGCAACCTCAGTCTTTCCCTCAGGAAACTGGCCAGCAGCTGGAAGAACATTCCCATGTTGGCCAGAACCCATGGCCAGCCAGCATCTCCAACCAATCTTGGCAAAGAAATCATGGTATTTGTTGAAAGGATTGAAGACCAGCTTTCCCTGCTGAATCAGGTTCCCTACTCTTGTAAGTTTGGAGGCGCAACGGGCAATTTTAATGCCCATGTGGTGGCCTATCCCAAAACCAACTGGGTAAGGTTTGCCAATGCATTTTGCGAGAGCAAACTGGGTCTTCAACGCCAGCAGTACACCACACAAATTGAGCATTATGACCACCTGGCAGCTCATTTTGATGGCATCAAAAGGATCAATACCATCCTGATTGACCTTTGCAGGGATGTCTGGACCTATATTTCAATGGAATATTTCAGACAAAAAACCAGGAAAGGAGAAGTCGGCTCTTCGGCCATGCCCCATAAGGTCAATCCCATCGATTTTGAAAATGCTGAAGGCAATCTTGGCATAGCCAATGCGCTGTTTGAACATTTTTCTGCCAAGCTACCCATCTCAAGGCTACAAAGAGACCTTACCGATTCAACGGTGATCCGAAACATTGGCATACCGCTGTCGCACACCATGATTTCATTGAACTCCATCAACAAAGGCCTGTCAAAACTGGTGTTGAATGAGGATGCCATCCGGGCAGACCTGGACAGGAATTGGGCTGTGGTCGCAGAAGCCATCCAAACCATCCTGAGAAGGGAAAACTATCCACAACCATATGAGGCTTTGAAGGAGTTGACAAGAGGTAAAACAACCATCGACAAGACAACAATCCACGAATTTATTGCCACGCTCAAAGTGAAAGCCACTGTTAAAGCAGAGTTGAAAAGGATTACGCCTTTTAGCTACACAGGTGTAGGGGTTTAGGGGTGTAGGGTTGAGAGGTTTAGAGGGTTGAGAGGTTTAGAGGTTTAAGGGTTTAGAGGAAATCACTTGTGGATCTCCGAGCTGAAATGAAACTGAATCCCTGGATTGTTGGCAATTTCTGTATTCAAGAACCAGTCACTTTGGGCAAGATAAACCACATGTCCGTCCTTGTCGATCACCGTATTTGCAGTTTTGAACCGGGTGAATTCCTCCAACTTTGACTTGTCTTCTGCAGTCAGCCAACAGGCTTTGTAAAAAGGCAAAGAGTTGAACTGAACAGATGCGCCATATTCCTGCAAGAGCCTGTATTGAATTACTTCAAACTGCAGGTCTCCCACACAACCAATGATTTTCCTGTTGCCGTTGTGCTGGGTGAAAAGCTGGGCAACACCCTCATCAGTAAGCTGGTTCAGTCCTTTTTCAAGTTGCTTTGTTTTCATCGGATCCTTGTTCACCACCTCCTTGAAAATTTCAGGTGAGAAACTGGGTATCCCGGTAAAATAGAAATTTTCCCCTTCAGTCAGTGTATCGCCAATCTTGAAATTTCCTGTATCAAACAAGCCCACCACATCGCCGGGATAGGCTGTCTCAATCACATCCTTGTCACGGGCCAAAAAGCTGTAGGGATTGCTGAACCGCACATCCCTGTCAAGACGAACATGATGAAAATATTTGTTCCGTTCGAACTTTCCGGAGCAGACCCTTAAGAAAGCAATCCTGTCCCTGTGCTTAGGGTCAAGATTTGCATGTATCTTGAAAATGAACCCACTGAATTTATCCTCCTGCACATCCACATGACGGGCGGTAGTATCGCGGCTCCTGGGTTCTGGAGAAATGCGGATGAAAGTATCCAGCAGTTCCTTTACCCCAAAATTATTGATCGCACTACCAAAGAAAACCGGTGCTTTGATGCCGCTCAGGTAGGCTTCATTGTCAAAATTGCCATAAACCCCATCAATCAAAGAGGCATCATCCCTGAGTTGATCTGCATCTTTCTCACCCACCAGGTTATTCAACAAAGGATCATCGAGGTTATCAATTTGTACACTGTCTTCTGCCGTTGCTTTCTGGTTGGCATTGAAGAGCAGCAAACTTTTATCGTATAGGCTGTAAACCCCTTTGAAATCCTTACCGGAGTTGATGGGCCAGCTTAGGGGATGCAACAGAATCTTGAGTTCTTTTTCAATTTCATCCAAAAGGTCAAAAGGATCTTTACCATCGCGGTCGAGCTTGTTGACAAAAACAATCACTGGTGTGTCGCGCATGCGGCAGACCTCCATCAGCTTTCTGGTTTGCTCTTCCACTCCTTTCACCCCATCAATCACCAAAACAACACTGTCAACCGCTGTCAAAGTGCGGTAAGTATCTTCAGCGAAATCTTTGTGGCCGGGAGTATCCAACAAATTGATCAGCACTCCCTTGTACTCGAATGTCATTACAGAGGTGGCAACACTGATTCCCCTTTGGCGCTCAATCTCCATAAAATCACTGGTGGCGTGCTTCTTGATTTTGTTGCTTTTTACAGCACCTGCCGTTTGAATGGCTCCGCCGAAAAGGAGGAATTTCTCAGTCAAGGTAGTCTTTCCCGCATCCGGATGTGAGATGATGGCAAAGGTCCTGCGTTTGCTTATTTCGTTTTCGTACTTCATTGTTTCGCGTGCGCAAAGGTATGACAAGAACATTCATTATTTTTGGAATATGGGAAGGAAACTGATACATCCGCTCAAATTGCCATTAAAAACATCCAAAGTATTGTTAACGGTTAAAAACTGGGTGTTTATTGCGTTAGGCGTTTTGTCAGCGGGTTTTGGATTGAAAAGTTTTTTACTGCCCAATCATTTTATTGATGGCGGAGCTACAGGCATTTCCCTGCTGCTCTCCCAAGTCACCCAACTACCCTTTTCATTCATCATCATCATCATCAACCTTCCCTTTCTGGCACTTGGCTACAAGCAATACGGCAAAAGCCTGTTTTGGTCTGCTTTTGTTGCCATCGTTGCACTTTCCATGGCAGTAACCCTGATTCCCTATCCAGAAATCACAGAGGACAAGTTGCTGGTGGCCAGTTTTGGTGGATTCTTCCTGGGTGCAGGCATAGGAATGGCCATGCGCGGTGGCGGTGTACTCGATGGAACAGAGATCCTGGCATTAACCATGAGCCAGAAAATTTCAGCATCCATTGGAGACGTCATCCTGGTTTTCAATATCATCGTCTTTGCTGTTGGGGCCTACATCCTTGGCATCGAATCTGCATTGTATTCCATTTTAACCTACCTCGTGGCCTCAAAGGCTGTAGACTTTTTTGTTGAGGGCATTGAGGAGTATACCGCGATTACCATCGTATCTAACCATCATGCAGAGGAAATCAGCACCATGATCATTGAACAATTTGGAAGAGGAATCACCACGTACAAGGGATCCAAGGGGCATGGCAATAGAGGAACGGTACACAGGGAAACCGACATTATTTACACCGTTGTAACCAGGCTGGAAGTGAGCAAGATCAAAAACGAGATACTTGCCATAGACCCTGATGTGTTCATGGTTATCCATAGTGTCAGGGAAATTCGTGGGGGAATGATCAAAAAACGCCCACTGCACATACACTGACACCCGTTTGTCATCCGCAACATCCCTTCACCATTTTTTACACTTTCGCTACTGCAAATCAAGTAAATTTGCATTATGAGGAAAACCTTCGAAATATTGTGGAACACCCTTAAGCTTGCCGTGCAGGAGTTGGGAAAAAACAAGCTTAGAACCTTCCTCTCTCTTTTTGGTGTCACCATTGGTATTTTTTGCATCATCGGCGTTCTGGCTACGGTCAGCAGTTTAGAGAAAAACGTACAGGATGGTGTAAAATCCCTTGGTTCCAATACCATTTATATAGACAAATGGGATTACCAGGGTGGTGCAGAATATCCCTGGTGGAAATATGTCAACCGCCCCAGTCCTAAGCTTATCGAAACCAAATTGCTGAGGGAGAAAATCAGTGCAGACATCAACATCGTCTTCAATTTTTCAACGCAGTCTTTCATCGAGTTTGATAACAATAAATTGGATGGAATCAATTACCACGGCATCACCGAAGAATTTGACAAGATCCAACCCATCGACATCCAATACGGCAGGTACCTGAACCAAATGGAATTTGATTATGGCAGCCCCAGCATCATCATTGGATATGACAATGCAGAAAAGCTCTTTGGCAATCCAGAAAAGGCGGTTGGAAAAGAAGTAGACTTAAGAAACAAGAAAGCCATTATCGTGGGCGTGATGAAAAAACAGGGTAAAAGTTTCATCGAAGGCTGGCAATTCGACCAAAGCATTGTGCTTTCATACCGGTTCATGAAACAAATGTTGTTCAATGAAAGGTTCAACAATCCCAAAATCATTGTGAAGGGTCCTGAAAACATGAGCACTGATGCCCTGAAGGATGAACTCAAAGGTGCGATGCGATCTATCCATCGCCTGGGCCCGATAGAAGAAGATGATTTTGCCCTCAATGCCATCAGTGACTTCAGCAAGGCCGTCAGCTCACTATTCGGCAGCATCAACTTGGGTGGATGGATGATAGGCCTGCTCAGCCTTATTGTAGGAGCCTTTGGCATTGCTAACATCATGTTTGTAACAGTACGGGAGCGAACGCCCATCATCGGACTTAAAAAAGCGATTGGGGCCAAGAAACGAACCATCTTGATTGAATTTTTATTGGAAAGCGCCCTGATTTGCATCATTGGCGGACTGATAGGCATTGTCTTGGTGGTTGTCTTGGCGCAAATTCTGAGCAGCGCATTTAATTTCCCCATCTTCGTATCCCCCAATATTTTGGCATTGGCAATTGCCATTTGTGTCAGCATTGGCGTGCTTGCAGGCATCATCCCCGCTATGATTGCTGCTAAAATGGACCCAGTTGTCGCCATCCGATCAAAATAAGGTAAAAAAAAGCCTACTCATTTTCGTAGCTACTGCATTACTATAAGCACCCAGAACCAGGTGGATGTTAACTTTACGCATATTATCCAAATAAGCAATCCCTCATCTTGGTATTGCCCGAGGGCTTGGGTGTAGATTTGGATTGTTAGCAACAAAAGCCAAATCGACCAAGAAAAGAAATCAAGATGCCAAAACAAATCACCCAAAAATCACAGCTTTCTGGAATTGTGCTGATTTCATTTATCATTCTGGGTACTTCAACTGTATTTAGCCTGTCCAAAGAAGAAAGTACTGAAGCATCCAAACCCTGTATACACGAGATGGAAGGAAAAATTTCAATACTCCCTTCAAACAAGCATCAACTTATCGTTTTTGACAACAAAGGCAATCATTTTTTTCCGGTCATTGCTGGTGAAAAAACCATCATGACAGCAACTGCATCAGCAAAGATCTGCTACAACAAAATCGATGCGTCAAACCCCAACAACAAGATCATATACGTTGAAAAGGTAGTCTCCTTACCTTCGCAGCATGAAAAGAGGTGAAGACACCTATATACTGGGCATCGAATCTTCCTGCGACGAGACATCTGCATCTGTTTGTCACAATGGAAAAATACGCTCAAACATCATTGCTACACAGGCAGTCCATACCCAGTATGGTGGCGTTGTACCTGAATTGGCCAGCCGTGCCCACATGCAAAACATTGTTCCTGTCGTAGACCAGGCCATTGTTGGCGCGGGTATTACGCTAGACCAACTGGATGCGATAGCCTTTACAAGTTCACCGGGCTTGATTGGTGCACTTCTGGTGGGCACCGGCTTTGCAAAATCACTTGCGCTTTCTCTTGATATCCCTTTGATAGCAGTACACCACATGCAAGCCCATGTATTGTCCAATTTGATAGCAGACCCCCAACCAGATTTCCCCTTCCTATGCTTGACTGTGAGTGGAGGACATACACAGATTGTGCTCTGTAAGGATGCATTGACCATGGAAATACTGGGCGAAACCCTTGATGATGCTGCCGGTGAGGCATTTGACAAGACCGCCAAACTCTTAGGGCTTCCCTACCCAGGTGGGCCTTTGATTGATCGATATGCCAAGGAAGGAGATCCGAAGAAATTCCATTTCCCTGAACCACAAATCGAAGGACTCAATTTCAGTTTCAGCGGTGTAAAAACCTCCATCCTCTATTTCTTGCAAAAGCAATTGAAATCCGATCCTGATTTTATTAGCCATCACTTGCCAGATATCTGCGCGTCTGCCCAATATTGCATTGTCAACATCCTTCTGCACAAACTCAAAAAAGCCAGCCTTCAGACGGGTATCAAGACCATCTGTCTTGCAGGCGGGGTCTCTGCCAACAAAGGACTCAGGAATTCAATACAGGAGATGGCTGAAAAATACCAATGGAAATTGTTCATCCCTGAAATGGAATATTGTACAGACAATGCCGCAATGATTGCCATTACGGGTTATCATAAATTTCTTGCAGGATACAGCAGCCCTCTCACGGTTTCTGCCTCCGCCAGGGCGGCTTGGTAAATATTTGATCACCATGGGAAATTCCTATTTCAGGCTCAAACAGTTTACCATCCATCAGGACAATTGTGCGATGAAGGTTACCACAGATGCCTGCCTTTTTGGTGCATGGGTGAATGCTAAAATTCAGTCAACAGAAACCCTGTTGGATATCGGTGCAGGCACTGGCTTGCTCTCCCTGATGCTTTCGCAGAACAGGTCAGTCAAGGTTGATGCCATTGAAATAGAATCTGCCTGCCATGGTCAGTTGTGCCAGAACATTCAAGATTCTCCCTTCAGCAGCACGATCAATGCGATTTACGGAGACATCAAAGACTGGGAAACAGACACGAGATACCAGACAGTTGTCTCCAACCCTCCATTTTACGAAAAGCAACTCAGGTCTGATCAGGCGGGTACTAACCTGGCAAGGCATGCCGACGGACTTACCCTTCATGCACTTTTTTCCCATGCAAATAGGCTGATGAGCAGCCAAGGTTTTTTTTATGTGTTGATGCCATTTTATAGAAAGGCGGAGTGCCTTGATATGGCCAGCCAATTTGAATTGTTCCCTACCAGCATTGCCGATGTCAAACAGAGCCCTTTTCACGATCCATTCAGGGTGATGATTCAATTTTCTGCAACCACAGGAAATACCGATACAGAAACCATCACCATCAAAAAAAATGCATCAGACTATGCTGATGCATTCAAATTGCTTTTAGCGCCCTATTATTTGAACCTTTAGGCTATTTATTTCTTCCCCAACCCAACCAGTCATTGGCGTTCGCATAAATCATCAAACCAAACAGGATAACCATGCCCACAATTTGTGCGTATTCCAAAAATTTCTCATTGGGTTTCTTGCCGGTGATCATTTCAATCAAAGTAAACACCACATGTCCTCCGTCCAATGCAGGGATGGGCAAGAGGTTCATGAACGCCAATACGATAGAGAAAAATGCGGTAATGTTCCAGAAAGCTTCCCAGTCCCACTCGTATTTAGGAAAGATAGAACCCATTGACTTGAAACCACCCAGGCCTTTGTAGGCACCCGTAGATGGGTTCAGGATTTTTTTGAACTGGGCGATATAGAAACCAAGTTTGTCAAAAGTTTTGCTCACGCCGGCAGGGAATGAAGCGAAGAAACCAAACTTCCTTGTTTCAAACTGATAGAGGCCCTGGTGTTGCATTTCATCCATGCTGGGAACAGCAGGAAAAAAGCCAATAGAAGTATCTGCATTTACAACAGAATGGATGACCATTTCATTTCCGTTGCGCAGTACATGCAGTGCTATGCTGTCTCCAGCCCTGTTTACAATAGCAGGCTTTACCTGATCAAAGAAGTCAATCTTCATGGAATCAATACCAATGATCTTATCCTTGGCCAACAAGCCATTCTTGGCTGCGGGTGTACCAACACCAACTTCCCCTACAATACAAGGCACACGGGGCATCAACAAAACAGACCGCTTGCCTTTTTCAACAATTTTCTCAATGAAATTGACTGGAATGACAAGGTCTTTGACTTCGCCATCACGGTCAATAGTCATCTTCTCTCCCAGCAGCATGGCAGCATTGAGGTCCTCAAAATATTTGACAGGCTCGCTGTTGACTGAAACAATCTTGTCTCCGGTTTTCAGCCCCACTTCATTGACAACAGTATCTACCACCCAAACACCATGGGTGAGGCTTTGGTTGGGCAATTTGGTTTCACCCCAGGTAAAGAGGATCATGGCATAAATGAAAAATGCAAGCAACACATTGACCGTTACGCCGCCGATCATGATGATCAGGCGCTGCCAGGCTGGCTTGCTGCGGAATTCCCAGGACTGCGCAGGCTGTTTCAGCTGCTCCTTGTCCATGCTTTCATCGATCATACCTGCAATTTTGACGTAGCCACCCAGGGGCAACCAGCCAATACCGTATTCAGTTTCACCTTTTTTCTTTTTAAAAAGCGAAAACCAGGGATCAAAAAAAAGATAGAATTTGTCTACCCTGCATCCGAAGATTTTGGCAGGAATAAAATGGCCCAGCTCGTGAAGAATAACCAGTATCGAAAGGGAGAGAATCAGTTGTCCGGCTTGCAATCCAACTGCGCTCCAATTAATATCCAACAGCACGTTTAAGTTCATTGTAAAAGATTAGGATGTAAATATAAAGAATAAAGGAAGGGAAGACAACTGAAATGGGACAAGTGGAAGAACCAGCTTACAGGTTAATCAATGTAGCTGCAAAATTCCTGGCCTCCCCATCGCTATCAAAATACTCTTGCAAGGTTGGGTTTTCAATGAAAGCAACATGGGCCATGGTCTGCTCAATCACCTCCATCATATCAAGAAAACCAAGCCTGTTCTTTAGAAAACCGTAAACAGCGATTTCGTTGGCTGCATTCAGGATGCAAGGCATGTTGCCACCCTTGTGCAGGGCGGAAATAGCAAGGCCCAGGTTTCTGAATGTTTTATAGTCTGGAGGATCAAAACTCAAAGTGGCAGATTTGGCGAAATTAAAGCGTGGGAAATCATTGGGGATCCGCTGGGGATAGGCCATGGCATACTGAATGGGCAACTTCATGTCTGGAAGCCCCATCTGGGCTTTGATGCTGTTGTCCTTGAATTGCACCATGCTGTGGATGATGCTCTGCGGATGGATGACAACCTCAATCTGAGAAGGCTCCAGGTTGAAAAGCCATTTGGCTTCAATCATCTCAAGGCCTTTGTTCATCAGTGTTGATGAGTCTATGGAAATCTTGGCACCCATGCTCCAGTTCGGATGGGCGATGGCATGCTCCCTTTTTACATTTACCAGGTAGTTGGGCTTTCTGCCTATGAACGGACCACCTGAGGCGGTAAGGATAATTTTTTCGATGGGATTGGAAGCTTCCCCAACAAGGCATTGGAAAATGGCGGAGTGTTCTGAATCTACGGGAATGATCGAAACCCCTTTTTCTGCAGCCAACGCCATCACCACATCACCAGCTACAACAAGGGTTTCTTTGTTGGCCAATGCAATGTTTTTTCCAGTTTCAATGGCTTTCAAGGTGGGCTTCAACCCTGCAAAGCCAACAATGGCAGCCATCATCAGGTCAAAGCAGTCCATTGAAGCGGCTTCTTCAAGCGCTTCTTCACCCGCCAAGACCATGATGCCTTTGGGTGAAAGGGCCTCTTTCACCAATGCATATTTTGAAGATTGGGTGATGACCACCACCTTAGGCAAAAATTCCAGGGCTTGTTCTATCAACAACTCATGGTTGGAATGGGCTGTAAGCAAAGTGGCTGAAAAAAGCGAAGGATTGGACCTGATAACCTCAAGCGTCTGTGTCCCAATTGAACCGGTAGAACCAAAAAGACCCACCCGCTTCATGGAAGGCGGATTGATTCCTTCAGCATCAAACTGGTATGAGAAGTCGAATTCCATCTGGTAAATTTATAGGTTGTTGGCCATCTTTTCAAGTTCTGAGGCAATCTTCCTGTCATTGCTCAACCTGGGCACCTTGTTTTGACCACCCAGTTTACCCTGAGAGCGCATGTAATCAATGAAGGCATTTTTCTTGAGCGGGGTAATCACCAGCGGTTTCAGGATATTGCCACGGATCAAATCATCATAATAAATATTCTTTGCACGCATATGCTGGTCAACTGCAGCTGCGAATGCAGCAAGGTCTTGAGGATCCTCTTCAAATTCTACAAACCACTCATGATATGATTTGCCTTGGTCTTGTGTTACCATCGGGGCCACCGTAAATTCAACGACACGGATTCCTTTTTCATTGGCTGCTTTGATGAGGCTATATTCTACTTCCTCACCAATCACATGTTCCCCAAATGCAGAAATGAAATGCTTGATGCGACCAGAAACGATGATTCTATAGGGATCAAGAGAAACAAATTTGACGGTATCGCCAATATTATAACCCCAGAGACCGGCGTTGTTGTTGATGATCAGGGCATAATTTTCTCCAATCTTCACATCCTTCAAGGACAGCCTTGTAGGATTTTCGTTGAAGATCTCCCCTGCAGGAATAAATTCAAAAAAGATGCCTGAATTGGTATTGAGCAAAAGCCCCTCCTCTTCCCTGGTGTCCTGAAAAGCAAAAAATCCTTCAGAAGCAGGAAAAGTCTCTATGGTGTCTATATTCCGACCGATGCTTTCCATGAGCTTGGAGCGATAAGGGCTAAAATTGACGCCCCCATGCACCAACACACTGAATTCAGGAAAAAGATCTCCGATTTTTTTTCCTGTTTTTTCCATCAACCTGTCAAAGTACATCTGCATCCATGGTGGGATACCGCTGATCAGTGTCATGTTGCGGGCAACTGTTTCTTCAACAATTTTTTCCAGTTTGGTCTCCCAGTCTTCAATACAATTGGTTTCAAAAGTAGGGAGCTGGTTCTTTTTCAGGTAACTGGGAATATGGTGGTTGACGATTCCGCTGAGCCGGCCCGTTGGGATTCCTCCAATGCGGTCCAGCGTAGGAGAGCCAGAGAGGAAAATCATGTTGCCATTGGCAAAATCTGCGTTGCCTGAAGTGGCAATATAACAAAGCAGTGCATTTCTTGCCGTACCAATATGGTTGGGTATAGAATCAGCCGTGATCGGGATATATTTGGCTCCGGAAGTGGTACCAGAGGTTTTGGCAAGGTAAATGGGCTTCCCTGGCCAAAGAATATTGGCCTTGCCTTCTTTGATTTTAGCGATGTATGGACTCAGCTTTTCATAATCCCTGATTGGAACAGCTTGTATAAAAGATTGATGATCAGATACTTCAGCAAGATGATGTTCTTTTCCAAATTCAGCAACCTTGCCTTTTTTTACCAGTGCTGCCAGGATGCTCTCTTGATCCTCCAGTGCAGAGCGCATGGATTTTTGTACTTTTTTATACACGATATTTGCAAAAGGCTTGGCCAGATACGATTTGATCTTCATATTGAATCATTCGTGGAAGTAACAAAGATAGGTTCCCCCACCCAAACCAATAGAAATAGCCTCCAAGAAATTTTAGTTTTAAAATTGGGGGAAAATTAAATTATGCTTACCTTCGCACTCCTAAATTTTGAATTATCATGTTTGCAATTGTAAAAATAGCAGGTCACCAGTACAAGGTTGAAGCCGGACAGCAGCTGTATGTTTCCCATATTGAGGGAAGTGTAGGCGACAAGATTGAAATCCCCGAGGTTTTGCTTGTTGACAATGATGGAAAACTTTCCATTGGAAAGGATGTAACAGTTAAAGTCAGTGCTGAAATCCTCAGTGAGGTTCAGGGTGACAAAGTGATTGCATTCAAAATGAAAAGAAGGAAGGGTTTCCGTAAAAAAATCGGACACCGCAAATTGTATACCAAGCTCAGGATTGAAAGCATCGCCTGATCAATTTAAAAGTCATCATTTAAAAAACAAGCGTCATGGCACATAAGAAAGGTGAAGGTAGCGTTAAGAACGGTCGCGATTCACACAGCAAAAGACTTGGCATCAAGATCTTTGGTGGACAACCAGCTATTTCAGGAAACATCATTTTGCGTCAGCGTGGTACACAGTATCATCCTGGTAAGAATGTTGGCGTAGGAAAAGACTGGACTATTTTCGCAACATCTGATGGTGTTGTTGAATTTAGGAAATCAAAGAACAACAAGACATTTGTTTCTATCGCACCTGTTGTAACTGCCGGATAATCATTGCTTAAAATAATTTTTTTTGCATATTAGAAAAACTGTTTATACTTTTACTACGTTAAACATTTTCTAAACCATTAAATTCTAAACAAAATGGCAACTGCAAAAAAAGCTGCACCGAAAAAGGCTGCAAAGAAAGCTGCTCCTAAAAAAGCTGCTAAAGCTGCTCCTAAGAAAGCTGCAAAGAAAGCTGCTCCTAAGAAAGCTGCAAAGGCTGCTCCTAAAAAAGCTGCTAAAGCTGCTCCTAAGAAAGCTGCAAAGGCTGCTCCTAAGAAAGCTGCAAAGGCTGCTCCTAAAAAAGCTGCTAAAGCTGCTCCTAAGAAAGCTGCTCCTAAAAAAGCTGCTAAAGCTGCTCCGAAGAAAGCTGCAAAGTAATCTTCCAACAGTTAAAAGTATAGAGTCCCGCTTCGTGCGGGACTTTTTTTTGTCAAAGATCAACTGCACATTATGCCAGACAATTACGCCATTGCCGACCAGTTCAGTCTCCTCAGCAAATTGATGGACATTCACCAGGAAAACAGCTTCAAATCAAAGTCATATGGAAGCGCCGCATTTTCCATTGAAAAATTGCCCATGCAGCTTGAATCCATCCCAAAAGAGCAAATTGCATCACTCAAAGGAATTGGAGATTCAACTGCCAGAAAAATCATTGAAATACTGGAAACTGGAAAGCTATTGGCACTGGAAGAATTGATTGCAAAAACACCTGAAGGGGTGTTGGAAATGATGCAGATAAAAGGCATCGGCCCTAAAAAGATTTCAACCATTTGGAAAGAAATGGGCATTGAAGGACTGGGAGAACTGCTTTATGCCTGCAATGAAAACAGGTTGCTGCTCTACAAGGGATTTGGAGAGAAAACGCAGAAGAATGTAAAGGAAGCCATAGAATTTTATTTCCGACACCAGGGACATTTTTTGTATGCAGATATTGAAACCTATGCATTGCACATGCAGGATGTTTTTGAATCCCAATTCAAGGAAAACAAGTTCCTGCTTTGCGGAGATTTTATTCGTCAAATGCCCACGCTGGAAAAACTTTGTTGGGTAACGGATTGCAGCAACCAACAACTTGCTACATTCCTCAAAGACAATGCATTCGAGACAAGTGAATTAACAGATAATATACTGCATGCAAAAGGCATTGAAAACGTGATGCTGGAATTTCAATTTTCGCCTAGAGACCAACTGCAAAAAAGAAGTTTTATCCTCAATGGCTCGGAAGCATTTGTCGATGCATGGTTGAACAAATACCCGGCTTCATTGGATAACATGCATACAGACCAAGATGCCTTCTCAGCAGCATCCATTCAATATATCCCATCATTTCTAAGGGAAGATCCTGCCATCATTGAACAGGCAATCAAAGGATCAGTGATGGATATTGTACAACCGTCAGACGTCAAATCAATCATCCACAGCCATAGTGATTGGAGCGATGGAACCAATACCATTGAAGAAATGGCCAAGGCCTGTATTGACAAAGGATTTGAATACATGGTCATCAGTGACCATAGCAAATCTGCTTTCTATGCCAATGGCTTGACGGAAGAGCGGGTGAAAGCGCAACACCAATACATTGATGAATTGAACAGAAAATATGCCCCCTTCAAAATATTCAAGAGCATTGAGAGCGATATCCTAAATGATGGCTCTTTAGATTATTCCGACAACCTGCTCAGTACTTTCGATCTGGTTATCGCATCAGTTCACTCCAACCTTAAAATGAGTGAAGAGAAGGCCATGCAGCGTGTGATAACAGCAATTGAGAACCCATACACCACCATCCTCGGACATCCCACTGGAAGGCTGTTGTTGAGCAGAAAGGGCTATCCGCTTGATCATGAGAAGATCATTGATGCATGCATAGCCAACAAGGTGGTGATTGAAATCAATGCCCATCCCAGAAGGCTGGACCTTGACTGGACTTGGGTTGCAAGGGCACAGGAAAAAGGCGCACTCCTTTCCATTAATCCTGATGCACACAATATCGAGGGATACAATGATATCCGTTACGGAACCTTGGCTGCACAGAAAGGTGGGTTGAAAAAAGAAAACAACCTCTCCAGTTTTAGCCTCGCCGATTTTGAAGCCTATTTAAAGGGATGACGGGGTGACGTTTTTTTTACATCATTCCATATCTCATCCATTTGCTGGAGGTTCAGGTCGGTCATGCGCTGACCTTTATCAGTAACAATTTTTTCCATTGCCTGAAACCGGTCCAAGAATTTTTTATTGGTTTTTGCCAATGCATTGTCTGGATCAATGTTCAGGAACCTGGCATAGTTGATGACAGAAAACAGCAGGTCTCCAATCTCATCTTCAATTTTCATTTTTTGTTCTTCTGCAACAACAGACAGATCTGCGGCGTCCAGTTGCTGTGCATCATAATATTCAACCTCCACCCTCACCTCTTCCATTTCTTCTTTCACTTTTTCCCAAACCTGCTCCTTGTTATCCCATTCAAAGCCCACCTGCTTGGCTTTTTCCTGGATCCTCATGGCCTGAACCATCGGCGGCAAAGACCTTGGAACCCCACTCATTACTGATGTTTTGCCTTCTTTGAGTTTTAAATTTTCCCAATTCCTTTTCACTTCTTCTTCATCCTTCACCACTACATCTCCATAAATGTGGGGATGCCTGAATATCAGTTTATCACAAATTCCATTGATGACATCTTCAAAACTGAACTGTTGTTGTTCGGCCCCAATTTTAGTATAAAAAATAATGTGAAGGAGTATATCTCCCAACTCTTCCTGAATGCCTTTCCAGTTTTCATCGGTGATCACATCTGCCAATTCATGACACTCTTCAATGGTCAATTGTCTGAGGGTATGGATGGTTTGCTTTCGATCCCAAGGGCATTGCGCACGGAGCTCATCCATTATTTTCTCCAACCTTTCGATGGCATGATTACTCATTGTTTTTGTATTTTTTTGATAGGTCAAGGAGCTCAATATTTTTAAAATCAATTTCCTGCCCTTCACTCTGTAAAGCGATGAATCCTTTTTTCAACAGTTTACCATCAATTTTAATGGCAGGATTATAACCATTGGCAACGCCTCCGCCAATCTGTGGTTTGGTGTACTGCAAGACCGTATCGCCATTGATAAGGTGTGTTACCAAAGAGTCTCCCAAGACAATCAATTCGGCATGCACCCACTGGTCTCCGTAATATGTTTTGGAAGATGAGCTGATGCAATGCCGGGGATCCTTCTTGCCTTGAAAGAAAATATCCGTACCCGGGGAACACATGTTTCCTGTTGGCCTTGAAACGCCGTCTTCCAATCCCCCCAATACCTGAAACTCAACAGAAATAGGCCAATCCTGTTCTTTGAGAATGGTTCTTGGATCTTGGGAGTGGTACATCACACCAGAATTGATCTTGGTATAGGATGGGGCATCGCTGCGCCAGATGCCCGTAAACCGGTAATCAAACCTCAGTTTGAAATAAGAAAAGGGTTTGTTGTAAAAAAGATGCCCATAGCGGTTGTTGAATTGCTCATACTGGTCGTAACGGACTTTTATGATGCCATCTTCAGCACGGAAAGTGTTTCCATAATTGTCGCCCACTTCGTGATGGAAAATCTTCACCGTCCAGTCGTTGATGTCCCTGCCATTGAACAGTTTGATCCATTTTTCTTTTGTAGGGAAACTGAATGAAACGAAGAATAAACCAATGAGGATGACTGCAATACTTTTTTTCATATACGTTGATTGATGTCTTGGCCAGCCTTGCATTTTATCATATATGGCCATCAAATCTATTATTGAAGGTAAGCCATTCAGCCCTTGCGAAACCTTTTTTTGACCAGCTTTTCCAATTCTACGGCAAGAAAAAGAAAAACCGCACAGGCAATACATACCAGTAATTCCAGCAAGGTAAGTGGCGCTGTTTTCAACAACTTGTTGGCAAATGGAAGGTAGATGACAAACAGTTGAAGCGCAAACGTGAAAAGTATAGCAAGAATAAGGGACATGTTGTTGAAGAATCCACGTTCTACAATAAAACTTTTATCCCTTTTAATGGCCAATACATGTGCCAGTTGTGAAAGGGAGAGCACTGTAAATACCATTGTTTGCCAATGTGTATTTACAGTGGCCAAAGCCCATGCCTGCACACCTAGCGTAATGCCTGCCATGCAGAGGCCAACCCATGCAATATGAAAACCAATGCCATCAGAAAATAAGCTCTCATTGGTTTTTCGGGGCGGACGATTCATGATATTGGGCTCTGATTTCTCATTGGCAAGGGTAAGTCCAGGAATACCATCAGTAACGAGATTGATCCAAAGAATATGGATTGGCAACAACGGGATCGGAAGACCGAAAAAAGGGGCCAACAACAATGTCCATATTTCTGCACCATTGCACGTCATGATATACTTTACAAATTTTCTAATGTTATCATAAATCCTTCTCCCCTCTTTTACACCTTTAACGATAGTGGCAAAATTGTCATCCAATAAAATCATCTGCGCAACTTGCTTGCTTACATCTGTACCCGAAATCCCCATTGCAACACCAATATTTGCTGCTTTCAGTGAGGGGGCATCATTTACACCATCACCAGTCATGGCCACAAAATGTTCTTTCTTCTGAAGCGCATGCACAATTCTTAGTTTCTGGGCAGGAGATACCCGCGCATAAACCCGAATCTTTTCAATTGCAGCACCAAAAACAGTATCATCCATTTCATTGAGCTGCTTTCCTGTGACCACCATTTCATGGGGATGAAGTAAGCCTATGGCAGTAGCAATGGCAGCAGCAGTCTTGGGGTGATCGCCTGTAATCATTATCGTTTGTATGCCAGCTGTTTTGCATTCCTGTATTGCCTGCTTTACCTCTTCCCTTGGAGGATCTATCATGCCAATCATTCCGGCATAATGAAGTGAATTTTCTACATCTGAAAGAATGGGATTTCGCGGAATTGCATCAATGATTTTAAATCCGTAGACAATTACACGCATTCCCTCGCCAGAGAACCGATCTACTTGAGCGTTGATGGAATTGATGTTGTATTCGGGCAATAATTGACGCAGCAAAGCCTCAGCGGCACCCTTGGTGGTCACTAAAAACTGATGACCAAACTGGTGAATGGTTGTCATGCATTTACGATCCGAATCAAAAGGGAATTCGAAAACCCGTGGCAATTGTTCCCGCTGCGCAAACATATTTTCTTTACCAAAGTAAGCATTCAAATATTCAGCAATAGCAATTTCGGTGGGATCGCCAGCCCATTGACCATTGGCATTTTCCTCAACATCATGGTTGAGGACCATACAGAGAGAAAGCGTCGGAAAGGCTTTGATTGTTTGAATCATTTGCCCATTGGTATTATTGGCTACTACTGACATCTTGTTCTGTGTAAGTGTTCCTGTTTTATCTGTGCATATATAAGTAACAGATCCAAGTGTTTCAACAGCATTCAGCTTTCGAATGAGCACATTTTTAGCTACCATTTTATTTGCTCCTCTTGCCAGTGCAATGGTAATGAGCGCCGGAAGTGCCTCCGGAATGGCAGCTACTGCCAAAGAGATGGCAGTCAACAACATTTGTATTGGGCCCTCTCCGCGAAAATATCCAATCACAAACAGTAAAACACAAATAAAAAGAATGATGTAAGATAGCTTTTTGCTAAAGTCAGCCATTCGCTTTTGCAAAGGAGTATTGCCCTCTTTGTGTTGCAACATGCCTGCGATTTGTCCAAGCTTGGTATGCATTCCTGTCGCCACTGCCACCCCTCGTCCTCGACCACCGGTAACCTGTGTCCCCTTAAAAGCCATGTTAATCATGTCTCCCGTAGACAATTCCGCATCATGGAGTGTATCGGTTTTTTTAAGAACGGGGAGTGATTCTCCAGTAAGCATCGCTTCATCGATAAACAAATGATTGGTTTCAATCAAGCGCATGTCAGCACCAACGATATTCCCAGCTTCAAGCAGTACGATGTCTCCAGGAACAATTTCTTCGGATGAAATAACCGTAACAAGATTCTCGCGAAGCACCGTCACTTGAAGTGTAGACATTTGTTTGAGGGCATCCATTGCCTTTTCGGCTTTATATTCTTGGATAAAACTGATAAGTGCATTGAAAACAACAATTACAAAAATGATGATGGCATCGGTGATATCTCCAGCGAAGCCAGCAATGATTGCAGATATGATAAGAACTACAATCATGAAGTCTTTAAACTTCATCAAGAATAGCATTACCGGCTTGCGTTTTCTTTTTTCAATCAGTTTGTTTTGCCCGTATTCTTTAAGGTGTTGCTGTGCTTGACTTGTGCTCAAGCCAGATGCATTCGAATGGGTATTTCCGAATACTTGCAGAATATCTTGAGTATGCCAAAATCTATGGGTCATGGGAAGAATTGATAATCCAAGAATAAGTACCGATGGTTCTTTTAGGAAGATAATTGATGCAGCAATTACAGCAGGAAATTGACATTAGCCAATGGAATGATTTCAAGCAGGAGAATGCACAGGATTGGGATGTCTTCGGCGTTTTAACTGGATTACTTTCAGTGATCCAGGGTGTCTTGCGGGGGGGCTACAAATAAAAAGTCCCGCCTTGCTTCGCAAGTCTGGATTACTTTCAGTGATCCAGGGTGTCTTGCGGGGGGGCTACAAACGCCCTTCCCTCGCCTTCGGCGAGGAGTGGCGTTTTGATTTGTTCGCTTATGAATGCGAGCGTTC